>Ga0073899_10002017_pt1 | contig 18376 bp, 13 predicted proteins | sample KloWWTmetaKNB5Ph_FD_88975 | JGI IMG/M metagenome (GOLD analysis project Ga0073899, IMG submission 88975) | Active sludge microbial communities from Klosterneuburg, Austria, studying microevolution and ecology of nitrifiers - Klosterneuburg... | ecosystem: Engineered > WWTP > Aerobic digester >... | reverse complement strand
GAGTTCTCGCGTCGGCGACTGGTGGTGCTCAACTACAGGTCGCTGACCGTGACCGAACCCGCGCGCCTGCGCGATATTGCGGATTCCGGCTGAGAACGAGCCGCCGATTCCGCCGGGGCGCTCCGGAAATTCGGCGACGAATCACGCCTGGATCACGCACCGACCAGTCCGGGTCCCTGGCCGGAATCCAGCCGCAGCCGGCGAAACGACTGAGGATGCAGTTGGCTGCCCTCGATTCGGCCCGGGTCATCGAGAACATGGACATCCCTGGATTGCAGCTGCACCGACTGCATGGACTGAGTGGGCGTGTGCTGGGATGCAGGTGCTTCGCGAATCCGCAAGGCCCATCGCCAAGGCAAGAGCCGCACTCAGCTTGACGATGTCGGCGTGGCCCGGCGAGCCTATTCGAGGTCCGACCATTTCGCGACGAACCGTTACAGGCTTGTCGGCCATGACCTGTGAACGAACTCGGAGGCCATTGCGGGCTGCGGGCCCGACGCTGAGGCGAAAATCCGGCGCGTCGACAAGCTCCGACGTCATTTGGCAGATGACGACAGATGCATGCTGGGGGGCAAGGCGTCGGTTTGCACGACCACCGCTGGCCGCGGTTTCGCGTAGTCACCGGAAGCCGCCACCGTTACGTCATCACCACGTTTCATGGTGAGTCGAATTCGGAAACGGACGCGATCCAGCGCATCGCCCCATCCTCATCGGCCGAACTCGGGGAGCAGACTGACAGTGCACCGATGCGCTGCGCGTCGGGCCTTCATCGTCAGCAAGGACGGCGCCCATTGCCGCATGTCGACTGGCAGTCGCAGTTCCTGCACTGCGCCGAGTTTGCCCGGCGGCATGATCCTGGTCGATGGTCATCTGGCGGTGCGACAGCGCTCGAAGCGGGCCAGTAATGCGTCGTGGACAGCCGGCTCGACCGGCCCGAGCGCGATCCATTCGAGCGCGAGATCGTCGAGTGCAACCGGGGTGACGCTCGCACCACGCCCCATCGACTCGACGAGGCGTCGCATCTGGTACTCGCGCCGCAATTCCAGGTCCTCCGGCGGCGTGGGTACACCCGAAATGAGTTCCGCGCGGATGCACAGCAGTCGCAACGCCGCCGCGTTTGCGGCAACGTCCGGGTTGACCGTGCCGGCGGCGACGGCGGCGAGCCGTTGCTCGAGAATGCTGCGCATCGCCTTGGGAGCATGGGCGAGGCCGGTGATCGCGGACGCGGCGGACACCCGCAGCGCTTCGCACTCGGTTGGCGATCGACCCTGTACGGTCGCACGTGCGTACTCGCGGACCTGGGCAGCGGCCGCAAACCCGTCGGTCCAGCCACGTCGCGCCGCCGTCGCGCGCTGTCTGCGCACGGCCTCGGCACAGCGGTCGGTTGCAAGTGAAAACCTCTGCTGCAAGGCACGCGCGGACGCTCGTGGCAGGTCCAGCGACTCGAATCTCGCGCACAGCTCGTCCAGTTGCGGCACGGTGGACAGCAACGATTCATCGGTCAGTCCGGCAATCCGCTCCAGTTCTTCGCACACGCCGGTCGCCAGCGCCTGGTTGGCTTCAAGGGTGGCAGCGTACGCCGCCGCTTCCTGCGAGCTGCGCTGGAAGACGGCGTCGCACTGCTTCCTGAATTCGTCCCAGAGCACGTTGTCGAGATTCCACGGCACGATGCCGACCGACTTCCAGGTCCGTTGCAGGTTCTTCGCTTCGTCGATCGCTTTGCGCGTGTCCTCGAGGTTGCGGAGCTCGGCGGTGCGGGCGATCAAGTCGCGCCTGGCCTGCACGTTGCGGGCGTACTCGGCATCGAGGCGCGCCTGCAGCTCGTCTACCAACGCATGAAAACGACCCCGCAGCTGCTTCACGACCGCCTGGTCCACCGGCGCGTATTGACGCCACTCGCGCCGCGACTCGACGATGGCCTGATTGATCGCGCGCCAGTTCGGGTGCTCGCCGGCCTGCTCGGCAGCAAAGACCGTCAGCCGTTCGATCAGTGCTTCGCGAAGTTCCTGGTTTTCCTTGCGCAGCTCGGCTTGCCGGGCGAAGTGCTCGCGACAGGGTTCGTAGGCGCGGTCTGCTGCCTGCTGGAACTGCTGCAACTCGTCCGCGGGATCCTCGCCCGTGCCCCGGTTTAGAGTCCGCCATTCGTCGCGCAGCCGACGGATCTGCTGCGCGAGTTCTTCGGGTGCCAGATCGGTGCCGACCAGCGACTGCATCCGCTGCACCAGCTCGGCCCGCTTCGGCACGACCCTGAAGGTCTTCCAGTCCTGCAGCTCGGCCAGCTGCGAGTCGACCTGTTGCAGCTGCCGTGCAAACCACGCGGGCAGGGCAGGGGCCTCAGGCAGTTTTTCCGCGATCGAGGCGCGCAGCCGGGCAGCGCGTGCCGTCCCGCCGTGATCGAGCGCCGCCCGTGCCTGTCGCAGCAGCCCCAGGATTTCGTGTGTCCTGGCCTCGTCTGCTGCACGTTGCGCCTGTTCGGCCTCGCGCAAGGCCTGGTGCTCGGCATCACGTATCCGAGCGTGTTCAGCTGCCACTGCCGCTGCCGCTTGCGCCTCGAGTTCCCGCTGACGCTGTGCTGCTGCAGCGGCGACAGCGTCAGCCCGCTGTCGGTCGGCCTCCGCCTCCAGCGCCTGGCGGTGATGCACGACAGCCTCGTGCGCACGCCGCAGGTGCTGCGTCACTTCGCTTTGAAGGTCCGGCCGCGCCTGTGACGCGAGCGTGAACCACCGGGCCTCGAGCCGTGCGAGGGTCGTCGGGTAGGACGCATCGTACGGGCGTTCGCTGTGCCGGGCGATGGCCGCAGCAGACTCTTGCAGATCCGCCTGCAACTGCTGGGTGCTGCGGATTTCCGCGAGCAGTTCGTCACGCCGGGTGGTGAGAATCCGATGGACGTTCTTGTCTTTCCCGTGGCGCGTGGCGGGGATCAGTTCCCGCAGCTGGTCCGGATCCGTGATGCTCCGCGCCGCCATCTGGCGGATGCGGGTCGAACTTCCCTCGAGTACCCACTTGCCGATCGCGGCCATGTCGCCAGCGACGATGGCTTGCGACAGGCTCGCTTCTTCTTCGCGGGCGCGTACGGAAGGGTCGGGTCGTGGTGGCGATTCAATCGCAGTCTCAAGTTCGCGGGTTGCCGGCGGTTCGGCAGCGGGCGGGGATTTACCAAACAGGCGTGAGAAAAGTGACATCGTCAGTTCATGGTTCGGGCCGGCCCGCCCTGCAATCGCCGATGCTACCTGCGTCACCCGGGCTGTCGCGGACCGAGCGAGCATGCACCGGACCTGATGCGATAGCGACCGATGCTTTCATTCCTGTCTCTGGTTTCGTCAGAAAGTCCGCGGACCCTGCGGGGTGAGCGCAAGGCTAGCGGGTTTTGCAGAAGGTATCGAGCACGACGCCCACAGGCCGGACCCGAGCGGTCGTGAGGACCGCTGCCAGTCGCCGCGTCGCGACTGTCGCGTTGCCCGCGGCGGCGGGCGAAATTCCGCTAGAATTCAAGCAATCCCGATGCGTCTCATGCGGCGCATTCAGCACGATGCACCGACTCAAGAACTGGCAGCTGTTTGCGATCTGCGTGCTCACCTGGGGCACGACCTGGTTTGCGATCACGTTCCAGATCGGGCACACCGCGCCCGAGGTCGGGGTGGCGATGCGCTTCGCGCTGGCCGGGGCGGTGATCCTGATCCTGTGCGGCCTGCAACGGGAAGACCTGCGCTTCACCCCGGCCCAGCACGCGGTGTTCGCGTTGCAGGGCGGCTTCATGTACGGCGTGTCCTACGTCTGCGTCTATCACGCGGAGCAGCACCTCGTGTCGGGGCTGGTGGCGGTGGGCTACTCGGCCTCCCCACTGGTGGCGGGCCTCGGGGCTCGCGCGCTTTTCGGCGTCAGCCTCGGCCCGCGTTTCATTCTTGGCGGTTGGCTCGGCATCGCCGGCGTCACGCTGATCTTCTGGCCTGAGTTCGGCAAGACCAGCGGCGATCGGAACACGCTGCTTGGAGCGCTGTTCACCGTGGGTTCCGTGCTGCTGTCGACGGTCGGCAGCCTGACGGCCAGTCGCAACCGTGCTCGCGGCCTGCCGTTCTGGCCGGCGCTGGGGTTCGGCATGCTCTATGGCGCCGCCGCGTCTGCGTTGCTTGCGCTGATGCAGGGTCAGAGCTTTGTTCCCCCGGCCATCGCATCGTGGTGGCTGGCCCTGTTCTACCTCGCCCTGGCCGGGTCGGTGCTGACGTTTGCCTGCTTTCTCACACTGCAGGAGCGCATTGGACCGGGTCCTACGGGCACCATCGGCGTCATGACGCCCTTGCTTGCGCTCGTGGTGTCAATGGCCTTCGAGGGATTCCACCCGGGCGCTCTTACGTTCGCGGGCGCGGCGCTCGCCGTGGGCGGCAACGTCCTGATGCTGCGGCGGACCTGATGCGAATTCGTATCAGATCATCGCCTCGATCAGGCGCGGCCCACGGTGCTTCAGCGCCGAAGCGTATTGCGCCGCGAATTCCTCGCACGTCGTCGCACGGCTGGCCTCGACGCCGAGGCCTTCGGCGATTTTCGTCCAGTTCATTTCCGGGTTGTGCAGGTCGAGCATCGACATCGCCACTGGACCGCTGCCGATCGCGCCGACGCGCCCGAGTTCCACGTTGAGAATCGCGTACGAGTGGTTGGCGTAGATCACGACCACGACGTCGAGCCGTTCGCGCGCCATCGTCCACAGCGCCTGCATCGTATACGCGGCGCCGCCGTCGCCATGCGGACAGATCACTTTTCGGTCCGGTGCAGCAATGGCTGCCCCGACCGCGAGCGGCAGGCCCTGTCCGATCGAACCACCGGTCAGGGGCAGGTGCGTGTGTGGCCGGGCCCGCGCCATCGTGGCGAGCAACGGCAGCGATGCGGTCGCGGATTCATCGGCAAAGATGACGTTCTCGGGTGTCAGCGCGGCGATCACCTGTGCCACGCTGACGGCGGTCAACGGGCCATTCGGCAGTTCCGGCAGCAGCAGCGGAATCCGTACCGGCGAACGCGCGGGGGCGCCGAGTGAGTCGGCCAGCGCCGCGAGGGCCTGGGTACCGTCCTGGTGCGCATGCGCAAGGTAACTCAGGTGCGAGCCCTCGGGCGCACACCAGCTCGGCTTGCCGGGGTACGCGAAGAAGGACACCGGCGGCTTGGCGCCGACGAAGATGATCTGCTCGAACTCCTTCAGGAAGTCGACGATCTGTTCAGCGAAGTAGGGTATGCGTTCGACCGGAACGCGGCCTGCGCCAAGTTCGGCGCGCGGTGCGAAGGTGTCGCAGAGCAATCGTGCACCCGACTTTGCCTGCACGCGACCGGCAGCCTCGAGGCCCGTGCCACAGAGCGCTGCGCCGCGCAGCAGCAGCGCGGTCTTCCTGCCGTTCGACAGCAGCCTGGCCGCAGCATCGATGGCACCCGAACTCACGGGCGTGGGCAGCAGGTCCGGCAGCTTCTGCTCGGCGCGCTGGGCTTCGTTCCAGGCAGTGTCGGCCGGGAGGATCAGCGTCGACACGCAACCGGGCGCCGACCGGGCAGCCTGGACCGCCCGCGCTGCATCCGACGCAACGCCGTCAGCACTCTTCGATTCGTGGATCCAGGAAGACACCGGGCGCGCAAAACCGACGATGTCGGACGTCAGTGGTGCGTCGTACTGCAGGTGATACGTGGCATGGTCGCCGACGATGTTCACGAGCGGCGTGCTGGCGCGACGCGCGTTGTGCAGGTTGGCGAGGCCGTTGGCCAGGCCCGGCCCCAGATGCAGCAGCGTGGCGGCCGGTTTGCCGGCAATGCGTCCGTAGCCGTCGGCTGCGCCCGTCACCACGCCTTCGAACAGGCACAGCACGGACCGCATCCGCGGCACCGAGTCGAGCGCGGCGACGAAATGCATCTCCGAGGTTCCGGGATTGCCGAAGCAGACTTCGACTTCGCAATTGACCAGGGTCTGCAGCAGGGACTGGGCGCCGTTCATCGTCGTTCTCCTTGTCGGACTGCCATTCTAGACCCAGCGGCCATTGGCTCGCCCTGCTGCGCGTCCAGGCATTCGCGCGACCATCGATTTCGGTTACGCGGGTGTCGACGCCATGGACACGCTATGGTCGTTCCGGCAGTTGCAGGTGCTTCAGCACTCGATTGAGGTTCCTGCGGATTTCGGTGAGCTGGCCCAGCGCGGCGAGGGTCCGCATGAAGTCCTTCAACGGCTGCAGCGGATAGCCGCCATAGTGTCCCGCTTCGGGCACGTCGCTGGTGACCGTCGAACGGCCTGCCAGCACGACGTCGTCTGCCAGCTTGAGGTGCGCCGACACCACGCTGTTGCCACCGGTCATGAAACGCCGTCCGATCGTCGTCGAGCCCGCCATCATGAAGCCGGCGGTGTAGAACCCGTCTTCGCCCAGGTCGCAGTTGTGCGCGATGTGGCAGAGGTTGTCGAGTTTCGTGCCCGAACGGATCTGGGTCGACGACAGCGTCGCGCGATCGATCGCGCAATTGCTGCCGATCTCGACCTCGTCGCCGATGCACACGTTGCCCAGGTGCGACAGCTTCTGCGGCCGCCGGCTCGCGCCCACTGCGTAACCAAAGCCGTCGCTGCCGACGCTGCTGTGCGGATGCACCTCGCAGTCGCGGCCCAGTTCGCAGCCGGCGCCGACGAAGACGTGCGGATGCAGCACGGTGTTGCGGCCGAGGCGCGCGTCGTTCTTGACGACGACGTGCGACCCGATGCAGCAGCCGTCGCCGATGACGGCATTGGCACCGATCACGCAGTACGGTCCAAGGAGCACGTCTGCGCCGATCCTGGCCGTCGCATGAACGATGGCCGTGGGGTGACGCTCGCCCCATTGGGCGAAGCGCTCGCGTTTGCGGTCGAAGTGCTTGAGCAGTACCGCCATGCCCATCGACACGGTCTTGACCGAGAAGGAGCAGCCGAAGGCGGCGTCGGTTGCCAGAAGCTGATCGGCGATGTCGCGCTGCACGATGAGAATGGCGGCCCCGCGTTCGCGCGCGGTGGCGAGCTGCGCCTGATCGCTGACGAAGACGAGGCTGTTCGGACCCGCGTCGGACGGCATGTGGCAGTGGGTGGCGGCTGCAGCCAGGTCGCCGTGCAGGTGCGTGAAGACGTCCCCATGGCTGCCCTGGACCGTGTGTGCATTGAGCATGGGGATCCCTTCTGGTAATGACGACCGGTGCTCTGCGGCCCGGCCGGAAGCGGCCTCAGGCGGCCGCGTTCGCCAGCGTCACGCGCGCGGTCACCTGGCCGTTGAAGTCCAGCCACTGGTGATTGGCGAAATCGTACAACTTGCAGCGCCGTACGACGTCCATGTACGTGCGCCGGGTGATGCGGTAATCGCAAAGATCCGGGAACCTGTCGCGCAGCACCTGCTGGGCTGCACGCAGCATGAACATCGGGATACCCGGGTTCAGGTGATGCGCATTGTGCTCCATGATGTTGTGCAGCAGTCGGTCCATTCCCCACGGGAAGCGCACGCACGCAGTGGAGGTGAGGTAGGCACGGCAGCGCTGCCATTCCTGGCGGTTCTGGAACCAGGCGATGCCCGGGTTCGTGTGGTGCAGGTACACCACGAAGCCGATCACGCCGTTCCAGAGCAGAAACGGCACGATGACCGCCAGCGTGACCAGCAGCGCGACCGATTGCTCCGTCGCGGCTGCGGCGTACGCGACGAGGCCAACCCAGATGGCGGCGAATGCCGTCACCAGCAGGCTGTCGAGCTTGTACTTGCGGCGGCTGGAGCCGACTTCCTTCTGGCTGGCGAAGAACAGCTTCTTCCACCACATCTCGTACAGGTAATACGCGCCCCAGCCGAGACCCGACCGGTACAGCTGCTCGAGTACCCGGCGGTAACCTGGCAGCGCATCGAATTCGGCCTTGGAGTAGGGCGCCCAGACCTGGTCGCGGCCCTTGAGGTTGTTGAAGCCGTGGTGTGCCGTGTTGTGCCCCATCTCCCACAGGCTAAACGCGGTCATCGACGGCAGGAACGCGATTCGACCGCAGACGGCGTTGAGCCGCGCGCTCGAGAAGAAACTGCCATGGCAGGCGTCGTGGCCGACGAGAAAGAGCCGGACGATCGCAAACGTCACGACCAGCGCACCGGGCAGTTTCAGCAGCAGGCTGTCGGCCAGCAGTACGACCGCGGTTCCCGCGCTGAAGAAGGCGATGTCGAGCAGCAGCACCAGGGCTGGCAGCAGGATCTGAGTCCTGGAAGTCTCGAAGGAACACAGCAGGGCCTTGCGGTTCCAGGCGTTCGCTTGCGTGCTGGCTTGCATGTCGTGGGGCGCCTCGTCGGTCCGTAGGGAGACAGTGCGGACGCGACAGCGAAAGGCAGCGCGCGGTCGCAGATTATACCCCAGACGGGGCGTCGTGACTTGACGCGGTGCAATGCACGGTCTGCCTGGATCAGGCCGGCGCAGCGATCCGGTCGGCGCGCGTCAGCGCCCTGGATTTCCGTCCGTGACGAGGCGATCGTGGTGCCGCAGCATCTGCTGCAGTCGCGCGTGATCGATCGCCACGAGTCGGTTGCCGTCGATGCCCGTCAGCGTGCGCGCCGCCACCAAGGCGTTGACGATGGCCTCCTCCGTTGCGAGCACCGTGGCTTCGAACAGGCCGTCCAGCCGGTCGTTCGGCACGAACGTCGCCTGCTGCAGACCCTCCGTCGCGGTTGCAGCGGCGGTATTCGCAGTCGAGAACGCGAGGAAAATGTCGCCCGAGCCGTTGCCTGCGGTGCCGCCGGTGCGCGCGATTCCCATCGCAGCGCGCCGCGCGATGCGCTTGAGCTGCGTCGGCAGCAGCGGTGCGTCGGTGGCGACGACGACGATGATCGAACCGAGTTCGTTGACGGGACCGCTCTCCTTCGTGAACGGCGCGTCTTCGGGCCAGTCGCGGCCGATCGGGATGCCGGCCACCTGCAGCTGCGAACGACGGCCGAAGTTCGACTGCACCAGGACGCCGACGGTGTAGTCGGCGATGCCATGCACCCGGACGCGGCGTGACGCAGTGCCCGTGCCGCCCTTGAATTCGAACGAGTGCATGCCAGTGCCGCCGCCGACGTTGCCTTCGGCAATGGCGCCCCCGTGTGCGCCATCGAGCGCGGCGAAGACGTGCTCGCGCTTGACGTGAAAACCGTTGAGGTCGTTGAGGTAGCCGTCCCAGGTCTCGGCCACGATGGGCAGGCCCCACAATTGTTCCGTGCCGCCGTTCTGCAGCATCCACGCGATGACCGAATCGCGCACCACGCCCACGCTGTGCGTGTTCGTGATCAGGATCGGGGTGCCGACGATGCCGGATTCCTCGACCCAGATCGTGCCCGTCATCTCGCCATTGCCATTGCCGACCGCGTAGGCACCGAAGACTCCACTCAGGTCCTTACGGCCGCGGGGCAGGACCGCCGTCACGCCGGTGCGCACGGGCCCCTTGCCGACCTCGAGCTTGCCTTCGCCCGCAATGAGCGTCGTGTAGCCGACCTCGACGCCGGCGACGTCGGTGATCGCGTTGAGCGGCCCGGGCGTGCCCGGGAACGGGATGCCGAGGTCGCGGGCTCGCGGTTCGGCAGCGGAGGCTGTGCCCATGCTGAGTATCACTCCGAGAATAGTCGCGAGGACGAGCGCGCGCGTCAGGAATCGAGTTTCATGTGCTGGCATATGCGTCACCGTTGGCAATGGCGTTGGAGCGTGTCCAGGCGCAGCGGGAATGCTGGACCGTGCCTTGCGGTGAGCGAGGCCCGTCGAAAATACGGCTTTGGCCCGGTTAGTCAAGGCGAGTAGCCAGGGCGCGTGCGCCGAGTATGCTTGGCATTCGCCTGCCGGCAGGGGGAATTCGTGCATCCATCCAGTCATGCCCGTTCGAGGCCGACGCTGCCTGCGCCAAGTCGCTTCGCGTTGCTGGCCATCGTGCTCGTCGTCCTGACTCGCGTCGTGGCGGCCCAGACGGCGGACGGGCCGCCGGTCTTCGCCAGCGCCGCTGACACCGATCCGTCCAGGCTCGGCTGGATGACGGGATACCCGCCGCCGCCCGACAAGCAGGTCCGCTACGACGACGGCAGCCACTACCGCTTTCCGCAATGGCGCTGGAGCTTCTCGCACTGGCGCGAGGTGATGCCATCGGCAGAAATATCGCGGGGAACGGGTCCCGTGGCTGTGCTGGCTCGCGCGGAACGCGATGACCTCGATGCGGTGACCTTCGTGCCTCTCGGCGGATCGACGGCGCTCACCTGGGCGGATTCGCTGGCGGCCAATTACACCGATGGCATCGTCGTGCTGCATCGCGGGCGCATCGTCTACGAGCGGTATTTCGGGGCGCTCACGCCGGCACGGCCGCACACCGCATTTTCGGTCACGAAGTCGTTCATCGGCACGCTGGCAGCGATGCTGGTGGCGGAAGGCAAGCTCGAAGCGTCGGCGCCGGCGTCGCATTACCTGCCCGAACTGGCGGCCAGTGGCTTCGGTGATGCGACGGTGGAACAAGTCCTCGACATGACGACGGCGCTGGATTTCTCCGAAAACTACGTCGGCGGTTCGGATTCGTTCTTGTCATTCGCCCGCGCAGCGGGCGTGTTTCAGCGCCCGGCGGGGTACGCGGGCCCGTCCTCGATCATGCAGCTCCTGCCGACGATCGCGCGCAAGGGCGACCACGGCGAGGCGTTCACCTACCGTTCGCCGAACACGGAGGTTCTCGGCTGGCTGATCGCTCGCGTCACTGGCAAGCGACCCGAGGTCGTCCTGCAGGAGCGCATCTGGAGCCGGTTGGGCGCGGAATCCGATGCGTTCATCGCGCTTGACCCGTCGGGCGCAGCAGTCGCGTCCGGAGGCTTCAATTGCCGGTTGCGCGACCTGGCACGGTTCGGCGAAATGATCCGCCTGCAGGGCAGGTACAACGGGCAGCAGATCGTGCCCGCTGCGGTCATTGCAGACATTCGCCAGGGCGGGAGCCGCGCGGCATTCGTGCCCGCGGGCTACACGACCCTGCCGGGCTGGAGCTACCGGAAGCAGTGGTGGATCTCGCACGACGACCACGGCGCCTTCATGGCTCGCGGCATCCACGGGCAGGCGATCTACATCGATCCCAAGGCGGAGATGGTCATTGCCCGGTTTGCATCACATCCGCTGGCCGGCAACATGAACCTCGACCCGACGTCATTACCGGCGTACCGGGCAATCGCCGAGCAGCTGCTGCGCAAGCCACGCTGAGCGCGGCGCTTCCTAGGTATAGTGCCGACCTTTCGACCAGTCGCCGGGAGCGCGCAGGATGACGATGCGAAAAGTCAGGAAGCTGTTGGCATGGTTCGGCGGGCTGCTCATTGCCGGCCTGGCCGTGGCTGCGGTCTGGTTCTGGTTTGCGCCCGTCGGGCTCAACAATTACGTCAACAAGATCACGCTGCAGCTCACCTTCGATTCGCCGCAGATCCTCACCCAGCTCGGCTTCATCGACAACACGCCGTTCGACTTCCACAGTGGCAAGCTCGACGACGAGACCAGGGCGCACGAAGATGCAGTGCTGGCGCGGCTGCGCAAGGCGCGCGCCGGACTCGACAAGTACGGTCCAGCCGGCTTGTCCGGCCAGGAACTCATCACCTGGAAGACGACAGCCTGGTTCCTCGACGACCTGATTCGTGAGGGGGAATTCGAGCACATTGGTTACCGCGTCAACCAGATATCCGGCGTCACCGTCAACACGCCGCAGTTCCTGACCGATGCCCACGTCATCAAGAACAAGCGCAGTGTCGAGCGCTACCTGTCCCGCCTCGCCGACTTCGGGCGCGTGCTGCGCGAAACGAAGGTGCGGGTCGAGGACGATCGGGTAGCGGGCGTGATCCCGCCGGACTTCGTGATCGACCAGTCCCTGGTCGGCATGCGCGCGTTCATCGCCGAAGGTGCGGCGAAGAACGCGCTGGTCACGACGCTGCCGGCCAAGCTCGACAAGATCGAGGGGCTCACCGACGCCGAACGCCAGGCCTTCGTCACGCGTGCCGAGGCGCTCGTCGACAGCGACGTGATCCCGGGTTACCAGGCGATGATCAAGCTGTTCGAGGACATGCGTCCGCAGGCGACTCACGACGCGGGCATCTGGCGCATCCCGGACGGCGATCGCATCTACGCCGCCGAGTTGCAGTCGAACACGACCATCATCCTGACGGCGGACGAAATCCATGCACTCGGCTTGTCCGAGGTCGAGCGCATCGAACGCGAAATGGTGACGATCCTCGATGCCCAGGGCGTCCAGGGCGCGACGCTCGCCGAGCGCATTGCGAACCTGAGCCTCGATCCGGCACAGAATTTCCCGAACACCGATGCGGGTCGCGCGGAGATGATCGCCTACCTGCACCAGATCAACGACCGGGTCATGGCGGCCGCGCCGAAGTTCTTCCAGACCATCCCGCCGCAACCGCTCGAGATCGTGCGCGTGCCGGAGTATTCGCAGGACTCGTCGCCGGGTGGCTATTACAACCCGCCCGCACTCGACGGCTCCCGGCCGGGCCGCTTCTACATCAACCAGAAGAACACGGCCGACAACCCGAAGTGGACGTTGCCCACCCTGATGATCCACGAGGGTGCGCCCGGCCATCACTTCCAGCTGTCCGCACAGCAGCTGATCAAGGGCGTGCCGATGCTGCGGAAGGTGTTGCCGTTCAGCGCCTATGCCGAAGGCTGGGCGCTCTATGCCGAGCGTGTCGCCAAGGTCGACATGGGATTCTACGAGTCAGATCCACTCGGGGACCTCGGCCGGCTGCAGGCGGAAATGTTCCGTGCGGTGCGCCTGGTCGTCGATACGGGCATGCACGCCAGGCACTGGTCGCGCGAGCAGGCGATCGAATACATGGTTGCGAAGACCGGCATGACCGAGGCCGAGGTCACGCGCGAAATCGAGCGCTACGTCGTGTGGCCGGGCCAGGCCACGTCGTACAAAGTCGGCCAGCTGGCGATGCTGCGCATGCGTGACGAAGCGCAGCAGGCCCTGGGACCCCGCTTCGACCTGCGCGCCTTCCACGAACTGATCCTGATGAACGGCTCGATGCCGCTCGCGGTGCTCGAGGACGTCGTGCGGGAGTGGGTCAAGACGCAGCAGGGGATGCCAGCCGCCTGACTGCAAGAAGCACCGGAAGCCCTTGCACATCAGTGACTTGCAGGTGGCGTCGCCCGTGGCGCAACGGCGCGCGGCGGGCTTTTCGCGCGTATTTCACCGATTACCCTGTGGCTGCGTGAAGTGCTAACTTTTCGGCCATGAACACCATCGAAGCAGCCGTCTCCACCGACGCCAAGTCGTCCGGCCCGCTGACCGACCAGAGCGTCGCCAAGCAGTTGCTGTTCGGCAACGTCCTGGAAGAAAACCTGTTCCCGTATCCCGCGATCAACGACCGCGATCGCGAGGCGCTCGGCATGATCGTCGAGTCCATCGACCGGTTTCTCGAAGGGAAGCAGGCCGATTTCGCGCGCTGGGATCGCGCCGCCCGGCAGCCCGACGAGTTCGTCCAGTCGCTGCGCGAGCTTGGCCTGTTCGGCCTGATCATCCCCGAGGAGTTCGGTGGTCTCGGCCTGTCGAACGCGGCCTATGCCCGCGTGCTGGCCCAGACCAGCAGTCACGACAGTTCGGTGTCGCTCACGATCGGTGCGCACAGTTCCATCGGCATGAAGGGTTTGCTGCTGTTCGGCACGGCCGAGCAGAAGGCGCGCTACCTGCCGAAGCTCGCCACGGGCGAGATGATCGCCGCTTTCTGCCTGACCGAATCCGGCGCCGGCTCGGACGCTGCCGCGATACGCACTGCTGCGAAGCGCAATGCGGACGGCAGCTTCACCCTCAACGGCGAGAAGCTCTGGATCACCAACGGCGGGATCGCGGATTTCTACACGGTATTCGCCCGCACCGACGGACCGGAGGGCAAGGTCACGGCCTTCATCGTCGAGGCTGCCTGGCCCGGCGTCAGTCACGGCGCGCACGAAGACAAGATGGGAATTCGCGCCTCCTGCACGACCACGGTTGCATTCAATGACGTGCGCATTCCGGCAGAGAACGTGCTCGGCGAGGTCGGCAAAGGTTTCAAGGTCGCGATGGGGATCCTGAACAACGGCCGCACCGGCCTGGGCGGTGGCGCAGTGGGCGGCATGAAGGCGCTCATCCGCCGGTCCGTGGCGCAGGCGCAGGAGCGCAAGCAGTTCGATCGGTCCATCGCGGAGTACGGGCTCGTGCGCGAGAAGATCGCGCAGATGACGGTCGAGTGTTTCGCCGCGGAGAGCGCGGTCTGGATGGTGGCGCACTACATCGACAGCGGCTGCGAGGACTACTCCGTCGAGGCGGCCATCACCAAGGTGTTCGCCAGCGAGGCCATGCAGCGCACGGCCTACGAGAGCCTGCAGATCGCGGGCGGCAACGGCTACATGCGTGAACTGCCTTACGAGCAGTACGTGCGCGACGCCCGCATCCTGCCGATCTTCGAAGGCACCAACGAAATTCTCCGGCTGTACATAGCGCTGTCGTCGCTGAAGGACGTGGGCGCTTCGTTGAAGGAGCTGCAGTCGGCGGTCAGTTCGATCTTCAACGATCCGATCAAGGGTTTCGGTGTGCTTTCCGGGTATGCCGAGCGGCGCTTTGCCCGCGCCACGGGCCTGGGTGCCGCAGTCAAGGTCAGCACGCCAGTCGCGACGGCGTTGCGGCCGCTGGTGGATATCTATGAGAGCTACGCCCGCGCAACCGCGCGCGTCGCCGAAGACGTGCTGCGGAAGTACGGCAGGGGCATCTCGGACCAGCAGCACTCGCAGCGGCGCATCGCGGACCTGATGATCGACCTGTTCGTCGGACTCTGCGTGATCTCACGCGCGGATTCGCTCATCAGGAGCGACCCGGCTTCGGCGACCCAGGTCACCGACATCGCCAGGGTATTCACGCACCAGGCGCGTCGCCGCATGGTTCGCAACGTGCGCGGATTGAGCCACAACGAGGACCAGTCGATCGAGGCGCTGGCGGGTGCGATCCTGGAAAAGGGTCGCTATCCGTGGGACGTGCTCTAGGCGGTGAGGTCTTCGAGCTGCGTGAGCAGTCGGGGGTCTAGCGCGAGAGGTCGAGCATCAGCTTGCCGATGTGGACGCTCGATTCCATGACACGGTGGGCCTCGGCCGCCTGTTCCAGCGGAAAGACCTGGTGAATGACGGGGCCGGCACGGCCGGCGTCCAGCACGGGCCAGACGCGCTCGAGCAGGTCCCTGGCAATCGCCGCCTTCTGCGCCGTGGTCCGCGGGCGCATCGTCGACCCGGTGATGGTCAGGCGACGCCGCATGATGTCGAACAGGTCGAGGCCTTCGACACGCGCGCCCGCCTGGGTTGCAACCTGGACCAGCCTGCCGTCCAGCGCCAGGCACTTGAGGTTGCGCGCGAAATAGGGCGCCCCGACGATGTCGATGACGACGTCGACACCGCGGCCGCTGGTCAGCTCCGCAATGCGCTCGGCGAAGTCCGCCGTCCGGTAATTGATGGCCGCGTCTGCGCCCAGGCGCACGCACGCAGCGCACTTCTCGTCGTTGCCGGCGGTGGCGTAGGCGCGCGCGCCGAACTCGCGCGCGAGTTGAATGGCCGTGACGCCGATGCCGCTGCTGCCGCCGTGCACCAGCACCGTCTCGCCGCGCGCGAGACGCCCATGAATGAACAGGTTGGCCCAGACGGTGAAGTACGTTTCGGGCAGGGCGGCGGCATGGATCGCGTCGTAGCCTTTCGGCCAGGGCAGGCACTGCGTGACCGGCGCAGCGCAGTACTCCGCGTAGCCGCCGCCGTTCGCCAGCGCGCACACACGCTCGCCGATCGCGAAGCCTTGCGCGTCACTTCCGTGCGCGACGACTTCGCCTGCCACTTCGAGACCGATGATCGGGCTCGCGCCGGGTGGCGCCGGGTACAGGCCCTTGCGCTGTGCAACGTCGGGACGGTTCACGCCCGCGGCCAACACCCGGATGAGCACTTCGTCGGGCCGGGGTTGTGGCACGGCCGTCGTGCCGATCGTCAGGACTTCGGGTCCGCCAGCAGCAGCCGCGGCAACGCCGCGCATGGTCGCGGGAATCATGGGGTATCCGTCAGCCAGTCAGGTATTCGAACGATGCGTGCGACGCACTGCCCGGACACGGGTCGTCCTCAGCGCAGCCATTGTTCGAGCTGTGAATACACCTCGGGCCGGCCAAGCAGATCGAGGTGTCCCATTTCGTAGCCGATCCATTGGCGGCTCTTCGGGATGGCCAGCGTGCGTCCGGCGTCCGGATGACGGCCCAGCGCGCTGTCGAGCGGAACCAGCCCGTCGCCGATCAGCCGATCTGCGACCAGGCCGCGACGCTTGCCCAGGGTAGCGGCCAGCGCATAGCACTCGACGTCATCCGGCAACGGGACAGCCTCCGGCCCGACGTCCGTGATGCTGCCGTAGCGCAGGTCCGTGATTCCTGCGCTGCGGGCCCTGCCCAGGCTCGTGAACGGCGCCACGTATGGACTCAGTTCCATGACGTAATCGAGACGATTGCCGCCACGCTCGAGCGGTGCCCCATGGTGCGGCGTACCGAGCGAGAACAGTCTGCGCAGCCGGCTCCGCCAGGAATTCCCAGCGGCGGTACCGTGATGCATGGCGCTTCTCGCCACGAGCCCACCCATGCTGTGGCCCACGATCGCAAGCTGAGTCACCGGGACGGGCCAGTGCGCCAGCAGTACTTCCAGCAACACTGCAAGGCTGCGGCCGTTGGCATCGATCGAGCGGCCGCTGTTGTACCGAAGGTGAATGATCGTGTGACCCGACGCCGCCGCCACCTGCGCGATCCGGTGGTGGCCGTCGCGGATCCAATGCTGTTCGTTCAGGCACAGGCCATGAATCGCGAGCAGCACTTTGCCGGAAGCGTCCTGCACCACGTCACCGGGGCGTTCGCAATCGACAAAGTCACCCTGGTGCAGAAAGCTCATCTCGATCGCCAGCGGGTTGGCCGTCCGCTCGAGGTGATCGCCGTAGACGCCATTGATCGCAGACACCCAGGCGTTGCGTGCCTCGGTGGGCACCCCTTCAGGCACGAGCGCCGCAACCGGAATCAGTCCGGCATCGAGTCCCTTGCCGATGACGCGTGTCGTGCCGCGGATGCTGCGGTAGATGAGGCCGGTCAGGCCGCGCGTCGATTCCGCCCGCGACGCACCGAGCGGCGGATGCACGAGCTGGATGGTGTGGTGCATTTTCTCCACCAGCGTGGTGATGCCGAGCGTGGCATCGACAGCGAGACGTGCGGCACCCCGCAGGTCCGAGACCGTCGTCCGGTTGATCGTGCTCATGGCGTGTCCAGGGATCAGTGGGTGAGGGCGCGCATGACGGCGACTGGATCGTTGCAAATGGCGCGCAGCAAGGCGCGGGCGGGGCCGGTGGGATCGCGCCGCCCCTGTTCCCAGTTCCGCAGCGTCGACACTTCGATCGACAGGAGTTCCGCGAACTTCGACTGGCTCAGACCGGTCGTCGCCCGGATGGCGCGCACGTCGATCGTGGATTCGTCACTGCGGCGCGCCGCGCCGCCGACAGCGCGGGTCAGACGGGAAGGCCGCCGAACGCGTTGCCGGCGCAGCTCGCGTGCGGATTCCAGCATCTTGAGGAAAACGTCGTGGCTCATCGCCGCGACAAACTACGTCAGTGACGCAGGTACGTCAATGACGTGCGGCGGCTGTACCCGCTGGATGGTGTGATGCATCTTTGCCCCGAGCGTCGTGGTGGCAGGCGCGGCGAACCGGCCGGTCCGCCGCGCCTGCTGCGTTCAGACCAGCTCGACGATCACAGATCCTTGCGGCTGAGAATGGTCAGCGGTGCGCTGTCCGGATCCGCGAACAGGCCCCAGCGATTGTGGTGGATGTAGAAACTGACGCGAGTGCGCGGCTGCAGGCGGGTGACGCGCGTCATCGTCCCGCTGACGCTGATGCGTGCATCGGGATTGTTTACTGCGAAGACAATCTCGGTCAGCGGTCGCATGTTGCGGTCGAGGAAGTTCACCGTGACCGTGTCCGCGTTGGCACTGACGACGTCCGCGGTGAACTTCATGAACGGTTCATTGTCCTTCGTCAGCACTCCCTGGCAGGCGTCTTTCGCCCGTGGAAATGCCGCGAGGACCTGCGGTCCAACATTGACGGCATCGCAGCCGCGTCCTGCCTGGGCACTGCCCAGTGCCGGTACGGCGAGCATTGCGATGCAAGCAGCTGCAGTTAAACACTTCATCAAAGGGCTCCTGTTGTAGTGGTTGCTCGGCCGCAATGGCCCCGCGACCATTCTAGCCCGGATTCGGAATCGGCACATTACCGGCCCGGGCCGTCGACTGGAGCGGCCATGCTGTCGCCTGGATCCTATCGCCGTGCTGACGCTACTCGGGCAGCATGTCGCCTGAGCCGCCGAATT
>Ga0073899_10002016_pt1 | contig 18384 bp, 16 predicted proteins | sample KloWWTmetaKNB5Ph_FD_88975 | JGI IMG/M metagenome (GOLD analysis project Ga0073899, IMG submission 88975) | Active sludge microbial communities from Klosterneuburg, Austria, studying microevolution and ecology of nitrifiers - Klosterneuburg... | ecosystem: Engineered > WWTP > Aerobic digester >... | reverse complement strand
GTTCCGAAAAACGGGCACAACCGATGCCCAAACCGATGCCCTGAAAACGAAAACCGCCGGAACGCCTTGGTATTTCAAGTGTTCCAGCGGTTCGTTGTAGCCCGTAGGGGAATCGAACCCCTGTTTCATCCGTGAAAGGGACGCGTCCTAACCCCTAGACGAACGGGCCACGATCTCAAACACCTTTGTGACTTTTTCGCAAAGGGATCGCAAATGTAACCAGTTGAACGGAATTCCAACAACCCTAGCTTGGATCCTCCCCGTCGGCATGGAACCGGAACCCCAATCGCTTGCCCGTGGAGAGTTGCATGTTGGCATTCAATTCATTCATCTCACTCACCGTCACCTGATTCACTTGGTCGTATGGCGGAGCCAACAGATCGAAGTTGATCACGTACAAGATGATCGCGTGTAAGATCTCCTTCAAGACCGCTGGTGTCATCTCATTACCGGCCAGATCATTATACAAGAAACCGAGCTGCCGTTTGCCCTGGACCATGAAATGGCCATCCTTGTTCAGGAAAAGACGCGCCACCAAATACCCGAGATCGCGCTCCCGATTGAATTTGAATGAGTCGCTCAAGAAATTGTAGACGTTGATCACCCCAAAGTAACCGCGAGCCTCATCGTCCTCCAAGTAGCTCGTTCTCCAAAGGCTATGGCTTTGATCCAACCGGAACACGTTGGTGTGCATATGGAAGATCAGGGCATCCCCAGCCACCTTCAATTCACACGCCATGGCACCTTTGTCCGTAAAGGCGATGGACAACCGCTGATCCTGCTTGGTGACCTCCTGTTCGAGGTCCACAGCGATCTCCTGGAGGCTCACTTTCAACAGTTCGAACAACTCGACCGTCGCCTTGGAAACATCCTGCTTCATGGCGGATCTACTGCGCATCGCCCCGATGATCAGGTCGCGCGTGCCCGGTGTTCTCTCCTTCTTTTCCATCAGTATGCTCGTGCGAATAGGACTCGGCGTGCGCTCGGCGCTCCGGTCACCATGCATTTCCCGGAGGTCATGTCTCCTTCCAACGGAATGCAACGAATGGTCGCCTTGGTCTCCTTCTTCACGCGCTCTTCGGTCTCTGCCGTACCGTCCCAATGGGCATGTATGAAGCCCCCTTCTTCGATGGCCACTTTGAACTCCTCGTACGAATCCACAGAGCGGGTGTACCCTTCACGCAGTGCCAAGGCTTTTTGGAAGAGGTTGCTCTGGATGGCTTCGAGCAAGTGCTCCACCTTATCCGCTAGGTCGATCACCTGCATCACTTGTTTTTCCATGGTATCGCGACGTGCGACCTCCACCGTACCGTTCTCCATGTCCCGTGGACCAATGGCGATCCGGACCGGATAGCCCTTGAATTCGTACTCGGCGAACTTCCATCCGGGTTTCTTCGTGTCGTCGTCATCGAATTTCACCGTGATGCCCTTTGCGCGCATTGCAGCCAGCGCAGGAGCGAAGTAGTCCTTGACCGCTTCCATTTGCTCGGCATTCTTCGCGATGGGAACAACAGCCACCTGCGTGGGTGCCAGTTTCGGCGGCAGGACCAAGCCGTTATCATCGCTGTGGGTCATGATCAACGCGCCCACCAAGCGTGTGCTCACGCCCCAACTCGTGGCCCAAACATGTTCTTGTTGGTTCTCCTTGTTGGCGAACACCACGTCGAATGCCTTCGCGAAGTTCTGGCCGAGGAAGTGACTTGTTCCAGCTTGTAGGGCCTTGCCATCCTGCATCATGGCCTCGATGCAATAGGTATCCTCCGCACCGGCGAATCGCTCGCTGGCCGTTTTCACACCACGGATGACCGGAATGGCGAGATACTCCTCAGCGAAAGTGGTGTAGACCTGCAACATGCGCTCGGTCTCTTCCACCGCTTCTTCCCGCGTAGCGTGGGCGGTGTGACCTTCCTGCCAAAGGAATTCGGCCGTACGCAGAAAAAGGCGCGTTCGCATTTCCCAACGGACCACATTGGCCCATTGGTTGATCAACAGCGGTAAGTCGCGGTAGCTCTTCACCTAACCGCGGTAGGTGTTCCAGATGATGGTCTCGCTCGTGGGGCGAATAATGAGTTCTTCTTCCAATTTAGCGGTCGGGTCGACGACCACACCGTGTACGGGATCACTTTTTAGGCGGTAGTGTGTGACCACGGCACATTCCTTCGCGAAGCCTTCCACATGGCTGGCCTCCTTGGCGAGATAGCTTTTGGGAATGAAGAGTGGGAAGTATGCATTCACGTGGCCGGTGGCCTTGAACATACCGTCCAATGCGGATTGCATCTTCTCCCAGATCGCATAACCGTGCGGCTTGATCACCATGCACCCACGTACATCGCTATGCTCGGCGAGGTCCGCTTTCAGGACCAGATCATTGTACCATTGGGCGTAGTCGTCCGCCCGTTTCGTCAGTTTGTCGGCCATGCCCCCTTCTGTGGTATTATTTTTGTTCTGATACTGAGGCGGCTAAAGTACATCACGGCCCCACGCATCACCCGATCACGCAAACCCGGAGACCCATGAAAAACGCGCAGATCCCCCTCCTTCTGTCGGCAGTGAGCCTGTTGGCTTCTTGCGGATCTTTGGCCCCTACGGCAAGTGTACGGGACGATGTGTATTACATGCCCTCGGAGGCTCCGGTCACAGTGTCGCTGTACGATACGCCCGCCGCTGATCCGGCACCGACCACGGACGATTATTACGACGCGAACACCTCCCAACAACTGGGCGCGGATAAGAGTTATTACGACATGACCTACAACGACCCGTACTACTACAATTACGGTCGATTCGGATTTGGAACACAGATGAATGGCTGGCAAAGTGGCTGGAGTGGTGCCGGTTGGGGCATGGGCATGGGCTGGGGGAATTCGGGCTGGGGTTCGAATGCTGGATGGGGCTACGGGATGGGCTCGCCTTGGATGAACCCGTACGGGTATGGCTCTAGCTATGGGTATGGATACGGCGGTTACAATGGCTGGAATTCCCCGTGGGGAATGAACTGTGGCGGGATGTACAACCCGTACGGCTACGGTTCGATGGGCTACGGTTACGGGGGCTACCAAAGCCCCTATGGCAATTGTTACAACTGCTACTCCCCGCTGGTCACAGGAGACACCTGGAACGGCACGACCGTGGGGCACCGGCCGAGTATGGGCACCGTACAAGGTGCGCGGACACCCGGTTCCATCCAACGGTTACCGCCCCGCAATACGGTTGGATTAGCTCCTTTGCCCAATTACCGCGTGAATGGTCAGCGTTCTACGACTCAAGACCGCTACCGAACACAACCCATCACCCCAGGGACCGACCGGACCAGGACCACTCCCAACCGCTCCCCGAACGAGCGAACCAGAACGGCACCAAGCCCTAGCCGTAGTGCGCCACAGCGCACCATCGACGGTGGACGCACGAGTCCTTCGCCGAATACCGGTGGCGGTGGTGGAGGCGGAACCCGCACCAGTCCTAGTCGCCGCTGATGGGGGCGATGCGCTTCTTGCTCCGCACTCTGGTGCGATGCGGATCATTGGGACTGTGCCTTTTTGCGTTGAACGTTTCTGCGCAGAATGAAACGGATGCTCTGCGTTTGAGTTCCATCAGCCCGGGAGGTACCGCACGTAGTATCGGCTTGGCCAATGCTTTTGGTGCGCTCGGAGCAGACGGTGTTTCCATCGCCATCAACCCAGCAGGTATGGGCCTATTCAGGACCAGCGAGATCTCGCTGACACCTGGCTTTGATGTGAACAATGTGCGCAGCAATTACTATGGCACATCGGCCAGCAACAGCATGGCACGTTTCTACTTGGGAAATTTCACCCTCGCCCTGAATTCGCCGAACGCCAAGGATAACGACTGGCGCAGCAGCACCTTCGGACTGGTCTACGACCGACAAGCCACACACCATTGGAGTAGGCAGGCCACGGCTTCGGGGATCCAGACTTCCATTTTGGATGATTTCGCTTGGCAGGCGGAGGGTAAGCTTCCGGATGAACTCTACGGTTCCCTGCCATTCACCAGTGCATTGGCTTGGGAATCCTACGGTCTCGATCCCTATGACCCTTCGGATAGTTTAGGGAGGAGCTATGTGCCAGCATTGCCCATAGGTGGCCTCGTGGACCAAACGCACACGATCGAATCGCACGGCGCGACCAGCAACACCTCCTTCTTCTACAGCGGCAACTACATGGACCGATTCTATTTCGGGGTCTCGTTGGGGATCATCGGTTTCCGCTACAACGAGGTTTCAACGCATGCGGAAGCGGTGCCGGATGATTCCACCGACCTGAAGGACCTGAGCTACCGGCAGGAATTGAAGATCACTGGGAACGGGCTGGACCTCAAGGCCGGTTTCATTGTGCGCATCACCGACCGATTCCGTACCGGCCTCGCCATTCATGGCCCCATGTGGACGCAACTGAACGACTTGTACTCCACGGACATGCGAACAACATTCCGCACACCTTCTGCTACGGATGGCCAGACGAACTATTCCTCGGTATCGCCGGAGAACGTTTTCGCTTACCGGTTGAATAGTCCATGGAAGGTGGTGGCCAGCGCGGCCTACATTGCTGGAAAGCACGGTCTGGTAAGCGTGGACTATGAGTACATCGACCACCGCAACGCACGGTTCCGGCCAAGCAACAAGTTGGTGGACAACTACGATTTCGCAACGGAGAATCTGGCGATCAACAACTCCTTTCGCGCGGTACATGCCGTGCGGGCCGGAACAGAGTGGCGAAGCGGGAATTGGTACTTCCGCATGGGCTGGGGCATGGTTCCTGATGCGTATAAGAAGGATGACCCACGCCACGGTTCGGCAGAACGCATCTATGCAGGCGGCCTCGGATTCCGGAACGAGCACCTTGGCGTGGACCTCGGGATGAACTACACGCAGCGCACCACCAACTACTTCCAATACGATCCGGCCTTGGTGGACGTGACCCAAGAGAAACGCTCCACGGTCCGGACCTTGGTCACGGTGAGTTTGCGACCGTAGAGCCTGTTCAGGATGCGAGATCGCATTGGTCCGAAACGCCGTTCAACCCTAGGCATCACTACCTTTTTTCGCAAGTTCCGTTCGGCGACTTCGACCCGAGATCCGCAGATGTGTACGAACATGCTCTTCACGGCACGAAACTCCTGGACCGAAAAAAAGAAGGGACGACCTCGTTCTGAGACCGCCCCGTCGTACTTCACGCTGTAGGGATCACTTACCGCCCGTCACGCGCTCCACCACATAGTCATCCACGAGGATGCGACCGCAGTGTTCACAAACGATGACCTTCTTGTGGCTGCTGATATCCAATTGACGCTGGGGAGGAATGCTGTTGAAGCATCCACCGCAGGAACCGCGCTCCACTGGAACGACACCTAGGCCGTTGCGCGCATTGCTCCGGATACGGTGGTAGGCACTCAACAAACGCGCCTCGATGTGCTTGGAAGCCGTATCACTCTTCTTGGCCAGATCCTTTTCCTCCTTCTCCGTTTCGGCCACGATCGCGTCAAGTTCCTTGCGCTTAACGTCCAGATCCTTCTTCCGTTCGTCGTGGCGTGTCTTGCTCTCCTCAACGATCGCTTTCTTGGTCTCGATCTGGGCCTTTGCCTCTTTGATGCGCTTCTCCGCGAGTTGGATCTCCAAGTTCTGGAACTCCACCTCCTTGGTCAAGGAATCATATTCCCGATTGTTGCGCACTTTGGCTTGCTGGCCTTCGTACTTCTTGATCTGGGCCTTGGCATCCTTGATCAGGTTGTTCTTCTCACTGACCTGCACCTCCATTTCGCCCAACTCGTCCTGAAGCTTCTTCAGTCGGGTATCCAGCCCTTCTACTTCATCTTCCAGGTCCTGCACCTCCAAAGGCAATTCACCTCGTTGAATGCGGATCTTATCGACCTGCGAGTCGATGTACTGCAAACGGTACAGTTCCACGAGCTTCTCAGCGACGGTGATATCGGATTTCGATGCCGCCTTCGTCTTGCCATTGTCCGATGCGGACTTGGCCGCTTTCTCTTTCGCCGGAGCCTTCACGTCGCTCTTCGCCATGGGTCAAAAATGGTATATGGGGTCCGTGACGATTTCCGTCAAACGGACGGCAAAGGTAGGGAAAAGTTCCCCTAACCGACGCTGGATCAGGTGCATGGTGTATTGTTCGCTCCCATAGTGCCCGATATCCGCCAAAAGCAGCTTCCCTTCGGCATCGAAGAATTCGTGGTACTTCACGTCGCCCGTGATGTACGCATCCGCGTCAGCGGCCTTGGCTTTGGCTAGGAGGAATGCCCCGGAACCACCGCACAGTGCAACCCTCCGGATGGGCCTGCCCAACAAGCGGGTATGCCGTACCACATGCAGTCCGAACACTTCTTTCAGCTTGGCAAGGAAGTCCTTCTCTTCCAATGGATCATCCCACTCACCAAGCAGCCCGCTCCCTACGCCTTGATGCTCGTTCAGCAGGGGAACCAGGTCGAAGGCCACCTCCTCATACGGATGCGCCTCCTTGATCGCGGAGAGAATGGCGCGTTCTGCGAAGGCATGAACGATGAATTCGAGTTTCATCTCGACCGCTGTTTCCCGGACCCCTTTGGTTCCAGAGTACGGAGAAGCGCCGTTCCCGGGACGAAAGCTGCCCTCCCCTTCCGAGGTGAATCCGCATTCGTCGTAGTTCCCAATCCGGCCAGCACCTGCCTGAAATGCAGCCTCGCGAACCACTTCTGCATGGTCCACCGGAACGAAAACGATCAGTTTATAGAGTTGTCCGGGTTTGGGCACTAGGACCTGAATGGGTCGCAGGCCAAGTCGTGATGCGATCTCGCCATTCACCCCATCGACCACATTGTCCAAGTTCGTGTGGATGGCATATAACGCCACGCCGTGCTTGATGGCCGCGAGGATCGTTCGCTCTACTTGACCCCGCGCCACCAAGCTCTTCAGCCCCCGAAAGATGACCGGGTGATGGCTGATGATGAGTTGGCAGCCCTTCTTTGCCGCCTCTTCCACCACGGCTTCCGTGCAATCCAAACAAACCAAAGCCGATGTAACCTCGGTTTCCGGATCGCCGACCTGAAGGCCGACGTTGTCATAATCCTCTTGCAGGGAACGGGGTGCCCACGCTTCGAGGGCCTCGGTCAACTCTTTGATGCGCATCTTTCGCCTTGAATGAACGTTCCCACAAAGAACGCGATGCTGCTCCGAAGGATCCTCCTATGGCCGTTTACGCTCCTCTATGGCTTCGCCTTGGTGGTGCGGCACGCTTTGTATGACGCGGCTTTCCTGAAACGCACGCGACCTTCTGTACCCACCATCGCCATTGGCAACCTCGCGTTGGGTGGCACAGGCAAAACACCCATGCTGGAGGCTATTCTTCGGATCCTCGCCGAGATTTCACCAGTAGCTACACTGAGCAGGGGATACGGACGAACAGGAAATGACATCCATGAAGTGCATGTGGAAGACCTTGCTTCGCAAAGCGGTGACGAACCGGTGCAGATCAAGCGCAAATTCCCTTTGGTACGGGTATTCGTAGGCGCAGACCGTGTGAGGGCGATCGATCGGATCCAACGGGAGGTTCCTGATGCGAAGGTCGTGGTCCTCGATGATGCGTTTCAACACCGGAGGCTCGATGCCGGGTTGAACATCCTGCTGACCACGTGGAAGCACCCCTATTGTGATGATGCGCTACTGCCTACTGGGCGGCTCCGAGATCTCCGGTCGCGAGCGAAAGCTGCGGAAGTTGTTGTTGTTACGAAATGCCCTCGTACTCCATCGGCTTCTGAACAGGTGGAATGGCGTGGGCGACTTGGACTGAATGAAAGGCAGCGGTTGTTCTTTGCAGGGATCGAATATGTGCCGCTGCTCACCATGGGTCGACCCGATGGTCCCGCAGCGGATCGAGAGACGCTACAGGATCCCCGTGGAGATATTGGTGCCACGGGTGGTCCGGATGTACTGCTGTTCACGGGTATCGCCGACCCAGCACCCTTAGTGACCCATATGAAGTCCATGGCCGAAAAGCTGGAACACATCGCCTTTGCGGACCATCATGCGTTCACCCGGGCCGATCTTCGGCGCCTCGCCGATCGATACGCTAATTTCGCGGCTGGTCCGAAAATGCTGGTGACCACGGAGAAGGATGCCGCACGGCTCTCCTCCTCCATCGCCGGAAGTTCGTTGGAAGGGCTTCCGCTCGCGGTGATCGGCATGCGGACCGTTATCTTGAATGAACCTGAACGTTTCGCTGAACTGATCCATCGCCATGTTGAAACGCATCCAGCGCATCGCTGACCATTTGAAGAAGGCCACCGGGGGCTTCATGCCCGAAACGGGCATCATCCTAGGCACTGGCCTCAGCGGCTTGGGCAAGGAGATCGATGTGAAGCACGCCATCCCGTACAGCGACATCCCGGAATTCCCGGTGAGCACCGTACAAGGGCATCCGGGCAAATTGCTTTTCGGAATGCTTGGCGGTAAACCCGTGATGGCCATGCAAGGGCGCTTCCATTTCTATGAAGGGTGGACCATGGGCGAGGTGGTCCTTCCCGTGCGTGTGATGAAATACCTCGGCATCCAACGGCTCTTCGTGAGCAATGCGTGCGGCGGTGTGAACCCAGCATTCGAGACCGGTGATCTGATGATCCTGAACGATCACATCTGCCTATTTCCGAATCCGCTGATCGGCAAGAACATCGATGAACTCGGACCACGCTTTCCGGACATGAGCGAGCCATACGACCACGGTTTCATCGCCAAAGCACAGGCCATTGCAGCGAAGAACTTGATCAAGTTGCAAGTCGGAACGTATGTGGGACTCACCGGCCCCACCTTGGAAACACCCGCCGAGTACAAGTACATGCGGATCATAGGCGGTGATGCCGTGGGCATGAGCACTGTTCCCGAAGTGATCGCCGCTCGGCAAATGGGCATCCCCTGCTTTGCCATGAGCGTGATCACCGATATGGGTGTGGAAGGCCGCATTGAAAAGACCACGCATGAGATGGTGCAACAGGTCGCCGAAAAGGCCGAGCCGAAGTTGACCTTGATCATGCGTGAATTGATCGCCGCATGCTGAACAGGTTTCTACTTCTTTTCGTGATGATCGGTGTCGGTGACATCGCCGTAGCACAGGACAGTTTGAACGTGCATCACTTGTTCAACTGGCAGGACACCACGTTGCCGATCGGTGACGGCGGTTTGCAGAATAGGTACAACGAGGTGTGGGGCTATGCCGCGAACGGTCGCGAATACGCCATCATCGGCAGTACCACGGGCATGCACTTCTTCGATGTCACGGAACCAACGCTGACCGTGCAGGTGGATCATGTGCCCGGTCGTTTCGGTGGAGCAGGGCTTGTGCATCGCGACATGCGCGTGTATGCCGATCACCTTTTCGTGGTGTGCGATGAAGGTCCGAGTTCGTTGCAAGTGATGGATCTGCGCTACTTGCCGGATTCGGTACACGTGGTGTATGATGACAACACACTTCTCGCAAGAGCCCACAACATCGAGATCGATACAGTGAATGCCCGCATGTACACCTGTGGTGGCAGCAGCCAATTCAGCATCTATTCCATCGCGGACCCCGCTTCACCGGAACTGCTCATGGATTGCGAAGCGTACTTCCCGTGGTGGAGCAACGCGATCGGCTATGTACACGATTGCTTCGTGCGCGACAACATCGTGTGGTTGAACGATCAGGATGCGTTGCACGTGGTGGACTTCAACGATGTGGAGAACCCGGTGATCATCGGTGCGCTCACGAGTTACCCCGACCAGGGATACAACCACAGCGGCTGGATGAATGATGTGGGTACGCTCTACGTCATGGCTGACGAGACACACGGTTCCCCATTGAAGCTCATCGATGCCACGGACCCTTTGGATCTCAATATCATCAGCACGCTGACATCCGGTGTGGACCCTACATCCATCGCACACAATCCATTCTTCACAGGCGATCGCGTACATGTAGCCTACTACTATGATGGCTACTGGTTGTGGGATGCCAGCAACCCGGAACTACCCGAATTGTTGGGCTATTATGATACCAACTTGGCACCGAATGCGAATGGCTTCCGAGGTGCCTGGGGCGTTTACCCCTACTTACCATCCGGCAACATTCTAGTGAGCGATCTGCAAACGGGTCTGTGGGTCTTGGCGTACGATGCACCAACAGGAATCCAACCTGCATCCGGTCCACCTCCATTCCGGATCGCACCGACCCTGACCACGGGAAGTATCCGTGTGCAAACTTTCAAGGAAGAACACACGGCCTTGCCGATCGAGGTGATCAACGCAACAGGGGCGATCGTTCGATCATTCACACTGGCCGCTGTGAATTCAATGGAGTTGGACCTTTCCGACCTCGCCGATGGATCGTACCTGATCACCGTTGGGAAAGGCAGCGATCGATACACGCAACGTGTGATCAAGTCCAGCGCACGATGAGTCATTGGAGCGAGAAGTATGAACTGGTCGTTGGCTTGGAGGTACACGCCCAGTTGATCACCGCAAGCAAGGCGTACAGCAGTGATCCGAACGCATACGGCGATCACCCGAACACGAACGTGAGCGTGGTGACCTTGGGCCACCCCGGCACGTTGCCCGTGGCGAACAAGAAGGTGATCGAGCATGCCATCCACATCGGCTTGGCCACCAACTGCACCGTAGCACCGTGGATGCACTACGCACGGAAGAATTACTTCTACCCCGATCTTCCGAAGGGCTACCAGATCACGCAGGATAAGACGCCGATCTGCACCGGTGGGTTCGTGTTGATCCCTTCCACCGATGGAGAAGTCGGAGAAGCACAACGGGACTCCGGGGCTTTGCCCGGAGTGACGATACCTCAAGAGAAACGCATCGGGATCACGCGCATCCACATGGAGGAGGATGCCGGCAAAAGCATCCACGATCTGGATCCGTTCAATACACTGGTGGACCTGAACCGAGCCGGTGTTCCGTTGTTGGAGATCGTGAGCGAACCGGATCTGCGCAGCGGTCAAGAAGCTTACGATTACTTGGTGGAGATCCGCCGTTTGGTGCGCTACCTCGACATTTGTGATGGCAATATGGAGGAGGGCAGTTTGCGGTGCGATGCCAACATCAGCCTTCGCCCGAAAGGGACCGAAGCGTTCGGGACGCGCTGCGAAGTGAAGAACATGAATAGCTTCAAGAACGTGATGCGAGCCATCGAATTCGAAGCGCAACGGCAATCGGAGATCCTGTCAAAAGGGGGTACTATCCACATGGAGACTCGGACCTTCGATGCTGGTAAGGGCACCACCATCGGAATGCGCAGCAAGGAACTCGCGCACGATTACCGGTACTTCCCGGAGCCGGATCTACAACCGATCACCGTTACGGAAGCGACCAAGGAGGCCATCCGGAAGTCCATGCCGCCGTTGCCCCGTGAGTTGCGGACGAAATACACCACTGAATTCGGATTGAGCGCTTACGATGCCGCAGTATTGACCGATGATCGCGATACGGCTTTGTACTACGAAGCCGTGATCGTACACACCAGCAACCACAAAGCAGCAGCGAATTGGGTCATGGGTGATGTGCGCGCTTGGACGAACGAACAAGGATCCACGATCCAGGAATTCCCCATTTCCGCCGAGCGCCTTGCGGGCTTGATCGAGTTGATCGACACGAACAAGGTGAGCCATTCCGTTGCTAGTCAGAAGTTGTTCCCCTTGTTGTTGGCAGACCCTACCCATTCAGCAGCTGAATTGGCGGCGAAGAACGACTTGTTGCAGAGCACCGACGAGAACCTGATCGAGACCATTGTACAGCAAGCCATGGCCAATTACCCGGACAAGGTGGTCGCCTATCGCAGCGGCAACAAAGGTCTGCTGGGACTCTTCATGGGCGAGGTGATGAAGGGAACGAAAGGAAAAGCCGATCCGAAACGCGCCAATGAAGTAGTGCGCCGCCTGTTGGACCAAAACGCATGAATCCGATGAATCGAACTCTGCTCTTTGCACTTGGATGCTTCCTGTTGGCCTGTACCGACCCGGGTGGTGGCCGCAGGATCGACCTGACCATTGATGGCGCAGGTGGCAAGACCGTGTACTTCGATCGTTTTGAGAACAACCGCCCATACCGCGTGGACTCCGTGGTCCTGGATGCCAGCGGGCAAGGATCAATGTCGATCCCCGTACTTCCGATGGACTTCTACCGCATTGCCCTGGATGGCGAGCAATTGATCGTCGCGCTGGATACCGCCGAAGGTCTTACCGTGGAAGCCAAGTCCGGACAACTCGCAACACCCTCCACCATTTCCGGATCGGTGCATACCGAAGCGCTGCATACATTCTATTCGGACGTGAGGGCATACGACGATGAGCGCGAACGCTTGCGCATTGCCATGAGCAGCGGGACGGACACTGCGGCGATCCGTTCGTTCAATGCACTCAACGCTTCCTTCCATCAGCAATGCAAAGAATTCGTGAACGCGAACATCACCTCACCAGCAGCGCTCACTGCGGCCGGAAAGCTGAACATGCAAAAGGAACTTCCGCTGTTCAAAGCCGTGCGGGACAGCTTGCGAAAGACCATGCCACGATCCGGCTTCTTCACCATGTTCCGAGACCAGGTGGATCGGCTGGACCAGCAGGAGATCGTGATGAAAGCGCAGATGGAGGAGCAGAAACGCTTGGACAATCTGCTCCCGATCGGAAGTGAAGCTCCGGAGATCAAACAACAAACCCCGGACGGAGGTACGCTAGCATTGAGCGACCTGCGAGGCAAGGTGGTGCTGATCGATTTCTGGGCCAGTTGGTGTCGCCCTTGCCGGATCGAGAACCCGAATGTGAAACGTGTGTATGCTCGGTATGCCAAGAAAGGATTCGAGATCCTCGGTGTATCCCTGGACCGCGACCACGGCGCTTGGGTAAAGGCCATCAAGGACGATGGGCTTCCATGGAAACAGGTGAGCGATCTGGGGTATTGGAACAATGCAGCGGCGCAGGAATATGGCGCACTCAGCATTCCCTATACCGTGCTGGTGGACCGCGATGGAAAGATCCTGAACAAAGGTCTGCGCGGTGCAGAACTCGATGCGCGATTGGCCGAGTTGTTCGGCTCATGAGACCGGGCACCCTGATCGCGTTCTTGTGCAGCGCGAACACCCTGTTCGGACAAGCATACTTCCAACAACAGGTCGACCATCGGATCGATGTTCGGCTGGATGATGTGGGGCATTTCCTGCATGCGCACGAAACCTTCACGTACACGAACAACAGCACCACTGCGCTGGATACGATCTGGATCCACCTGTGGCCCAATGCGTACCGCGAGAAGCATACCACTCTCAGCGATCAATTGGCGACCAATGGCGACTTGGACCTGCACTTCGCGACCGAGCAAGAACGCGGTTGGATCGACAGTTTGGACTTCCGGACCGATGACGTACCGCTGAGCTGGGGCATTCATTCCCAGCACATCGACATCGGGTGGATCAAGTTGCGAGCACCTCTCGCCCCTGGTGGTACCACCAGCATATCGACCCCGTTCAGGGTGAAGATCCCCGACGGCAAATTCTCGCGCCTTGGCCATACCGGACAAGCCTATTACATCACGCAGTGGTATCCGAAGCCGGCCGTGTTCGATGCCAACGGATGGCACGCCATGCCTTACCTCGGGAACGGTGAATTCTACAGCGAATTCGGAACATTCGATGTGACGATCACGCTTCCGGACAACTACACCGTGGGCGCAACGGGCAACTTGCAGAATGTCGATGAACGCGAACGCATGAATCGGTTGGCAGAGGATATCGCGCCTTCGGAGAAGAGCAACGACTTCCCAATATCCTCCGCCAAGACCAAGGTTTTGCACTACACACAGGATCGCGTTCACGACTTCGCTTGGTTCGCGGATAAGCGCTTTATCGTGCGCAAGAGCGAAGTGGCATTGCCCGCCGACGGAAAGACCGTGACCACTTGGGCGCTCTACACGCCAAAGAACGCCGAGCTATGGAGCGATGCGGTGAGCTATGTGAATGAAAGCGTGAAGTTCTACAGCCAGTGGGTGGGCGACTATCCTTACGATGCCTGCACAGCGGTGGATGGCACCATCAGTGCGGGCGGCGGCATGGAGTATCCGATGATCACTGTCATCGGGAACATGAACGACAAGATGGGTCTTGACAACGTGATCGCACACGAGGTGGGACACAACTGGTTCTACGGCATCCTCGGCAGCAACGAACGCGATCACGCATGGATGGACGAAGGCATGAACAGCTTCGTGGAGCTGCTGTACATGCGCAAGCATTTTCCGAGCGGCGGTTTCAACATCGGCGTACCGGGTTTGAAGAAACTCACGCAGCGCACCACGGATGCACATCGCTTGCAAAGTGAATTGGGCTATCGATTGAATGCCCGCCGAAACCTGGACCAGCCGCTCTCGCTCACCTCCCGCGCTTTCACCGAGACGAACTACGGGACAATGGTCTACATGAAGACCGCATTGATCATGGATCACTTGATGGCCTACCTCGGCGAGGAGATCATGGACCGGTGTTTACAGGCGTATTTCGAGGAGTGGAAGTTCAAGCATCCGCAGCCGGAGGATATGCGAGCTGTATTCGAGAGAGTGAGTGCAAAGGAACTGGGCTGGGTGTTCGATGGACTTCTAGGAACAACACGGAAGGTGGATGTGAAAGCGGCAAGCCTAAAGGGCGGCACGCTCACATTTCGTAGCACTGCCACTGGCGAATTCCCATTCCCTATTTCCGCTTGGAACGGACCAGATAGCTTGGGAACGATTTGGTCAACTGGAACTAAGTAGACACTACGGCATTCTCATCAGCACTTGGAACTTTCGAAGAATGCCCATATCACTCGAGGGTCTGTGAAGCTTCCATGGCCGAACGCCGATCGCATCGTCATCGATGCCAATAACCGCACCCTCGATATCGACCGTCGCAACAACGAGGTGTGTAGCTATGGACTCTTCAACCGGTATAAGGCTCCACGGTTCGAATGGTTGTTCGGATTCGAGCGCAACGATCGTCGTTCCGTCTACTATGCTCTGTTGCCTGCCTTCAACGGTAATGATGGTTTCCAACTGGGAGCAGCGTTACGCAATACCACATTCCCCTCCCAGCGTACCGAGTGGGTTGTGGCTCCGCTTTATGGTTTTGCCAGCGAACGTTGGGGTGGTGCAGGGCGGATCGAACACCACTTCGACCGGATGCGCAGTCGGGTGTTCCAGAACATCAACGTCGGTGTCAGTGTTCGCTCGGCTTCTGAGTTCCGGGATCATGATGCGCTCGCTTGGTACAATAAGGTGTCGCCCTACATCAACTTCGATCTCAAGCGCGACCCGCTCGCCAAGCCGTGGCAACACAACATCGGGGTGCGGGGCGTGTACTTGAACAACGGTCGTTCTTTCAAAGCCACGGACGGAAACACGTATGCCGGAAGCGCTGAGAATTACTACAGCGAATTGACCTACCGCGCAGAGGACGAACGCAAGCTGCATCGCTCCCTGATCGCATCGACCATAACGCAACATGCAGACTTCCTCCGTGCTTCTTTGGAACTGCAACAGGCCTTCGCATTGAATGATCACGGCGATGAGCTCCGTCTGCGTGCCTTTGCAGGCTCCTTCTTCTGGAAACGGAACGATCGACTGTACAACGGTCTTGCCGCTTGGGGCCTGAGCTGGGGCACCGAAGATCTGCTCAATGACCACGCCTACCTTGAACGCAATGCCCGCGATGCCTTCTTCGCCCGACAATACAACCCGCAACAAGGTGCCTTCAAGACACCCTTTTTGCAAGGCGGTAGCGATACCTGGATCGGGTCGATCAACGCCGAGCTCGACCTGCCTATTCCCTTGCCGATCGCCGTTTTCGCAAGCGCTGGTATGGTGCCGATAACGAAGGTTACGCAAGAAGGCCGCAGCACCAGCACCGCGACCTATTTCGAAGGAGGTATCGGGATCATCGCCATTCGCGATGTGCTTGAATTGTGGGTGCCATTGATCGTGAGCCAGCGGATCGCCGATGAAGAGAAATTCCTCGATCGCACCGTGACCGATCGGATACGTTTCATCTTCTCACTGCAGAAACTGGACCCGACACGAGCACTGCGAAAACTCAATCCTTAGCGCAAGTGGTCAGCGGTCAGTGCGGTCAGCAGTCAGCAACGCGTGCTCTTTCAACCGTCCGTGCGAGTTCCACTGAATATCTTCATGGCTCACCAAAACCCGATACGCAGATGGCAATTACCCGATTCGAATATTCAATTGCTTGGCAAAAGTCCATGGATATGGCAGTGGCGGTCACCGATGCCGTGGATAATTGCAAACGATTCTGTTTCGTGGATCAAGTATACCGTGCTTCCGTTTCAGTTCCGAGCAACATTGCCGAAGGATTCGAACGTCCGACAAAACCTGATCGATTGAAGTACCTCGTGATCGCCAAAGGTTCCTGTAACGAGACGCGTTCGCTCTTGATCTTCGGAAAGCGGAAACGCCTGATCAATGCGGAACAATTCGAGCAGCTTCATGGCATGGTCCAAGAGAGTGGAAAGCTCATCCATGCGGTGATGAACTCGCCATACGTCTGACCAAACTGTGCGTGCATTCACTGACAACTGACACTACTGACTGCTGACAGCTAGCTTGCATGTAATGAAGAATGACTTCTCCCGAACAACAGCGACGATGAAAGGGACACGCATCTACTTCCTCGGTGATCTCCACCTCGGTGTTCCCGATGCGGAAAGCAGCTTGATGCGTGAAAAACGGATCGTCGCGTTCTTGGACGAAGCTGCGAAGGATGCGACGGAGATCATCCTGATGGGCGACCTGTTCGACTTTTGGTTCGAGTACAAGTACGCGGTCCCGCGTGGGTATGTGCGGTTCTTGGGCAAGCTCGCTGAACTCACGGATCGCGGTATCCCGGTCCACCTCTTCATCGGCAACCACGACATGTGGATCTTCGACTATGTGCCGAAGGAAACCGGTGTGATCGTGCATCGCGAGCCGATCGAACGCACCATCGACGGCAAACAATTCCTGATCGGACATGGCGACGGACTGGGGCCGGGCGACCACGGCTACAAGTTCATGAAGAAGATCTTCCGCAATCCGATATGCCAATGGGCCTTTGCTCGCTTGCACCCCAACTTCGGGCTGTGGCTCGGTGATTTCTGGAGCGGACGTAGTCGCAAGAAGAGCTACGCGAACGACCGTAAATGGCTGGGCGAGGACAAGGAGTGGCTGGTGCAGTATTGCAAGGAAGAGCTAACGAAAAAGCACTATGACTACATGCTCTTCGGTCACCGGCACTTACCGATCGACCTGGAAGTAGCACCCGGCGCGCGGTACATCAACCTCGGCGATTGGATCACCTATTTCACATACGCGATCTTCGACGGCACGCAGATGAACCTGATGATACGGACGAGCGATGGTGCGTTGAACGGGGATCAGCGGATAACGGGTGGACCGGCGGTTTAGTTGGTCGTTGTTCGACATTTCGGCTGGAACAACTATCCCCCCACCCTTCCAACCAGATCCACCAACCGCGAGCTATACCCGTACTCGTTGTCGTACCAACCCATCACCTTCACCATGTTACCTACCACGCTGGTGAGTTGCGAATCGAAGATGCAGCTATTGGGATCGCCTACGATATCGATGCTCACGATCGGATCTTCGGTGTAGCGCAGGATCCCCTTCAACTTTCCGTTGGCCATTTGCTTGAAGTGGGCATTTATCTCCTCTGCGGACTTCAAGTTCTTTACGCGACAAGTGATATCCGTGATCGATCCATCCGGAACAGGTACGCGAATACCACCGCCACCCAGCCGACCATCGAGCTCGGGGAAGATCCGCGTGATGGCCTTCGCTGCACCAGTTGTCGTAGGGATCATGGATACGGCTGCAGCACGCGCCCGGCGCAGATCCCGGTGGGGTGCATCGTGCAAGCGTTGGTCTCCCGTGTAGCTGTGAATGGTGGTGATGAATCCGTCCTCAATGCCGCAGAGCTCGTTGATGCCCATGATCATCGGTGCGGCGCAGTTGGTGGTACACGATGCGTTGCTGACGATCTGATCATCGGGTGAGAGCAGGTGATCGTTCACCCCAAGCACCACGGTCTTGATACCCGCATCCTTCGCAGGTGCGGACAAAACCACCTTCTTCGCACCGGCCTTCAGGTGTGCCCCTGCACTTTCACGCGTGAGGAAGTGCCCCGTGCATTCCAGCACCACATCGATCTTCAGTTCCGCCCATGGCAGTGCTGCCGGATCCTTCTCCGCATAGGCCTTCACCTTTTTCCCGCCAAGGCTCAGACTTTCCTCGTCGTAGGATACTTCGCCGGGGAACACTCCGTGAACGGAGTCGTACTTGAAAAGGTGGGCCAAGGTCTTGTTGTCCGT
>Ga0073899_10002015_pt1 | contig 18384 bp, 17 predicted proteins | sample KloWWTmetaKNB5Ph_FD_88975 | JGI IMG/M metagenome (GOLD analysis project Ga0073899, IMG submission 88975) | Active sludge microbial communities from Klosterneuburg, Austria, studying microevolution and ecology of nitrifiers - Klosterneuburg... | ecosystem: Engineered > WWTP > Aerobic digester >... | reverse complement strand
GGCGCTTGAATTTCTGCACCTGACCCCAAACTAGCTTCCTGCTGTACTCATTAAAGGATATCGCCATGTCGAGCGAATTGGATCTGCCCTCGGAAAAACTTGAACTGCCGCTGTTGCCTCTGCGCGACGTGGTGGTCTTCCCGCATATGGTGATTCCGCTGTTTGTTGGTCGTCCCAAATCGATCAAGGCGCTGGAGACAGCGATGGACTCCGGCAAGGGGATATTACTGGTGGCGCAGAAATCTGCCGCCAAGGATGAGCCTGATGCCGATGATATGTATCGCATCGGCTGTGTGGCGAATATCCTGCAAATGCTCAAGTTGCCCGACGGCACTGTCAAGGTGCTGGTCGAAGGCGTGCAGCGCGCACGCATCGATGGCATCGAGGATCGGCAGAGTCTATTTGTTGCTGAAGTAGTGCCGATGCCGCACGACGAGGGCGCCAACCACGAGGTCGAGGCGATGCGTCGTGCCATCCTGGCGCAGTTCGACCAGTATGTGAAGCTCAACAAGAAAATTCCGCCGGAAATTCTTACCTCTTTATCTGGCATTGAAGAGGCCGGCCGGCTGGCCGACACCATCGCTGCGCATCTGCCACTCAAACTCGAGCAGAAACAGGAAGTGCTGGAGATTCTCGATGTCACGGCGCGCCTGGAAAAACTGCTTTCGCAGCTTGAATCCGAACTCGATATCCTTCAGGTTGAGAAGCGCATCCGTGGCCGTGTCAAACGCCAGATGGAAAAGAGTCAGCGCGAGTATTACCTGAACGAGCAGGTCAAGGCGATTCAAAAGGAGCTCGGCGAGGGCGAAGAGGGCGCTGAACTCGACGACATGGAAAAGAAGATCAAGGACGCTGGAATGCCAAAGGAGGCGCTTGCCAAGGCCCAGGCAGAGATGAAAAAACTCAAGCTGATGTCGCCGATGTCGGCAGAGGCGAGCGTCGTGCGCAATTACATCGACACATTGGTCGGTTTGCCATGGAAGAAAAAAAGTCGCACCGACAAAAATCTTGCAACCGCTGAAAAGGTGCTCGACAAGGATCACTACGGCCTCGACAAGGTCAAGGAACGCATCGTTGAGTATCTGGCTGTGCAGCAGCGCGTCGATAAGCTCAAGGCGCCGATTCTCTGCCTCGTCGGGCCTCCCGGCGTCGGCAAGACCTCACTCGGCCAGTCGATCGCCAGGGCGACCAATCGCAAGTTCGTCCGCATGTCGCTGGGCGGTGTTCGCGACGAATCAGAAATTCGCGGTCATCGACGTACCTATATCGGCTCGATGCCGGGCAAGATCCTGCAAAACATGAGCAAGGTCGGCGTGCGTAATCCGCTGTTCCTGCTCGACGAAGTCGATAAGATGGGCCAGGATTTCCGTGGCGATCCGAGTTCCGCGCTGCTCGAAGTGCTCGACCCGGAGCAGAACTCCACCTTCGTCGATCATTACGTCGAAGTTGAATATGATCTCTCGGATGTCATGTTCGTGGCAACGGCCAATACCATGGATATTCCTGCGCCGCTGCTTGATCGTATGGAAGTGATTCGTCTTGCCGGGTATACCGAGGACGAAAAGGTGAACATTGCTACGCGTTATCTCTTGCCCAAGCAGATCAAGAACAACGGTATTAAACGTGACGAAATGTCGGTGACCGAGGATGCGTTGCGCGACATCGTTCGCTACTACACGCGTGAAGCAGGTGTGCGTTCGCTGGAGCGTGATATTTCGAAAATCTGCCGCAAGGTGGTGAAGTCTTTGGTGATGCGCAAGCGCACCACCTAATTGATCGTCAACAGCAAGAATCTCGACAAGTACCTCGGTGTTCGTCGCTATTCGTTCGGTATGGCTGAAAAGGAAAATCAAATCGGCCAGGTGACCGGTCTGGCGTGGACTGAAGTGGGCGGCGAACTGCTGACCATCGAAGCCGTGTCGGTGCCCGGCAAGGGCAAGACCATGACCACCGGTAAGCTTGGCGAAGTCATGCAGGAATCCATTCAGGCTGCGCTGACGGTGGTGCGCAAGCGCAGCAGGCAGTTCGGTATTCCAGAGGATTTCTATCAGAAGAGCGATCTGCACATCCACCTGCCCGAAGGCGCGACGCCGAAAGACGGCCCGTCTGCCGGCGCGGCGATCGCCACTGCATTGGTCTCGGTACTCACCGGTATTCCGGTGCGCGCCGATATTGCGATGACCGGCGAGATCACCCTGCGTGGCGAAGTTCTGCCGATCGGTGGCCTCAAGGAAAAACTACTGGCTGCGGTGCGTGGCGGTATCCGCACGGCGCTGATCCCGCATGAGAACGTCAAGGATCTCGCCGAGATTTCCGAAACCATCAAGAATCGCATTGAGATCATTCCCGTTCGCTGGATCGACAAGGTACTGGAGCTGGCACTTGAGCGTATGCCGCAGCCAACTACCGAAACGCCAATCGTCGAGGCCGCACCGCTGGCGGCACCGGTTGAGCCGCAGGTAACGGGAGTCATCACACATTGAGCGCGTTCCTTTTTGTTGGAAAGTGCGCAGCTCCTCCTTGGCAAGGCGTTGCAAGATGCGGTAGACTGACGGACTCGCATCGGTGCTATCGATGTGTTGTGGGTGCTTAGCTCAGCCGGTAGAGCGTCTGCCTTACACGCAGAATGTCGGCGGTTCGATCCCGTCAGCACCCACCATCTAGCCTTCTGTAACGTCCAAAGAAGTTTAAAACGCCACTTAAAACCCGCACGGTTACAAGCTCTGCGGGTTTTTTGTCGCCTATAGCCTCGAAAATGATCCATTAACCATCGACGGTAGCCATCATGATTTTTGTCTTTTCGATCCTGTCGGATTACCGGTGTATCGATGTATATTGCTTTTCGGATGGAGTACTGCCGAGGCTTCCATGAACGACAAAAACCTGCAATATATCCTCGCCAGCCGACCGGTTGGCTGGGTGGAAGAACGCAACTTTCGCCTGGTCGAGAGTGCTATTCCCGTGCCCAAGGACGGCGAGGTGCTGGTGCGCAATCATTATCTTTCTCTCGATCCATACATGCGCGGCCGCATGAATGAGGCGCGCTCGTATGCACCTCCGGCAGTGGTTGGAGAGGTGATGCTCGGCGGGACTGCGGGTGAAATTGTGGCGTCGAGGCATCCGCAATTCGCGGTGGGTGACAAGGTGATCGGTCGGCTTGGCTGGCAGTTGTATGCCGTCAGCGATGGAACTGGCTTGAGCAAGGTCGATACCGGCAAGTTTCCGCTATCGACTTACCTTGGTGTGCTGGGCATGCCAGGTGTGACTGCCTGGATCGGTCTGTTCGATTTTTGCGTGCCCAAGCCGGATGAAACGGTTGTGGTGACGGCAGCTTGTGGTGCTGTCGGCAGCGTCGTCGGCCAGTTGGCGAAGATCCATGGTTGCCGTGCCGTGGGTATTGCCGGTGGCGCTGCGAAATGTCGTTATGTCGTCGATGAATTGGGCTTCGATGCCTGTATCGATTACAAGGCAGGCAATCTGTGGAGCGATCTCAAGGCGGCGACGCCGCAGCGCATCGATTGCCTGTTCGAGAACGTCGGCGGTGAAATTTTTGATACGCTGCTTGGGCGCATGAATGCCCATTCACGCATCGCTCTGTGCGGGATGATCGCCCAGTACAACAGCGCACCTTATCCGATGAAGAACATCGCCTCGCTGCTGGTTAATCGCGTCAGGTTGCAGGGTTTCATTGTCACCGAATTGTTGCCGCGCTGGCCGGCGGCGCTTACCGATTTGTCCACATATGTCGTTGCCGGCCGCATTAAATACCGTGAGACGGTTGCCGATGGTCTGACGCAGGCGCCGTCTGCCTTTATCGGCATGTTGCAGGGGCAGAACTTTGGCAAGCAACTCGTCAGGTTGATCTGAACGTTATGAAGAAGATCACGAATCACAAATAAAATACTGGTGCGATGATTAGCGGTTGTTGCAATGCCGATACAAGTACTTGCTTGGAGTATAGTGCCCGCAAAAAACTTCATTGGCGGAGGGCGTATGAATTTTACAAAATTTGTAGTGGGTGCCACATTAGCTTGCCTGTCATTTGCCGCATTTGCTACCGATCCTGTGCCGGTATGTAGCGACGTGGCGTTCACCGCGACGGCGCCGGCCACTGCCACGGTGCATGCCGACGGTCCGTATTTCCGTGCTGCCGACGGGCGCTATGTGTTGCTGCGCGGCGTGAATGCAACGGGCGATTCAAAAATGCCGCCGTTCAAGACGCTGACTTCGCCGGCACTGCTTGATCCGTTGCCGGGCTGGGGAATCAATACAATCCGTTTTTTGTTCACCTGGGAGGCATTCGAGCCGACGCCATGCAGCTATAGCGAAGATTATCTGGCCTACTACGAGCAGGCGGTGAAGTGGGCGGCCGAGCGCGGTATTTATGTGATTGTCGATTTCCATCAGGATGGGTTTTCGCGCTATGCGCTCGGTGGTTGTGGTGAAGGCGCACCACAATGGGCATTGACGGATCGGGTGACGCCGGCCACCCCGGATAACGGGCCAAACTGCGCCGGATGGGGTTCCAAGGCGACCTTCAGTCCACAGAATTATCTTGTTTTTGATCGATTTTTCAAGGACGACAAACAGGCGCTGTCGCACTACATGGAGATGTTGCATCGTGTTGCCGGGCGCCTCGCACAGTATTCCAACGTAATTGGCTACGATATGATGAACGAGCCATGGAGTAATGCGGCGGCACTCGATCCGTTCTATGCACGGGCCGGCGCCACAATTCGCCAGATGCATCCGACAGCGATGCTGTTCTTCGAACCCGAGGTGCCGCCGATGGGACCGCTGGTGCCGATTTCCACCTCTGAAATTGCGCTGCCGTCGCTCGGCAACGTCGTGCTTGCACCGCATTATTACAGCGCAGATCTTTTCGTTTTCAACGCATGGCTTGGCGACGGGCCGGGTCTGGTGTTGTCACAATGGAAGAAAAAAGCCGATGGCTGGAACATCCCCATGCTGCTTGGTGAGTTTGGTGCATCTTCTACAGTCGGCAATGCCGGCGGCTATATGGCGGCCATTTATTCGTGGCTGGACAGGAATTATGTTTCGGCAACGCAGTGGAGTTATACCCCGGCCTGGACTGCGCAAGGCAAGGATGGCTGGAACCGCGAGGATCTGAGCATTGTTGACGATCACCTGCAATTGCGCAGCACGCTCTTCGCGCCGCGCCCTTATCCACAAAAAACTGCCGGAAAGCCGATATCCTTCGAGCCCCTGGCGGCGGGCTTCAAATATTCCTGGATTAATGATCCAGCCATGGGTGGCGGCAAGACCGAGTTTTATATTCCGAATGGTTCTTCCAAAAATATGAAATTGAAGACTGCGCCGTTCTGGGCGCGCGTTGTCTGCTCGGCAACAAGTGATTACCTGACTGTTTGCGAATCAAACTATCAGGGGCAGTTGTCGGTCACGCTGAAATAGAGAGAAGGGCTCTCTGAAAACAAACAGGCCGGTCACCCTTGCGGGCAACCGGCCTGTTTGCATTTCAGGCGGCAAGCGGATTATTGATTACTCGTTATTCCGGGTTTCCACCATTTGCAGCGGCTCGTTGGGAATGACCGCGACCGGTCGCGGCTTGCGACCGAGCGACTGAGCCGGCATCTGGAATTCGACGGTAGGGGGCGCCGTGTCGCCGCTGGTCTCGATCATGATCAGGCCGGCCTGTTCCAGCGATACGGAGAGATCAACCTTGGGCGCTGGGGGCGGTGCTGAGACAACAACAGGTGCTACCGGGGCCGCTGGTTCGGCAGCGGTTGTTGTTACTTGCGGTGCTGATTCGGCAGGCTGAACGGCCACGATTTCCTCAGACAGAGGCGCAACAGGCAGGGAGATGGGTGTTGGTGCCAACGTCTCTTCATGCATCATTGCAGCGATCTGTGGTGCTTCGCTGGCGGGAGCAGAGACCGGTGCTTCAGGCGCTGCAACGTTCTGTTCTGCCGTGACGCCTTCTGTGCGTCCCTCGCTTCGCTCACTGCGGCTGCCGCCGCGACGTCCGCGTCGCGAGCGTTGCTGGCCTTCCCGGATTGGCTGGGTGGTCGCTTCGCCGGATTCCTGTTGCGGAGCCGCGCCATTCGTTACTCCGTTGGCAGCCTGCCCGGCAGATTGTGGCCGGGGTGGGCGCGGTTGACGTGGCTCGCGAGGTTCACGTGCCACGCGCGGTTCGGTGGCCGGGCGATCCTCGCGCTTTTCACCGCGACCACGCTTCTGTGGTGCCTCGGTTTTATCTGCCTTGTCAGTTTGTGGTGCGGCCTCGCTGCGTGGTGGACGTGCCTCGCCACGCTCGGCGCGCGGTTCACGGCCCTGACGGTTGCGTCCACCTCGACGCGAGTCTCCTCTTCCTTCACCGCGCGCTTCGCGGCGCGGCCGTTCGGTTTTCTTTTCTGCGGGTTCCGGCTCGTTTTCCTTCTTGCTGCCCGTCAGCCAGGAAAGAATTCTGCTGACGAAGCCGCCTTCCGGCTGGGTGGATACCGATGCGGTGTTGCGCGGGGCAGTCTTTGGTTCGACGACGGGTGCCGGCTGGCCGGGCGTGATGCCCTTGACAGCGGCTTCCTGGCGTGCCGGCTTGTTCTCGGTCTGCGCTGATGGCGGTGTATAGGGCTCCTCGGATGGATTTTCAACCATCTTGTAGCTGGGCAGGGTGACGTCTTCGATGTTGAGCTGATCGTGGCGCAGGCGCACGATGGTGTGCTGCGGTGTTTCCAGATGAACGTTGGGGATCAGCACCAGATTCACACGGTGACGCATCTCGATCTTGGCGATATCGGTGCGTTTTTCGTTGAGCAGGAAGGTGGCAACATCGACCGGCATCTGGCAGTGCAGGGCGCCGGTATTTTCCTTCATCGCTTCTTCTTCGAGGATACGCAGAATATGCAATGCAGACGATTCCGTGGAGCGTGTGTGGCCAGTGCCATTACAGCGCGGGCAGGGGATGTAGCTGGTTTCTGCGAGCGTCGGGCGCAGGCGCTGCCGCGACAGTTCGAGCAGGCCGAAGCGGCTGATCTTGCCGGTTTGCACGCAGGCGCGGTCAAAGTGCAGCGCATCGCGCAGACGATTTTCGACTTCGCGTTGGTTGCGTGTGCTCTCCATGTCGATGAAATCGATGACAATCAGGCCGCCAAGGTCGCGCAGACGCAACTGACGGGCAGTTTCTTCGGCAGCTTCGAGGTTGGTCTTGTATGCGGTTTCCTCGATGTCGGTACCCTTGGTGGCGCGTCCGGAGTTGACGTCCACCGAGACTAGTGCCTCGGTATGGTCGATGACGATGGCGCCGCCGGAGGGCAGGGTAACCTGCCGTGAGTAGGCAGACTCGATCTGATGTTCGATCTGGAAACGCGAGAACAGCGGCACGTCGTCGTGGTAGCGCTTGACGCGCGAGACATTGTCCGGCATTACGTGTGACATGAACTGGCAGGCCTGTTCGAAAACATCATCGGTATCTATGAGGATTTCACCGATTTCCGAATGGAAGTAGTCGCGGATGGCGCGGATCACCAGACTGGATTCCTGATAGATCAGAAATGCGCCGGTCTGCGAAGTGGCGGCGCCTTCGATGGCGTTCCAGAGTTGCAGGAGGTAATTCATGTCCCACTGCAATTCTTCATAGGAGCGGCCGATGCCGGCGGTGCGGGCGATCAGGCTGGCGCCTTGTGGAACTTCGAGGCGATCCATGATGTCGCGCAGTTCCTGGCGATCTTCGCCTTCGACGCGCCGCGAAACACCACCACCGCGCGGATTGTTTGGCATCAGCACCAGGTAGCGGCCAGCCAGTGATATGAAGGTGGTTAGCGCCGCGCCCTTGTTGCCGCGTTCGTCCTTGTCGACCTGGACGATGATTTCCTGTCCAACCTGAAGTGCATCCTGGATGCGTGCCTTGTTTGCTTCGACGCCGGACTTGAAGTAGGCGCGCGAAACTTCCTTGAACGGCAGGAAGCCATGGCGGTCTGCGCCGTAATCGACGAATGCCGCCTCCAGACTGGGTTCGAGGCGGGTGATGACAGCCTTGTAGATGTTGCTCTTGCGTTGTTCCTTGGTTGCCGATTCGATGTCGAGATCAATCAGTTTCTGACCATCAACAATCGCGACGCGGAGTTCCTCGGCTTGCGTCGCATTAAATAGCATGCGTTTCATGTTTGCTCCCACGCGCACGGCACGGGCAAGTCAAACCCACCGTTCAGCTTGTCGGCCAAACGGTTTTCATCAAGTCAGTATTGCGGCAAATATGGCATAAGCAGTATGAGACGCCTTGGCAAACTGTCGGGTTCTTCTTTTAAAATTGCTGCGAGAGCGCGGCCATTCTGTCATTGCAAAAACTGCATACGACGAGCCGCTGTCTCGCAGCCGGGCATTCTTGCGGTGCTCGGTGCGCGCATTCAAGTACTATCGCTGCTTGCGGTGAGCGAAATAACCTTTGGGGTTTGCTGTGCGGTCGGCGATAATCCCACGTCGTTTTCGGCGTCAGATGCGTTTCCATTCGATGGGTCCGATGAACTGGACGCGCTGAATCGCAACAATCCTGCAACAATCACGCAATGCCGGGAACTGAAACAATACGCTTGGGCCGCGGGCTGTTCGAAGTGAACTTGATACACGATGGCGGAAGCGGTTACCAGCAACATCCCTGGCGCGCCGTCGACGCCGCTTCGGGCCGTCGAGCACGCTTGCCGAGGGACGGCAAACCGAGGGCAGTATATTGCAAATGAAGGGCTTAAGCAAAGATTCTGCGAATTGGCTGGAAGTTGGCGAGGAAGCCGACGGGCAGCGTATCGACAATTTTTTGTTGCGTGCCTGCAAGGGTGTACCGAAAAGCCACGTCTATCGCATTCTGCGCAGTGGAGAAGTGCGTGTGAACAAAGGCCGGGTCGGACCAGAATATCGTCTGCGCGCCGGTGATGCGGTGCGCATCCCGCCGATCCGCCTTGCCGCGCCGACTGCTGCGGCCAGTCAGGTAGCGGTACCATTGCGCGATTTTGTCATCGCTTATGAGGATGAGGCGCTTCTGGTCATCGATAAGCCGTCCGGCGTTGCCGTGCACGGCGGTAGCGGAGTCAGTTTCGGTGTTATCGAGCAATTGCGCCGCCAACGTCCCGATGCACGCATGCTTGAACTTGCCCATCGCCTCGATCGGGAAACCTCTGGTCTGCTGATTGTTGCAAAGAAACGCTCTGCACTGACCCATTTGCACGATGCCTTTCGCGATGGCGGGATCAATAAGCGATATCTTGCTCTGGTCAAGGGATGCTGGCGCAATCCCTTGCAGCATGTGCGCCTGCCTCTACTTAAATACCTGACTGCCGGCGGTGAGCGGCGCGTCAGCGTATCGACTGAAGGCAAGGAGGCCCACAGCATTGTTCGCCTGCTGGTGTGCTGGCAGAATTTCAGTCTTGTCGAGGTCGAACTGAAGACCGGCCGCACGCACCAGATCCGCGTGCATCTGGCGCATCTCGGGTTCCCTCTGGCCGGCGATGACAAGTACGGTGATTTTTCCTGGAACAAGACCTTGCAAAAAGCCGGCTTGCGGCGCATGTTCCTGCATGCTGCAAAACTGGCTTTCCGGCATCCGCTCGACGAGGATCGGAAGATCGCGCTGGAGGCGTCGTTGCCGCAGGAACTGCGCAGTTTTATTGATCAAATCGAATGTCATGAAGAGAGAGCATATGGCGAAGCGTTTTGAACTGATTGTCTTCGACTGGGATGGCACGCTGATGGATTCGGCGGCAGCCATTGTCGAGGCGATCCAGGAGGGCTGCCGTGATCTCGATCTGGTTCCGCCAGGCAACGCGCAGGTGCGGCAGATTATCGGCCTGGGCTTGCACGATGCCTTGCGCAGCATCTTGCCTGATCTCGATCCGGCGCAGTATCCGCTGCTTGCCGAGCGCTATCGTTTTCACTATCTGACGTGTGATCATGAACTGCAATTGTTCACCGGTGCCTTCGATCTGATTCGTGCGCTCGACGCCGCCGGTTTTATGCTTGCCGTGGCGACTGGCAAAAGCCGCATCGGCCTCGACCGTGCGCTGGTGACCAGTGGTTTGCAGGATTTCTTTCATGCCAGCCGCTGCGCCGATGAGTGCAATTCAAAGCCACATCCGCAAATGCTTCACGAGTTGATGGCAGAATTTGCCGTAATGCCTGAAAGTACTCTGATGATCGGCGATACGACACATGACCTGCTGATGGCCAGAAATGCCAATGTCGCAGCGTTAGCTGCGGCGTATGGCGCCCATCCGCGTGCGGCGCTTGAGGCGGAAGCGCCACTCGCCTGCGCTGAAAATATTGCCGAGATACATGCATGGCTGATGGCGAACACATAGTTTGTGCTTCCGCAGATTTGCTTGATGGAGGTACGGCCGTACGTTTCAGTGTTGAACGTCATGGCGTCAGCGAGCCGGCCTTCGCGGTGCGTTATCAGGGAAAGGTGTATGCCTATCTCAACCGTTGCGCGCATGTGCCGATCGAACTCGACTGGCAGGAGGGTCAGTTTTTCGATCGTTCCGGTTTATACTTGATCTGTTCCTCACATGGTGCCTTGTATGATCCAGCGAGTGGTCAGGGACTGGCGGGACGCTGTAACGGCAAGGGACTCACGCCGCTTGTCGTCATCGAACGCGATGGCAACATTTATCTGAAATAATGACGAGAGAATGGAATGAATGCTCCGCAGAATGACTCCAGCTGGGAACGTAAGCTGCTTGAAAAACTTGCCAGTGAGGCATTGATTGAACAGCGGCGGCGTCGGCGCTGGGGCATATTTTTCAAGCTGATCGGTTTCTCCTATTTCGTTCTGGTGCTGGCGGTGGTTATCGATTGGGGTGGTGCCGCCGAAAAATTTGGCGATGGCGGCAAGCATACTGCGCTGGTGCAGATGAATGGCGTTATTCAAAGCAAGGGTGAAGCCAGTGCCGAGCATGTGTTGAGTGCACTACAAGCGGCGTTCGAGGACAAGGGTACCCAGGGCGTTATCCTCAGTATCAACAGTCCCGGTGGCAGCCCGGTGCAATCGGGCATGATCAGCGATGAAATCATCCGTCTGCGTAGTTTGCATCCGACTATTCCGCTGTATGTGGTGGTTGAGGATGTCTGCGCTTCCGGTGGTTATTACGTGGCATCTGCCGCCGACAAAATTTTTGTCGACAAGGCCAGTATCGTCGGTTCCATCGGCGTACTGATGGATGGCTTCGGTTTCACCAGCAGCATGGAGAAACTCGGTGTTGAACGGCGTCTGCTGACCGCCGGACAGAACAAGGGTTTCCTTGATCCATTTTCACCGCAGGATGCCAAACAAAAGGAATATGCACTTCAGATGCTTGATGAAATTCATCGACAGTTCATCGATGTTGTGCGCAAGGGGCGCGGCAAGCGACTCAAGGAAACCCCGGAAATTTTCAGCGGCTTGATGTGGACCGGCGCGAAGAGCATTGAGATGGGACTCGCCGATGGCTATGGCACCGTCGATTCGGTGGCGCGTGATGTCATCAAGGCTGAGGATATTCGCGACTACACCGTCAAACAAAGTTTTACCGAGAAATTTGCCAAGCAGTTTGGCACTGAGATGGCTTCGGGTGTGGTGAATGCATTGACGCGTTTTCGTCTGAATTAGCCCGCCATCTACCGGTCGACCGGCGGCCTCAGGGCAGGCGGATATCCTCGTTGCGCAGCATTTCGCATAATGCGATGAGCGGCAGACCGATCAGGGCGTTTGGGTCGTCACCGTGCATGTATTCGAGCAGGGCAATGCCGAGTCCCTCCGACTTGGCACTGCCGGCACAGTTGAGGGCGTCCTCACGATCCAGATAGCGTTCGATGTCAAAGTCCGACAGGGCGCGAAAGCGCACCACAGTCGGTACCCCGGTGGTTTGTGTGCGGCCGGTTGTGGCATTCAGCAGACACAAGCCGGTATGGAAAATCACCTCTTTTCCGCGCATCGCCTGGAGTTGCCTGGTGGCATTCTCACGGGTTCCGGGTTTTCCAAACAGCGCGTCGCCGCAATAGGCCACCTGATCGCTGCCGATGATCAGCGCATCGGCGTTACGCACGGCGACGGCGCGGGCCTTGGCAACCGCCAGTCGTTCAGCAGTAATGGCCGGATGCTCGTCGGGCAGCGCGGTTTCCTCGGTTTCCGGCGCGACGGTTTCAAAAGGCAGTTGCAGCCGCGCCAGCAATTCACGGCGGAACGGCGAGGTTGAAGCAAGGATCAGGCGCATTGGCGAGGGGATGGCAAGGGTCGTCGTCGGGCTCATGAGATGGTTCCGGTTTCGGCTATTTTTTGACGAAAGAAGAGAAAAATAATATCATTACACGTTTATGTCACGACAGGACATGAAACAGGCGGGCAACAAGTTGGCTGAAATCTTTATCGATAGTCTTGAGTTTGCACGCGGCGAGCGGCATATGTCCGGCGTAATTCCGGTGCGCAGCTTACAGCGTCTGGCAGATGTTCTGGCGAATGATGAAGGCGATCTGACTTGGGTTGTGCGGGGTGAATTCGTTGCTGATGAATTTTGCACCAGGCAAAGGCCGTTTCTGTTGATTGAAGTGACCGGCGAGTTATACCTGAAATGCCAGCGCTGCCTTGGCGCACTGCCGTTTCATGTGAATGTCGGGAGCCGTTTGTTGCTTGTGCCACCAGGAATGCCTTGGCCTGACGAGGATTTGCAGGATGATCAGGCTGATCCGATTGAGGCCCTGATTGAGCAGCCGCTGTTTCCGCTGATCGAGGACGAGATTCTCCTGGCCTTGCCGATCTCTCCACGTCATGCGTCCTGCACGCTGCCGGAACATGACGACGGAAAGGCTGCAGCTTCGCCGTTCGCGGCACTTGCGCGGTTAAAGTAACCGAATTGAGGCAAATTTAAGCAGATTCATCCGAGCCTGCATTTTTGTTTTTGTCTGTGTTGTGCCTGTATTTTTGTATTTGCAGGCTTGAGTATTTTTGAAGGAGTATCACCATGGCAGTTCAGCAGAACAAGAAATCTCCCTCCAAGCGCGGCATGCATCGCGCCCACGACTTTCTGACGGCACCGCCGCTGGCGGTTGAGCCGACCACGGGTGAGGTGCATCTGCGTCACCATATCAGTCCGAGTGGTTATTATCGTGGCAAGAAGGTCGTCAAGAGCAAGAGCGAGTAATTCGGCAAACGATGCACGACAGCGCAGGCAATTCCTGCGCTGTCGGCGTTATTGCGCCTTCCTTTCCGGCTCCGGACTCCTCTTTGACATTGGCGATGACGCTTACATTGGCTATCGATTGCATGGGCGGCGACCATGGCCCCAGGGTCACGGTACCGGCGGCGCTTGACTTCCTGCGCCGCGACACTCTTTGCTCGGTCATCCTTGTCGGACGGGAAGCAGATTTGCTGCCGCTACTCGGTAATGCGCGAGAGGAATTTACCGGTCGGCTGGCGTTGCGTCATGCCAGCGAAGTCGTTGAGATGGATGAGCCGCTGGCCTCGGCATTGCGCGTCAAGAAGGATTCCTCGATGCGTGTTGCCATCGAACTGGTGAAAAGCGGCGAGGCTCAGGGTGCGTTATCCGCCGGTAATACCGGAGCGCTGATGGCGATTTCACGTTTTGTCCTGAAAACTTTGCCCGGCATTGATCGGCCGGCGATTTCCGGCATCGTGCCGACACTCAAGGGGCATGTGCATGTGCTGGATCTCGGCGCCAATGTTGATTGCCAGCCGGAGCATCTGCTGCAATTCGGCATCATGGGCTCGATGCTGGTCTCCGCACTGGAACACAAGGAGCGCCCAACTGTCGGACTGTTGAACATTGGCGAGGAAGACATCAAGGGTAACGACATCGTCAAGCGTGCCGGCGAATTGCTCCGCGAAAGCGGCCTCAATTTCTATGGCAATGTCGAGGGCGACGACATCTACAAGGGCAAGGTCGACCTGGTGGTTTGCGATGGATTCGTCGGCAATGCCGTGCTCAAGGCATCTGAAGGACTTGCCCACATAATCAGTACCGCACTGCGCGAGGAGTTTTCGCGCAATGCCTTTACCAAGCTGGCTGGGCTGATCTCCCTGCCTGTAATCAATGCCTTCAAGCGCCGCTTCGATTCGCGCCGTTATAACGGCGGGAGCCTGCTCGGACTTCGGGGTGTGGTCGTCAAAAGCCACGGCTCGGCTGACGTCCTGGCGTTCCGTCATGCGCTCGAATGCGCTGCCGAAGCTGCCCGGCAAGGACTTCCCGAACGGATTGCCGAACGTATGGCTGCACAACTCGCGGCAATGCCTGCAACATGAGCCGAAAAAAGTGAACAACAAAAAAATTTATTCACGCATCGCTGGTACCGGCAGTTATTTGCCCGGTGTACCGGTGACCAACGATGATCTCGTCGCGCGCGGTATCGAGACATCCGATGCCTGGATTGTTGAACGTACCGGCATTCGTTCGCGTCACCTTGCCGCAGCCGATGTGACTGCCAGTGACCTGGCGTACCAGGCCTGCCTACGCGCGCTGGAGACCGCCGGCAGGCGACCTGACGAGATTGATTTGATCATCCTTGCGACCTCCACGCCGGATTTTATTTTCCCCAGTAGCGCTGCATTGCTGCAGAACAAACTCGGTATCCGCAATGGTGCTGCTGCATTTGATGTGCAGGCAGTATGCAGCGGCTTTGTCTATGGCTTGTCGATCGCCGACAAATTCATCGCTTCGGGCTCGCATCGCTGCGCGCTGGTGGTCGGCGCAGAAATTTTCTCGCGCATTCTTGACTGGGATGATCGCGGCACCTGTGTGCTATTCGGCGACGGTGCGGGGGCTGTGGTCCTTGAAGCCTCCGATGCTCCCGGCATACTCGCCACGGCGTTGCATGCCGACGGTCACTTCAGCGATATCCTCTCTGTACCGGGGCAGGTTAGCGGTGGCAAGGTGATCGGCTCACCGTTTCTTCAGATGGATGGCCAGTCGGTATTCAAATTTGCCGTCAAGGTACTAAGCGAGGTCGCCATTGAGGTGCTCGATACCGCCGGTATGAGTGTGGCGCAGCTCGACTGGCTGATTCCGCATCAGGCCAATATTCGCATCCTGCAATCGTCGGCACGCAAGATCGGTTTGCCGGCGGAGAAGGTTATTGCCACTGTCGAACGGCATGGCAACACGTCGGCGGCCTCGATCCCTCTGGCGCTCGACGAGGCCGTGCGCGAAGGGCGCATCCAGCGTGGCGACTCGGTACTGCTTGAGGGTGTCGGCGGTGGATTTACCTGGGGCGCGGCCCTGCTGAGATTCTGATTCTCTGATTCCGGGAACTTCGATCATGAAATTTTCACTTGTTTTCCCCGGTCAGGGCTCACAGACCCCTGGCATGATGAAGGCATATGGGGAAAGTGTGCTGGTGCGCGATACATTTGCCGAGGCATCGGCGGCACTTGGCCGCGACCTCTGGCAACTGGTGAGCGAAGGGCCGGCCGAGGCCATGAATCAAACCGTCAACACCCAGCCGTTGATGCTAACTGCGGGGGTTGCTGCCTATCGCCTGTGGCTATCCAGGGGTGGGCCGCAGCCAGCCATCGTCGCCGGGCATAGTCTTGGCGAATATTCTGCGCTGGTGGCTGCCGGAGCGATTGAATTTGCTGATGCTGTACCGCTGGTCGAATTGCGCGCACGCGCCATGCAGGAAGCTGTGCCGGCTGGCACAGGCGCCATGGCGGCGATTCTCGGACTGGACGCGGCGACAGTGCGCGGCATCTGTACTGAGGTCGCACAGGGGCAGATTGTCGAAGCCGTCAATTTGAACGCACCGGAACAAACCGTAATTGCCGGTCACACCGCCGCTGTGCAGCGCGCTGCCGATGCCTGCAAGGCCAGAGGTGCCAAGCGTGCACTGTTGCTGCCGGTTTCTGCACCGTTTCATTGTTCGCTGATGCTGCCGGCCGCCGAGAAACTTCGCGCGCGGTTGGCGACGCTGAATATTGTTGCGCCGAAAATTCCATTGCTGAACAATGTCGATGTGGCCTCGCCGCAAGATCCGGTGGCGATCAAGGATGCTCTGGTGCGTCAGGCTGCTGCGCCGGAACGCTGGGTCGAGACCATGCAGGCAATGGCGGCACAAGGTGTTACGCACGTCTACGAATGTGGCCCCGGCAAGGTGCTTGCCGGACTCGTCAAGCGTTGCGCCGACGGTGTTATTGGCGTTGCCTTGGCCGATGCCGCCAGTGTGGATGCGGCGATTCAAACTTTGCAGTCTTCCTGAGCTTCATCGACCAGCCAAGGGATCTTTTATGCTGAACGGACAAATTGCTCTCGTCACCGGCGCATCGCGCGGCATCGGCCGTGCCATCGCCATGGAACTCGGCGGGCTGGGTGCGACGGTCGTCGGCACCGCAACCAGCGAAGCCGGCGCTGCCGATATTCAGAAGGCGCTCGATGACGCAGGGATCGCCGGTTGGGGGGCAGCCGTTGATGTCACTGATGCTGCGGCTTGCGAAGCGCTGATCAGTGGAATCGAGAAGAAGTTCGGTGCCGCTGTCGGCATTCTGGTTAACAACGCCGGCATCACGCGCGACAACCTCGCCATGCGCATGAAGGACGACGAGTGGGATGCCGTCATCGATACCAATCTCAAGGCAGTCTTCCGTCTGGCCAAGCTGGTCATGCGTGGCATGATGAAGGCACGTAGTGGGCGCATCATCAACATTACCTCGGTGGTTGGCAGTGCCGGCAATCCGGGGCAGGCCAATTATGCCGCTGCCAAGGCCGGCGTCGCCGGTATGACGCGGGCACTGGCGCAGGAACTTGGCAGCCGCAACATCACGGTAAATTGTGTCGCTCCGGGCTTCATCGATACCGACATGACCAAGGCGCTGCCCGATGCGCAGCGTGAGATGCTGTTGCAGAAAATCCCCCTCGGTCGTCTTGGGCAGTGTGAGGAAATCGCCGCCGCCGTGGCCTACCTTGCCAGCCCACGTGCTGGATACGTGACTGGCATGACGTTGCATATCAATGGTGGGATGTACATGAGTTGAAAATCGCCGCTTGGCGAGCATTCATCTGGCCGGCATTCTGTTAAAATTACCGTTTCATTCAATACCTGATTATCGGAGAAGGAGCAGTCCATGGAAAATATCGAGCAACGTGTCAAGAAAATTGTCGCCGAACAACTGGGTGTCAATGAATCCGAAATCAAGAATGAGTCGTCCTTTGTCGACGACCTGGGCGCTGACTCGCTCGATACCGTCGAGCTGGTGATGGCTCTCGAAGAAGAATTCGAATGCGAGATTCCCGACGAGGAAGCTGAGAAGATCACCAGCGTCCAGCAGGCGATCGATTACGTCAACACCCACCTCAAGAAGTAATTTCTCTTTCTCAATCCCCAACTTCGCGGGAGTCAGTCTTGTCGCGTCGCAGAGTCGTTGTTACCGGTCTCGGTATCATTTCGCCAGTCGGTAATACCGTCCAGGAAGCATGGGACAGTATTATCGCCGGGCGCTCCGGCATTGGCCGGATCACACGTTTTGACGCCTCGGCCTTTACCGCGCAGATTGCCGGTGAGGTCAGGGGGTTCGATGTCGGTGCCTATCTTTCTCCGAAGGATGCGCGCCGCATGGATATTTTTATCCACTACGGGTTGGCGGCCGGTACCCAGGCCTTTCGTGATAGCGGCCTTGTCGTTACCCCGGAAAATGCCGAGCGTATTGGTGTAAATATTGGCTCCGGTATTGGTGGCTTGCCGATGATCGAGGCGACAAACGAGGAATATCTGGCAGCTGGTCCTCGCAAGATTTCACCGTTCTTCATTCCCAGCACGATCATCAACATGACTGCCGGCCATCTGTCGATCATGTTCGGGCTGAAAGGGCCGAATCTGGCGATGGTGACTGCTTGCACGACGGCGACGCATTGTATTGGCGATTCGGCGCGCATCATTGAGTACGGCGATGCCGATGTAATGATCTGCGGTGGTTCAGAGTCGACCGTGACCCCGCTGGCCGTCGGTGGCTTTGCTTCGGCGCGGGCACTCTCGACGCGCAACGATGATCCGGCTACGGCCAGTCGTCCTTGGGACAAGGATCGCGACGGCTTTGTGCTTGGCGAAGGCTCTGGCGTCATGGTGCTCGAGGAATATGAGCATGCGCGGGCACGCGGCGCAAGAATCTACGCCGAAGTCGCCGGTTACGGCATGAGCGGCGATGCTCATCACATGACGGCTCCGGCCGAGGATGGCGACGGTGCGCGGCGCTGCATGGTGAATGCCTTGCGCAATGCACGGATGAATCTCGACGAGGTCGACTACATCAATGCTCACGGTACTTCGACGCCGCTCGGCGATCTCGCTGAAACTGTCGCCGTCAAGCGCTGCTTTAGTGACCATGCCAAAAAACTGGTCGTCAATTCCACAAAATCGATGACTGGTCATCTGCTTGGTGCCGCCGGT
>Ga0073899_10002014_pt1 | contig 18400 bp, 16 predicted proteins | sample KloWWTmetaKNB5Ph_FD_88975 | JGI IMG/M metagenome (GOLD analysis project Ga0073899, IMG submission 88975) | Active sludge microbial communities from Klosterneuburg, Austria, studying microevolution and ecology of nitrifiers - Klosterneuburg... | ecosystem: Engineered > WWTP > Aerobic digester >... | reverse complement strand
GCGCCCACCGGGCCCGACGGCATCGCCTCGCCACCGTGGCGGATGGGGTCGAAGCGCGCCAGGCGCTCGGCCAGCGACGCCACGGCGGACAACTCCGGGACGATGACGACGCGGCCGTCCTCGACGCTGACGCGAACCCGCTGGTCGGCCTTCAGGTGCGCGGCGCGCGCCACGGCCGCCGGCAGGCGCACCCCCAGGCTGTTGCCCCAGCGCTTGATGTCGAGCACGGCTTCACTCACGGTCGGCCTCCGGCGGATGACGTTTAAACATAGTATACACATCGACCGGCCCGTCGCCGACCCATCACATCGTCTCGGCGAAGAGTTCGCGGCCGATCAGCATGCGCCGGATCTCGCTCGTGCCGGCACCGATCTCGTACAGCTTGGCGTCGCGCCACAGCCGCCCCAGCGGGTAGTCGTTGATATAGCCGTTGCCGCCGAAGATCTGGATGCCCTCGCCGGCCATCCAGGTGGCCTTCTCGGCACACCACAGGATGACGCTGGCGCAGTCCTTGCGCACCTGGCGCACGTGCTCGGCGCCCAGCAGGTCCAGATTCTTGCCCACCGTGTAGCAAAAGGCGCGGCCGGCCTGCAGCACCGTATACATGTCGGCCACCTTGCCCTGGATGAGCTGGAACTCGCCGATGCTGTGACCGAACTGCTTGCGGTCGTGGATATAGGGCATCACGTTGTCCATCACCGCCTGCATGATGCCGATCGGCCCGGCCGCCAGCACCGCACGTTCGTAGTCCAGCCCGCTCATCAGCACGCGGGTCCCGCGATGGAGATGACCCAGAATATTTTCGGCCGGCACCTCGACGTCGCGGAACACCATCTCACCGGTGTGGCTGCTGCGCATGCCCAGCTTGTCGAGCTTCTGCGCCGTGGAAAAACCCTTCATCCCTTTCTCGACGATGAAAGCGGTGATGCTGCGGGCTCCGCCTTCGGCCGCACGCCCGCCCGCAGAAGGGTGAGGCGCCTCCTGGGGGTCGCCGGATTCGGTCTTGGCGTAGACCACCATGGTGTCGGCGTCGGGGCCGTTGGTGATCCACATCTTGGAGCCGTTGAGCAAGTAGCTGCCGCCCAGGTCCCGCGCCTTCAGCTTCATGCTGATGACGTCACTGCCGGCGCCGGACTCGCTCATCGCCAGCGCGCCGACATGTTCGCCGCTGACCAGTTTCGGCAGGTATTTCTGCCGCTGCGCTTCGGTGCCGTTGCGCTTGATCTGGTTCACGCACAGGTTGCTGTGCGCGCCGTAGCTCAGGCCGATGCCGGCACTGGCGCGGCTGATCTCTTCCATGGCAACCATGTGCGCCAGGTAGCCCATGCCGGCGCCGCCGTACTCTTCGGGCACGGTGATGCCGAGCACGCCGAGTTCGCCCATCTTGCGCCACAGATGCATGGGGAACTGGTCGCTGCGGTCGGCTTCGGCAGCGAGCGGGGCGATCTCGGAATGCGCGAAGTCGCGCACGGCGTGGCGCAAGGCGTCGATATCTTCACCGAGCTGGAAATTCAGGCCGGGCAGGTTCATGGGGGCGTCTCCTCGGGCGTTTCGGGGCGCGGTGCTGCGGGCAGTGGTTAGACTGGCTCGAACCGCTGCCGCAAATATAGAGCCATGGCCAACCCGCACGAGAGCGCACTGCACTACCCGCTGGGCGACACGCTGCCGGCCCCCGGCAGCACGATCGAAATCGCGCCCGGCGTGCGCTGGCTGCGCATGGCCCTGCCCTTCGCGCTGGACCACATCAACCTGTGGCTGCTGCGCGACCGGCAGGACGGCATCGAAGGCTGGACCGTCGTCGACTGCGGCATCGCCAACGACGCCACGCGCGCGGCCTGGGAACGCCTCTTCGCGCACGAACTGCAGGGGCTGCCGGTGCTGCGCGTGCTGGTCACGCACATGCACCCCGACCATATCGGGCTGGCGCACTGGCTGTGCGAACGCTGGACGACGCCGCAGCGCGAATGCCGGCTGTGGATCAGCGGCACCGACTGGAATGCCGGCCGAATGGCCAGCCTTGCCACCACCGGCTTCGGCGGCGAGGCCGCGGCGCGCTTCTTCGCGCTGCACGGTCTGGTCGACCCCGAGTCGCTGGCCAGGGTGCGCGCGCGCAGCAACTACTACGCGAGCATGGTGCCGCAGGTGCCGGGCCGCTTTCGGCGCCTGATGGACGGCATGGTGCTGGACATCGGCGGCCGCGCCTGGCGCTGCATCGCCGGCTACGGCCACGCTCCGGAGCACATCGCGCTGTTCTGCGAAGCACTCGGCCTGCTGATCTCGGGCGACATGGTGCTGCCGCGCATCTCCACCAATGTCAGCGTCATCGACCTCGAACCCGAGGCCGACCCGCTGCCGCTGTACCTGAAGTCCATCGCCGCGCTGCGCGCGCTGCCCGCCGCCACGCTGGTGCTGCCGTCGCACGGCCTGCCCTTCACCGGGCTGCACGAGCGCATCGCGCAACTGGAGGCGCACCACGACGAGCGCCTGGCCGAGGTGCTGGCGGCCTGCCGCAACGCTCCGTGCAGCGCTGCCGACCTGCTGCCGGTGATGTTCAGACGCCAGCTCGACCTGCACCAGACGACTTTCGCGATGGGCGAATCGATCGCCCATGTGCATGCGCTGCAGACGGCCGGCCGGCTGGCACCCGAGCCGGGCGCCGACGGCGTACTGCGCTGGCGCGCGGTCGGCTGAAGTTCGGCACCAGCCACGCGCGCGCGCCCGGGTGCCACCAAAACAAAACGGCGACAGGCGGGGGTTCGAACCCGTCCTGCCGCCGCACTGAGCCTCCCAGCCCGTCCCTGCCTGACTCTTTGTGATGACAACTTGAGCCACCAGTATCGAGGCCCGCCGGCACCTTGCCAACCCTGCATTTGGAGGTCGGACGATTCTTCGGACTTATCCCCCATTTGGGGGTAGGACACGACGCCGCCGGCGCCTTCAGTCAAATGCAGGCAGCACTTCGTGGCGCAAGGCACCGCGCGCGGCCTCGAATTCGGGCAGGGCCTGGCGCACCACCTCCCAGAAGGCGGCGCTGTGGTTCATCTCGCGCAGGTGCGCCAGTTCGTGCGTCACCACGTAGTCGATCACCGGCCGTCCGAAATGCACCAGGCGCCAGTTCAGCCGGATCGAGCCATCCGCGCTGGCGCTGCCCCAGCGCGTGCTGGCCGAACTGAGCGTCAGCCGCTTCATGCGCACGCCCAGCCGGCCGGCGAACCAGGCGCAACGCTCCTCGAAGATTCGCCGCGCCTGGCGCTGCAGCCAGCTCTGCACGGTGTCGCGGATCTGCTCCGGCGCAGCGCCCTGCGGCAGGCCCAGGTGCAAGGTCAGCCGCGGCACGCCGGGCAGCGTGTCTTCCGCTGTGTGCAGCACGGCGCCGGTGGCACGCGGGTCCAGCACCAGGATCACGGTTTCGCCCAGGAACGGAATCGTGCTGCCGTCGCGCCAGTCCACGCGCGCGGCAGCCAGCCGCCGCGCGCGTTCACGCTGCTCGTGCAGCTTGCGCAGGATCCAGGCGGCTTTCTCGCGCAGCGCTGCTTCGACCTCGCCCACGCCGACCCAGCGCGGCGCGCTGACCGACAGCCCCTCGACACCGACCACGAACCCGATGCTGCGCCGCCGCGCCCGCCGCAACTCGTAGGCCACCAGATGTTCACCGAGCCGGATGTCGCGCTGCGAGCGCGGGTGCCGGAAGGCTTCGGGCTCGTGCGGTGCTGGCGGCGTTTGCGTTGGCGTGACGGGCGACGCCAGCCTCGGGCCCATGGCGGCCGCTACGTCGTCGAACAGCGAAAGTTGCAGCGGCGAAGGGGGCGCGGGCGGCATGGGCCGCGATTCTAGGAGGCGGCCGCCATCGATGCCGGCACGCTGCGGGCGGCCTCTGGATAGGCCTCGGGGTCCAGCCGCCGCATCTCGGCCTCGATCCAGCCCTCGACCTCGCGCATCAGCTCGTCGGGCTTGCGTCCGACACTGGGGATGGGCCGGCCGATCGAGACGTCGATGACCCCCGGCCGCAGCAGGAAGCTCTTGCGCGGCCAGCACTTCGCCGAGGTGACGGCGATGGGCACGATGGGCACGCCGCAGGTGATGGCCAGCCGCGAGGCGCCGCTCTGGTAGCGACCCTTGTGCCCGCGCTCGGTGCGCGTGCCTTCGGGAAACATGATCACCCAGATGCCCTGGGCAAACAGCTCCTTGCCCCGGGCCGCGATCCTGGCCCAGGCTTCGAGGCGCTTGCTGCGGTCGATGTGGATCATGTCCAGCCGGCCCATGGCCCAGCCGAAGAACGGCACGTAGAGCAGCTCGCGCTTGAAGACATAGGCCAGCGGATGCGGCATCAGCGTCGGCAGCGCGAAGGTTTCCCAGGCGGACTGGTGCTTGGGCGCGAGCAGCACCGCGGCATGGCCATCGGCCGCGGTGGGCAGGTGCTCGATGCCTTGCACGCGGTGGCGCACGCCGCAGATCACGCGTGCGCCCCACACCGCCAGCCGCAGCCAGCCCATGGTGGGCCAGTACAGGTGTGGGCCGCGCACGAAGATCGAAAGCAGCAGCATCGCCAGGGCCCAGGGCACCACCGTGGCGGCGAGCCAGAGCACGAAGAGCAGCGAACGCAGCGCCCAATGCACGCGCACCGGCACGCGCACCGGCACGCGCGCCGCGCGCATCAGCCCAGTTCCCCCGAAGCGGAATCGGCGACGTGGTCGCGGCGCAGCAGGAAGTCGGCGAACGCCGCCAGGTCGGCATGCGCCCGCGCCCCCGGCACCTGCGACAGCATGTGGTGCAGCTGGTCGTCGCCGATATTCGCGGCGCGGCCGGTCAGCAACAGGTGCGGTTCGCAGCCGGCGGCATGGGCGGCGAGCAGGTCGCGCAGCGTGTCGGCGGCCATCGGCACCGTCTTCAGGTCCACGCCATAACGGCGGCCCACCTCCAGCATCATGCCGGGCTTGGGCTTGCGGCATTCGCAGGTTTCGTCGGGCGTGTGCGGGCAGAAGAAGACGGCGTCGATGCGGCCACCCTGCGCCGCGAGCAACTGGTTCATGTGCGTGTGCACGGCGTTGACGGCGGCCATGTCGATCATGCCGCGGCCGATGCCGGCCTGGTTGGTGGCCACCACCACGTGCCAGCCGGCATGGTTCAGCCGCGCCACGGCCTCCAGCGCGCCGGGCAGCGGCTGCCACTCGGCAGGCTCGGTGACATGGCCCTCGCGGTATTCGTTGAGGGTGCCGTCGCGGCCCAGTATGACGAGCTTGGTGGTGTGCATGGCGCGCGCCCCCGAATGTGCCGGTCAGGCGGCAAGACGCGAGAGATCGGCCACGCGGTTCATCGCGCGGTGCAGGCCGGCCAGCAGCGCCAGCCGGTTGTTGCGCAGCGCCGCGTCGTCGGCGTTGACCATGACCGCGTCGAAGAAGGCATCCACCGGCGCTTTCAGCCCGGCCAGGGCCTGCAGCGAGGCCGCATAGTCGCCGCGCTCGAAGGCCGCGTCGGCCTGCGGCGCCACGGCGTGAATCGCTGCCGCCAGCGCCTGCTCGGCGGCTTCGCGCAGCAGCGCCGAGTCCACGGCTGCGGGCACCTCGCCCGCGGCCTTCTTCAGGATGTTACCCACCCGCTTGTTCGCCGAAGCCAGCGCCGGCGCCTCCGGCAGGGTCGCGAAGCTGCGCACGGCCGCCAGCCGCTGCGGCAGTTCGGCCCAGCGCGGCGGGCGCAAGGCGATCACCGCGTCCACTTCGTGCGCGCTGTAGCCGAGTTCACGCAGGTAGCCCACCAGGCGGTCGTACAGGAAATTCGCCACCGCCTCGCGTTCCTGGCCATGGTGCGAGGGAAAGGCCGCGAAGGCCGCGTCCACCAGCCAGGGCACGGCCAGCGGCAGTTTCCGTTCGACGAGCATGCGGATCACGCCCAGGGCATGGCGGCGCAGCGCAAAGGGATCCTTGTCGCCGGTGGGCACCTGTCCGATGCCGAACAGTCCGGCCAGAGTCTCCAGCTTGTCGGCCAGCGCGGCCGCGATGCCGGCTTCACCGCGCGGCAGCGCATCGCCGGCGAAGCGCGGCTTGTAGTGGTCTTCCACGGCCTGCGCCACGTCTTCGGGCTCGCCGTCGTGGCGCGCGTAGTAGCCACCCATGATGCCTTGCAGTTCCGGGAATTCGCCCACCATGTCGGTCAGCAGGTCGGCCTTGGCCAGCAGCGCCGCGCGGTCGGTCGCGGCGGCCAGGGCCTCGCCGCCGAGCTGGCCGCCGATCACACGCGCGATGGCGCGCACGCGCTCGACGCGTTCGCCCTGGCTGCCGAGCTTGCCGTGGTAGACCACCTTGTCCAGCAGCGGCACGCGCGATTCGAGCGTCTTCCTGCGGTCCTGGTCGAAGAAGAACTTGGCGTCGGCCAGGCGCGGCCGCACCACGCGTTCGTTGCCCTGCACCACGCGGCCGGGGTCGGCCGGGGTGATATTGCTCACGATGAGGAAGCTGTTGGTCAATCCACCCGACGGATGGAGCAGCGGAAAATATTTCTGGTTGGCCTTCATCGTGAGGATCAGGCACTCGGGCGGCACGGCCAGGAATTCGGCCTCGAAGCGGCACAGCAGCACGTTCGGCCGCTCCACCAGCGCCGTGACTTCATCGAGCAGCGCATCGTCTTCGATCGGCACCAGATGTTCGCGCGCCGCCGCGGCGCCGAGCTGGCGCACGATCTCGGCGCGGCGCGCCTTGAAACTGGCGATCACCGCGCCCTGCTCTTCGAGCTGGCGTTCGTAGTGGTCGGCATGCTGCAGCACCACCGGGTCCACCGCCGCCTCGAAGCGGTGGCCGCGCGTCTGGCGGCCGGCCTGCAGGCCGAGCGCACGCACCGGCACCACGTCGGCGCCGTACAGCGCCACCAGGCCGTGCGCCGGGCGCACGAAATTCACGCTCGTCCAACCGGGCTGGAAGTTGGCGCCCTCGCCGTTGTCCAGCTGGTATTGCATCACCTTCGGGATCGGCAGCCCGGCGATGGCCTCGTCCAGCGCCTGCTGCAGTCCCGCGGCCAGCGTGGCGCCGGGCAGCACGTGGTCGAAATACAAGGCCTCGGCCCTGCCATCGGGCTGGCGCCGCAGCTGCGGCAGCACGCTGGCGTCGGTGCCCAGGCCGGCCAGCTTCTTCAGCAGCGCCGGGGTCGGCTGGCCGGATGGGTCCAGCGCCACGGCCACCGGCATGAGCTTCACCGACACCGGCTTGTCGGGCGCCACGGCCAGCACATGGCTGATGCGCGCCGCCAGCCGCCGCGGCGTGGCAAAGAGATTCACCGCCGAAGACTCGTCGACCAGGCCCTGCGCCCGCAGACCCTGCTGCAGCGCGCTGCCGAAGGCCTCGCCCAGCTTCTTCAGCGCCTTGGGCGGCAGCTCCTCGACGAAGAGCTCGACCAGCAGGTTATGCGTGCCGACCATATTCATGCCGCCTTCTTCGCCAGTTGCGCAGTCACCTCGTCGGCCCAGGCGCGCGGCGCCAGCGGGAAGCCCAGCCTCGCCCGGCTGTCCAGGTAGCTCTGCGCCACGCTGCGTGCCAGGTTGCGGATGCGGCCGATATAGGCCGCGCGCTCGGTGACGCTGATGGCGCCGCGCGCGTCGAGCAGGTTGAAGGTGTGCGCGGCCTTGAGCACCTGCTCGTAGGCCGGCAGGGCGAGCTGCTGTTCCATCAGATGCCTGGCCTGCCTTTCGTGCGCCGTGAAGGCGCCGAGCAAAAAGTCAACGTCGCTGTGCTCGAAGTTGTAGGCGCTCTGCTCGACCTCGTTCTGGTGGTAGACGTCGCGGTACAGCAACTGGCCCGCCGCGCCTTCGGTCCAGACCAGGTCGTAGACGTTGTCCACGCCCTGAAGGTACATCGCCAGCCGCTCCAGGCCGTAGGTGATCTCGCCGGTGATCGGCCGGCAGTCGATGCCGCCGACCTGCTGGAAATAGGTGAACTGGGTCACTTCCATGCCGTTGAGCCAGACCTCCCAGCCCAAGCCCCAGGCGCCCAGCGTGGGGTTCTCCCAGTCGTCCTCGACGAAGCGCACGTCGTTGGCCTGCAGGTCGAAGCCCAGTGCCTCCAGGCTGCCCAGGTAGAGCTCCAGGATGTCGGGCGGCGCGGGCTTCAGCACCACCTGGTACTGGTAGTAGTGCTGCAGCCGGTTCGGGTTGTTGCCGTAGCGGCCGTCCTTGGGGCGGCGGCTGGGCTGCACATAGGCCGCCTTCCAGGGTTCGGGGCCGAGCGAGCGCAGGAAGGTGGCGGTGTGGCTGGTGCCGGCGCCGACTTCCATGTTGTAGGGTTGCAGCAGGGCACAGCCCTGGGCGTCCCAGTAGCTCTGCAGCTTGAGGATGATCTGCTGGAAGGTGAGCATGGCGGCGGCAGGCGGAAACCCTTGAGTTTACGGGCCCTGCAGTCGCGTCGACCGGCGCGGCGGCCGCTCGCGCCAGGCGGCCGCCAGCACCACCAGCAGCGCCCCCAGCGCCAGCGGCCACAAGCCCGCGCGCGCCGCCCACCAGGCGAAGGGCGTGATGCCGTCGCGTCCCTGCACGCTGCCGGTGAGCACGCCACGGGTGTGCGGCGGCAGCATGGCCTGCACCACGCCGCGGTGGTCAACGATGGCCGTGGCGCCTGTATTGGTGGCGCGGATCATCGGCCGCTGGAATTCCAGCGCCCGCATGCGCGAGATATTCAGGTGCTGCACGGTGGCGATGGTGTCGCCGAACCAGCCGATATTGCTCACGTTGGCGAACACCGTGGGCGCGGTGGCCGGGTCGGCGAAACGGCGCGCGAGTTCCTCGCCGAACAAGTCCTCGTAGCAGATATTGGGCGCCACGCGCTGGGCGCCGACGGCAAACGAAGGCGGATCGACGACGCCGCGCGCGAAGTCGCCGAGCGGGATATTCATCATGGCCGTGAACCAGCGAAAGCCGATGGGGATGAACTCGCCGAAGGGCACCAGGTGGTATTTGTCGTAGCGGTATTCGCCGCCCGACGAAAGCCCGGCCACCGAATTGGTGTAGCCGCGCTCGTAGTCACCCAGCGGCACACCCACCAGCGCCGCGCGGCCGGCCGCCGCGTCGCCGAAATGTCCGCGCAAACCCTCCCAGTAGCCCGGCGCCATTTCGGCCAGCTGGAAAGGCAGCAGCGGCACTGCGGTTTCCGGTGCCACCACCAGGTCGGCCCGAGCCAGCCGCAGCCGGTTGTCGACCCAGGCCAGCATCTCGGGCATGCGCTCGGCGGAAAATTTCTCGTCCTGCTTGACGTTGGTCTGCAGCAGTGCCACCGAGATTTCGCCCGCTGGCCGGCTGTGTTCGCCGGGCCCCGCCCAGTTCACCCAGGCCACGAGCGCCAGCGCCGCCGCGGCCGGGCCCCAGCGGCGCCCGCGGCTGCGAATCAGCCGCGCCAGCGCCGCCGCCGCGAACGCCAGCACCGCACCGATGCCATACACGCCGACCCACGGCGCCAAGGCCGCCAGCGGTGCGTCGAGCTGCGAATAGCCCGAGGCCAACCAAGGAAACCCGGTGAAGACTACGCCGCGCGCCAGTTCGGCCAGCAGCCACAGCGCCGCGAACAGCCAGGCGTCGCCCGCACCGCCCCGGCGCCAGCGTGCGTAGGCCGCCGCGGCCAGCGCCAGCCAGCCCGACAGCGCCGCCGCCAGCAATAGCACCGCCGTCGCCGCCATCCACGCCGGCAGGCCGCCATAGCGATGCATGCTGATGAACAGCCACCACACGCCGGCCACCAGCCAGGCCGTGGCGTAGCAGGCCGCCAGCAACGCGGCACGGCATGGCGGCACGGTGTCCAGCCGCCACACCAGCCAGGCCAGCGTGGCCAGCGGCAGCAGCCAGGCGCCGGGCAAGGCCGTGTGCACGTAGGCCAGGGTCTGCAGCGCGCCCAGCGCCGCTGCCACCACCGCGTCGGCCACCGGCCCGGGCCCGGGTCGGCGTGCTGGGGGGCTCAATCGACGCCGCCGCCTTCGGCCGCATCCTCGGCTGGCGCCAGGCGGCTGACGCGGAACCAGCGCACCGCGCCCCCGCGCGTGAGCATCACCGTGAAGCGCAGGCCGGCCAGTTCGATGGATTCGCCGCGCCGCGGCACGCGGCCCAGTTCGTGCGCGATCAGCCCGCCGATGGTGTCGAAATCATCCTCCGGCAGGTCCACGCCGAAGGACGCGTTGACGTCGGCTATGCCCACGTCGCCGGCCACACGCTGGTTGCCGTCGGCCAGCGTGACGATGCCGTTCTGGCGCTCGGCCTCGTCGAATTCGTCCTCGATCTCGCCGACGATCTCCTCCAGCACGTCCTCGATGGTGATCAGCCCGGCCGTGCTGCCGAATTCGTCGATCACGATCGCCAGGTGGTTGCGGTTGGATCGGAAGTCGCGCAGCAGGTCGTTCAGCGCCTTGCTCTCGGGCACGAAGACCGCCGGCCGCAGCAGCGTGCGCAGGTTCAGCTCGGGCGCGCGCTGCAGCTTCAGCAGGTCCTTGGCCATCAGGATGCCGATGATGTTGTCGCGCTCGCCGTCGTAGACCGGGAAACGCGAGTGCGCGGTCTCGATCACGGTATTGAGCAGTTCGTCGTAGTCGGCCGCAATGTCCAGACGGTCCATGCGCGTGGCCGGCACCATCACGTCGCCGGCAGTCATGTCGGCCATGCGCAGCACGCCTTCGAGCATGGCGCGCGACTGGGGTTCGATCAGTTCACGATCCTCGGCATCGGCCAGCGTGCGGATCAGCTCGGCCTTGCTGTCGGGGCCGGGCATGATGAATTCGATCAGACGCTCGAACAAGGACCGCTTGTCCGCACTCGCGCGCGCAGCGGCGCGCGGGTGCCGGGATGGAGCAGGGTCGGACACTGGGTCGGGTGCCGGCAGTGGAAGAAGCATGAAGAATAACCGAGGCCCGGCAGCCGGCACCGGGGGCGGCGACAATCTCCGGTTCCGTTGCCTACCGCCCCGACCATGACACGCCCTTACTCGCCGGCCGCCCTGCAGGCGCTGCGCACGCCGATCCTGGCCATGGCCGCGGTGATCGTGCTGTCCAACGTGCTGGTGCAGCACCCCATCAACGACTGGCTGACCTGGGGCGCGTTCAGCTTTCCGGTGGTCTTCCTCGTCACCGACCTCACCAACCGCAGCCTCGGCCCGACCGCGGCGCGCCGCGTGGCCTGGGTCGGGTTTGCGCTGGCGGTGGTGGTGTCGCTGCTGCTCGCACCCTGGCGCATTGCGCTGGCCTCGGGCAGCGCCTTCATCCTGGCGCAGATCCTCGACATCTCTCTGTTCAACCGCCTGCGCCGGCTGAGCTGGTGGAAGGCGCCCTTGCTGGGCTCGCTGGCGGCTTCGGTGCTGGATACCGCGGTCTTCTTCTTCCTGGCCTTCGCCGGCACCGACCTCGACTGGACCCTGCTGGCCGCCGGCGACCTGGCCGTGAAGGCCGCGATGGCGGCGCTGCTGCTGGCGCCGTACCGCCTGATGCTGCCGCGGCTGCAGGTCTGGGCCACGCCGTCCTGAAGCCGCCGCGCGCTGCCGGCGGGCGGCACCCACGCCTGCCTTGACTTGCGGCAGCCCTTGCAACACAGTCACCGCCCCCATCCATCCGCTCCATTCGCCAGCAGCCCCCCACATGACGACAGGCCTCATCCCCGCCACCATCCTCACCGGCTTCCTCGGCTCGGGCAAGACCACGCTGCTCAAGCGCGTGCTCACCGAAGCACATGGCCAGAAGATCGCCGTCATCGAGAACGAGTTCGGCGAAGAAAATATCGACAACGACATCCTGGTCGCCGACACCGGCGAGCAGATCATCCAGATGAACAACGGCTGCGTGTGCTGCACCATCCGCGAGGACCTGCGCTCCACGCTGTCGGACCTGGCCGAGAAGCGGCGCAAAGGCGAGCTCGACTTCGAGCGCGTGGTCATCGAGACCACCGGCCTGGCCGACCCCGGCCCGGTGGCGCAAACCTTCTTCATGGACGACGAGATCGCCGAGAGCTACCTGCTCGACTCGATCGTGACCCTGGTCGACGCCAAGCACGCCGCCGGCCAGCTCGACACGCGCCAGGAGGCGCGCCGCCAGGTCGGCTTCGCCGACCAGATCTTCATCAGCAAGTCCGACCTCGTGACGCCCGACGACGTGAACGAGCTGATGCACCGCCTGAAGCACATGAACCCGCGCGCGCCGCAGCGCGCGGTGCACTTCGGCGAGGCGCCGCTGGCCGAAGTGTTCGACCTGAAGGGCTTCAACCTCAACGCCAAGCTCGACCTCGACCCCGAGTTCCTGCATGCCGACGACGGGCATGGCGACCATGACCACGCTGGCCACGACCACGGCCCCGGCGAGCGCTGCGACCACCCGCACCACCACGCCCACGACGACGACGTGAAGTCCTTCGTGTTCCGCAGCCAGCGCGCCTTCAACCCGGCCAAGCTGGAAGACTTCCTCGGCGCCATCGTGCAGGTCTACGGCCCCAAGATGCTGCGTTACAAGGGCGTGCTGCACATGAAGGGCAGCGACCGCAAGGTCATCTTCCAGGGCGTGCATCAGCTCATGGGCAGCGACCTCGGCCCCAAGTGGGCGCCGGGCGAGGAGAAGCTCAGCAAGATGGTCTTCATTGGCATCGATCTGCCGCGCGACGTCTTGATGCAGGGGCTGGAGCAGTGCCTGGCGTGAAGGGTTGCCGGCCACGGCCCGCGGATGGGCGGCCGCCGGCATGGGCGTGGCTACAATCCGCGCGCTTCGGGGGTCAGGCCCGGCACTCGGCGGCACCCCGCCGCGGCCCGGGAACCGGCTTCAAGAATGCGTGAATTCAAGGCGAGGAGTCCCCATTGAACAAGACACCGGTCAAGCCCGCAGACAGCAAGCCGGCGGCCAAGGCGGCAGAGGCGGCCCAGACCGCCACGCCTGCGCCCAAGCCCGTGAGCCGGTCGGCTGCGGCCAAGGCGGCCGCCAAGGCCGTGCCGGCGCCGGCCCCGATTCCGGCCCAGGCTCCGGCGGCCAACCGCTTCACCGACCGCTTTGCGCCTGCCACGCCGGCCAGCCGGCAGTTGGCCGATGCCGCCGATACGCCCCGGCCCGCGCACAAGGCCGACCCCAAGCTGGCCAACGCCTGGAAACACAAGGCCGGCCGCGACCTCACGGTGGACGAATTGCTCGCCATGCCCGACAGCGAGTACATGAACGAGAAGCAGCTGGACTTCTTCCGCGCCCAGCTGCAGAAGCAGAAGGACGACCTCCTTTCCAACGCCGGTGAAACCACCGAGCACCTGCGCGAGGACACCTCCATCGTGCCCGACCCGGCCGACCGCGCCACCATCGAGGAAGAGCACGCGCTGGAGTTGCGCACGCGCGACCGCGAACGCAAGCTGCTGAAGAAGATCGCGCAGTCGCTGGCGCGGCTGGACAGCGGCGACTACGGTTATTGCGACGAGACCGGCGAGCCCATCGGCTTGCAGCGTCTGCTGGCCCGGCCCACCGCCACGCTGTCGCTGGAAGCGCAGCAGCGCCGCGAGCTCAAGCAGAAGATGTTCGGCGACTGAAGCGGCGCGGCAGCTGCGAGCCCGTTCGCAGCAGCCGCCCCGGTTACCATTTGCCACATGGCCGAGAACGAGAGCTTCTTCCGCAAGGTGGTCCGGTTCGTCGCGAACCCGGCCACCGACTGGACCGAGCTCAATACGCGGCAGGAAGATGCGCGCGAGCTCGAGCTCGAGAAGTCCGAGCTGAAGGCCATGATCGAGCGCAAGCGGCGCAATGACTTCGTTCGCAAGCGCGAATTCGACGTGTTGCGCCGCGTGCGCCGCGAAGGCCTGTCGCCCGAACAGCTGGCAGCACTGGGCGGCTCTTCCCGTCTCGACGATTCCGAGGCCCGGCTGCCTGACAGCAACCTCACGCGCACCGACGGGGTGAAGGCCAAGATCGACGAGATCGAACAGCAGATGGTCGGTGACGGCGGCTTCAATTCCACCCGCCGCAGGTCCACCGGATTCAACCAGGCGTCCACCGTCCCGGCGGCGCTGGCCCGCCGCGCCGAAGGCCCGAGCACCGGCGGCGGCGTGCTCGACGACGGTGAGACGCTGCTGCCGCTGCCGCCGCTGCCCGAATTCCCGCTGCCTCCGGCAGCGGCACCGGCACCGGTGCAGATGTCCGGCGGCCTGCCTCCGCTGGCCCCGCTCAGTCCGGTGTCCTTCGACGACGCCGCCCCTGCAGCGGCGGGCGAGAACAACGATTTCCGCAGCGCGTTCGCGGTGGAGGTCAACGAGGTCGTGCACGACCCCGAGCTCGACGAGGCCGTGATCGCCTTCGCCAATGCCGATTTCGCGCAATGCGAGGAGGCGCTGCAGCGCATCATCGCCGCCGGCAGCGCGCGCGCGCAGCATGCCGTGACCTGGCTCGTGCTGTTCGACCTGTACCGTGCCACCGGCCAGCATCAGCACTTCGAGAGCCTGGCCGTGGACTATGCGCAGCAGTTCGGCTGGTCGGCGCCGCAGTGGTATTCGCTGCCCAAACTGGTGGCCGACGCGCTGGCCGAGGAACCGATGACCAGGCATCGCGACTCGCCAGCGGGCGACGTGGGCTGGATCTGCCCCGAGCTGCTGGACATCGAGGCCGTGGCGCGGCTGCGCTCGCAGGCGCTGCAGATGCCGCTGCCCTGGATCTTCGACTGGAACCAGCTGCGCGTCATCGACGCCGAAGCGGCGATGCAGCTTTCCGCGCTGTTTCGCCTGTGGGCCGGCCAGGCGCTGGAAATGCGCTGGCTGGCCGGCGACCGCCTGCTCCACACCCTGCAGGAAGCGGCACCCACGGGCGTTCGCGACGCCGATCCGGCCTTCTGGCTGACGCGGCTGGACGCGCTGCGGCTGGCCAACCGGGCCGACCAGTTCGACGAAGCCGCCATCGACTACTGCGTCACCTACGAGGTTTCACCGCCTTCGTGGTCCGCGGCGCGCTGCAAGGTGCACATCAGCAGTTCCGGTCTGGCCACGCGCACGCCTTCACTTTCGATGGTCAGCGAGGTCTCGACCAGCTTCATGGAGTCGGGCCTGACCGACAGCCCGGCCAGCGGCGGCGTGGAAGTTGCGCACGTGGAGCTGTCGGGCCAGCTCGTCGGCGACATCAGCGCCACGCTGGCCAAGCTGCAGGGCCGGCTCGGCACCGCGCCGGTGGTGAGCGTCTCCTGCGCGCGGCTGATCCGCGTCGACTTCATCGCCGCCGGCGACCTGCTGAACTGGGTGCTGTCGCGCTGCAGCGAGAACCGGGCCGTGCATTTCGTCGACGCCCACCGCCTGGTCGCGCTTTTCTTCGGCGCCATGGGCATCAATGAACACGCCAAGGTGCAGGTCAGGAAGGTCTGACCGCGCGCGACCGGCTTGATCCGGGCCGCCACGGCCCCATCTGCAAACGACCCATGGAAAACTATCACGGCACGACCATCGTCAGCGTGCGGCGCGGGCCGCTGGTGGCGCTGGGCGGCGACGGCCAGGTCACATTGGGCACCATCGTCGTCAAGGCCAGCGCGCGCAAGGTACGCAAGCTGCACCGCGACCAGGTGCTGGCCGGCTTTGCCGGGGCCACGGCCGATGCCTTCACGCTGTTCGAGCGCTTCGAGGCCAAGCTGGAAAAGCACCAGGGCCACCTGCAGCGCGCGGCGATCGAGCTGACCAAGGACTGGCGCACCGACCGCGTGCTGCGCCGGCTGGAGGCCATGCTGGCGGTGGCCGACCGGGAGTGCTCGCTCATCATCACCGGCAACGGCGACGTGCTGGAGCCCGAGTTCGGCATCGTCTCCATCGGATCCGGCGGCGCCTATGCCCAGGCCGCGGCACGGGCGCTGCTGGACCACACCGAGATGACGCCGGCACAGATCGTCAAGCGCTCGCTGGAGATAGCCGGCGACCTGTGCATCTACACGAACCAGCAGCACACGGTGGAGACGCTCGAATGAGCATGACCCCGCAGGAGATCGTCTCCGAACTCGACCGCCATATCGTCGGCCAGCACAAGGCCAAGCGCTCCGTGGCCATCGCGCTGCGCAACCGATGGCGGCGACAGCAGGTCGACGAAAAGCTGCGCGCCGAGATCACGCCCAAGAACATCCTCATGATCGGCCCCACCGGCGTGGGCAAGACCGAGATCGCGCGGCGCCTGGCCCGGCTGGCCGACGCGCCATTCATCAAGGTCGAAGCCACCAAGTTCACCGAGGTGGGTTATGTGGGCAAGGACGTGGACACCATCATCCGCGACCTGCTCGACGTGGCGGTGAAGGAAGAGCGCGAGCGCCAGATGCGCACCAAGCGCGCGGCGGCCGAGGACGCGGCCGAGGAGCGTGTGCTCGACATCCTGGTGCCGCCACCGCGCAGCGCACCCGGATTCACCAGCGACACGCCGCCGGCAGACAACACCGCGCGTCAGGTCATGCGCAAGCGGCTGCGCGAAGGCAGCCTGGACGACAAGGAAATCGAGATCGACATCGCCGAGGCCAAACCCTCGCTGGAGATCCTGGGCCCGCAGGGCATGGAAGAGATGGCCGAGCAGCTGAAGGGCTTGTTCAGCCAGATGGGCCAGACCAGGCGCAAGTCACGCAAGCTGCGCATCGGCCAGGCGCTGCAATTGCTGGTGGAAGAGGAAGCCGGCCGGCTCGTCAACGAGGACGAAATCCGCGCCGCCGCGCTGGCCAACGCCGAGGGCAACGGGATCGTCTTCATCGACGAGATCGACAAGGTCGCGTCGCGCCAGGAACACGGCGGCGCCGAGGTCAGCCGCCAGGGCGTGCAGCGCGACCTGCTGCCGCTGGTGGAAGGCACCACCGTCAATACCAAGTACGGCATGGTCAAGACCGACCACATGCTGTTCATCGCCAGCGGGGCCTTCCACCTGGCCAAGCCCAGCGACCTGATCCCGGAACTGCAGGGGCGCTTCCCGATCCGCGTCGAACTGGGCTCGCTGAGCGTGGACGACTTCGAGGCCATCCTCACCAGCATCCAGGCCAGCCTGGTCAAGCAGTACACGGCGCTGCTGGCCACCGAGGGCGTGACGCTGGACTTCACGCCGGGCGCGGTGCGGCGGCTGGCGCAGATTGCCTTCGACGTCAACGAGCGCACCGAGAATATCGGTGCCCGTCGCCTGGCCACGGTGATGGAGCGGCTGCTCGACGAAGTGAGCTTCGACGCGCCCAACCGCAGCGGCCAGACCGTGGTGCTCGACGCGCAGGCGGTGGACGACCGCCTGGCCGAACTGGCGAAGAACGAAGACCTCTCGCGCTACATCCTCTGACGACGCCAGCAAGGCTGCCGCCCCCATTCCACCGCGGGGAGAGCGCAGCGGTCATCGGCCAGCGGCACGCGCCACCGCTTGCCTCTCAGTGCGACATCAGCACCGGCAGCGTCATCGTCTGCAACATGGTGCGCGTGACGCCGCCCAGCGTCAGCTCCCAGGCCCGCGGGTGGCCGTAGCCGCCCATCACCAGCAGGTCGGCGTCGGTGTCGGCGGCATGCGACAGCAAGGCCTCGGCGATGGGGACGTCCACAGTCCAGGTGGACAGCAGCCGCTCGCCCAGTGAAGGCGCCGGGGTGTGGCGCACCGTTGCCGTGGCCGCGATGCCGTGCCGCAGCAGGTGGGCCAGCACGGGCTCCAGCGGCTCGGGCGTCGCTTCGGTGGCGGGGGCGAAGCGGATCAGTTCCACCCGGCTCGCCGCGGCCAGCAGCGGCAGCGCGTCGCGCAGCGCGCGGACGGTCTCGCGCGAAGGCGACCAGGCCACCAGCACGCGCTGGCCGCAGGGCGGCGCACCATCGGTCTGCAGCGGCAGCGTGTCGACGTGCGGCACGAAGAGCAGGGGCGTGCCCGACCCCACCAGCAGCCGTTCGACGAAGTGGCGCTGCGCACCGTCGGTCTGGACCGGGTTGCGCTGCGACAGCACCACCAGGTCGGCCGTTCCGGCATGGCGCAAGGTGTCGCTCACCGTCTCGCCGCGCAGCGCGATCAACGGAACCTCCAGCCCGGCGGCGCCGGCCGCCGCGGCCACGCGCGCGCTGGCCTCGGCCCAGCGCTGGGCCTCGGCCTCGGCGGCCCAGGACGCCGCCACGCTGGCCGCCTCGGCCGAGATGAAGGCACCGCTGCGCAGCGGCTCCACCGCATGCACGGCCGCCAGCGCCGCGCCATGCTGGCGCGCCAGGTGCGCCGCCAGCGTCAGCACGCGCGCGCTGCGCGGGCTGTCGTTGACCAAGGCCAGGATCTGACGGATTTCGCGCATGGCTACCCTCCGGATGACGTTGCGGACAAGCCAAGCCTACTCCGCCACGACGGCCTGTGCGAACGTCTGGCCGCCGCTTGATCTGGGTCAGCGTAGGGGTATCGGATATCGCCGCCCGCGTCGCTAAGCTTGACCTTGCCATGTCGACCCGACCCGAGTCCACGGACCGGCCGTGGCACGCCTGCGAAGCCGGTG
>Ga0073899_10002012_pt1 | contig 18409 bp, 14 predicted proteins | sample KloWWTmetaKNB5Ph_FD_88975 | JGI IMG/M metagenome (GOLD analysis project Ga0073899, IMG submission 88975) | Active sludge microbial communities from Klosterneuburg, Austria, studying microevolution and ecology of nitrifiers - Klosterneuburg... | ecosystem: Engineered > WWTP > Aerobic digester >... | reverse complement strand
ATCCTGGGCAATACTTGCCTGACGCGGTTCAGCAGGGTGCTGGCCGGTTGTTCGGGGACTCTGGCGCTGGCGGGAAACTCTACGATTCGGTTGGATTGCATGGTGATCTGCTCCCTGGGTTAAGCCGCCTGCGTCATCTTGTCCGGGAACTGTTCAAGCAGCTTCTGCGTAACCTCCCCGGTGCGCACCGCGGTGACCGACAGCAGCGTGTCGCTCAGGCCATGCGTGGGTTCGCTGGCGCCCTGCACAAAGATGGCCGGGCGGAAATCGGCCGAGGTCTTGAGGCGGTAGTGCCGGTCGATCTCGAAGTCGCCGAGGTGCGCTGCAAGGGATGCGAGCACGGTCTTGTGGTATTCACGCTCATAGCCCGTGGCCAGTACGACTGCGTCATAACGGGTGGCGCTGGCCTGCCCGTTGTTCAGGTCGTGCAGCGTCAGATAGACACCGTCGCTGGCGGTGCGGACTTCCCTGACCTCGTGGCGGCGCAGGAATTGGTGGCGTGTTTCTGCCTTGACCTTCTGCTCGTAGAAGAGCTTGAAGATCTGTTGGATCAGTTCCAGGTCAGGGCAGGCGTAGTTGGCGTGGCGGAACTCGCGAAGCAGTTCAGCGCGTTCGGCTGGCGTGCGGCTGTACATGTAGTCAACGAAGTCGACGTTGAAGATCTCGTTGACGAAGGGGCTGTCATCGGACGGTTTGATGGCCAGTGCGCGCATGACGAGGTCAACCTGGGGCGCATTGGGGCGGCCGTGCAGATCCATGAAAACCTCGGCGGCACTCTGGCCGGCGCCGATGACTGCGATCTTCTGGGCGTGGGCGTTGGCGGCGATGCTGCCCAGGTAAGTATGGGAATGAAAGATCCGGGGGTCGTTCTTGAAGGGACGGAAGCATTCGGGCACATGAACGGTGCCGCCAACGCTCACGACAAGATTCCGGGCCAGGCGTTCGTGCACCTCGCCGTCCTGGTCGCGCGAGCGTACGCGCAGCAGGGCGACTTCGCCGCCGCGCTTCTCGGGCAGCACCTCGAACACGTCCTCGCCATAGACGCAGCGGTCCTCGAACTGGGCCGCCGCCCAGGCGAAGTAGTCGCTGAACTCATGGCGGCTGGGGAAGAAGGTCTTGAGGTTGATGAAGTCCTGCAGGCGCTGCTTTTCATGCAGGTAATTGACGAAGGTGAAGCGGCTGGTCGGGTTGCGCAGCGTGGCCAGGTCCTTGAGGAAGGAGATTTGCATGTGCGCGTGTTCGAGCACCATGTTCGGGTGCCAGGTAAAGCCTGCTTGCCGTTCGATGAACAGCGAACTGGCGTTCTGGGCGCCGGCCTGCTGCATCTCGTCCAGGGCGATGGCAAGGGCGATGTTGGACGGGCCGAAGCCGATGCCGATGAAGTCATGAATAAGCATGCCGCACTCCTTTGTCGGGTTGGACTGGCGCCATCTGGGGCGCCAGGTGGCCGGCCAGGTCTCTGGCCGGGTTACAGATGTCTAGACGAGGTGCCGGGACGATTGTTTAGTCGACCTGCCCGGTATCCGCTTTCCTATTCGATCTGGCTTCAGGCCGTGGCGCGCGCTATTGAGGCCTCGAGGCGACCTGAAGTGCGGCTGTGAAAATTTCAAGCACGTGATCGATCTGCCGCTCGGTGATGATGAGGGGCGGCAGGAACCGAACCACGCTGCCGTATCGGCCGCCAAGCTCGATGATCAGTCCTCGCCGCAGGCACTCGGCCTGGATCGCGCTTGCGAGTGCGGGGGCTGCCGATGGTTGGGCTGCTTTGTCCTGGTTGTCTTCCGGGGCGATGATCTCGACACCGATCATCAGCCCCCGGCCTCGCACGTCGCCTATTTGCGGAAAATCGCCCTGCAACTGTTTGAGCCCGTTCACCAAGCGCTGGCCAACCTTGCCGGCATGCTCGTGCAAGCTTTCCGCGCGAATGAATCGAATGGTCGCGGAGCCGGCGGCCATCGCCATCTGGTTGCCGCGGAAAGTACCGGCATGCGCGCCGGGACCCCATTGGTCGAGCTCGCCCCGGTAAACGATCACGGAAAGGGGCAGGCTGCCGCCGATGGCCTTGGACAGCGCCACCGCATCAGGTGTAATGCCGGCGTGTTCGAAGGCGAACATCTTGCCCGTGCGGCCGAAGCCGGACTGGACCTCGTCGACGATGAGGGGAACGTTGGCCTGGGTGGTCAGTTTGCGGATGCCGCGCACCCAGGTATCGGGAGCGGGGATGACGCCGCCTTCGCCCTGGATCGCCTCGAAGATCATCCCGGCAGGCTGGGGTACGCCGCCTTCGGGATCGTTCAGCACCGTTTCGATGTAGCGCAGGCCCGCCTGGATGCCGGCTTCGCCGCCCAGTCCAAAGGGGCAGCGGTAGTCATAGGGGTAGGGCAGGAACTGCACGCCCTGCAGGATGGAGTTCAGAGGGCGCTTGGGTCCCAGGCTTCCCATGAGGTGCAGGGCGCCTTGCGTCATGCCGTGATAGGCACCGTGGAAGGCCAGCATCGTGCCGCGGCCCGTCGCCGTTTTCACGAGCTTCAGAGCGGCTTCCACCGCGTCTGCGCCGGTGGGGCCGCAAAACTGGACCTTGGCGTCGCGGGCGAACTCTGGCGGCAAGACGTCAAAGAGATCCTGGATGAAGCGATCCTTGATCGGGGTCGTCAGGTCCAATGTGTGCAGGGGCAGCCCATCCTTCAACACCTGCTGGATCGCTTCGATGACCACGGGGTGGTTGTGACCCAGGGCCAAGGTGCCGGCGCCGGCCAGGCAGTCGATGAAGACCCGCCCTTCCACGTCCTCGACGTAGATCCCGTGCGCCCGCTTGAGTGCCAGCGGGATGCGGCGGGGGTAGCTTCGCGCGTTGGACTCGCGCGCGGCCTGGCGCTCCAGCAAGACATTCGATTCAAGAGTGTAAGGATGGGTCAGGGCGTTGTGCCGGAGCGCAAATTCGTCTCGTTCGGTAGAAACGGCCCGGATGGCAGAGGCAACAGTAGTCAGCATGGACGTGTTCCTAGGTTGAAGGTCGCAAGACAGGGGGTGTTGCTGCTGTCGTCGTGCGCTTGCAGCCCTTGTCGGGTTGGACTGGCGCCACATGGGGTGCTAGGTGGCCAGCCAGGTCTCTGGCCGGGCTACAGATGTCTAGACGAGGTGTCCGGGCGATTGTTTAGTCGACCTGCCGGGGTATTCGCCTCGGGGTGGGGGTGATGGCGTGGCCCTTAAACAACTGGGCCGGTTTTTCGTCTTGCATGCGTACGGGGCATTTCTTTAACTTCGTGGTGATTGGGCGCAGATGGCAAAGACGAAGCTTGTTTACATTTGGTCGCTGCGGAATGCCGCGGCGGATAAGGCCGGGCAGTACATCGAATACAAGGGCGGGCAGCGGTACATGAAGTCGCCGCTCGAGTACCTGGTCGGGGCCTTGAATCGGACGAAGCTGGGGGAGGCCTACTCCCTGGAGGCGGTCATTTTTGATGACGACGAGGGCTCGGCCCGAGACCGGGAGAAGATCGGGGACTACGGGTTTTCATACCAGGCCGGCGGGCAGTGGTTCTATCCGCCGACGCTCGAAGTGGGCGGGCGCCGCGTAAACGACCTGCTGTGTGCCATCCCCTCGACCTACCGCAGGCTGCCCCTGGATGCGGCGGGGCGTGTTCCGGGCAAGAGCGCGTTCGAGGCTCGCCTGCTGGACAAGTTGCTGACGCTGGGCGCGGATCTGGTGGTGCTGGACGGGTTGCTGGTCATCCTTGACGAACTGGTGCGCCCGGGGGCGCCGTTCGACCGCAGGATCGTCAACATCCATCCCGGCATCACCCGGATCGAGTCGCCTTACGAGCGCCGGGGGGCCTGCGCAACCCTCGATGCGCTGCACGGGGCAAAGGGGCGGAAGGTGGTGAACTGGCAGACCATGGAGACGAAGCCGGTGCCGGTGGTGGATAGGACGGGAGCCTCTTTTCACTACGTCGACAATGGCATCGATTCCGGCGAGGTGATCCTCGACGTGCTCAATACCCGGATCGATCCGCAGGACACCATCCTGGAGCTGCGCTGGAACAACTTCAACAACAGCCTTTTCCCGGCCCTGCACCAAGGGCTGGCGCACATGGCCGGGTTGTCCGATGGTGTTGCGGGCGAGCCGGCATGATCACGTTCTTCAATGCCGACCACGTCCATCACCAAGGCAGGCTGGAGATGTTTCGCGGCGAGCTGGTGCCGTGCTTCGAGGTGGCGACGCGCGCCGAGCGCGTGCTGGAGGAGCTCCGCCGCCGTCAACTGGGTGCCATCGAGGAGCCCGTACCGTGCGACGATTCCGCGCTGCACCGGGTTCATGCGCCGCGCTACGTCGATTTCCTGCGCGGCGCCTGGGACGAGTGGGTGGCCCTGGATCCGGCCCACCGGGATCGGGATGCGCTGCCTTCGGTCTGGCCGGTGCGGCAGCATCGCAGCGACGTGCTGCCCGGGAATTTCGCAGCGCGCATGGGCCTGTTCTCATTTGACGCGGGCACGCCGCTCACCCGCGGTACATGGCCTGCCGCGCGGGGTGGTGCGGCCTGTGCGCTGTCTGCCGTCGAACGGATCCGCTCCGGCGCAAGGTCGGCCTTTGCGCTGACGCGTCCTCCTGGCCACCACGCCGGCGAGGACTTCTTCGGGGGCTACTGCTTCTTGAACAACGCTGCCCTTGCGGCGCAGGCGCTGCGTGACGGCGGCGCGGAGCGGGTGGCGGTGCTGGACGTCGACTATCACCACGGCAACGGCACGCAGGGCCTCTTCTACGAGCGTGCCGATGTCTTCTTTGCGAGCATCCACGGCGATCCGCGGACGGAGTACCCGTTCTACCTGGGCCATGCCGACGAGTTGGGCGCAGGGGCCGGATATGGCTTCAATCTGAATCTCCCGTTGCCGCGGGGAACCGGCTTCCCTGCCTGGCACGCGGCGCTGGCGGAGGCGCTGCGCGCCATCGGCGACTTCCGCGCTGATGCCTTGGTGGTGTCCTTGGGAGTCGATACCTTCGAGGCCGACCCGATCTCCGGGTTCCGCTTGCGCAGCGGCGACTACCTCCGGGTCGGCGAAGACATCGCCCGCGCTGGGTTGCCCACCGTCTTTGTGCTGGAGGGCGGCTATGCGGTCGAGGACATCGGTGTCAACGCAGTGAATGTACTGGAAGGATTTGAAGCATGTGCTTCGTGAGCAGGTTGTCAGGAGTGGGGCGTGGCGCGGCTGGATGGCGTGTTTGGGGGCTGGCGCTGTGCGGCGGGCTGCTGTCGTTTGCTGGAGGTTCGGATGCGAAGGACTCGGCGCCATCGGCACGGCCGGTCGTGGCCGGGGTCGAGATCCGGCGCACCACGGATGGCATTCCGCATCTGCGGGCCGGCAGCTGGCGGGAGCTCGGGATCGGTGTCGGCTATGTGCAGGCGCAGGACGCACTGTGCACCCTGGCTGAAGCCTTCGTCACCTACGAGGGGCGGCGTTCCTGGTTCTTCGGGGCCGATGGGCGGCCGGCGCGGGACTCCACCTTCGGAAGGCCGAAGAATGTCGACCTGGATTTCTTCTTCCGCGCCTTTGCCGATGACGGCGTGCTGGCCCGTTACCGGGAGCAGCATCCGCCCGCGTTGAATGAGCTTGTCGATGGGTTTGCGGCCGGATACAACCGCTATCTTGCCGACGCTCGCCAAGGGCGGGTGCGGTCTGTCGGGCGTTCGTGCTTGAAACAACCCTGGGTCCGGGACATCACTGCAGACGACATTCATCGGCGCATGTATGCGGCCCAGGTCGGGGCTGGCTATGCCAAGTTCGTGACCGAGATGGCCAATGCCAGGCCGGCGAAGTCCGTAGAAGTATCCGGGGTGGGGGAGGGGGGCGACGCGGCGCTGCGCCGCCGGCTCGCCCAGCGGATCGGCACGCAGCCCGGCATCGGCAGCAACGCCCTCGCCTTCGGCCGCGAGGCCACGGGCGGAGACGGCGCCGTGCTGTTCGGCAATCCGCACTGGTACTGGGGTGGGCCGGACCGCTTCTACCAGATGCATCTGACGATCCCTGGAGAGGTCGACGTGGCGGGCGTTGCCTTCCTGGGGGTGCCGGTGGTCATGATCGGTTTCAATGACCATGTGGCCTGGAGCCACACGGTATCGGCGGCACGCCGTTTCGGGCTGTTCGATTTAACTTTGGATGCAGCCGATCCGACGCGTTATCAGGTCGACGGAAAGACCGAGGCGATGAGCGCACGCGAAGTCACCATAGATGTGCGCGCGGAAGACGGCAGTGTCCGCCACCTGGTCCGCACTTTCTATCGAACCCGTTTCGGGCCGGTGGTGGATCTTGGCGGCGCCAACGCAGCCTTCGGCTGGGGCGGGGGGCATGCCTTGGCCATGCGGGATGTGAACGCCGACAACTTTCGCATCTTCCGCAATTTCTTCTACTGGAATCAGGCTGAATCGCTGGATGACTTCATTGCTGTCCAGCGCCGCGAGGCGGCTGTGCCCTGGGTGAATACCGTGGCCATCGGCCGTGGCGACGGCCGGGTCTGGTACGGCGACGTCGGTGCGGTACCCAACGCCCCGGACGATCTGCGCAAGGCGTGCCTGACGCCGCTGGCGGGCGGCTTTGCCAATGTGGACCCGCTCACTCCTGTCCTCGACGGTAGCCGCTCGGCTTGCGATTGGCGGGCGGACCAGGCTGCGGTGCAGGCAGGTGCCATGCCGGTGGCCGCATTGCCCTGGCTGTTGCGTGGAGACTATGTGGCGAACATGAACGACAGCTACTGGCTCAGCAATGTGCACCAGCCGCTCGAAGGATTCCCCGCGCTGCTTGGCGGGGAGCGCCAGCCGTTGAGCCTGCGGGGGAGGCTGGGGCATCGCATCGCGCTCGACCTGGTCCAGGTCCAGGCCACGTCGGCCGAAGCCCTGAGCCGTCGCGTGATGCGGGAAGTGCTGGCGCCGCGGGCCTATTCGGCCGAATTGTTCAAGGACGAGATCCTTGCCCAGGCGTGTGCCCGGACGGAAGTCCAGCTGGATGCTGACGCGTTGAAGATGGCGGGGCTGGGAGAGGTGAAGACTGAGGCGGCGCGCAGGATCGACATCGGGCCAGCCTGTTCCGTCCTGCGCCGCTGGTCGAACAAGGCCGGGGCCGGCGACCGCGGTGTCCTGCTGTGGGAGGCGCTCTGGGCCCGCCTGGAGAAGGGTCCGGCCAACGATTCATACAGCGTGGCGTTCTCCAGCGACTCTCCCCTGGATACCCCCCGCAAGCTGCTGATGGGTGAAGGGAAAGCAGCCAGGGCGCTGGCGGTGACGGTCGCTGAGTTCAGTGCCAAGGGGTGGCGGCTGGATGAGGCGCTGGGAGCGCGCCGTTTCGTGGAAAGCGACGGGCACCGCTTCCCGATCTATGGTGGATGCGACCTGGCCGGCTACTTCACCGTGGCCTGCAATGACGACGGCGGCAACCGGATGGGGCCGGACTCCTTGGCGAACAGCTACCTTCAGGTGGTGCATTTCGGCCCTTCCGGGGTGGAGGCGCGCACCTTGCTCGCGCATGGCCAGGACGAAGCCGCAGTGTCCGGCGGCCAAGGCAGTGCTCCGGTGGCCCGGTATGCCGGCAAGGCCTGGTTGCGCTTTCCCTTCCGGGAAGAGGAGATTGCGCGTGATCCCGGGCTCAGCCGCAGAGTGCTTGGCCCTTGATCTTGCGGGCCCAGGCCTGGCGGCCCGGACTCGCCACGGATGATCGTGGCATTGCAGTCCGGGCTGCCCGCCCGGGAATATCCTGGCCTGGAGTCCCCGCGGCGGTGCCCGGGCTATCTCACCGCCTGATGACGATGCTCCGGTGCCAGCGGGCAGGCGCCGCAGTAGCCCTGGCCAGGCAGCCGGTAGAGCAGGCAGCACTGGCGGTGCAGCGTGATGGGGGTGGCGACGCCATTCCCGGTGTGTGTCGACCTGCGCTGCCGGCCGAACAGGGGGTTGGGGTGGCCGTCGGGACGTGTCGGATGTTGCAGCAGCGTTTCCCGGTCAGCTGCGATGTGTCCGGCGTTGCCGGTCAGTGCCAGGGCCTCGTCGAAAATGACTTCCAGATAGCGCGCCGCGTTGCCCCAGAGAATCTTCTGAGCGAGGCGTGTCTGTTGGTTGATGGTCTTGAAGAGCGGGGCGAGGTGCCCATCCAGCAGGGGGCCGTAGCGGGCTGCCGATGGAGTGCCGGGCATCGAGTGGCCTTCGCCGGTGATGTGAAAGCGGACGGGGGTGCCGGCGTCGTCCACGCTCAACGCGACATCGTCCGCGTGCATCGGGAATCTGTGTTGCAGTACGCTCGCCGCGGCGGTGACCGCAGGCAGCAGGGCCCACAGATAGTCCAGGCTCCAGGCGGAGGCCGCGGCCCGCAGATCGCTGCCTGTGTTGTTTACATTTACGCCGAGATGAGCCCCGTAGCGCCGGATCGTATCGATGAGCAGCGGGTCGTCGCCTGTCAAGCGGGAGACGGGGATGGCTCCCGCCGGCCATTGGGGAGCGCAGTCGAGCGTTTCTCCATGAACCGCCAATTCACCGTGGAACAGGGGGGCGAGCAGGGGAATCATTGCGGCTCCCCCGGATTGATATGGTTTCTTCGCTGGCGGGACGCGAGCCGAGAGGGGGTCTGAAGGTGAGGTTTCATGCACCCATGACGTTCTGGCCGCGTGGATGTTTAGCTAAACAAATGCGTGAGTCGTTCGTCTACGTGTTGGTGGTTCCAGGGCCATGCTGATGCGTGGGCTGTTCCTGCCCCTCCCCATTCTTTCCCCCAAGGTGAACCGGTTTGCTCAGCTATCTAATCCAACAGTCGCGCACGCTGCTGATCGCCGCTGCGTTGGCCAGCGTTACCAGCGGTGTGTGCAGCGTGCTGCTCCTCACGCAGATTAATGCGGCCTTGACGGCGACGTCTTCGGCGGAGCGCATGATGCTGGCGTGGCGCTTTGCGGCCTTCGCGGTGGCGGCCATGTTGAGCCAGATGATCGCGTCGGTGCTGTTCGAGCGCTTGAACCAGCGCGCCCATGCCGACCTGCGGCGTTTCATTTCCGACCGCGTGATCGCCGCGGATTTCCGGCGGCTGGAGGAGATCGGCGGGCCGAAGGTGCAGTCGGCCCTGTCGGAGCACAGCACGCAGGTCGCGGAGTTTTTCGTGAGTTTCCCGACGATCCTGGTCAACGCCATCATCGTGTCGGGATGCCTGGCCTACATGGCCTGGCTCTCCTGGCAGGTGTTCCTGGCGGCGGTGGCCGTCATCGGGCTGGGTTCGCTGGGTTACCATCTGGCGCACTTGCGGGCGATCCGGCATCTGGACGCGGCGGCCAGGGAGCAGGACCGCCTGTTCGATCACTTCCGTTCGCTGGTCGAGGGGGCCAAGGAGCTGCGCTTGCATGCCGCGAAGCGCCTTCGGTTCTCTCGCGACATGTTGGGCGGCTCGATCGAAACGGTGCGGCGTGAGCGCGCGTTCGGCATGTCGGTGTTCCTGGTGTCCTCCGCCTGGGGTAATTTCCTGATTTACGGTTTCATCGGGCTGGTGCTGTTCCTGCTGGTGGGTGAGGTGCCCGACCGGGGGCGCATCATGACCGGATTCGCGCTGGTCTTCGTCTATATGGTCGCTCCGCTGGAAAACCTGCTGATGGCCTTGCCGCGCGCCAATCTGGCGAAGGTGTCCGGTGCCCGCATCGACGAGATCACGCAGCAGCTCGAGCACACCGAGAGCGATGCGGCATCCGGGTCCGCGCCGCGCCTGGAGAGCCTGCTGCTGCAAGGTGTCAGCCATCGTTACTACCATGAAGGTGTGGACGATCTGTTCACCCTGGGGCCTGTCGATCTGGCCTTCTCACCCGGGCAGATCACTTACCTGGTGGGGGGCAACGGCAGCGGCAAGACCTCGCTGGCCAAGCTGCTGGTGGGCCTGTACCGGCCGGAGCAGGGGGCGATCCTGATCAACGGCGAGCCGGTTGACGATGCCAGCCGCGACCGCTATCGCCAGATGTTCTCGGCGATCTTTTCGGACTTCCACCTGTTCGAGCAGATGCTCAACGCCGTATCCGCCGAACTGGACGCACAAGGCAACGCGCTGCTGGAGAAGCTCCATCTGCAGCACAAGGTGCAGGTGCGCGACGGCGCCTTCACCACGCGGGCCTTGTCCCAGGGGCAGCGCAAGCGGCTGGCCCTGGTGGTCGCCTACATGGAGGACCGGCCCTTCCTGGTGTTCGACGAGTGGGCCGCAGATCAAGACCCGGTCTTCAAGGAAGTGTTCTACCGGGAGCTGCTGCCGGAACTGCGGGCCAAGGGCAAGGCGGTGCTGGTGATTTCGCATGACGACCGCTACTTTCATCTGGCCGATCGGCTGGTCCGTATGGAAAACGGCCAGGTGATGGCAATCGAGACGCCTGCCGACCGCATATCGCTGAAGCCGCTGTCCGCCCCCCTGTCCGCCGTGTCATGACGGTTGGGCGGATTGGGGGTGCCTGCCGGTGCCGGGGCAGCGATCATTCCTTGCTCACACCCATGAAGGCGGCCATGCAGGACGGGGCGGCATAGGCTCATGGGCAGACGAGTCAGCACGCATTGCCCGGGCGGCCTTCGATGCCATGCGCCACTGGGCGGGGGGAGGTCGGGCCTTGTCCGTCGCGCAGCGGCGCTTGCCGCTCTGGTGGCCACGTTTTCGGCGACGGCCTCGCAGGATGCCGTTCTTCCTGCCCCAGCGCTCTTGGCGTCTGCCGTGCGCTCTTCTGCAACGGCGTCCGCTGGCGATGCAGTGCCGTCGCTGATGGATGCGGCGCCCATCTCCAGCTTCGTTCAGGTGGCTCCCGTGGCCGGATCTGCGCCCAGCCGCCGTACCGAGTTGCGCATGGCCCACGACGGCAAGGCACTGCACATCCAGGTGCATGCCTACGATCCGGAGCCGTCGGCCATCGTGGCGCAGCAGATGCGCCGGGACGTGGAGGGCATGCTCAACGAGGATCAGGTGACGCTGGTGTTCGATCCCGATGGTGAAGGCCGCCACGGCTACCTCTTCGCAGTGAATGCAAACGGCGCCCAGTTCGACGCGCTGATTTTCGACGGGGGCCAGATGCGCTTCGACTGGGATGCGCTGTGGCGCAGCGAGGCGCACATCGATGCGGATGGCTGGCATGCCGACATCGTCATCCCGCTGTCGGTGTTCGGGCGCGGCCGGCGGGTCAGCGAGGACGAGGTGCGTACTTGGCGCATCAACGCCGAACGCTGGATGCCGCGCGGCAGTGAGCGCGTGCGGCTGGCCGGTATCCAGCCCGACAAGGAGGTGTATTCCCTGGGCGATGCGCTGCCCATGCCGGCCATCGCCGCCGACGACCAGGACGGATGGGGGCTGCGCCTCAAGACATCCCTGCGCGCCACCAGTGAGTCGGCCTCTGCGTCGGGCATAGGCCGCGCGCGGCAGCGCCTGGAGCCCGGCCTGGAGGTGTTTCACGAGAGCCAGTCGGGGCTGCGAACGACGGCTGCCCTGAACATCGACTTCGGCGAGGCCGAAGCGGATGAGCGCACGGTCAACCTGACGCGCTTCGAGCTTTTCCGCCCCGAGAAGCGCGAGTTCTTCCTGCAGGACGCCGGGCGCTTCACGTTCGGCGGCCTGATGGAGAGCGCCGTCATCCCGTACTACTCGCGCCGGGTCGGGCTGGATGCGACCGGGCGGGGGCGCAGCCTGGATGCCGGTCTCAAATTCTCGGGCCAGCTCGCCGGTACCGACTTCGGCCTTTTTGGTGCCCGCGTGGCTGGCGGGCCGACCGAGCCGGGCGAGCCCGATCAGCGTGCCGCCGACGTGGCCGTGCTGCGTGTCGCACGCCCGCTGGACAGCCGTAGCCGCATCGGGCTGATGGTCACCCGCGGCAATCCTGAAGGCACATCCGGCAGCAGCCTGTGGGGCGTGGACCACCAGTTCCGCGATACAAACTGGGCGCCGCCGGGCGGTGAGGGCGGCAAGACCCTGGAGACGCATGCCTGGATGCTGGAATCGAGCAATACCGGCCTGGGCAATGGCCGCTCCTGGGGCGCCAGCGTGAAGTATCCGAACGTGGGCCTGACCGGCAATGCAGAGGTGCAGCACATCGATGCACGCTTCAATCCGGCCCTCGGCTATCTCGCCGAAGCGGGCGTGACGCGGGGGCAGGGCGAATTGGGTTGGTGGCACCGCACAAACGGCGGCGAGAACATCATTCCGGGCGTCGACTGGAATTTCCGGCGCAAGCAGGACGGTAGCGAACGTTCATGGCAGCTCAATCCCGAGATCGGGTACACCAACGCGGCCGGCGATACGGTGATGGTCGAGATGTTCTTCGAAGGGGACCGCCTGGCTTCCGCCTACACCCCGGTGCCCGGCGTCACCATTCAGCCCGGCAGCTATGGTTGGCACTACCTGTTCGGATACCTGGAGACTTCGCCATCCCGGCCGGTTTCGGCGCATGCGGAGCTGCGAAGCGGTGGGTACTACGACGGGCACCGCGACGACCAGATCCTGCAGGTGGCCTGGAAACCCAGTCCGTACTGGGGCTGGCGAGCCGGCCTGGCCCGGAACGCGATCCGGCTGCCATCGGGGAGTTTCACCGTTCGCACGACGACATTGCGCCTTGATCACACGCCCAGTACGCGTCTCGCGAAGAGTCTGCTGCTGCAGTGGGACAACGTATCGAACGAATTGGGCATCAGTGCGCGCCTGCGCTGGTTGCTGGCGCCTGATCGGGAACTCATCTTCTCGCTCGACCGTCTGGGTTACACGGGGGAGCAGCGTGATCTGCTCCCCAACCAGACCCGAGCCATGTTCAAGCTGGTGTGGAACATCGAGCGGTAGGGAAGGGCGATGAAGCGGTCCTGGCGGGGGGCGGTCTCGCAGGGGTAATTGAACGAACGGGTTTGCGCATGAAGACTATCCAGAGGACGGACAATCACGATCTGAAGAGCGCTGGGCTGAAGGCGACTTTGCCGCGTCGGCTGGTGCTGGAGATCATCCGCTCCAGCCGCGAGCGCCACCTGTCCGCCGAAGACGTCTTTCGGCGGCTGCTCAAACAAGGGAGCGACGTGGGGCTGGCGACCGTGTACCGGGTGCTGTCGCAGTTGGAATCCGCCGGTTTGCTTTCTCGCAACGTCTTCGAGTCGGGTAAGGCGCTCTACGAAGTCAGCGAGGGTGGCGATCATGATCACCTGATCTGTCTCGGATGTGGCCGCGTGGATGAGTTCCGCACCGAAGCTATCCTGGCGCTGCGCCAGGATGTGGCGGCGACCCACAACTATCGGCTCGCCCGTCACAGATTGGCGGTGTATGGCTACTGCCCGGATTGCGCCCAGGCGCCCTGAGCGTACTGATGAAGCGAAGCGGCCAGGCCCGAACCATCTGCGAAGAAGCCGCACGGGCGGGATGGCGTCGGTTGGTCGGGCGCTCGGCCAGGGTCAACCGTGTTGTGGATAGAATCGCTGCTCGAACCACGCGCTGAGCATGGTCTTGTCGTATATCAGAGGATCACTGTCGGAGCGAACAAAGGCGCTGCGGGAGAGGTAGTTCATGTCGGAGAGGCGCTCCCGCTGCTCGGCGAGCACCTTGCCTCGCTCATCCTTCCAACGATATTCGAGGTCTGCCCACGGCCAGGTGATGTCGCGCATGATGCGCGTATCGTACGCACCGGGGTGCCACCATTCGTGTTGCCCCGCCAGATTGATGTCGGTGATTCGGATATCCACCGTATGGCCTGCCGCCAGGCAGCGGTCTCCTACGGTCAGTAGATGCCGTTTGATCGACTCGAGATTACGGTGCGAGCGGACCCCGTAGTTGCCCGCGTCGGCAAAGCGCTCGGGATGGACGAACTGCACTGTGAGGTCCGCCGCAACGGGCAGTGTGGGCGCCGTTATGGCTGCGGCGCAACAGATCGTACTGAGGGTTTTGGTGGTCATGGTGGAACCTCGTCCGGTTACACCCATTTGACCTCGTCGATCATCATCAGGTTGCGCGGCCGCACGCTGAATCGCACCGTTGCCATGGGAGCGCACTAGCTAGGGCCGGCATCGAAATCGGTTCGATTTGGCGATGATTTCGGATGGCATTCCGAGCGGGGCGGCCGCACGATGGTTTTTTCGGAGCCCCCATGGACGCTCAGCGCTTTTCGATTGCCGGACAGGTGTACGACGTACAGAATCCTCGCCTGCAGGAGGTTCTGGCGCGTGTGGGTGATGGTGCGGATCGACCGCGATGCCTGTGCGTGCCCGAGGGGGTCGAGATGTATGTGGCGCGCCACCGGCAGTACGTCGTCAAGCGCATGCCGGGTACCGGCGGGCGGCACCATCCGCAGTGCCCGTCCTACGAGCCGGATGCCCAGCAGTCCGGGCTCGGCGAGCTGATGGGGGAGGCCATCATCGAGACTCTGCCGGGCAGCGTCGAGTTGCGCGTGGATTTCCCGTGGGTGCGCGTCTTCGGCCGGGGTGTCGCACTAGGCGAACCCCACGATCGGGGAGAAATCAACGTCCCACGGCGGCGGATGAGCCTGCGCGCCTTGACGCACTTCCTCTTCGAACGGGTGGGCTTCAATCGCTGGTTACCCGCCATGGCGGGCAAGCGCAACCAGGGCGTCATCTGCAAGCACTTGCTGGAGGCTGCGACGGAAATCATCGTCAAGGGACAGCCCCTGGCTCAGCGCCTCTACGTTCCCGAGCCATTCAGCGAGGCATCGAAGGCCGCCGCCGCCCAACGTCGCCGCGACAAGCTCGCGATTCTGCAACCGGGTGATGGCCAATCGCCGCTGGCGCTGGTCCTGGGTGAGTTCAAGACCTGCGAAGCGACGGCATTCGGGCGCCGGGCGTGGATCAAGCACATGCCCGACGCGCCGCTGCTCATTGCCGAGAAGGCTTGGGAACGCGCCCGGCGGACCTATGCGGCGTATTTCGAGGTCGTGGACGCAGATGCGGGCTACCGGCCGCGCCTTGTGTTGACAGCCTTGATCCGTGCCAAGCGTGAGCAGGTCTATGAAGTGGATGCGTTGAGCCTGATGCTGGCGACCCAGCACTGGATTCCGGTGGAAGGCGCCCACGAGATCGAATTGATCCAGACGCTGGTGGAGCAGCAGCGCCGTTTCATCAAGCCCCTGCGCTACGACGCCCGGAGCACGGCGGGATTTCCGAATGCGCTGCTGGTCGACGCCGGCCCGGAACCCTTGGCGCTGCACGTGGTGAGCGCCTTCGCCGAGGAAAAGGAGCGCACCGCGAAGATCGAGGCCGTGAATCGGCTGGCCTCGCCGGCCTGGGTCTGGTGGACCGACCAGGCCATGCCGGCCTTGCCGAAGACCTGTTGAGTCAGCTTGCCCCGACCTTGGACGTCAAAGTGGTCGGGCGTGCCAATGCCGAGGGTCCATCCTCACGGAAGGGGCAAAACGGCGGCTACTTTTGCGCAAGACGGTTCTTGAGTAGGAACCAGCACATATTCAAGGCAAAGGAGCGGCCAAGCCGTGTCATCTGGTCTTCGGGAATGCCGACGGGACGGTGGGCGCCAGGACTCAGGAAGCCGAAGACGCCGGCCAAGCCTCGCTCTTCTTCGAGCGTGATCTCCCCGCTACTGCGCAGGAAGGCCAATACCTCGCCCCACTTGGCAGGGTTGTAGCCAGGCGCAGGCGTCATGGCCGAGGCGACATCCGCAGCCACGTCCGCCGCGAGCGTCTCGAGTGCGATGCGCGCGTTCACAAGCGCCGCGTTGTAGTCGGGCGGCGTTGTGCGGAACGCTTGGGCCGAATCGGCGATCTTGGCGACGATCTCCGCAGCCCGGGGCGCGCCGGAGTTCTGTAACGCAATGACCAGATCGTCTTCCAAAGGCGCGGCATCCTCGATCGACGGATCGATTTGCACGAGCTTTGCCTTCTGAACAGCATATCCATCGAGCAGCAGGCACTGCGTCAGGTCATGCAGGCGTTCATCGAATCGATATTTCGGGTTCACCCGTGATCGCAGATCGCCTTGTGTGGCCACGATTTCGGCCAAGACCTGCATCAGTGTCCGATCATCGAGGTTGCGCACGATGTTGAGCAGGCCGTGCAGCAGGTGTCCCGGCGAGAGCGAGAGATGCTGTACGCCGTACTTGCTGAACATCACGATGGAGACGACAGGTTCCTGAAGCTCAAGGAACTGTGCGAGCGAGTGGCGTGCTCTGGATCCAATCATCTGGCTTGCTCCTCGGGCGGCTTGGCAGCGCCGTTGGCTTGCCGTGCCACTTCGGCACAGGCCTTCATGAGGTGGTCGAAGGGCAGGGCGTCGCCGACCATGACCTGATCCTCAAGCATCTTGGCGTAGTCCGTCGCGAGCGCCTCTCGCGCCGCTCCGTCGGGCACGATCTGCAGCCCGCCTTCCACGGCGGCGAAGTAGTCGATGACCTTGCCCTTGGCATCTTTTTCGCTGAAAAAGTGGGACTTGTGGTCGGCAACGGCCCGCGCAACGGCGCGGTCCTCGATCGCAGCCGGAAAGTGCGAGCTGCGCATGATCGCCGCCAGGTCATGCCAGTGCCGCGCGTACCGTTCGCCACGAATCCGCCCCTGCGTGCAGTAGACGTGAGTCGCCGTGGCCTTTTCCCAAAAGGTCCGCGCAACGCTCATCACCAAGGGAGCAGCGGTCGGAAACGCCACGCCATCGACCTGCCCGGCCATGTCGCATGCCACGGGCACGATCACATGCGGCTCTCCGGTCGCCCGGCCGCCGAACTCCAGCGTGACGACGGGCGCCACGTAGCCGGCCCCTTGCTTGACTGCGGGGTAATGGAGCAGGAGTTTGTCGCGGTCGGTGCCCGCGATCTCCAGCTTGGCATTCAGCTTTGCAAGCTCCAGGGCCTTCTGGAGAACCGGCTGCACTTCGCCAGCGATCCAATCCGGCAGTCGGTCGCGCACGGCCTTGGTCCACTTGCTGGCTTGGCTGCGGCTTGCCGGCAGGAATTCATCGCCGCCGGTGAGGTCCGCGATCAGCCTGCGGATGTCATAGGTGAGGTCGAGGTCTTCGGAGAATCGATCGATGATCTTGTAGGCCTTCGACAGCGAAGTTCCGCCCTTGAACGTCAGGTCGGCCGCCAGCGCCGAATCGAACAGGGCGCCAAGGGTCCAGACGACCCACACATCCTTCTCCAGCAGATGCGTGGGTCTGCCGGTGTTCTCTCGGGCCTGCTCGAGAACCTCGTCCTGATCTTCCCTGCTGAGGGCGAAGTAGTGCTCAACCATGAAGCGTTTCCTCGCCGATAGCCCGCGCCATCCAGGAGGGCAGGGCCGCGCGTGCAGAAGTCAGCGTCTGCCACTCCGAAGGAGGAAGCGTGCGCCGCAGCGCAGCCACGGATTCCTGCACGTGGCTGGGCCCCATCCATGCCAACGCCCGCACCGCCGCGCCGGCTTGGCCGGAACCCAGGGCGAGCATCCAGCGTGGCGCATGCTTGACGGTGACCTCGGCGCGTCCCAGCTTGAGCTTGCGGGTGCGGCCGGATGTCAGGTAGACCTCGCGGATCGGCACCTGCTGGGTCAGGCCCAGCGCATTGGCCGCGTTGGCGCCGTGGGGCGTCACTACCTCGCCGTTCTGAGCGGCCAGCGCATGTACCACCTTTTCGGGAGAGGGTGCCCGCGTTCCGAAGCGGCTCGACACCGGGGTGACGTAGGTGCCCCGTGCCACGCGCAGCAACTTGCCTTCCCTGGTGAGCCGAGACAACGCCTGATCGACGGCAGCACGGCTTCCCAGGTGCAGGAATTCTTTGGGCGACAGCACACCGCCCTCGGGCAAGGATGCGGCGTGCGACAGGATGGAAGCAGGAAGCGCAGTCATGGGAACCTCTTATCAGAAGCTTAGCATGGTTTCTGACATACTGTTTGTGGCTCTGGTGGAGCAAGCGTGCCACGCCGGCTTTGCCGAAGACCCGTTGAGTCAGTGGAGGTTCCCGCTGGACGTGGCCAAGCGCCCGAGCAGCGGCGTCAGGTCTTCGGCGTGTTCCGCGACCAGATTGCGCACCTCGCTCTCACGCTGCCGGGCTGCGCAGCAGCAGGCGATACCGTCCGGCGCAGGTGCCAACCGCGATATCGGTAGCCTGAAGCCGGCCGAGACGCACGGAGATGGATCCCCTTGAAAGCGACGCGCTCCTTGAGATCATGAATCGTCGGCATCCAGCCGAAACTCATGAAGGAGCGAACCATGGCGAATGCGATCGTCACCGTACAAGGCGGCCTGCCGGTGCTGCCCACCCTGCTGGGCCAGGGGCCCGCCCGGATTCCTACCGGCGGAAAGATCAGGCCGGGCATCATGGTCCTGACCAAGAAGGCGGCGGAGGTGCCGGGGGCCAAGGACATTTACCTCAAAGGCGTGGCTGACGGCCTGTCCTTCGAGCAGATCGAGAAGGCACTTCAAGACGCGCTGCCGGGGCTCAAGTCGCCGCTGGTGCCACGCAACGTGCCTTGGTTCACCGT
>Ga0073899_10002011_pt1 | contig 18431 bp, 15 predicted proteins | sample KloWWTmetaKNB5Ph_FD_88975 | JGI IMG/M metagenome (GOLD analysis project Ga0073899, IMG submission 88975) | Active sludge microbial communities from Klosterneuburg, Austria, studying microevolution and ecology of nitrifiers - Klosterneuburg... | ecosystem: Engineered > WWTP > Aerobic digester >... | reverse complement strand
CGGGCGCGACGACGTCAACCTCGGGAGCCCCAAGCAGCTGCAGGAGGTGCTCTTCGACCAGCTCGGCATGCCGAAGACCAAGCGCACCAAGACCGGCTACACCACGGACGCCGACGCGCTCGCTGACCTCTTCGCCAAGACCGAGCACCCCTTCCTCGAGGCGCTGCTGCGTCACCGGGACACGAGCCGGCTGCGAGTGACCGTCGAGGGCCTGATCAAGTCGGTGGCGCCCGACCGGCGCATCCACACGACCTACATCCAGACGATCGCGGCCACCGGTCGGCTCAGCTCCACCGACCCGAACCTGCAGAACGTGCCGATCCGCACCGAGGAGGGGCGGCGCATCCGCGAGGTCTTCGTGGTCGGCGAGGGCTACGAGTCGCTGATGTCGGCCGACTACAGCCAGATCGAGATGCGGATCATGGCCCACCTGTCGGGCGACGAGGGCCTCATCGAGGCCTTCCGCACGGGGGAGGACCTGCACCGGTTCGTTGGCGCCCGGGTGTTTGGCGTCGAGCCGGAGGACGTCACCGCGGCCATGCGCAGCAAGGTCAAGGCGATGAGCTACGGCTTGGCCTACGGGTTGTCGGCGTTCGGGTTGTCCAAGCAGCTGAACATCTCCACGGGTGAGGCTCAGGGCCTCATGGATGAGTACTTCTCCCGGTTCGGCGGGGTGCGTGACTACCTGCGCGAGGTGGTCGTCGAGGCCCGTGCGACCGGCTACACCGCGACGATGCTCGGTCGGCGCCGCTACCTTCCGGACCTCTTGAGCGACAACCGCCAGCGCCGCGAGGGCGCCGAGCGGATGGCCCTCAACGCCCCGATCCAGGGCTCGGCCGCCGACATCATCAAGCTCGCGATGAAGGGCGTGGATGCCGCGCTGCGCACGGAGGGGCTGGCCTCACGCATCCTGCTCCAGGTGCACGACGAGCTCGTGCTCGAGGTCGCGCCGGGGGAGCGGGAGGCGCTCGAGTCGCTCGTGCGCCGCGAGATGGGTGCCGCGGTCGCCATGGACGTGCCGCTGGACGTCAGCGTCGGGGTCGGGCGCTCGTGGCACGACGCCGCTCACTAGGCGACGGCTCCCGGCCCCCGGTGACCAACCGATTCCAGGCCCCCGGTGACCATGAGGGTTCACAACACCACCTCGTCCACAAGAAGGGCTCCGGGCGCCACGTTGCCACGCGGCCCGACCACGCAGTCGCGCAAGGTCGCCCTCTCCTGCACCGTCGCCCCTCGCATGACGATGGAGCCCGTGACAGTCGCCCCGCGACCGATGACCGCGTCGGGTCCGACCGCAGATCCGGCGTCCACGCGTGCGCTGACGTCGACGAGGGCAGAGGCGTCGATGTGTGCGTCGCGGCCGGACGCGGTCACCAAGGATCGGGAGGCCCGAAGGAGGGAATCGGGCGTTCCGACGTCCTCCCACAGAGCCTGCTCCCGATACGCGATCACCTGGCCCCCGGCCACCAGACCGGGGAGGACATCGGTCTCCAGGGATGCGACACCGGCGGGGATCGCGTCGATGACGGAACGGCGGAGCACGTAGGTCCCGGCATTCACCTCCAGGCTCGGTGGGTCCTGGCTCTTCTCGACGAAGGCGGTGACCCGGCCTTCGCCGTCCGCGACAACTGAACCGAATGCTCGCGCGTCCGTGACTGACCGGAGGTGCAGGACGGCCGCTGGGCGGGTGGCTCCCTGGCGTGGTGTCGCAAGAGCGAGCTGACGGCCAAGGTCGTGCCGGGTGAGCAGGTCACCGTTGATGACGACGACGAGCGCGTCGGGCCCCGGCGCGAGCAGCCTGGCCGCGTGCACGAGGCCCCCCGCTGTGCCAAGCGGAAACACCTCCGTCGCGTACCTCAAGCGAATGCCCCACTGCCCACCGTCGCCAAGCAGGTCCTGGAACCGCTCCGCGAGGTAGGACGTGGCCAGGACGACCTCACGGACATCGTGCGCAGCCAGCCAACGCAGCTGGTGCACGAGGAAAGGTTCTCCGGCGACCTCCAGGAGATGCTTGGGCTGGTTGCGCGACAAGGATCCCATCCGGGTCCCCAGGCCGCCTGCAAGCACCACAGCAACGGGTGCGGGATGCGCTTGCTGCTGAGCGGCTGGGTGGCGGCCCTGGGGTGATGGTCTGGGCATGACGTCATCATCGCGGGTTGTGGGACTCATGGTGTGGGACCTGCGGTTCTGACGCTACCGGGCATCGGACGCCGTCCGACGCCGGTAACGTCTGGCGTATGCCATCACCCTCGCCCAGTCCTCGGGGCGCTCGCGTCGTGGAGCGTCTCACGTCGGCCACCAAGGTGAGTCTCCTCGTGGCTGTGTCGCTGCTCGTGGTCGCGCTGTACCTCTTGGTCGTGCCCATCGCAATGCCGACATCGCAGGGCGTGTTCGGTTGCGGATCGGCGCTGCGCCCACCCACCGCTCCCTTCGCCGTGGGGGTGTGTCAGGACGTGCCGCGGATCTACCAGCTCAGGTCAGCGACCGTCGGGTTGCTAGCACTCGTCGTGGGGCTCGGCGGCTGGTTCTTCTTCCGCCAGCCACGGACCGAGCTCCGCGCCGGCTCCAGTGCGGACGCCGCGGAGCCCGCTCCGCGGCGTTGACGCGTCTGCAACCGCAGCGTCGGGTCAGCAGTCCTTCGTCGACAACCGGCCCGTGAGGTCGACCAGTACGTCCTGGCAGATCGGGTCGTGGGAACCTCCGATGGGTCGACCCCGTCGAACCACTCGCGCTTCCGGTCGGATCGCCTGGACAAGCGACAGGACCTCAGGTTCGGTCGAGGTGTCAGCACGCCCAAGACTCACCTCCACCAGCAACAGGCTGGTGCGGCGCAGCAGGTTGGGAGCCCCCTTCAGGACTTCGACCTCGAAGCCTTCGACGTCGACCTTGAGCAGTTGGACGGCGGGAAGATCGGCCGTGACGTCATCGAGCCGAGCCACGGGGACGAGAACGGTGTCGCTCGCATCATAGGTCTCGATCAGTCCCGGACGTAGTGTCGACATGGCGGACAGTGCATGGCGGTGCAGGGGTAGCGTCGCGGGCTCGGAGCCGAGGGCAATGGCGACGGTGTCGACCCCACCCAGCCGACGCGCGGTGTCGGCCAGACGGGCGTGAACGACAGGGTCAGGCTCGAACGCAAGGACGGAGGCACTCGGCCAGAAGGCCTTGATGGCGGTGGTGAACTGCCCCATGTTCGCACCCACGTCAACGACGACCGGGTGTGCGGTGTCAAATGAGACATGGCCGAGGAGGTCGTCGTGCACGTCGGCGAGCGAGGCCTGGACCGTGCCGACGTCCGCCAGAGAGTGGACCATCACGCGGCGACGACCGACGACCAGGGTGGCCCGCCCGCCAGCGGCCAAGCGCACCAGGGCAGGCGCCTTGCTCAGCAGAAAACGTAGGCGCGACGTCATGGGCCAGTGCCGCATGCGCAGGGTCGCGATGTCGAGCGCGACGGAACGGACGACGTAGAAGCGAATCGCCAGCCGGAGTGCTGCCAGACGTTGTTTCACGACAGGTCTCGAGCCAAGGGCTCGGCGCAATCTGCCGGGGCCTCGTCGCGAGCCGGGTGAGTCCGCCGGTGCAGCACGAGTTCGCTGCCTCCGACGACGACGACCAAGGCAGTGGCGACGGTTGCGGCGCCGAGTACCTGGAACACATTCTCGTGCCACACCCCAAGGACCAGGATGACCTCGAACACGACGGCGGCCCAGGCCACCTTGGCCAGCAGGTGCCTGCCCTGAGCCATCTCGGCCACCACCAGGACCTGCGCCAGTGCCAAGAGCGTGCCGAAGACGAGATACGGCACGAGGAGCCCACTGGCTCCGTTGTAGGCCGAGCCGCCAAGCACACCGATCCACAAATCGGGTGCGGCACCGGCCACGCCGATCCCAATCAGCGACACTCCGACCACGAGGGCGGCGGCCCGCAGGACCGAACGGACCGACCCCGACCGGGCAAGAGCCGGGACAAGAGCCAGAGCGAGAAACTGGGTGGCCCAGACCGGTGCCCGGCCGAGGCTGGCGACGAGCGCGTACTCACCCGATTCGATACCGCTGAGTACGTATCTGGCCAGAACGACATCGACGGTCGTCAGCGCCATGAGCACGCCCATCGACGAGTTGGAGCGGTAGAGAGCCCGCACAGCACGCAGTCGTGAACCTGCCGGTGACGACCATGACAACTGTGCGTGCTCCCTGCAGAACCACCACGACAGAGCCGCCGTGAGGGTGGTCGCGATGACGATGAGGACGAATGAAGCGACGACGCCCAGGCCGAGGGCTGCCACGACGGCAGCAGCCAGGACGCGTGTGGTTCCGGCCACGAGATAGACGCAGGACAGCGCGCCGATGCGTCGCATCCCAAGCAGGCCGCCCATGAGTGCACCGTTGACGGTGAGTGGTATCAGCCCGAGTGCCACCACCGCTGGCGCAAGGACGGAGTCGACCCGGGTGACGTGGGCCAGGGCGGGGGAGAGGGCGATGGTGATGACGCAGCCGAAGACTCCCACGGCCAGGGGCAACCGTAGGTCCAGAGCCGCCGGCCCGCGCCGAGCGACCTGAGCGGCCACAACCACCTGAAAGGCACCTGCTGGGATGGCGAGCACGATTCCGATGCTGTTGAGGGACGAGAACCCCCCGAAGTCGCCCGGTCCCAGGGCGCGTGAGAGGACGAGAACGAACACGTACCCGAGCGCGCTCGCAGCCCCCATGGCGAGGCCGAGAAAGGCGTCCGTGGACATGGCTCGGCCCGGCAGGGTCGTCGTTGCCTGGCGGCTCAACCAGCACCTCACTCAAGATCGTCAGGGGACAGGTTACCCATGAGTTAGACTCCCGACCTTGCCCAAACCCCATCCAGCGGAGTTCCCTCTTGCTTCGACGCCTGACTACGTATCGCGTCGTCGTCGCCGCACTGGTCGCGCTGCTCGCCGTCGTGGTCGTCGGGAACTCACCGGGCACGACCGTGACCGACATCAAGCCCGAGGTGTACCTCGCGCCCGGGGAGATGGTGGGGCGGTATCTTTCCGCCTGGACCAGCAGCCCGTATCTGGGCTTTCCCAACTTCAATGTCGGGCTGGCACCCGTCGTTGCATTTCTCGCGCCGATCGCGAGCACCGGGCTGTCTGCAGAGCTGCTGTTCAAGGGCTTTCACCTCGCGCTGTGGTTGGTGGCGGCGGCAGGCGCCGGTCGTGCGCTCAGGTGCCTGGTCCCCGACGCGAGTGCCTGGGCGGGTTTGGTGGCGGCGGTTGCCTATGTGGCCAACCCATATGCCGTGGTGGGGGGCAGCACGCTCGCTGTCCTCCTGCCCTATGCGTTCCTCCCGTGGCTCGTTGTGGCCCTGGTGAGGGCCCTTCGCGACGCGCAGGCGTGGCGCTGGCCGGCAGCCTTCGGTTTGACCTTCTTTGCTATGACCGGGATGAACGTTGGGGTAGTACCACTCCTCCAGCTTCTGGTGGTTCCGCCCATCGCCGTCGTGGTGGGCCGTTCGTCGAACTTGACCTGGCTCGCCATCGGGAAGGTTCTCGTTCGCTGCGCTCTTTTCGTCGTCGGCGTCTCGCTGTACTGGCTCGTTCCTGCGGTGGCGGCGGCCAGAACAGGGGTGCTGGCGGCATCGCAGTCTGAGCGCATCGAAGGGATCGCCCACGTCTCCTCTCTGGTTGAGGTGCTCCGAGGGATGGGGATGTGGTCGATGTACGGCTCGGGGCCGAGCGGACCGTGGGTCCCGGAGTTCGCGCCGTACCTGAGCAACCCCGTGCTGGTCTGCGTCACGCTCGCCTGGCCGGTCCTCGCACTCCTCGCCCTCGCGGGGGCACCGAAAGTCCTTCGTCACGTCTCGGCGGCCACGATCGGGCTGGTGTGCGTGGTGCTCGTGGGCTTCTTTCCCGGGACCGTCAGTACCCCACTCGCGTGGGTGGTTTCGCGGGGCTTTGAACTGCTGCCCGCACTGGTCGCCTTTCGAACGACGAACAAGGCCGGAGCGGTGCTCGCTCTGGTGTTCGCCCTCCTTCTCGGGCACGCCCTCCCGCGCTGGGTCGCAGCTCTCGCCGGCTCGCGCAGGCGGGTCGTGGGAGCGATCGTCGTCATTGGTTCCCTCGTGGCCGGCTGGGCCCTGCCAGCGTTGTCCGGGAACCTGTACACCTCACCCGTGGACGTCCCCGACTACTGGCACGAAGCAGCCCAAGCGGTCGATGGGGCAGGTCACGACAGCCGGGTTCTGCTTCTGCCCAACCAGGTTCGAGCCTCGTACCGCTGGACCGACGAGCGACCAGATGACGTGACGAACTCCGTCATGCGCCGCGGTGCGATCATCCCGGAGTCGTCACCCAACGCAAGCGCGCCCGGCGCGAACTTCCTATCGGCTCTGGGGGATCTGGTGGCCTCGGGGTCGGCCGGTGTCGACACGGTCTCGACGATGGCGCGCTACCTCGGGTCGGGCGACATCCTGCTGAGGCATGACACGCGCTGGGAGGAGGCCGCCGGAGTCCGGCCCGAGGTCTCGGCATCGATGCTTGGGGCCGATCCCGGGTTGCTGGGGATGTCGAACTTCGGCCGACCGGGTGAGAACGTGGTCGGCCCGGCCGGTGCGGCGGGCTTCGAGTCGATCCTTCCGCCGGTGCAGCGGTACGGCGTCAAGGACGCGCTCCCAACGGTGAGCGCCCGGTCAATCGGTGACGAGGTCACGGTCGCCGGTGACGCGTGGGCGTTCGACGGCCTGGCAAGGACTGGCCGGCTCACCTCGACGCCTGTCGTGTCCTACGCGCAGGGCGCGACCCCGAAGGAGCTCGCCACCCGACTGGGGACCGAGCACCGGCTCGTCCTCACCGACACCAACCGACGGCAAGCCGCGATCCCGAACCGGCTCACAGCCGGTTATGGGCCGCTACTCCCAGAGTCTGAAACGCCAGTCCCGACTCGGGCCTTGGGTGACGGCAAAGCGCAGACGGTGCTGCGGAGAACCGGTCCCACCGTCACGGCGTCGCTGGTGGGCTCCGCCTTCTACGACATCCCGTACGGCCAGGCGGACAACGCGGTGGACGGTGATCCCGCGACCTCGTGGCTCTTCGGGGACTTCGAACAGGCCCGGGGTGTCACCCTCGACGTTCGCTGGCCTGAGGCTCGACCTCTAGGAGTCGTCACCATCCGACCGACGGCGCTGGGCCCGGTGCGCCTCGACAAGGTCACCCTGACGGCGGGCGACGTCTCGCGGTCGGTCCAGCTGCTCGACGGCGGTCTCGCCGAAGTGGACCTCGGCGGTGTGGTCTCGGACCACGTTCAGCTGCGCGTGGACGATATCCGGGGACGTGGCTTCTCACTGGTCGGCATCGCAGAGCTGGGCCTGCCCGGGCCCTCCGTCGTCCGAGTGGCCCGTGCTCCGTTGTCTTTCGACGATCTCTACGCCGGTCTGGACGACGAGGGACGTCGCTCCTTCGCGGTGACACCGTTCGACGTCTCCTTCACCAGGGTGGTCAACGGATCCGGCCGGTTCGACGACTCCGAGACCAACCTGGTTCGGGACTTCTCGCTCCCCACGGGACGGGTGTTCACGGGGTTGGCCCGCGTCACGATGCTCGATCGCTCCGAGCAGGCCTTCGACCGGCTCGAGCGCCCGGCCACGAGCCCGGTGGCTACGTCCAGCAGCATCTACTTCGACAACCCTGAACTGCGCGCGTCGATGGCGAGCGACGAGGACTCCGGTACGGCGTGGGTCCCCGGATCTGACTCGCCCGGGTCCTGGTGGCAGATCGTCGGACCCGATCGGCCGGTGCCCGCGGTGGTTGTGGAGCAGCGCCGGTCGAGCAGCTCCGCACCGACCCGAACCGCGACCCGACTGGCCGTGGAGGTCGACGGGGTGCGCGTGGCGGAGGCGACGGCGTCCGCGGGGCGCACTGAGGTCGTGCTCCCTCAGGGCACTCGGGGCAAAGTCGTGAGACTCGTGATCCTCGACGTCGACGGGCCGGAGGCAGGCCTTCCACCGCAGTTCACCAGCATCCACACTGGGGTGACGACACCCTCGATGTCACAGCCCGGGTGCGCGACCGTTGCCATGCTTGACGGACGTCCTGTGCGGATGCGGCCCCAGTCGATCTCCGGCATGGCGCAGGCAAGTGATCGCGGGTCGACGTGGGAAGCCTGCTCCACCGTCACCCTGAACGCCGGTCAGCACATGCTGCGTCCCGTCGATGGGTTCGTGCTCGACACGCTGGACCTCTCCGACGTGGTGGACTCTGAGCCGGCCGCGGGGCAGGCTGTGAACCTTGTGACCTCGATGACGGGCCCCGATGTGGACCAAGCGATCCAGGTCGCGGCCACTACGCATCCGATAGCCCTGAAGATCGGCCAGAGCTTCGATCCGCGATGGCGGGCCAGCGTCGACGGGGTCGACCTCGGTCCGGCACAGGTGATCGACGGATGGTCGACGGGCTGGGTCCTCGGTCCCGGCCCCCCGAGGACGGTCCAGGTCCAGTTCGAGCCACAGCGCGCCGCAAGCCTGGCGCTGTGGGCCTCGGCCGCAGTCGCGCTCGGCGCCGTCGGAATCGTGCTCTTCGGCCGGAGGTCTTCTCCGCGGGCTGTCGGCATCCCTGACGACCAGTCGCAGCGGCCCCTCGCTGCGGTACCCCTTACCCGGGCAGCGAACGCAACGGTCGGCCTGGCGGCTGGCGTGGGGTTCGGGGTGGCCGGACTCGTCGGCTGGGTGGTCGCAGCGTTGGTCCACCGGCTCCCTGTGCCGGGTCGCAACCCTGGCGTGGTGATCGGCACCGCCCTCGTGGCGGCCGGAGGCCTGACTCAGGTGCTCTCCTCACGCGGCTCGTGGGGGATGGTCGACGCTGCGGTTCCCGCCGCGTCGATGTGGCCGCACTGGCTGGCTGTGGTCGGACTGGTGCTGACCCTGGTATCCGCGTGGCGTGTCGACGCAGACAGGCCACTTCCCGAGGAGGACGACAGTGAGTAACAGCCCGGACCAAGCACTGGTGAGCGTCGTCGTCCCTACGCGCAACAACAGCCGCACGATCCACGCCTGCCTGGCTTCGGTCAGGGCGCAAACCCATCAGCACCTCGAACTGATCGTCGTCGACAACCACAGCACGGACGACACACGCGAGGTCGCAGCCCGGTACGCCGACGTGCTGGACATCGCGGGGCCCGAGCGCAGCGCTCAGCGCAACCGTGGGATCGCGAGTGCCCGTGGGGAGTGGGTGCTCTGGCTCGACAGCGACATGATCCTGCCGCCGGACGCGGTGGCCTGTGCGCTGCACGCCGCGCAGGAGTCTGGCGCTTCCGGTGTGGCCCTTCCCGAGCGCACCATCGGCACGGGGTTCTGGACTGCCTGCCGTGCCCTGGAGCGGGAGTGTTACCTCGATGACCCGCTCCTGCACAACCCGCGGCTCATTCGGCGAGAGCTTCTTCTCCACAATGGAGGCTTTGCGGTGTCGATGTCGGGCCCGGAGGACGCCGATCTGCGGTTGCGGATGAGGGCGGAGGGGGCGGTCATCGTGCTCGCCCCCGTGGTCGTCGACCACGACGAGGGCCACCTGACCATTGCTGACGTGATGGGCAAGCGGTACTACTACGGTCGGTCCCTGCCCGCCTTCGCAGATGCGCATGCCGGTGCCGTGGCAAACCAGGGAAGGGCAGTGACCTTGGCGTACCTGCGTAACTGGCGCCGTCTCCTCGCGGCACCGGTGCACGCGGTTGGCATGATCAGCCTCCGGGGCATGGAGGCGGGGGCATATCTGTGGGGCGCTCACCGGGGACGTCGGAAGGCCTCCGCGTGACGCGAAGGATGCTGTGGGTCTCCTTGCCCGACCAACGCCCGCGTCGCGAGGTCTACTGGATGTCGCGCATGCCGCGCACCGAGGTGACTGCCCTGGCAGCGCAGCGGCCGGAGGGTGACCTTCGGTGGGTGCCAAGCAGCTATTTCCGACCTACCAGGCGCTTTGTCGAGGCCGGTGCTCTGGCTTGGGTCAGGGGCCTGGACAAGCAGCAATGCAGCGACTACGAATGGGTGACCTCCCTGGAACTGTGCTCGCTCGTGACTGGACAGGCCTCGCGCTGGCGCAGTGCTGGAAGCTCGGAGCGCAGGGTACGTCAGGCTGTACTCACGTGGGAGAACCTCCCGGACCAGCCGATCTACAAGGTGCCGCTGTATCGGCAGGCCGTCGAGTCGTGCCGCCGAGCCGACCTTCTGCTGTGCATGGTGGACGCGGCGCGCGAACACCTGCTGGCCAACGGGTTCGACGAGGAGAGGATCCGCGTGGTCAAGCCCGGTGTCGACACTGAGGTCTTTCGGCCGGCAGCGTCCCCGAGCCTCGAACCGCGCGTTGTGTTCACGTCACCGCTGGCACCGAACAAGGGAATCGACCGACTCCTCGAGGCGATGGCGATCGTGCGACTCAGCGTCCCCGAGGCACGTCTCACCGTGGCAGGGCGTGGACCTCTTGAGCCGCTCGTCGCATCGGCTGCGGCGGACCCGAGTACAGGTGTCGACTATGTCGGCACTTTGGACACTGCGGGAGTTGCCCACCTGTTGCGCGAGGGGGCGGTCTTTGCCACAGCTCCGCGGCCCACGTGGAAGTGGACCGAGCAGCTGGGCTTGGCTTACCTGGAGGCCATGGCGTCCGGGTTGCCCGTGGTGACGACCCGGTGCGGCACCAACGACGAGGCCGTGACGCCAACCAACAGCCTCGTCGAGGATGACGTGGAGGCACTCGCCGACGCGCTCGTTGCGTGGTTGCGAGACCCCGCCCGTCGCGCACTGGTCGGCGCGGAGAACCGGGCCCACGTACTGCGCAACCATGACCTCACGACACAGTGCGTCCGGATGGGCGAGGCGTTCGCGCAGATCGAGGGGATCGGGTAGCGACCGGTGTGGCCGTGACGAAGCTCGACTCCGACCTCAGCTGCCGCCCACGCGAGCGAGGACCGCCTCAAGCTCCACGGAGGTTCTCTTCCAAGAGAAGGACTGCGCGTGGCGCCGAGCGTTCTCGCCGTACTTCGTCCTCAGCATCGGGTCAGACAGCAGGTCGTCGACCTGTGCCGTCATCTGGCCGATGTCCGCAGCCAGCAACCCGGTCTCGTCGTTGACGATCGACTCGGTGACGCCGCCGGCGAATGAGAAGGCCACACACGGGGTCCCGTGCAATCCTGCTTCGACAATGGTCAGTCCCCATCCCTCCTTGTGGGAAGGAAGGAGCACGACCCAGGCACGTGACAGCAGCTCGCGCTTGGTGTGGTCGTCGACGAAGCCGTGGAAGCGCACCCTGCTGGAGACACCCCGCGCGACTGCGTGGCGGTGCAGTGCGTCGCTCCAGTATCCATCGCCGACGACGTCCAGAGTCAGGGCCGGGTACTTGTGTGACAGCGCGGCGACGATGTCGATGGCGGTCTCGAAATGCTTGTGGGGTACGAGGCGTCCGAGCACCATCAGCGAAGGATTGGGCGAGCGATCGATCAGGGCATACTTCTCGAGGTCCTCCGGCACGTCGTTGCCGGAGTAAGTGATCGCGACCCGTGCTGGATCCACCCCGAGCTGCGCCAGCTCGTCGCGGGTGGCCCGTGAAACGGTGACGTACTGGCACCGCCGATACACCCGCGGTGCGATGCGCGACTCGACCAGCCACCCAATGCGCCCCAGGACGGGGCCGAAGACGATCGGCCACTGGTCCCGGTGCACATGATGTACCAGGCTCACCACGGGGGCCTTGCTGACCAGTGGCGACCAGAAGGGAACGCCATTGTGCACGTCGATGACGACGTCGAAGTCGTGACCGTGCCGCCGCACGAACTGCATCCCCCGCGCGTAGCACCCGAAGCGCCCACCGCGGCGGACAAACTTGACCGGTCCCCGGTCGACGGTGACCGGTGCACCGGGGAATGCGGCTGAGAAGACGGTGACCTGGTGACCGTGTGACGCCAGCCATTGGGCGGTGCGCTCCACATAGATCTCGGCGCCACCTGCCTCCGGGTGATCACCGTCCCGCCACGTCAGGATGAGCACCCTCAGCGCCCTGTGGCTGGTGCCTGCCTCCTCCACCCTGCTCCCATCCTGGTCCTGACCGGGATCCCCCGCAGACTCGGTTATGGTACTCGGATGGGCAGCGGAGCACGACCAGACGTGCCCTCACACCCGTGCGAGATCTGTTCCGGACCCACTGGACCCTGGCACTTGCTGCACGGCGGGCGAGTGGACCGCTGCCGGATGTGTGGCCACGTGCGGCGCTTCCTGACTGATGCCCCGGGCAACCACCGCGACGCCGCCTACGGGGGTGACCCGGCCATGGACTCGGCACGAACGGCACTGACCTACCGCGCACTGCGCAGGGCCGGACATCCCGCGTCGGTCTTTGAGATCGGGTTCGGCAGCGGTGCGCTGTTACGCCGCTTCCACGATGACGGGGCGCGGATTGCCGGGGTGGACCCCAACCAGTTGGGTGTCGGACTCGACGATGTGGTGCGGAGCCACGCCACTTTGTGGCACGGCACGATGGAGGATGTTCCGGCAGGCGCGGTCGCTGCCGACCTCGTCGTTGGAGTACACGTCATCGAGCACGTGATCGATCCGATCTCAACCGTCCACAAGGCAGCGTCCCTTCTCACTGCGGGAGGTCGACTCGTGCTGCTGACGCCCGCGGGTGACTCCTGGGGGCCGCGCACGTTCGGCTCTGCCTGGTGGATGCTCGAGGATCCCACGCACGTCCGGTTCTTCAGCGCTCAGTCGCTGGACCGCCTGGCTCGGGATGCCGGGCTGGTCGACGTCCGGGTGGATCGCCTCATCCTGGACAGTCTGAGTGTCGACGTCGCCTCCGCCGTTCGGGCATGGCGTTCGCCGGGCCCTGCCGGTGCGCTCGCCAGGAGGGGTGTGCGCGCAGCCGTGCTGGCCACGGCCCCTGCGGTCGCTGCGATGCGAGCGATCGCACCCAGCACGCGGCCGACGTTGCGCCTGACTGCGAGGCGGCCCCGATGAGCCAACAGCGTGGTCTGCGCAGGTCTGCCCACCTGTTCAGGAGCTTCCTCGTCGAGCAGACCGATCCCGACCGGTTCTACGGCGACCTCGCGGCCGACTCGGTGGCGACGCTCGCCGACCACGTCCAGCTCAAGGGACAGCTCGTCCTCGACGTCGGTGCCGGTCCGCGGCAGTTCGCGGAGGCCTTCCGTGCCCGTGGGGCGCGCTACGTGGCGGTCGACCACGACCCGACCGTGCCGTCCGTGGCCGACGGGGGAGTCACCGGTTCCGCGCTGGCGCTGCCCGTGGCGGATGCCGCCGCCGACGTCGTGTTCTCGAGCAACCTGCTCGAGCACGTCCCCGAGTTCACGGTCGTCGCCGACGAGCTCGTGCGGGTCACCCGGCCGGGGGGTGTCCTCTACCTGAGCTACACCAACTGGTGGTCCCCCTGGGGAGCCCACGAGGCGTCGCCGTGGCACTGGCTCGGCGCGAACTACGCGCTCCGCCGGTACCAGAAGCGACACGGTCGCCGACCGAAGAACCTGCTGGGGGAGACCCTCCACCGCGTCAGCATCGCCGAGGGACTGGCATGGGCACGCAGTCGCGACAACGTCGAGGTGCTCGCCGCCCGGCCGCGATACCTGCCGGACGTCGCGCGGCACCTGCTCGCGGTGCCCGGGCTGCGTGAGCTCGTCACGTGGAACCTGCTGCTCATCCTGCGCCGGCGCGACGACTCGACCCTGCGACCCGCCCCAGGCGGTGACTCGTGACCTCGCGTGCCGTGTTGCGGGCCCGTGCGCCCCTGCGGGTCAGCTTCGCCGGCGGCGGCACCGACGTCGCGCCGTTCCCTGCGATGGAGGGCGGTGTCGTCCTCTCCTCGACCATCAACCGCTACGCGTACGCGACCCTGCGCCCCCGCCACGACGGCAGCGTCACGGTTCGCTCCCTCGACTACGGCGAGTCGGTCGACTTCGGAGTCGAGGACCCGGTGGTCTTCGACGGCCGTCTCGACCTGCCCAAGGCCGCGATCGCCCGGGTCCGCCTGCTGCACGACGCCCTCCCCGCCTCCGGCTTCGACCTGTTCCTGCACACCAATGCGCCACCCGGCTCGGGCCTGGGCTCGTCCAGCGCCGTGGTGGTCAACGTCCTGGCGCTGGTGGCCCGGCACTGTGGCATGGACCTCACGCCCCACGAGTTGGCAGAAGCCGCCTGTCGCCTCGAACGGGACGACCTCGGCATCCCCGGCGGTCTCCAGGACCAGTACGCCGCGGCGTTCGGCGGCTTCAACTTCATGGAGTTCCACGCTGAGCGGGTCGTCGTCTACCCGCTGCGCGTGGCAGAGGCCACCCTCCACGAGCTCGAGCACAACATGTTGCTCGCCTACATGGGCCAACCCCGGGTCAGCGACCACATCATCCAGGACCAGATCTCCCGCTTCACCGGTCATGATGCCGACGCGATCGCCGGCATGAGGGCTCAGAAGGAGATCGCCCACGCCATGAAGGAGGCCCTGCTGCGAGGCGAGGTGTCCGACTTCGGCGACCTGCTCGGTCAGGCCTGGCGCCAGAAGCAGCGCATGTCCGACCGCATCTCGAACCCGGCCATCGACGAGGCCGTCGAGCTGGCGCTGTCGGCCGGTGCGCTGGGGGCGAAGGTCACCGGGGCAGGCGGCGGTGGACACCTGGCGCTGGTGTGTGAGTTCGAACGCAAGCACCTCGTGGCGGAGACCCTGATCGGCTTGGGTATGACGGTGTCCGAGTTCACCTTCAGCAGGCAGGGCGTCACGACGTGGCGGGTGCCGTCATGACGACGGCGCCTGACCCGGCCGTGGTGGCCACGCTCCACGGCCGGGCCCTCAGCGCGTGGGCCGAGATGATGCCGAGGCTGGTCGAACCAGCCCTCGTGGCCGCCGTCGACGCGGCAGGTCGCGTGATCCTCGAGGCACTGGCCGACGGACACAAGTTGCTGATCGTCGGCAACGGCGGCAGCGCGGCGATGTCCAGCCACGTGGCCGCTGAGTTCGCGGGCAAGTGCGTCCTGGATCGCGAACCGCTGCCGGCCATCAGCCTGGCCGAGTCGTCCACCGTGATCACCGCCCTGGGCAACGACTACGGCTTCGACGAGGTCTTCGCACGAGGCGTGCGAGCGCATGGTCGCCCCGGGGACGTCCTCCTCGCGATGTCGACGAGCGGGACGTCACCCAACGTCGTCGCGGCGCTCGAGGTCGCCAGGGAGCGGGGACTGCACACGATCCTGCTCACCGGAGAGTCCGGCGTCGCCGACGGATCGGCAGATCACGTGCTGCGCGCCCCCTCCAGCTACACGCCGCGCATCCAGGAGGTTCACCTCATGTGGTCGCACGCATGGTGCGAGGGAGTGGACACCGCGTGGGTGGGGCGGGGCTGACACGGCCTGCAGGGTCCGGGCCGTGGGACATCGTCTTCCTCGATCGGGACGGCACGGTCAACGTCCACGGGCCGGGCTACGTCAGCGATCCTGATGACCTGGTGCTCCTTCCGGGGGCAGCGCAGGCGGTGGCCCGGCTGAACGAGAGCGGATGCCGGGTGGTCGTCGTGACGAACCAGCGGGGCCTCGCGACCGGTGCCCTGACGTGGGAGCAGTGGACCGCCGTCATGGAGCGGCTGCGTGACCTGCTCGCCGCCGAGGGCGCCCACGTCGACGCCGTGGAGATGTGTCCGCACCAGCACGGTGAGTGCGCCTGTCGAAAGCCGGCTCCCGGCATGTTCCTGCGTGCCCTCGCCGCCGCACCCTGGGCACGGCCGGAACGCTGCGCGATGATCGGCGACATGCCGTCGGACGTCGCCCCTGCGCGTGCCCTGGGGATGACGACACTCCTGCTCGGTCACGACGCGCCCACGCTGGCGGACGCGGTGGACGCCCTGATCGACGGGTCCCTTCGGCGATGAGGGTGCGCCAGCCGGCCACCGTCGTCCCCCTCGCAGTGGCGGCACTGGTCTCGTTCGTCGTCCTCGGGCCGGCACTCGGTCCGGGGGTGGTGCTCGCGTACGACCTGGCGTGGTCCCCGGATCCGCGGTTTACCCCCTTCGCCCTCGGCTCCGACGGGTCGGTGCCCCGGGCCGTCCCGAGCGATGCCGTGGCGATCGCCCTCGGCCACGTCCTCGGAGCGGGGCTGGCGCAGGGCCTCGTGCTCTTCGTGATCCTGGTGCTGGCCGGGGCCGGCGCCGCGAGGCTGGCTGCCCTGATCGCCCCGGACCTTGCTCTCGGTCCCCGACTGGTGGCCGTCATCGCCGCCATCTGGAACCCGTTTGTCCTCGAGCGGCTGGTCATCGGGCACTGGACGGTGCTGTTGGCGTATGCCGCGGTGCCGCACCTGCTCGTCTCGTGCGCGGCGGTGAGGCGGGACTTGAGGCCCGCCTGGTCTCCCGCAGTCGGCGTGGCGGCCTGTGGTGTCGGTGGGGCGAACGCGCTGGTCATCGCGGCCCTTGCCGTCCTCGTCGTGCTGGCCGTGCCGCGCACCCGGTGGCAGGCCCTGGCGTACGCGGCCGGGGCCACGGTGGCGGTCTCGCTCGTGTGGGCTCTGCCCGCACTGGTGTCCGGGGTGGCGTCCGCGCCAGCGGGGGTGGGTGCGTTCGCGGCCACGGCCGACACGCCCCTCGGCGTGCTCGCCTCCGCGGCCACTGGTGGAGGCCTGTGGAATCCTGCCACCCACCCCGCGGAGCGTTCATCCGTGCTCGTCGCCGCAGGTGCGCTCCTGCTCGCCGTGGCATCGGTCACCGTCGGGGGACGAGCCGCCAGGGGGGCGGGTCTGCTCTCCCTCGCCGCCCCTGCAGCTGTCGGACTCGTGCTGACCTTCCTGAGCGCGGTGGACCCGTTCGGCCTCTGGAGCGCCGTCGTCCTCCACCTCCCGGGGGGTGGGATCCTGCGCGATGCCCACAAGCTCGTCGCGCCGTGGGTTGCCTTCACAGCGGCCGGGATGGGCGTCCTCGCCCGCGACGTGCAGGTCCGGGGGGCTGGTCCGGTTCTCGCCGTCGTCCTGGCCGCGCTGCCCTCTGCGCTCCTGCCGTCGCTGGCCTGGGAAGTCGGTGGCCGAGTCATTGCCGTCGAGGTCCCCACCGACCTGAGGTCGACCACGGCGGAGCTGTCCGCGGCCGGGGAGGGTGCGGTCGGGCTCCTGCCGTGGTCGCAGTACCGCAGATATGACTGGAACGAGAGCCGGGTCTCGCTCACCCTGGTCCCGCGCATGGTCGATCACCAAGTGCTGTTCGACGACTCGCTTCCGCTTGCGGGCCTGTCGGTGCCCGGTGAGAATCCCGCTGCGCGCCGCGTCACGGAGCGAATCGACCAGGGGGTGGATCCGGTGCAGGCGCTCGCGGCGGAGGGCGTGCGGTGGGTCGTCATCGAGAAGCGCAGCGGGCTGTCCGCGGAGGTCGACCTCGCGGCCCTGCCCGCGGGTGCGAAGGTCGTGCGCGACGGGCCGAGCGTCACCGTCGTGGAGCTGAGCGAAGACCAGAGCCCTGCGTCGGGTGTGAGTCGGATCGGTCTCCTCGGGTGGCTCGTGACCTGCCTGACGTGGCTGACTGCCGCGGCGTGTCTCGCGAGGGATTCGTACCAAAGGCGAGGTGACCGACTGGTAAGGTCGCGCTCATGACTTCTCCTGTTGGGGCCATCGCGTCCGTGGTCGGCGGGATCATCCTCGCCCTGTTCGCCGTCATCGGCGGCGTCGGTGCCGTCAGTTCCAGCCCCAACGCGGCGTCCGCATCCGAGGAGATCGTCCGCTACGACGCCCCCTGATCGGGCGTCACCCTCGGGTCTCGCGGAGCAGCAGGTCCTCCCACGACTCGATGCAGTCCTGCCAGCGGAAGCGGGCCACCCATTCTCGGACGGAATCCGACATCCGCGTCCGTCGGGCGTGATCGGCGAGCAGCTCTGACAGTGAGTCCGCGTACTCGCGCACCCCTTCTCCGTCAGCGTGGTCGACGAGGAGTCCGGTCTCTGCGTGACGGATGGAATCCGCAGTTCCACCAGCCTCCCGGAAGGCGACCGTGGGGGTTCCGTGCACCCCGGCCTCGACGACGACCAGCCCCCAGCCCTCCTTCAGGCTCGGCATCGCGTGGACCCACGCCTGGGCGAGGAGTCGGTGCTTCTCACCCTCGGACACGTGACCGTGGAACGTCACCATGTCCTCGATGCCCAACCGCGCCGCGTGGTCTCGCAGCATCGGGTCCCACCACCCTGAACCGACGACGTCCAGATGGAGGGCGGGGAATCGGGAGCGCAGTCTCGCCACGGCATCCAAGGCGATCTCCACGCGCTTCTGGGGCACGAGCCGTCCGAGCACCAGGACCCGCGGGGTGGCTGACCGCTCGTGGCTGTCGTCAGCCGTCGCATCCGTGCCGTTGTGGATGACCGTGATGCGGTCGGCGTCGACCCCGAGGTCGATGAGCTCTCGACGCGTCGACTGGCTCACGGTGACGTACGTCGAGCGGCGATAGGCCGCCGGCGCGACCTGT
>Ga0073899_10002009_pt1 | contig 18452 bp, 13 predicted proteins | sample KloWWTmetaKNB5Ph_FD_88975 | JGI IMG/M metagenome (GOLD analysis project Ga0073899, IMG submission 88975) | Active sludge microbial communities from Klosterneuburg, Austria, studying microevolution and ecology of nitrifiers - Klosterneuburg... | ecosystem: Engineered > WWTP > Aerobic digester >... | reverse complement strand
CGGCGCGACTTGCGCTTTCGTGCCGGGCGAGGCCGCGTTGCTTGGCGGCTTCCCGCTGCAGGCGCGCGATGTCAGCGTGCCGGCGGACTTTTCCTCGGCGGCGTTCTTCATCGTTGCCGCCAGCATCGTGCCCGGCTCGGAGTTGCTGCTGCGCCGGGTGGGCATGAATCCGCGTCGCACCGGCCTGCTGCACGTGCTGCGCGCGATGGGCGCGGACATCGTCGAGGAGCATCCGGACGAGCAGGGTGGCGAGCCGGTGGCCGACCTGCGCGTGCGGCACGCGCCGCTGCACGGCATCGAGGTGCCGGTCGAGCACGTGCCGGACATGATCGACGAATTTCCGGCGCTGTTCGTCGCCGCGGCCTGCGCGCAGGGCGCAACCGTGGTGCGCGGTGCCGCCGAGCTGCGGGTCAAGGAATCCGACCGTATCGCGACCATGGCGACCGGGCTGCGCGCACTCGGAATCCGCGTCGATGAAACCGCGGACGGTGCGACCATCCACGGCGGCACCTTGGGTGGCGGCGCGATCGAAGCCCATGGCGACCATCGCATCGCGATGGCGTTCGCGGTTGCCGCGCAATGCGCGCAGGGCGAGGTGCGGATCGGCGATGTCGCCAACGTGGCGACCTCGTTCCCCGGCTTCGATGCGCTGGCGCGTGGCGCGGGGATGCGGCTGGACGCCGCCTGATCAGGGCTGCGGATTGAACGTGATCGGCACCAGCACATCGGTGACGATCGGCTGCCCGTTGCGCGTCGCCGGCTTGAACGTCCAGCGACGCACCGCTTCCATCGCGGCACGGTCGAGATCGCGGTTGCCGCTGCCTGTGGCCAGTTCCATCCGCTCCACGCTGCCGTCGGCGGCAATCGTCGCGCGGACCTGCACGGTGCCGCCGATGCCGCGGTTCAGCGCCGTACGCGGATAACGCGGCGCGGGCTGGCTGAGCGGAACCGGGGTGGCGCTGTCCGCGACGGCGGGCGCAGCAGCAGGGGCGGGCGCAGCCGGCGGTGGCGGTGCCTGCGGTGCATCGACGATGCGCGGGCGCTCGGCTGCGGCACGCGGATCCGGTGCCGGCATCCCGAGGCGTCCCGTGCTGCCGTCAGTGCCGGCAACGTCGGCGGGCACCGGCGCGGGCAGACTGGCGAACTCCCCGGGCGCACCGGTGGCGGGATCGCCCGCCTTGAAGAAATCGGTGTCGTTGCGCTGATCCAGCCACAACAGGAAAAACAGCAGCAGGCCGATGCCGAAGGCGATCGCGAGCGGTTTCACCAATTGCGGTGGCAGCAGGCGGCGGCGTGTGGGCACGGATTCGGACATACGGGCATTCTGTCATGCCGATGCGATGGTGTTGACACGCGGCGGAGCCTTGGGCGCTCGCTTCGGCGATAATGCGCATTCATTCCCGCTGCGTCCGTCGCCATGCTTGATCCTGCCCTGTTGCGCACCCATCCCGCCGACCTCGCCGAACGCCTGCGCGCCAGTCGCGGCTTCGAGCTGGATGTCGCCCGCCTCGAAGCACTGGAAGCGCAGCGCAAGCAGTTGCAGATCCGCACCCAGGAACTGCAGAACCTGCGCAATACCCGCAGCAAGCAGATCGGCATGCTGAAGGCGAAGGGCGAGGACGTGGCAGCGGTGATGGCCGAAGTCGCCGGCTTCGGCGAGGAACTGAAAGCCTCGGAACTGCGCCTCGACGAATTGCGTAGCGAGATCGAAACCATCGCGCTCGGCATCCCCAACATTCCCGATGACTCGGTGCCGCTGGGTGCCGATGAGTCGCAGAACGTCGAGCAGCACCGCTGGGGCACGCCGCGCACATTCGATTTCGAGGTGAAGGACCATGTCGAACTCGGCGCGCGCAGCGGCTGGCTGGATGGCGAAACCGCGGCCAAGCTGAGTGGTTCGCGCTTCACCGTGTTGCGCGGGCAACTGGCGCGGCTGCATCGCGCACTGGCGCAGTTCATGCTCGACCTGCACACCAACGAGCACGGCTACGAGGAAACCAACGTGCCGCTGCTGGTGAATGCCGAGTCGATGCGCGGCACCGGGCAGTTGCCGAAGTTCGAGGAAGACCTGTTCTCCACCGAACTCGGCGAGAGCAGGCGCTATCTGATCCCGACCTCCGAAGTGCCGCTGACCAACATCGTGCGCGACGACATCCTCGATGCCGAGCGCCTGCCGCTGCGGATGACCGCGCATTCGATGTGCTTCCGCTCCGAGGCCGGCAGTGGCGGCCGCGATGTGCGCGGGATGATCCGCCAGCACCAGTTCGAGAAGGTCGAGCTGGTCAGCATCGCCAGACCCGAGGAGTCCGATGCCGAGCACCAGCGCATGACCCGCTGCGCCGAAGCGGTGCTGGAGAAGCTCGGCCTGCCATATCGCAGGCTGCTGCTGTGCACCGGCGACATGGGCTTCGGCGCGACCAAGACCTATGACCTGGAAGTCTGGCTGCCGTCGCAACAGACCTATCGCGAGATCAGCTCCTGCTCCAACTGCGGCGATTTCCAGGCGCGGCGCATGCAGGCGCGCTGGCGCAACCCGGCCACCGGCAAGCCGGAACTGGTGCATACGCTCAACGGTTCCGGAGTCGCGGTGGGACGCGCACTGATCGCGGTGATGGAGAACTACCAGAACGTCGACGGCAGCATCGATGTGCCGGAGGCGTTGCGCCCGTACATGGGTGGTGCCGAACGCATCGCCTGATCGCTTCGCGGATCGCGCATGAAAAAAATACGGGCCCGCGCGAGCGGGCCCGATGCGTTCCAGCGCAGGGGAAGGTGGGAACGCGAAGCGTGTCAGGCTGCCAGCGGCAGCATCTCGTCGATGTTCGCGTCGGCGGTCTCGAGCGCGAGCGCGCGTTGCTCCGGCGAGATGTTCAGGCCTTCGGCGCTGATGAACACCACATCGTCGATGCCGAGGAAGCCGAATACCTGGCGCAGGTACGGTTCGACGAAATTGCGGCCGCTGTCGACCGGGTGCATGCCGCCATAGGTCGCAGCCACGAACACCTGCTTGCTGCCGGACAGGCCTTGCGGGCCTTCGGCGGTGTAGCGGAAGGTCTTTCCGGAGATCGCGACGCGGTCGATCCAGGCCTTGAGCTGGCTGGGGATGCCGAATTTGTACATCGGCGCGCCGATCACGATGACGTCGGCCGCCAGGAAATCCTCCAATACCCGTTGCGAACGTGCGGCTTCGGTGGGGTCGGACTTGGCCAGGCTGGTGCCATCCAGGTGCGGCAGCGCATGGGTGCCGGCGAGATCGCGGTCGAGGACTTCCAGCCCGGGCACGGCGTGCTGCCAGCGCGCCACGATGCCGGCGCTGATGGCGCGGCTCGCGGAATGGTCGCCGAGGATGCTGGAATCGAGATGCAGGAGTTTCATGCTGTGCCCCGTTTGTGGGTTGCGGCGTGCGCCGTGATGGGGCATATGGTGCTGCGTTGCATATTCAGAATAAACAGAGTTAAATACCACGATTCGTTCCATATACGGAATTATCGTCATGCAGGATCTAAACGATCTGTACTACTTCGCTGCAGTGGTGGATCACGGTGGTTTCGCTGCCGCGGAACGCGCATTGGGCATCCCCAAATCGCGCCTGAGCCGGCGCATCAGCGCGCTGGAAAGCGAGCTCGGCGTGCGCCTGCTGCAGCGTTCGACCCGGCGTTTCGCGGTCACCGACGTCGGCACCAGCGTGCATCGCCACGCGCAGTCGATGCTGGCCGAGGCGCAGGCCGCGCGCGAGGCGGTGGACCGGCTCAGTGCGGAGCCGCGCGGCACGGTGCGGATCAGCGTGCCGGTGTCGATGGCGCAGCAGCAGTTCCCCAAGCTGCTGCCGGAATTCATGGCGCTGTACCCGAAGGTGCGGCTGCAGTTGATCGTCAGCAATCGTCGGGTCGATGTCATCAACGAAGGCGTGGATGTCGCCCTGCGCGTGCGCAGCAAACTGGACGATGACGGCAGCCTGGTGATGCGCAGCTTCGGCCAGATCCAGGAATTGCTGGTGGCAAGCCCGGGGTATCTGGACCGCGCCGGCCGGCCGCAGGTGCCGGAAGCGCTGGTCGAGCACGTCACCCTCAGCATCAGCGAGGACGATGCCCGCCAGCGCTGGGAACTGCACGGGCCGGAGGGCGAAGTGCGCAGGATCGAACTGCAGCCGCGCGTCACCGGCTTCGATTTCCCGATGATGCAGGCGATGGCGCGCGATGGCATCGGCATCACCCTGCTGCCCGAAACCGTCTGCGCCGATGCCGTGCGCCGTGGCGAACTGGAAGTGGTATTGCCGCAATGGCGCCTGCCGCAGGGCATCGCGCATGCGGTGTTCGCCTCACGCCGCGGCCTGCTGCCGGCGGTGCGGGTGCTGATCGACTTCCTGGCCGAGAAGCTGCCACCGTTGATGGAAGCGGCGCGACTGGAGTGCAGCGAGAAGGGCTGCAAGGACAAGGGCAAGCTCAAGCGCAAAGCGCCCAGGCAAGCGTGAACTGGCGGAAGCGGTGAGATAGATTCGGGCTGGCCGGCCCTCGTGCACAGCACTCGGGCGTTCGATGCCGCGCGCGCCATGGCGCGCAGCTGCGTCCTCTCACCCATGGCCCTCACCCTCGGGGCAGCCTGCGGCTGTCCACATCGGCAATCCTGCCGATTTGTCGAACACAGTGCCCATGCGACAATGCACACACGGAAGCGTGTGCCGAGTGGTTCAAGGTAGCGGCCTTGCTCGCGGAGGCAGGATGCCGGAGCGAACAGCGGCGTGGCCGCTGGCCCGCAGGGCGAGGCGCAGGATGCGCCGAGTAAAACCGGCGCGAATTGCGTCGTGACAACGGAGAGATGGCCGAGCGGTTTAAGGCAGCAGTCTTGAAAACTGCCGTAGGTGTGAGCCTACCGTGGGTTCGAATCCCACTCTCTCCGCCACCCTTGTAGGACTTTTCCTACCGTGCAATGCGGCATACCCTGCTTGGTGGGGGCGATTCGGTTCGGTAGCGTGTCCCCATCAAGCAGAGGGGGCTGCCATGAGCATCAAAGTGTTCATCGTCGACGATCACGCGCTGGTGCGCACCGGCTTCAAGCTGATCCTGGGCCGCGAGCTCGACATCGAGGTGGTTGGCGATGCCGAAAGCGGCGAGGACGCCCTGCCGCAAATCCGCAGGTTGAAGCCGGACGTGGTGCTGTGCGACCTGCACCTGCCGGGCATCAGCGGACTCGAGGTCACCGAGCGCGTGGTGCGTGGCGATTACGGCGCGAAGGTGATCGTGGTGTCGGTGCTGGAGGATGGGCCGATGCCGCGGCGGCTACTGGAAGCCGGTGCCTGCGGGTATGTCGGCAAGGCCTGCGATGCGACGGAATTGCTGCGTGCGATTCGCGATGTCGCGCGCGGCAAGAAGTACCTTGCCAGCGCCATCGCGCAGGGCATGGCCTTGTCGGGCGTGCAGGGCACGCACGCGTCGCCGTTCGATGCGCTGACCCCGCGCGAGATGGAAGTGGCGCTGCTGCTCAACCAGGGCTTGCGCCAGGAAGCGATCGCCAAGCGGTTGAGCCTGAGCGCGAAGACCGTGAATACCCACAAGTCCCGACTGTTCGAAAAACTGGACATCCGCGACAGCATTGCACTGGCGCGTCTGGTCAGCCAGTACGGACTGGCCGATCCCGCGCACGCCTTGCACTGACGGCGTGCGCGGTTGCCGGTCAGCCTCAGGCGCTGCGGCTGGCCTCGGTCGTTGCCGAATCCTCTGGCGCAGTCGGCATCTCGGGCGTGTCCTGGCGTGCGCTGTCGAACAGCCCGCGCAACTGCTCGGCGCGGCTGCGCGCCTCGTCCGCCGGTGTTTCCAGCGTGAGTTGCAGGGGCTCGACCGGCGATGCGGCCGCGACATCTTCCGCCGCATCGGCCTCGGCGATTTCAACGTGTGCGGCCGGCTCGACGGCTGCTTCCACTTCGGTCGCGACCTCGATGACGACGGCTGCTGCCGGCACTTCGTTCGTCGACGCGGTGCTCGCCATCGGGGCGCTTGCCTCGACGATCGCCGGTTGGGTGGTCTCGGCTGGCGCAATGGTGGTTTCGACCATGGTGGTTTCGACCGCCGTGGCTACCGTTTCGACCACGCTCGCTGCGGCAGCGGCCGACGAGGGTGCGGTGGGTTCCGGCTTCGTCTCGATCGCGACGGGTATTGTGGCGGCGGTCGCCGGTTCGCTGGCGCGTTCGACCAATGCAGGCGCCGGTGCTTCGATATCATCGAAGTCGAATTCCGGTTGTGAACCGTCTGCGGCGATGGCCTCGTCCAGCGGGCCGTCCTGATCCAGGATCATTTCGTCGGCAGCACCGGCGGCTTCGCCCGCACCACGGCGGCGACGACGTCCACCACGACGGCCGCGGCGACGCTTGGATCCGCCCTCGCCATTGGCTTCCTCGCCGGACACATCCGCCACTTCCACGGCCTCGGCCGGGATCGCCGGCGCGGCAACGACAGCGACCGAAGCTTCGGCCGGCTGCATCGCGACCTTGGTCACGAGTTCATCGGCCGGTGCAGACGTCGCATTGACCGTGACCGCCACGGCTTCGGCGACTGCCGGCTTCGGCGGCTGTTGCTGCGGTTTGTCCTGCTTCGGTTGCTGCGGCTTCGGCGGCTGTTGCTGCTTCTGGGCCTGCTGCTGCGGCTTGTCCTGCTTCGGCTGCTGCTGTTGTTGCTTCTGCTGGTTTTGCTGGTTTTGCTGGTTTTGCTTCTGCGATTGCGGCTGCTTCTGTGCCTCGGCCTGCTTGCCGCCGCGGTTCTCGTTCTGCGCGTTGTTGCGGCGATTGTCGTCGCGGCGGGTGTTGTCGCGGCCGCCACGGTTGTCGCGGTCATTGCGATCACGGCGATTGCCGCGATCTTCGCGGCGAGCTTGCGATTCGGTCTTCACCGGCTGCGGGGCCGGTGCCGGGCTGCTTGCGAACATCGATTTCAGCCAGCCGACGAAACCACCGCTGGCGGGCACCGGTTGCGGCACTGCGACCGGTGCCGCAACGACAGGTTGCGGTTCGGGCATCGGCTTGGGTTCGCGCAGCGGTGCGGGCTGCGCCGGCTTCACATTGGTCACCACCGGGGCCGGCGGGATGTTGAGCTGGGCCTTGGTCAGCGCGATCGTCGCCAACTTGCGCGGGGTACCGCGCTGGTAGCTGGGGCGCGCGGTTTCCTCGCCGAGTTCGTTCTCGCGGATGCGGGTGACTTCGTAGTGCGGAGTGTGCAGCTGCTCGTCGGCGACGATCACGATCGGCGCATCGTGGCGGCGTTCGATTTCGCGCAGGGCATTGCGCTTTTCGTTGAGCAGGAAGTTGGCGATCTCCACCGGGGCCTGCACCAGCACCTGGCCGGTGTTGTCCTTCATCGCGTGCTCCTCGGCGACGCGGATGATCGACAGGCTCAGCGATTCCACGCTGCGCATGCGGCCGTGGCCTTCGCAGGTGGGGCAGACGATCTGGCTGGCTTCGCCGAGGCTCGGACGCAGGCGCTGGCGGCTCATTTCCATCAGGCCGAAGCGGCTGATGCGGCCCAGCTGCACGCGCGCGCGGTCGTACTTCAGCGCATGCTGCAGCTTGTTCTCGACCTCGCGCTGGTGCTTGTTGCTCGACATGTCGATGAAGTCGATCACCACCAGCCCGCCGAGGTCGCGCAGGCGCAGCTGGCGCGCCACTTCTTCGGCGGCTTCGAGGTTGGTGTTGAACGCGGTTTCCTCGATGTCGCCGCCCTTGGTCGCGCGCGCCGAGTTGACGTCGATCGCGGTCAGCGCCTCGGTCTGGTCGATCACCAGCGCGCCGCCGGAGGGCAGGCGCACGGTGCGCTCGTAGGCACCCTCGATCTGCGACTCGATCTGGAAGCGGTTGAACAGCGGGGTGTCGTCGGTGTAGTGCTTGAGCTTGCGCTTGTTGTGCGGCATCACCTGTTCGACGAAGTCCAGCGCCTCGGCGTACATCTCCGGGGTGTCGACCAGGATTTCGCCGATGTCGCTGCGCATGTAGTCGCGCAGGGCGCGCACGATCAGACGCGACTCCTGGTAGATCAGGAACGGCGCCGGCTTGGTCAGCGCCGCCTCGGCGATCGCGCGCCAGATCGACAGCAGGTAGTCGAGGTCCCACTGCAGTTCTTCGGCGTCGCGGCCGACGCCGGCGGTGCGGATGATCACCCCCATGTCGTCGGGGATGGCCAGCGCGTCCATCGCCTTCTTCAGCTCGGCGCGATCATCGCCCTCGATCCGCCGCGAGACGCCGCCGGCGCTGGGCGAGTTCGGCATCAGCACCATGTAGCGGCCTGCCAGCGAGATGAAGGTGGTCAGCGCCGCGCCCTTGTTGCCGCGCTCTTCCTTGTCGACCTGGACCACGACTTCCTGGCCCTCGCGCAACAGTTCCTTCAGCGTGGCCTTGTTCGGGTCCACCCCGGCCTGGAAGTAGTCGCGGGAGATTTCCTTCAGCGGCAGGAAGCCGTGGCGCTCGGCGCCGTATTCGATGAAGGCGGCTTCCAGCGACGGTTCGAGCCGGGTGATGCGGCCCTTGTAGATGTTGGACTTCTTGTTGTCCTTGGACGGCTGTTCGATGTCGACGTCGTACAGGGTCTGGCCTTCGACGATGGCCACGCGCAGTTCTTCCGCCTGGGTGGCGTTGATCAGCATTCTTTTCATGGTTGCGTTCCTCGCGCGCTGCTGCACGCGGAAACGCCGTGGGCGTTTCGCCTCTGGATACCGCATGCGCCGCGACAGCGCATGGCGCGCCGCGTCGCTTCGAGTGTTCCAGCGCTGCGACACCACGGCGAACCGCGGGAGCGCTTGTTCCTTGATTCATGTTGCAGGGCCGGCGACAGCCGCCAGACCCTTGGGTGTGGCGCGTCGCACGGGGCGTTGTTCGGCGAAGTCACGGATGCCCGTGCATCCGGCGATGGTGGGGCCTGCCGCGCAACCGTTAACATGGCCGCCCCGAGGGCGGTGGCAACGACTGCGGCGGGGATCGCGGGGAAGGCCGGCTTTCGGCCGGTGCGGTCTTCTCGGACCGTGTGATCTTCCAGCGAAATCAAACCCTTATCTCGCCCCCCGAGTGTAACAGATCATGCTTGGGAGGGGCAGGCACCACAGGGCAGACCCGCACCGGGCCGCCCGCCAGGAGCAACCCGCATGACCGATCCAACCCTTCCGCAAGCCGCCCCGCAGGGCGCTCGTACCGTGCGGATACTGGAGGATCGCGATGGCCAGCGGATCGACAACTTCCTGCTGGGCTACCTGAAGGGCGCGCCGCGCAGTCTGGTCTACAAGCTGTTGCGGTCCGGGCAGGTGCGGGTCAACGGCGGTCGGGTCAAGGCGGAACGCCGGCTGGAAGCGGGGGACGAGGTACGGATTCCTCCGTTCCGCCTGCCGGATCCGGCCGAAAAAGGCCGGCCACCGCAGGGCTTCATGGACGCGCTGGATGCCGCCATCGTGTTCGAGGATGCCCGCCTGCTGGCGCTGAACAAGCCGTCCGGGGTGGCCAGCCACGGCGGCAGCGGGATTGCCTTCGGTGCGATCGAAACCCTGCGTGCACTGCGCCCGAAGGACACGCTGGAACTGGTGCATCGGCTGGATCGGGATACCTCGGGGCTGCTGATCGTCGCCAAGAAGCGCGCGGCGCTGGTCGAACTGCAAGCCCTGCTGCGCGAGGACCACGGTGCCGGGATCGGCAAGCGTTACCTCGCCCTGCTCACCGGGCGCATGCCGGATGGCGTCATGTCGGTCGACGCGCCGTTGCATGTCGGCCTGCGCCAGGGCGGCGAGCGGCATGTCCAGGTCAGTGCCAACGGCAAGCCGTCGATGAGCCATTTCCGGGTATTGGAGCGCCGCGGTGGACAGAGTTACTGCGAAGTGCGGATCGATACCGGCCGCACCCACCAGATCCGCGTGCATGCGCAGCACATCGGCCACCCGATCGCCGGCGACGACAAGTACGGCGATCCGGCCGCGAACAAGCGCCTGCGCGAGCAGGTCGGGTTGAAGCGGCTGTTCCTGCATGCCTCCACGCTGGAGTTCGCGCTCGACGGCGGCAAGGTGCCGTACCTGCTCAATGCGCCGCTGGCGAGCGACTTGATCGACGTGCTGGATCGCCTGGCGTGATCGCATGGCATCTGCGCGGGCCGCATGCCGCGTCCGACACGCCACCATGTCGCCGAGAGGCGGTCGAGGCATGCGGCCCGCACGGACGCTTCCGGGAAATTCAGGCGATCAACGCGTCCGCCTTGGCCGCGCAGATGAAGTCGTTCTCGCTCAGGCCGCCGACATCATGGGTGGAAAAACGCACCACGCAGCGGTCGTAATGCACCGAGAGATCCGGATGGTGGTCCTCGGCGTTGGCGACGTGCGCCAGCGCGTTCACGAACGACATCGTCCGGTAGTAGTCCTTGAAGGCGAAGGTTCGGCTCAGCGCGTGGCCGTTTTCGACCAGCGCCCATCCCGGTACCTGCGGCATCAGTTCGCGGATGCTGGCGTCGGTGAGGCGGTGTTCGCTGCCGCGGCGCGGGGCACAGCGGGCCTGGGCAAGCGGGATGAGGTCGGCCATCGGCAATTTCCTGCATGGGAGCATGAACCGCGATCATCGGAACTGCCCGACGATTGCGGCACGCGACGCGGGGGGATGGCTAGAATAGCCGCATGATCCAGATATCCGAAGCCGCACAGTCGCATTTCCGCAAGCTGATCGAGCGCGAAGCCATCCCTGGCCTGGGCGTGCGCCTGGCCGCGCGCGATGCGGGCACGCCGCGTGCCGACGTGCGCCTGGAGTTTGCCGAACACGGCGAATTGTCCGGCGACGAATGGGCGGTGGATTGCGAAGGCTTCACCCTGTGGCTGGACGCAGCAAGCGTGCCCTTCCTCGACGGCGCGACCATCGACTACGAAAGCAAGGCGACCGGCGGCCAGTTGCAGATCCGTGCACCGAAGATCAAGGGTGTTGCACCGGGCGATGCCGCATCGCTGGTGGAGCGCGTGCGCTGGTCCATCGAACAGGACATCAATCCGCAGCTGGCCCAGCATCGCGGCAATGTCAGCCTGCAGGAGGTCACTGCCGACGGCGTGGTGGTGCTGCGATTCGGCGGTGGCTGCCACGGCTGCGGGATGGCCGATGTCACGCTCAAGCAGGGCATCGAGAAGACCCTGATGGAGAAGGTGCCGGGGGTGACAGCAGTGCGTGATGCGACCGATCATGCGACCGGCGACGCGCCTTACATCCCGTCCAAAGATGTTCCGCGCGACGCGGCCTGACGGACCCGGGCGCGCGTGACGACCGCCGCCGATTTCCTCGCTGCGCTCGACCAGCGGCGCACGCGTTTCAGCAATCGCCCCGAGCTGTCCGGGCAGATGCCGCCGGGCTGGCAGCGCTGGTTCGATGCCATGCCGGCGGTCGATGCGCATGCACCTGGCGCGCCGGCCCCCGCGCTGGTGGATGCCCTGGTGCAGCGACCGCTGCGTGCGATTCCACCCGCACCCGGGGCGTTGGGTCGATTGCAGGCTTTCGGCCAGTTGTTGCAGCAGGAGTGGACGGCGAATGTCCGCGACGAACGCGGCCTGCGGATCGGCGTCGGTGCCGTCGATATCCTGCTTCACCTCACCCTGGCGGGACTGTTGTTGTGGTTGATGTACCTGCATTTCATCGCCCTGGCGCAGTCGCCGCCCGAGCAGGATGACGTGGTGCAGGTGGAATTCATCGGTCGCGGCAACATCGCCGAAGGCGGCGGCGCGCTCGCCAATGCCGGTGCCGAATCCGCGCCCGCAGCGCCTGCGCCTGCCACCCGTGCCGCAGCACCCGCACCCGCCACCGGCAGGCCGGATGCGCCGATCGAAACCATGCCGATGCCCAGCCTGCCGCAGATCGCGGCCAGCAGCGAGGTGCCGCAGCGCGTACGCGAAGTGGCACCGCCCACCGTCGCCGAGGCCGTACAACCGCTGGCCGTGACCGAGGCGAGGGAGCCCGATTCACAGGCATTCCGATTGCCGCCGCCGAAGCCGCGTGAGCTGCCGCAGCCGCAGTTGCAGGTTCGCGACGTGCAACCGAAGCAGCAGGTGGAGGAGGTCGCGGTATTGCACACGCAGCCGCAGCGCAGCCTGCAGCCGCGCGAAGTGGAGGCGAAGGTGAAGGTGCCGGAACTGCGCGACCAGCCGCAACAACTCGACGTGCCTGCGCCGCAGCGGCTTGCGACCGTTCAGGCACGCAGCGCGCCGAGCCCGTCCGCAAGCGCACAACTGCGGGTGCCCGAGTTGCGTGGCGAAGTCCGCGATATCCCGATGCCGCCGGGCGGCGCACCAACCCCGTCCTCGCAGGCCGGCCAGGGTGCCGCGACTTCAGCGAAGGCAAGCCAACCGGGTGCCGGTGGCGAACGAGGCACATCACCTGCTGCAGGGCAGGCGGCAACGGGCAGCGGTGCAGGCGTGAAGCGTGCGGAGCAGGGCGGGCGCGGCGTGGCCTCTGCCGGCAGCGGTGCCGGTCCCGCGAACAGGCCGGCAACGGGCGGTTGGCCGGGCCCGGCGAAAAGCGATGACTGGGGGGCGTCGAAACGCAATGTCGCCGGCACCGGCAATGGCGATGGCAGGGACGGCAAGGGTGACGGCAAGGGCCTGTTCCAGGATGACGGTCGTCCGCGCCTGTCCGATGAATGGACGCAGGTGAGCGGCATCGACGTGGATCGTTCCGGCACCTGGCTGAAGCGGCCGGGACTGGAGTACAAGGCCACGCGCTTCGAGCAGTACTGGATTCCGCAGGGCACGCTGTTGCAGGAATGGGTGCGGCGCGGGATCAAGAAGGTGTCGATCCCGATTCCGGGCAGCGACACTAGGCTGGAGTGCGTGGTGTCGTTGCTGCAACTCGGCGGCGGTTGCTTCCCGGTCAATCCCAACGTCAACGAGCAACCAGCGCGCGCGCGCAAGGCCCCCGACATTCCGTTCAAGCCGGGATTGCAGGAAGACAACGGCAGCGTGAAGCCGGCGGATTGAGCGTCGCCGTACGAAAAAAGGGGCCCTGAGGCCCCTTTCCGGTCGTGATGTCGCGTGTGCTTACTCGGCGCCGTGCAGGTCGCGCAACTGGCTCGGTACGCTGGCGAAATAAGCGGCGAGGTCGGCGATCTGCTGGTCGCTGAGTTCCTTGGCCTGGCTGGCCATCAGGTCGGTGGTCGGGCTGCCGCCACGCGCTCCGGAACGGTAAGCCTGCAGCGAGTGGCCGAGGTAGTCGGCGTACTGGCCGCCGAGCTTCGGATAGGTGGCATCGATCGGTGCATTGCCGTCGGCACCGTGGCAGTCCACGCAGGCCTGGCCCGAAGCCCCCTTGTTCGCGGCCAATGCCTTGCCTGCGGCGGCATCGCCGTGCGGCAGGCCGGCGGAGGAGGATGCGTGGGCGGCATCGGCCTTGGCATCGTGGCCGGCGTCGGCGGCGTCCTGCTTGCCGCAGGCGGAGAGGGACAGCGCGCAGGCGAGGGCGAGCAGGGTCATGGAAGTCTTGGTCATGGCGCGGCTCACTTGATGCTGGACAGGTAGGCGGCGATATCGGCGATGTCCTGCTCGGAGAAGCTCTCCGCCTGCGCCTGCATGGTCGGGTGCTTGCGCTTGCCTCCGCGATATTCCTTCAACGCATTGTTGAGGTAGGTCTCCGACTGCCCGCCCAGCTTGGGGACGTGGTAGCTCGGATAGGCATTCTTGTAACCGGTCACGCCATGGCAGCCGCGGCAGGTGTAGCTCAGGCCCTTGCCGCGGGCGGCATCGCCCTTGATGGCGGCCGGGGCTGCCTGCGCCGGGGCGGCGGGTTCGGCTGCAACCGGGGCCGCGCTGGCCGCATCCTGAACGGGACTTGCGGTGGCGGGAGCCGCGGCGTCCTGCGCGGTGGCGGAGGCGGCAATGATCAAGGCCAGGCTGGCGGCGATCGGCAACAGTCGCTTCATGGGTATGGAGTGTCCGGAGTCCAGAGTGCGAAGGCATGTCGCTTCGGCGACACGCAATCAGGCAAGTATAGCGACGGAACTCGCCGCTTCATATTCGCCCCTCATGCCCAGCGCATCGTCCGCGCGGACGTCCACCCATGACCTTCGGCGCATGACGGCACCGTGGGGATTGGTGAGATACTTGACTACAACACCAGACAGGCTACCTTTCATGTACGACACGCCCCAGGCCGCCCCGCTTCATTCAAGCAAGCTCCATTCCGGCCGTTTTCCCGGCTTCGCCCGCATCGGCCTGTTGGCGCTTGCGCTGAGCCTTGGATTGGCTGCCTGCAAGGGCGGGCCCGAGGGTGAGCAGGGCAAGGACGGCAAGGAGGCGGCCAGCAAGGGCCCCGAGGCGGTACCGGTGGAAGTGACCCGGGCCGGTCGCCGCTCGATCGCGGCCAGCTATGCGGGAACCGCGCCGCTGGAAGCGCGTGGCGAGGCGCAGGTGGTGGCCAAGACCTCCGGCATCGCGCTGCAGGTGTATGCGGATGTCGGGCAACAGGTGCGCGCCGGGCAACCGCTGGTGCAGATCGACCGTGACCGCGCCGCGCTGCAGGTGGCCCAGGCCGATGCCCAGGTGCGCAAGCTGGAAGCCAACTATCGACGCGCGTCGCAGCTGGTCGAACAGAAGATGGTCAGCGTCAATGACGTCGACCAGCTGCGTTTCGACCTGGAGAACGCCCGTGCCAGCCTGCGCCTGGCGCGGCTGGAACAATCCTACGGCACCGTGACCGCGCCGATTTCCGGGGTCGTCTCCGCGCGCAACATCAAGCTTGGCAACCTGGTGCAGATCAACACCCCGATCTTCACCATCGTCGACAACTCGCGCCTTGAAGCCACGCTCAATGCGCCGGAGCGCGAGATCGAGACGCTCAAGGCCGGCCAGGCCGTGCAACTCAACGTCGATGCGTTGCCGGGCAAGACCTTCGAAGGACGCATCGACCGGGTGTCGCCGGTGGTGGATTCGGGCAGCGGCACGTTCCGGGTGATCTGCGCCTTCGACGGCGGCGGCCTGCTGCAGCCGGGCATGTTCGGACGGATCCGCATCGAGTACGACCAGCGTGCCAATGCGCTGGTGATCCCGCGCACCGCGCTGCTGGAAGACGGCAATGCGCCGGCGGTGTTCACGGTCAAGGCGGACAAGGCCGCGCGCACGGCGCTGAAGCTGGGGTACGTCGACGGCGAATGGGTCGAAGTGCGCGAAGGCCTGCGCGATGGCGATGCGGTGGTGGTGGCCGGCAAGGCCACGTTGCGCGAAGGCAGCGCGGTGCAGGTGATCGGCGGCAAGCCGGTGGCCGCGGCCGCGACCGTTGCGCAGGCGGCTGCGAAATGAGTTCGTCGTCGTCGCAGGAAAACGCGCACGATCCATTGGCGTCGCCCGGCGGGTTCAGCCTGGTCGAATTCGCCACCCGTCGCCGCGTCACCATCGCGATGATGACGCTGACCCTGGTGCTGTTCGGCTTGATCGCGTTGTCCAGCCTCAAGGTCAACCTGCTGCCCGACCTCAGCTATCCCACTCTGACCGTGCGCACCGATTACACCGGTGCTGCGCCATCGGAAATCGAAACCCTGATTTCGCAGCCGGCGGAAGAAGCGCTTGGCGTGGTCAAGGGCCTGCGCAAGTTGAAGTCGGTCTCGCGCACCGGGCAGAGCGACGTGGTGCTGGAGTTCGCCTGGGGCACCGACATGGACCAGGCCAGCCTGGACGTGCGCGACAAGATGGAAGCGCTGCAGTTCCCGCTGGATGCCAAGCCGCCGGTGCTGCTGCGCTTCAATCCGTCGACCCAGCCGATCATGCGTCTGGCACTGTCGCCGAAGCAGTCCGCCGCGCAAGCGCGGAGTACCGGCGATGCCGAGGCGATTCGCCAGTTGATGGAACTGCGTCGCTTTGCCGACGACGACCTCAAGCGCAAGCTGGAGCCGGTCGACGGCGTGGCCGCGGTGAAGGTGGGCGGCGGCCTGGAAGACGAGGTGCAGGTCGATATCGACCAGCGCAAGCTCGCGCAGTTCGGCCTGTCGCTGGACACGGTGATCAGTCGCCTGCAGCAGGAGAACGTCAACGTTTCCGGCGGCCGCCTCGAGGAAGGTTCGCAGCGCTACCTGGTGCGCACCGTCAACCAGTTCGCGACCGTGGACGAAATCGCCGACATGCTGCTCACCACGCGGACTGCAGCGGCCAGCAGTGGTGGTTCCGAGCAGGCGATGCGGCTGGCTGCGGCCAGTGGCGATGCCGGCGTGATGGCGGCGTTGTCGCAGGGCAGCGGCGGTGCTTCCACCGGCAGCCTGCCGTTGCGCCTGAAGGACGTGGCCGAGGTGCGCCAGAGCTACAAGGAACGCGAGGCGATCATCCGCCTCGATGGCCGCGAGGCGGTGGAACTGGCGATCTACAAGGAAGGCGACGCGAATACGGTGGCCACCGCGGATGCGCTGGAAGCAAAGCTGAAGCAGATCCGCGAGCAGTTGCCCGACGATATCGACCTGCAGGTGATCGAGGATCAGTCGATCTTCATCCGCAACGCGATCGGCGACGTCAAGCTGGACGCGGTGATCGGCGGCCTGCTGTCGATCCTGATCATCTTCCTGTTCCTGCGCGATGGCTGGAGCACCTTCGTCATCTCGCTGTCGCTGCCGGTGTCGATCATCGCCACGTTCTTCTTCATGGGCCAGCTGGGCCTGTCGCTCAACGTGATGTCGCTGGGCGGCTTGGCGCTGGCCACGGGCCTGGTGGTCGATGATTCGATCGTGGTGCTTGAAAGCATCGCCAAGGCACGCGAACGCGGGCTCGGCATCCTCGACGCGGCGATCGCCGGCACCCGCGAGGTGAGCATGGCGGTGGTCGCCTCCACGCTGACCACGATCGCGGTGTTCCTGCCGCTGGTGTTCGTGCAGGGCATCGCCGGGCAGTTGTTCCGCGACCAGGCGCTGACCGTGGCGATCGCGATCGGCGTGTCGCTGGTGGTGGCGATGACCCTGATCCCGATGCTGAGCGCGCTCAAGGGCCGCCCGCCGCTGGGTTTTCCGGAACAGCCGGCGCAACCGCGCTGGACGGCGGAGAAAACCTGGCAGAAGCCGGCGATGTATGCCGGGCGCGGCATCGGCGGGTTGTTCCGTTACGCGTTCTTCGGCATCGCGTGGCTGGTGGTGCGGGCGTGGCGTGGCCTCGCGGCCGTCATCGGCCCGGTGATGCGCAAGGCCAGCGATCTGGCGATGGCACCGTATGCACGCGCCGAGCGCACCTACCTGCGGGTATTGCCGAATGCACTGCAGCGGCCGACACCGGTGCTGCTGGTGGCGGGCATCGCCTTCGCGTTGACCCTCGCGGCAGTGCCGATGCTGGGTACCGACCTGATTCCGCAGCTCGCGCAGGATCGATTCGAAATGACCGCCAAGCTGCCGCCCGGTACACCGCTGGCACAGACCGATGCACTGATCCGCGACGTGCAGGGCAAGCACGCGAAGGACGATGGCGTGCGCGTGCTGTACGGCGTGTCCGGCACCGGCACCCGGCTGGATGCCAGCCCGACCGAAAGCGGCGAGAACATCGGCAAGTTGTCGGTGGTGATGACCGAAAACAAGGCCGAGGCGGCGCTGACCGAGGCCCTGCGCAAGACCATGCAGGCCTATCCGTCGGCGCAGGTGGACTTCAGTCGCCCGGAGTTGTTCAGTCTCTCCCCGCCGCTGGAAATCGAAGTGGAAGGCAGCGACCTTGAAACGATCCGCGTTGCCGGTGGCAAGCTCGCCGCGATGCTGCGCGCCAACCCGCACTACGCCGACGTGAAGTCCACGGTGGAGCAGGGCTTCCCCGAGATCCAGATCGTGTTCGACCAGGATCGCGCCGCTGCACTTGGCCTCACCACGCGCCAGATTGCCGATGCGGTGGTGAAGAAGGTGAAGGGCGAAGTGGCCACCCGCTACAGTTTCCGCGACCGCAAGATCGACGTGCTGGTGCGCGCGCAGGAAAGCGACCGCGCTTCGGTCGACGACATCCGCCGCCTGATCGTCAATCCGGGCAGCGGCACGCCGGTGGAACTGGCCGCAGTGGCCGATGTCGTGTCGACCACCGGTCCCAGCGAGATCCACCGCGCCGACCAGCGGCGCGTCGCCATCATCTCCGCCAACCTGCGCGACATCGACCTCGGCAACGCGATCCGCGAAGTCGATGTGATGGTCGCCGAGAATCCGCTGGGCACCGACATCGACATGCGCATCGGCGGCCAGGGCCAGGAGCTGGGCGAATCGATCCGCTCGCTGCTGTTCGCGTTCGCGCTGGCGATCTTCCTGGTCTATCTGGTGATGGCCTCGCAGTTCGAGTCGCTGCTGCACCCGTTCGTCATCCTGTTCACCATTCCGCTGGCGCTGGTCGGTGCGGTCGCCGCCTTGCTGCTGACCCGCGCGCCGGTGTCGGTGGTGGTGTTCATCGGGCTGATCCTGCTGGTGGGGCTGGTGGTGAAGAACGCGATCATCCTGATCGACAAGGTCAACCAGCTGCGCGAGGAAGGCGTGGCCAAGCGCATCGCG
>Ga0073899_10002008_pt1 | contig 18466 bp, 9 predicted proteins | sample KloWWTmetaKNB5Ph_FD_88975 | JGI IMG/M metagenome (GOLD analysis project Ga0073899, IMG submission 88975) | Active sludge microbial communities from Klosterneuburg, Austria, studying microevolution and ecology of nitrifiers - Klosterneuburg... | ecosystem: Engineered > WWTP > Aerobic digester >... | reverse complement strand
GCCTCGCAGGTGGCGACCCGCAGATCGACCCACTGGCGGGCGTAGTCGTCGAGCGCCGTCGCGACCAGCCCGGCGGTCGCCGCGGCGTACGGCCGCGCCGAGGTCGCGAACGCCGCGCGCATGGCGGCGGCGCGGTCCGCGTCCCACACGCCGGTCAGGCGCTGCTCGAAGCCGGCGCACGGCGCCGCCGCCTTGCCGTCGCTGCGGGTCGCCGCGTAGGTGATCAGCGCGGCGCCCAGCACCGCGGCGGTGGCGCCCGCCACCAGCGCGCGCCGGCGCCCCGGGCGCCCCGGCTCGGCCTCGAGCGCCGCGAGCAGCGCGCCCATCGACGGCCAGCGATCGGCCGGCGCTGTCTGAAGCCCGCGCCGCACCGCCGCGTGCAGCCAGGCCGGCACGTCGCGAGCGGCGGGCGGCGCGACGACGCGGCCAGCGAGCACCGCCTCGGCCAGCTCGACGGCCGAGCTGCCGGCGAACGCGCGGACGCCGTACAGCGCCTCCCACAGCGCGGCGCAGAACGCGAACTGATCGGCGGCCGGGCCGACCGCGTCGCCGGCGTGCTGCTCGGGCGCCATGTACGCCGGCGTGCCGAGCACCGCGCCGGTGCGGGTGAGCGAGCCCGACGCGCTGGCGTCGTCGCCGTCGCCCGCCGCGCCGTCGTCGTGGCCGACCAGCCCGAAGTCGGCGACGCACACCCGGCCGGCGCCGGTGAGGAGCACGTTCTCGGGCTTGAAGTCGCGGTGGACCAGGCCGGCCTGGTGCGCGGCGTCGAGGCCGCGCCCGGCCTGGACGAACGCGTCGCGCACCTCGCGCCAGGTGCGCGGCGTCGCGCACCACGCGCGCAGCGTGCCGCCGGCGGCGAACTCCGTGGCGATGAACACGTCGTCGCCGACCGCGCCGACGTCGTGGATCGCGAGCACGTTGGGGTGGGCCAGCTTCGCCAGCGCCCGCGCCTCGCGCATCATCCGCTCGCGCCCGCGTCGGCCGCCGCGGGCGTCGGGCGCCAGCACCTTGATCGCCACCTTGCGATCCAGCTCGGGATCGTAGGCGGCGAGCACGACCCCCATGCCGCCGCGGCCCAGCTCACCGACGACGACGAACCGCCCGAGTCGCGCGCCGACCGCCCGCGGCGCCCCGCCCGCCGCCCCGCTCACCGCGTCGACCGAGGCCGTGACGTCAGCCTCGGTCGAGCGCAGCGGTTGGTCGTCGGCCGGCGGCACGCGCGCATACTAGGCCATCGGCGCCAGGATGCACGGCCGCCGCCGGGCCGAGGTGACATCGATCAATCGAACGGCGAGTCGAATTCATAGCCGATCGCGTCGGTGGCGCTGTCGTACGCGTCCCCGGCCGCGCCGAAGAGGAGGACGTTGCTGAGGGGGTTGATGGCTTTTTCGATCCCTCGATTCAGCCACGTGAGGGCCCGGCCGTCGGTCTGCACGCCCCCGTCGACGCTGTACCACCCCCAGCCCTTCTCGGACGCGGTGGGGCCAAGCGTGATGTCGACCTTGAACTTCGTGGGGCCGACGCTCGCGTTGGGCGAGATCTTGACCGCGACCGGCGTGACTTCGACGTGGCCGTCACGCCCGACATGAAACTGGCCGACGACCGGTCCAACGTCGACATGGCCGCCGAGCATCCATGACGGGGTGAACGTGCGCTTGGCGTCGACCCCGGTGATCGTGACCCCGTCCTTCAACGTCGCCTTCACGGTGAAGAAGGAAGCCTGGTAGTCCCCTTCGGTAACGGTCGCGCCGCGCACCTCCACCGCAGGGCCATGCGTCGTGACCTTGACGCGGGTGTCCAGGACCGCGAGCTCGCACTTGGCCACGAAGAAGCACGTCACTGGCTTCGCCGGCTTGGCGGGGGCGGGCTCCGACTCGCGACCGTCGGGGTCGTAGTACCGCAGCGCGTTGTTCAGCGAGAACGCGTACAGGTTGGCCTCCTGCGGGTTCGCGCCCGCCGCGTCCGGCGCGAACCGGAACAGCGGATCGGCGCTCACCCAGCGCAGCGCCACCGGGTCGTACGAGCGGTAGCCGTAGTGGCGCAGGCCCGAGGCCTGGTCGGCCTCCTTGCCGTTGAAGCCGCGGCGGTGGTTGCCGCTGCCGCTCGACCCGACCAGCTCGCCGAACGCGCCGTAGACGAACGCGCCCCGCACCTGGCCGTCCTGGCTGGTCGTCAGCGCCAGGCTCTGCAGCGCGTCGGCGTACTGCAGCTCGAGCGTGGCGGCGCTGCCGACCGTGGTCTTCTCGGCGCGGGCGATCGGCTCGCCGGCCGCGACGTGGTGGTAGCGGCGCTGCTGCGCGCCGGCGAACGAGAACAGCGTCTCGCTCTCGCCGAACCACAGCTTCACGCCCTCGGGGCCCATCGCCACCAGGCGCTCGGCGCCGGGGCCGAACAGGTAGCGCTCGACGCTGTACGGCGACGACACCTCGTGCAAGAGGCCGTCACCGCCGAACGTGAACCACTCGGCGCCCCAGCCGATCTGGCGCTGGGTCATGTTGCCGGCGCTGTCGTAGAGGTACGCCGCGGCCGCCGCGCCGGTGGCCTTGTCGGTCAGGCGATCGACCGCCTGCGGATCGGTCGCGCCGTAGGCGTACGCGACGTCGCGGTTGGGCAGCTCGCCGCCGCCGCTGGCGACCGTCGCCGTGAGCGGGCTGCCGGTCTTGCCGTAGGTGAACTGGCCGCTGTAGGCCAGCGGCCCCTGGGCGCTGATCACCCGGTGGCGCGCGTCGTGCTCGATCACCGCGTCGGCGATCAGGCCGGCGGTCTGGCCGTCGACCAGGCGCAGGTCGCCGAAGCCGTCGAAGCCGAAGCCGCGCTCGTGCAGCGTCTCGCCGGTGGTGGTGCGGAACACGCGGTCGGCGACCACGCGGCCGAGCACGTCGTACTGCCAGTCGCGCTGCTGCGGCGACCACGCCGAGGTGCGGCGGTACGGGTGCCCGCTGACCCGGCGATCGTAGTGCGCGAGGCCGACCTCGACGCCGTTGGGCTGGCGCCAGGCGACGTCGGCGAGATCGCCGCGGGTGTCGTAGGCGTAGCGCCACGCGCTGCCGTCGTCCCAGGTCACGTTGGTCGGGTGCCCCAGCGCGTCGTAGCGCCGCTCCACCCACTGCGTCGAGTTCAGCGTCGCGCCCTGGGTCGCGGTCAGCGTGATCGTGCGGGTCTCCTTGGCCACCTGGCCGCTGGTCGCGTAGGTGCGGCTGATGCTGCCGAAGCCCGGCAAGGTGATCAGGTGCGCCGGCCCGTAGGTGCCGTTGCCGTCGTAGGCCATCGTCAGCGTGCCGAGGCCGAGCTGCGCGACGCGCCCGGTGGTCATGCCGCGGGTCGCCGGCGTGTAGCTGGTCGGCCGGTTGCGCGCGTCGTAGATCGTCGTCGACGTGTACTGCGCCGCGGTGCCGCCGGCCGGCACCGGCTCGGTCTGCGCCGTCATGTTGCCGTTGCCGTCGTAGCCGTAGCTCCAGGTCCGGCCGGCGCGCGCGATCGACGTCCGCAGGCCGCGCCAGTCGTAGGCCATCGCGGTGGTGACGCCATCGGCATCGACGATCGACTGCACCCGCCGGGCGGCGTCGTAGTCGTAGGTGGTGATCGCCACCTGGCCCGCGCCCGGGTTGTCGTGCTCGAGCACCTGCCGGAGCTGTCCGTACAGGTCGTGGCGCAGCGTGGTGCGCGCGCCGTCGCCGTCGACCGGCGAGGTCTCGACCACCTCGGTGTCGAGGCCGGCGTAGGTCACGCGCTCGCCGGTGTTGTCGGGCCGGGTCAGCGCGGTGGTGCGGCCGAGGCCGTCGCGGGCGTAGGTGGTGGGCACCGTGCCGGCGCCGATCGGGCTGGGCGCGGTGATGGTGCGCACCTGGCCGCCCGCGTCGTAGGCGTACGTGGTGACCGCGTCACCGGCGCCGCCGAACGCGGTCGCGCGCAGCACGCGGCCGGCGCCGTCGTACTCCTCCATGGCGCCGAGCCAGGTGGTCCCGACGGTCTGGAGCTTCCAGGTCACGTGGCGGTTGGGCACCGCGTTGTCGACGTAGCTGTGCTGCTCGACCTCGCGCAGGTCATAGCCCATCGCGCCGGCGGCCGGGTCCAGCGAGGCGCTGTGCGACAGCACGCGGCCGAAGCCGTCGACGGTCCAGCTCTCGGTGTCGTAGGCCCAGCCGCCGGTGGTGTTGGTGTAGCGCCAGTTGGGGCCCTGGCGGCTCAGGCGCGCGCCGGTCGCCATGTCGAACGTGTCGAACCGCTGCGCGTTGGTCTGATCGACGTACAAGACCGGGTTGACCTGGAACGCGTCGTAGAGCCAGCGCTCGGTCGGCCAGGTGTTGGCCGCGACCTGGTTGGGGTGCTTGATCGACAGCACCAGGCCGGTCACCGTGAACGTGCGCAGCGTGCGCGTGTAGCTGCTGCCGTCCTTGTACGCGCGGGTCTCGACCGGCAGGCCCGGCGTGTCGTACAGGGTCTGGGTCTTGGTCGCGGGGATGTACAGCGTGCGCGGCCCGGCCACGGTGTTGTACGTGTAGATGCGCCCGACCTCCTCGACAGTGGTCAGCAGACGCCCGTCGGTCGCGGTCCAGCGCTTCTCGTACTCGCGGCGGGTGTAGCGCGGCGAGGCGACGCCGTCGGTGGTCTCGGTGCGGACGTTGAGCATGACCTGCGGGATCGGCCCGTTCAGCGGCGCCCAGCGCTCCCACACCTGGGTGGTCGTCAGCGTGCCAGCCGGCGCGGCCAGACACTGCGCGAGGGTCTGATCGGCGGTGCAGGTGCGCGCCCGGGTCACCGTCGGGTAGGTGACGCTGGCGGTGCTGCCGGCGAGGTAGTCGTAGCCGCGCGCGTACTCGACGTGGCTGATCAGCGCGTGGCTGGTGCCGCGCTTGATCCAGGTCGCGGTCGACGCCAGCGCGCCCTGGCCGTCGGCGCCCAGCAGGCCGTAGCCGAAGGTCTGGACCACGCGGCGGGCGTCGTCGCCGGCCTGGCCGGAGCTGTCGACGGTGACCTCGGCGAACCCGAGGAAGCCCGGCGTGCCGGGGTGGGTGGCGGCGGGGCCGCCCAGGCCGAAGCGCGGCGCCTTGTAGCGGTAGCTGGTGCGCAGGTCAGGCTGGCCCTGGCCCGGGCTGACCGTCACGCGCGCGACCACGTTGCGCGGCGCGAGCGCCTGGCCGTCGAGATCGACGACCGCGGCGTCGGTGGTCGACGCGTAGTCGAAGCGGGTCACGCCGCCGCGGCCGTTGTCGATGGTGGCGAGCAGGCGCAGCGGCGTGCCCAGCGCGTCGGTGCGAATGGTGGCGGTGCCGGCGGCGTCATAGCTCACGGCGTCGGGCAGGCCGTCGCCGGTGAGGTCGAGCATGTCGCTCTGGCGCTGCCACGGCTGCGGCAAGGCGCGGCCGCCGCGGATCAGGCTCTCCAGGGGCTCCCACTCGGCCGTCGCCAGGCTGCGGTAGTCGAGCGCGCGGGCGCCGCCGAGGATGCGGTAGGCGAGGATCAGGCTCGCCGGGTTGACGATCGTGCCGCTCGGGACCTGCTGGATCAGCTCGAGCGCGCCGTCGCCGTCGAGGTCGAACAGTCGGCGCAGGAAGCCGCGGTAGCCCTCGACCCAGGTCGCGGGCGAGGTGTAGTAGGTGACGTCGGCGCGGGCCTCGTCGACCGGCGAGGGGAAGCCGAGCGAGACGATCGGCCCGAACGCGCCGACCACGTCGGCCGGCAGGCCGCCGCCTTGACCGCCTGGCATGTTGTAGGACACGCCGAGCAGGCCGGCGGCGCCGGTCGTCGGATCGGTCTGCTGCACCAGCATGTCGGGCAGGCCGTCGCCGTTGACGTCGCGGAACGCCACGGTGCTGCGGGTGGTGAACACCTTGCCGCCGAAGCCGGCGGCCTCGCTGGTGCCCTGCGCGGTGGGCGCGAAGCCGGCGAACCGCCAGCGCACGGCGGTCTCGAACGAGAGCCCGTCGGGCTTGCCGCGCCAGACGTGCAGGTACCCGCCGGGGATGCCGACGATCGGCTCCTGGACGAACACGTCGGGCGTCAGCGCGACCAGATCCTGGAGACCGTCGCCGTCGATGTCGATCATCGACGGCAGCCGCGGCACGAACTCGTTGGACAGCGTGCCCATCGACGCGCCGCCGCCGGGCAGCGGGCGCGGGCTGGTGACGTACGAGCTGGTGCCGTACGCCTCGAGGCTCATGCCGCCGAACGCCGGCACGCCGTGCTGGACGCGCCAGAGGAACGGCGGCCCGGGCACGACCGGCGCGCCGCCGACGCACTCGGGCGTGACCGGATCGGGGTTGCCCGGGTCGGCGGGGTTGGGGCAGTTGGTGCCGAAGGTGCACGTGTTGGGCGAGTCGCAGACGCCCGTGACCATGTTGTAGACCTGTCCGCTCGGACAGCTCGCAACGCACGTCTTGGCGCTCGCGTCGTAGCTGCGACCAGTGCCGCAGCTGCAATAGACATTGCCGTTGTTGTCGGGGAGGGTCCCGGGCATGCCCTCGGGGCAGCCGCCGCTCGACGGCGTGCCCTGGCCGTTGTCGGTGCAGGTGAACCCGTCGTCGAAGTCGCCGCCCATGTAGCAAGGGCTGGCCGACGGCTCCGACAGCAGGTCCGTCCGCCCGTCGTTGTCCCAGTCGACCAGGTTGTAGGTCACCGAAGCGCCGCGCTCGATACAGAACTTGGTCGACAGCGTCGTCGGGCGCTGCGCGAACTGCCCGGCCAGCGTGCAGTACTCCCACAGCGGGTCGCGCTGGCCGGGGATCTTCCAGTCGGCGCTGGGCAGATCGATCGGCGGCGCCGCGGCCGCGAACTGGCCGTCGGCGAGGCCCTTGCGCCAGTGCAGGCGGCACTTCGGATCCGAGGTGACCGCGACGTGATCGAGGCGGCCGTCGCCGTCGAAGTCGAGGAAGCCGGACGTGGCGCCGGCCAGCGTGCCCTGCTCGCGCGGGGCGTTGGCGACGGTGAGCGTGCGCCCGAGCGTGCGCTGCGCGGGCCCGTAGCTGAAGCGGGTCGGCGGCGCGGCGGTCTCGACGCCCTGCGGGCTGCGCGCGGTGACGTCGAGCTGGGTCAGGTAGCGCAGCGCCGAGGCGCCGCACGCGCGCTCGGCGGCGTCGTAGGTCAGCTTCACCTTGCGGGCGATCCGCCAGGCGCTCGACGGCGTGTCCTTGACCGAGGTGCGGATCTCGTCGAGGCGACGGGCGCCGTTCAGGCGGCGGAAGCCGGAGTGGAGGTCGACGCTGGCGCCGACCGGGAAGCCGCCGCACAGCGCCAGCGCGCCGGGGGCGCCGGGCGTGCCGCCGTCGTAGACGAAGTCGACGCGCGCGTGAGCGCCCAGGCTGGCGGCGGCGTTCGACGTGTACTCGATCGCGCTCGGGACGTACTCCTGGTAGCCGTCGTGGGCGACGCCCGCGTAGAGGTACGTGATGGTGTTGCCGAGGGCGTCGCTCTCCTTGGTGAGCCGCCAGCGGCCGGCGTCGACCTGGAAGAACTCGTAGGCGTGACCGTCGGCGCTCCGCGCGGTCCACATGCCGGTGCCGACGTCGCGCTGGTAGCGCACGAACTCGCCGTCGACCTCGGCGCGGTAGCGCTCGCCGCTGCCCGGGTCCTGGGTGTTGGCGATCAGCTTGCCCGAGCTCCCGGACAGCGTCGTGCGGTAGCGGTTCTCGTTGGGGAAGTCGGGGTCGCGCTCGATGCGCGGCAGGTCGAGCGACCACCCGACCGCCAGGCCGCCGCGCAGCGCGCCGGCCGACGAGTACGCGAGCGCGAGCGCCGGCTGCATGCCGCCGCGTCCGGCGGGCACGTCGATCGCGACCTGGTACGAGGCGGTGCCGACCTGCTCGGAGACCCGGCTGTCTCCGGGCGCGCGCAGGCCTTCGGGCGGCTTGGCGTCGCGGGTCGCGGTCGCGAACGGGTCGCTCGGTGCGCCGAACGCGTGAGGCAGCGTGGCGAGCGCCATGCCCAGCGTGAGGCCGGCGGTGGCGATGCGCGTCGAGGGGCGGCGAGGTGAAGTGCGCGGAGGTCGCGGCTTGGGGGGTGGGGGTAGATGCATGCGGTCGCCTAGAGCAACCGCGGTGCCATCCCAACCGCGCGGATGTGTTCGGTCGACGCGCGCCGGTCGGCCGGACTGCCCGGTCAGTTCGCCCGGACAGTCACCCGGACAGTCACTCGGACAGTCGCCCGGGCGTCGACCCCGCGCGCCGGGCCCGCCAGCGCACGCCGAGGTCGTGGACGAACTCGTAGAACGTCGGCAGCGCGAGCAGCGTGAACAGCGTCGACGTGATCAGGCCGCCGATCATGACGATCGCCAGCGGCCGCTCGAGCTCGGTGCCGTGGAGGCGCAGCACCAGCAGCGGCATCAGCCCGAGGATCGCGGTGGCCGCGGTCATGATCTTGGGCCGCACCCGGCCCAGGCACGCCTCGCGCAGCGCGACCGCGAACGGCCGGCCCTCGGCGCACAGGTCGCGGGTCTGGGCCACCAGCACCAGGCCGTTCTGCACCGCGATGCCGAACAGGCCGATCAAGCCGACCAGCGCCGACACGCTCCAGGTCTCGCCGGCCAGCCACAACGCGACGATGCCGCCGACGAACGCGTCGGGGAGCGTCGCCAGGATCACCAGCGTCTCGGCCAGCGTGCGCACCGCCAGGTACAGCAGCACGAACACCGCGAGCACCGCGATCGCGATCGCGATCACCAGCGCGCGCTGGGCCCGGGCCTGGGTCTCGACCTTGCCGCCGACGTCGACGAAGTAGCCGGGCGGCAGCTCGAGCTCGCGGGCCAGCGCCGCGCGCACCGCCGCCGCGGTCGAGCCGAGATCGCGGCCGGCCACCGACGCCTCGACCGCGACCCGCCGGCTGCCGGCCTCGCGCTTGATCGTGCCCGGCCCGAAGCCGGGCTCGATCCGCGCCAGCTTGCCCAGCGGGATGCGCGACTGATCGTGGCCGTCGACCAAGAGCGCGTTCAGCGCCGCGCCGTCCTTGCGGTGGTCCTCGGCCAGCCGCACCACCAGATCGAACCGGCGCTGGCCGACCGCCACCTCGCCGACGACGCGGCCGGCCAGGCCGATCGCCACCGCGTCGGTGACGTCGCCCGGCGTGAGCCCGACCCGCGCCGCCGCGGCGCGATCGATCTCGACCCGGAGCTGCGGCAGGCCGGTGGGGCGCTCGGCGCGCACGTCGGCGACGCCGTCGACCCTGCCCATGATCGCCGCGGCGCGCTCGGCCAGCTCGCCCAAGGTCGCCAGGTCGGGGCCGAAGATCCGCACCGCCAGGTCGGCCGGCGTGCCGCCGAGGCCCTCGTCGATGCGCATGCCCAGCGGCGTCGTGAACGACGCCGACAGCCCGGGGATCGGCTCGACCGCCTCGCGCATCGCCGCCTCGAGCGCGGCGGTCGAGCGCGCGCGATCCGGGCGCAGCACGATCAGCACGTCGGACAGCGTGTGCGGCATCGGATCCTCGGTGTGCTCGCCGCGGCCGGTGCGGCGCACGACGTCCTCGACCTCGGGGAAGGCGCGCAGCACGTCCTCGACGCGGTGGTTGAGGCGATCGACCTCGTCGAGCGAGGCCTCGGCCGGCAGCGAGGTCTGCATCAGCACCGCGCCCTCGTCGAGCTCGGGCATGAAGTCGGAGCCGAGCTGGGTGGCCAGCCACAGCGCCGGCACGGTCACCGCCAGCGTGCCCAGCCGCACCCAGCCGGCGTGGCGGAGCGCGCCGTCGAGCAGCGGCCGGTAGCCGCGCTTGATCGCGCGGATCAGCGCGACGTCCTCGGGGCGGCCGGGCCGGCGCGGGCGCAGCACCGCCGCGGCCAGCACCGGCACCAGCGCCAGCGCCAGCACCAAGGACGCCAGCATCGCGGCGATCACCGCGCCGGCCAGCGGCGCGTACATCCGGCCCTCGATGCCGGTCATCGCGAACAGCGGCACGAACACCGCGACGACGATCGCGGTGGCGAACGCGATCGGGCGGCCGACCTCGAGCACCGCCGCCAGCGCGCGCGCGCGCCGGTCGGCGGCCGGGTGCGCCGACAGCCGGTGGACGACGTTCTCGGCGACGATGATCGCGGCGTCGACCAGCAGGCCGACCGCGATCGCCAGGCCGCCCAGCGTCATCGTGTTGAGGCCGATGCCGGCCAGGCGCAGGAACACGCCGGCCAGCGCCAGCGACAGCGGCAGGGTCAGCGTGACCAGCAGCGCCGCGCGCAGGTTGCCGAGCAGCCCGAACAGCACCAGCACCACCAGCCCGGCGCCGATCAGCACCGCGCGGCCCACGCCGCCCAGCGCCGAGCGCACCAGCCGCGACTGATCGTAGACCACGCGCACCTTCACGCCCGGCGGCAGGCCTGGCTGCAGCTCGGCCAGCGCGCGGCGCACCCCGTCGGCGACCGCGACGGTGTCGGCGCCGAACTGCCGCACGACGCGGCAGCTCACCACCTCGCCGGCCAGCCGGTGGGCCAGGCCGCGCCGCACCGCCGGCCCCTCGCGCACGTCGGCGACGTCGCCCAGGAGCACCGGCGTCCGGCCGCGCACCGCCACGACGGTCGCGGCGATGTCGGCGACGCTGTGGGCCCGGGCGTCGGCGTGGACCGTCCACTCCATCGGGCCCTGGGTGACGAAGCCGCCGGCGGCGGTGGCGCTGGTGCCCTCGGCGGCGTGGACCAGCTCGGCCAGCGTCACGCCGCGGGCCGCCATGCGATCGGGGTCGACCTGGATCTGGAACTCGCGCAGGTAGCCGCCCAGCCGCTCGACCGCGGCGACGCCGGGCACCGCCAGGAGCCGGTTCTTGATCTCGTGCTCGGCCAGATCGCGCAGCGTCATCAGGTCGGCGGTGCCGGGGTCGGCCTCGATCGTGAACTCGAAGATCTCGTTGAGCCGGCCGCTCAGGCTCGACAGCACCGGCGCGCCGGTGCCGGGCGGTAGCGCGACCTGGCCCAGCCGCTCGGCGACCCGCTGCCGCGCGCGCTCGTAGGCGACGTCGGGCTCGAACTCGATCGTCACCTGCGCGACGCCGGCGGTCGAGCTGGACCGCACCCGGCGCACGTCGGGCAGGCCGGCCAGCGCGGTCTCGATCGGGATCGCCACCCGCAGCTCGAGCTCCTCGGCGGCCATCGCCGGGTGCTGCGCGATGACGTTGAACACCGGCGCCGACAGATCGGGGAACACGTCGCGCGGCAGCTCGCGCAGCCAGGTCGCGCCGAGCGCGGCGCCGGCCACGGTCAGGAGCACCGCGATCAGCGGCGCGCCGAAGCACGCCAGCACGACGCGATCGATCACCGAGCCGCGGCTAGTGGTGGTCATGGCCACCTCCCGCGCCGCGGGCCTTGTCGGCCTCGGCCTTCAGCAGGAACGCGCCGTCGACGACCACCTCGTCGCCCGGCGCCAGGCCGCTGAGGATCTCCAGCTCGCCGGCCAGCTCGCGGCCGCGCCCGACCCGGCGCGCCTCGAAGACGCCGGGCCCGACCGGCACGAACACCACCCACGCGTCGTCGACCCGCTGCACCGCGGCCAAGGGAACCGTGACCACCGTGCCGCCGCTGTCGCCCAGCGCCAGCGCCACCATCGCCGACATGCCGGGGCGCAGCACGCCGTCGGCGTTCGCGACGTCCATGCGCACCGGGATCGTGCGCGACGCGGCGTCGACCTCGCGGCCGATCCACGTGACGACGCCGTCGATCGTGCGGCCGGGCAGCGCGGCGAAGGTGGCGGTGCCGGTGCTGCCGACCCGCAGCCGCACCGCGTCGCGCTCGAACACGTGCGCGACCAGCCACAGCGTCGACAGATCGCCGATGCGGTACAGCGTGCGCGCCGGATCGGCGAGCTGGCCGATCACCACGTCGCGCGCGATCACGGTGCCGGCCACCGGCGCGCGCAGCACCAGGCCCGCGCCGCCGCGGGCGCCGGCGTAGGCGCGGGCGGCCGCGGTCGCGACCTGGGCCTCGGCGGTCGCGGTGGTGAGCGCGGCCTCGGCCTCGAGCACCTCGCGCTCGGTGACCAGCCGCTCGGCGGCCAGCCCGCGCAGCCGCGCGAGGTTGGCGCGCGCGACGGTGACCCGCGCCGCCGCCGCCTGGGCCTCGGCCCGGGTCAGGCCGGCGTCGGCGCTGTACAGCTCGACCAGCGGCTGGCCCAGCGTCACCTCGTCGCCGGCCCGGGCCAGCACCTTGACCACGCGCGCCGGCGCGGGCGCGGCGACCTCGGCGTAGGCGTCCTGGTTGACCTGCAGCTCGCCCAGCGCCGCCACCTGCTCGCCGGCGGGGCGGGCCTCGGCGCGCGCGGTGGTGACCCGCAGATCGCGGCGCATCTCGGGCGCGATCTCGACGCGGTCGGGGGGCGCCGGGTGATCGCCGTCGGCGTGCGGCGCGGCCGCGCCGTGGTCGTCGTGGTCGTCGTGGTCGTCGTGGTGCTCGGCCGGCGCCGCGCGGTCGCCGCGCCCGCACGCGGCCAGCGCCAGCAGCAGCGCCGCCGCCATCGACGCGCGCCTCACGGCGTCACCTCCGCGGCGAGCAGCGCGGCGACGCGCGCCTGGGCGCGGTCGCGCAGGTGCTCGAGGTAGGCGCGCCGGCCGTCGAGCAGCTCCTGGCGCGCCACCAGGTAGTCGGCGATCGTCAGCGTGCCGGCGTCGACCCCGCGGGTGACCAGCGCCTCGCTGTCGTCGAGCGCAGGCAGCACGTCGGCCTCGAAGCCGGCGACCGCGGCGCGCGCGCGCTGGTAGACCGCGAACGCGTCGGCGACCTCGCGGCGGGCGGCCCGCGCCGCCGCGGCGCGCTCGGCGGCGACCCGGGTGGCGCGCGCGCCGGCGATCGCCGCCGGGCCCTGGCCGCGATCCCACAGCGGCCAGGTGACGCGCACGCCGCCCAGCACGCGCTGCTCGTCGGCCTCGCGATCGTAGGCCACGGACAGCTCGACCGCGGGCCGGGCGTCGGCGTGGGCCAGCCGCGCCTCGGCGCGGGCCAGCGCGGCCTCGGCGTCGAGCCGGCGCAGCTCGGGGCGGTCGTCGGCGGCGGCCGCGAGCGGGGCCAGCGCCAGCGGCGGGTCGACGTCGAGCGCGCCGGTCACGCGCAGCGTGTCGTCGGCCGCCAGGCCGATCAGCCCGGCCAGCTCGCCCAGCGTGCGCGCGCGCTCGGCCTCGGCGGCGTGGCCCGCGGCGCGGGCGCGCCCGACCGCGATCCGGGCGCGATCGACGTCGAGATCGGTGGCGTCGCCGGCGGCGCGCCGGCGGGCGGCGACCGCGGCGGCGTGCTCGGCCAGCGCCACGGCGTCGGCCAGGGTCGCGACCAGCCGCTCCGCGTACAGCGCGTCGACGAAGGCCCGGGCGGTGGCCCGCCGCGCGGCGCGCTCGACCTCGCGGGCCTCGGCGGCGGCGTGGGCGATCGCGGCGTCGGCGACCGCGAGCCGGGCGCGGCGGGGCGCGCCGGTGCCGACCGGCTGGGCCAGCTCGAGGTGCAGATCGACGGTGGCGTCGCCGGCGAAGCGGGGGCCGACGCCGAGGGCGAGCGCGGGGTTGGCGGCCCGCACCTGGGCGCCGACCCGCGCGGCCTGGGCCTCGGCGGTGTGGCCGCGCGCGGCGATGGTCGCCGGCGCGGCGGTGGTGGCGCGGGCCAGCGCGGCGGCGAGATCGAGCACGACCTCGTCGGCGCGGGCCGGGACATGAGACATCGCGAGCGCGGCGGCGGACAGCCGCGCGATGGGGGCGTAGCGCATGGCACTCCTGGGGCGGCGGAGCGACTCCGCGCGCCGGTGCACGTGATCCAGATCGGGTGAGCTAGCTGGCTCGCGCGATCGGGACGCGCAGGATCTCCTGCGGCTCGGGCGTGCTCGGCTCGGACTCGGGCGCGAACGTCAGCACGCGCTGATCGATCGGCGGTGCGGCGGCGACGGGCGTCGGCGTGGTGGTCACCGCGACCGGCAGGCGCGCGCACGCGCAGCCGGGGCACACCGGCGGGCAGTCGCCGTCGTCGCAGGGCTCGCCCACGCACGCGTCGCCGCACGCCACCTCGATCGCCTCGCTCAGCCCGCTGGCGCTCACCAGCGCCAGCACGACGAGCAGCAGGCGGACGAGCGGCACCGCGGCAGCGTAGCACGCGCGCTCCGCGTCGCCGGCGCGCGCGCCTTCAAGCCGGGCGCTTGATCGTCGGGTGTGCGCCCGAGCCTTGCGCCAGGCGGCGCGGCGGGCGCGGCGCGGCGCGCAGCGTGCGATACGCGACCTGCGCCGCGGTCATCAGGTCGGACGCCGCGCGGTGGCGCTCGACGTCGGTGGGGAAGTTCGCCGGGTGGATGCGCGCCACCATCGCGTGGTACGCGCGGGCGATCTCGGCCGGCGGCGCCGTCGCGTCGAGACCGAGCAGCCCCCGCGGGCCCTGATCGCGGCGAGCCAGGAGCGCGTGCAACTCGGCGAGCGTCGGCTGGTCCATCGTTGCCTCCCCTCAACCACCCTTGCGCACGGCGAGGTGGGGCCGCAATCACCCCGTCGTCGGGAACCGCCCGCGCGGTTCAATCCTGCGTTGGGAGTGAACTCGGCGCTGCGCGCGGTATCGCGGCTCACGCGGTCGTGAGCAACAGCTTCAGCACGCCGGGAGTGGCGGCGTGGGTCAGCGCCGCGGCGGCGTGGTCGAGCGACACCACGTCGGTGATCAGGTCGTCGACGGCGATCGCGCCGCGCGCCAGGAGCGCCAGCGCCGGCGCGAACCGCCCGCAGCGCGAGCCGACCACGCGGAGCTCGTCGATCACGATCCGGGCCGCCTCGATCGGCGTCTGGCCGTGGAAGGTCGACTTCAGGACCAGCGTACCCTGGGGCCGCAAGAGCTCGAGGGCCAGCGCGAAGCCGCTGGCGCTGCCCGACGCCTCGACCACCGCGTCAAAGCGCCGCGCCCGCGTCGGCGCGGCCGCCGCGATGGTCGTCTCGATGCCCCGGCGCTCGGCGCGCGCCAACTTGGCGGCGTGCTTGCCGATCAGCACGGGCGGGTGCCCCGCGGCGGCCAGCGCCATCGCGCAGAGCAGCCCGAGCTTGCCGTCGCCGACGACGGCCACCGCCATGCCCGGCGTGATCGCCGCGCGCTCCAGCACGCCGCAGGCCGCGGCCAGCGGTTCGACGAACACCGCCTGCGCGTCGCTGACGCCGGCGGGCACCGCCACCAGGTTGCGGGCGGGCAGGCGCAGGTAGTCGGCGTGGGCGCCGTCGCGGCCCAGGATGCCGAGCACCGTGCGCGTCGGGCAGTGGCGCGGATCGCCGGCGGCGCAGCGCGGGCACGCGCCGCAGCCGGCGTTGATCTCGCCGACCACGCGCGCGCCGACCGCCAGCGGGCCGCCGCCGGGATCCTCGATCACGCCGACGAACTCGTGGCCCAGCGTGCCGGCGAAGCCCATGTAGCCGCGGGCCAGCTCGCGATCGGTGTTGCAGATCCCCGACAGCGTCACCCGCACCAGCGCCTCGCCGGCCGGCGCCGGGACGGGCGCGTCGACCAGCGCGGTGGTGCCTGCGGTGACCCGGAGCGCGCGCATGTCACCGATCTATCACAGCGCGTCGGCGGTCGAGGACGCCGCCCGGCGACCGCGGCTACCATCGCGGTAGTGCGACCTCCTACCGAGTCGAATGCTGTCCTCCGCGCGAGCGGGCTCGTCGCCGCGCTCCTGGCCAGCGCGTGCGCCCACCCCGCGGCGCCGGCGACGCCGCCAGTCACCGCGACCGCGCCGCCTGCCGACGCGCCGCCTGCCGACGCGCCGCCTGCCGACGCGCCGCCTGCCGATGCGCCGCCTGCCGACGCGCCCCCCGCCGACGCGCCCCCCGCCGACGCGGCCACCGTCCTCGACTGGATGTGGATCGCCGGCGACATCGCGGCGTGGCGCGCGCCCGCGCCGATGCGCGACGTGGTCGTGCTCGACGACCGCCGCGCGCTCGGGCTGGCCGTGCTCAGCACGCTGGTCACGTTCGACCTGGCGACCGGCGCGGTGACCACGCAGCACGTGGACTTCAGCAACGGTGGGCGGCCGACGCGCCTGGTGCGCGCCGGCGGCCGGATCATCGCCTACGGGCAGGTCGGCAAGGCCGCCGCCGCGTGGAGCGTCGATCCCGCCACGCTCGCGATCACGCCGCTGCCGCTGGCCGAGCCGGCGGCGGCCGGCGCCGCGGGGTTGCTGACGCTGGCGGTGTCGCCTGACGGCGCGCAGGTGCTGACCTGCAGCGACGATCGCTGGCCCGCGCTGCGCGACGCCAAGACGATGACGGCGGTGAAGGTGTTCGCGGGCGTCACCGGCTGCAGGGACCCCCAGTTCGCCGACGCCGGCCACGCCCGCGTCGAGCGCGTCGATGGCAAGGAGGCCCGGGTGCTCGATCTGGCCGCCGGCACCGCCACGCCCGAGCCGGCGGGCGCGCCGGTGAGCGTGCCCGGCCCCGGCGGGCGTCGCGCCGAGCTGCAGCGCGGCGCGGTGACGCTGTCCGGCGCCGACGGCAAGCCGATCGCCACCTACAAGACCACGCTGGCGTCGGCGGCCTGGCTCGGCGACGGCAGCGCGCTGGTGTCGGCGACCAGCGACGGCCTGACCGTGCTGCCGGCCGCGGCGGGGCAGGCGCTGCGCACGGTCGATCTGCCGGCCCGGGCGCAGCGCGTCGTCGCGATCCCCGGCTCGACGCGGCTGGTGGCGCAGTTCGGGCCCCACCGGCTCGGCGTGATCGACGTCGCCACGGGCAAGGTGGGCACCGCCGTCGACGCCAACCTCGCGGCGGTGGGCAAGCTCGCCGTGCTCGACGGCGCGGTGGTCTCCGGCGCCGAGCGGCTCCGGGTGTGGCGCGCCGGCCAGCTGACCGCGACCAGCTCGACCCGCGCGATCGCCGAGGCGATCGACTTCGACAGCGGCCGCCCGCTGTACGTCGGCAGCTTCGACGGCGTGTTCGACGTCGATCCCGACACCGGCGCCACCGACGTGGTCGACCCCGACGCCACCAGCACGGCGCTCGATCGCCACCGCGACCGGCTGGCCTGGGACCGCGACGATCGCGTGATGCTGCAGGTCGGCGACGGCCGGCCGACGGCGTGGCTGCGGCGCAAGGACGTCTACTTCGTGCTCGACATCGACGTCGCGACCGGCCGGATCGCGATGAACGACGACGACGCGTTCTACGTGGCGCGCCCCGATCGCGGCCAGCTGTTCGGCTTCCACCCGTTCGACTGCGGCACGCCGACCTACCTGACGCTGGAGCGCGGCCGCGAGCGGGCGTTCAGCTACGACGGCGTGACCGTCCACCTCTACGACACCGCCAAGAAGAAGGGGCTGGGCGGCCTCGAGCTGGTCGACGACAACGTCGAGGCGGCGGCGTTCATCCCCGGCAGCCCCGCGCTCGCGCTGGTCGGCGCGGCGATCTACTTGTGGGATCCGAGCAAGCGCACCGTCGTGGCGTGGCCGCTCCCCACCGAGCGCGACGGCTTCTCGGCCACCGCGATCGCCGTCGATCCGACCGGCACCCAGGTCGCGGTCGGCTTCAGCGACGGCGCCGTGCTGTGGGTCCAGCTGGCCGCGCTGCGCGCGCGCGCGACCCGCCTCGCGGCCGACGTCGTCACCCTGCACCCCGCGGCCGCGCTCCGCTGCGACAAGCCGATCGCGGGCCGCTACGACGACATCCTCGGGGCGAGCGACGAGGACGAGGCCGGCGAGGACGAGGACGACGGCGAGGACGACGGCGACGACGAGTGACGCGCGCGGCGGCTGGTGCTCCTAGGCGCAGGTCGTGGCGCGCTTGCTGCTCGGCGGCGGCACCGATGCGGGGCGCGCCAGCAAGCCGGCCACCAGCGCGCGGACCTCGGCCAGCGACACCGGCTTCTCGAGGATCGCGTGCACGTCGGCCACCCCGAGCGCCGCGAGGCGCTGCTCGCACACCGCGGCCGAGCGACCGCTGACCATCGCGACCGGCACCGTGCGGCCGTGGGCGAGCACGGCGGCGACCAGCTCGGCGCCGTCCATCCCCGGCATCTCGAGATCGGTGACCAGCAGATCGGCCTCGTGCTGCGCCAGGTGCGTCAGCGCCGCCCGGGCCTCCATGAACTCGGCGATCGTGCACCCGGCGGCGCCGAACAGGCGGCGCAACGCGCGGCGCGCGTCGTCGTCGTCATCGACCAGGACTACGCGCAGCGCCGTGGGCACAACGTCCATCGCGATCGAAGATGCCACAAGGCGGTCATCCCGGTGGGGTAGGAACGCGGTAGGCGATTGGCAAACCACCGCAGATCTCTGAGGCCTCGGCCGGCGACCACGGAGCAGTTCCGTGGGGTTGTCTGTGCCCGGGCATGCCAGCCGCGGCATACCGTCGCATTCCCCGCCCATCGCAGCGCGTCATGCCTTCAGGTTCCCTCGGCGGCGACCTGGCCCCACCGCGGGAGGTTCGGCGACGAACCTCCTGGAAGTCAGCGCACGACGAAGGTCGCGGTCGCCGCCGCCACGTTGCCCGCGGCGTCGGCCGCGCGGATCGACAGCGTGTGCGTGCCCTTGGCCAGGGTCGGCACGGTCAGCCGCAGGCGCTCGGCCTG
>Ga0073899_10002007_pt1 | contig 18467 bp, 12 predicted proteins | sample KloWWTmetaKNB5Ph_FD_88975 | JGI IMG/M metagenome (GOLD analysis project Ga0073899, IMG submission 88975) | Active sludge microbial communities from Klosterneuburg, Austria, studying microevolution and ecology of nitrifiers - Klosterneuburg... | ecosystem: Engineered > WWTP > Aerobic digester >... | reverse complement strand
GGCCGACACGCACATGCGCCAGCCGCGGCACTTGTCCTGGTCGATCAGGACGATGCCGTCCTCCTCGCGCTTGTAGATCGCGCCGCTCGGGCAAGAGGCCACGCACGCCGGGTTGAGGCAGTGCTCGCACAGGCGCGGCAGGTACATCATGAACGTGCGCTCGAACGCGCCGTAGATCTCGCGCTGCACGTTGTCGAAGTTCTGGTCCTTGCTGCGCTTGGCGAACTCCGTGCCGAGGATCTCCTCCCAGTTCGGGCCCCAGTGGATCTTCTCCATGCGCTGCCCGGTGATCAGCGAGCGGGGTCGCGCGGTCGGCTGGTGCTGGCTCGCCTTCGCCTCGTGCAGGTGCTGGTAGTCGAAATCGAACGGTTCGTAGTAGTCGTCGATCTGCGGCAGGTCGGGGTTGGCGAAGATCTTCGCGAGCGTGCGGAAGCGACCGCCGCCCCGCAACTGCAGCCGGCCGGAGGCGTCCCGCACCCAGCCGCCGTTCCATCGCCGCTGGTTCTCCCACTCCTTCGGGTAGCCGATGCCCGGTTTGGTCTCGACGTTGTTGAACCACGCGTACTCGACACCCTCGCGGGAGGTCCAGACGTTCTTGCAGGTGATGGAGCAGACGTGACAGCCGATGCACTTGTCCAGGTTCAGCACCATCGCGATCTGGGCGCGCACTTTCATCGCGAAGCCTCCTCGGTTTGCGCCAACTCCTGGTCGAGCCAGTCGACCTTGCTCATCTTGCGGACGATCACGAACTCGTCGCGATTCGTGCCCGTCGTACCGTAGTAGTTGAAACCGTAACTGAGCTGCGCGTAGCTACCGATCATGTGCGTCGGCTTGACCACGATGCGCGTCACTGAGTTGTGGATGCCGCCGCGGGTACCGGTCACCTCGGATCCCGGCACGTTGATGATGCGTTCCTGGGCGTGGTACATCATCGCCATGCCGGGCATCACGCGCTGGCTGACCACCGCGCGCGCGGCGATCGCGCCGTTGACGTTGTACAGCTCGATCCAGTCGTTGTCCTCGATGCCGGCGGACTTGGCGTCGTCCTCCGACAGCCAGACGATCGGGCCGCCGCGCGACAGCGTCTGCATCAGCAGGTTGTCGCTGTAGGTGCTGTGGATGCCCCACTTCTGGTGCGGCGTGATCCAGTTGAGCACGATCTCCTTGTTGCCGTTCGGCTTCTTGCCGAGGATCGGCGCTATGGTCTTGGTGTTCACGGGTGGCCGGTAACCCATGAAGCCTTCGCCGAACGCGCGCATCCACTCGTGGTCCTGGTAGAACTGCTGCCGGCCGGTGAGCGTCCGCCACGGGATCAGCTCGTGCACGTTGGTGTAGCCCGCGTTGTAGCTGACGTGCTCGTCCTCGAGGCCCGACCACACCGGCGACGAAATGATTTTGCGTGGCTGCGCCTGCACGTCGCGGAAGCGGATCGCCTCGTGCTCCTTGCCCTCGGCCAGGTGCGTGTGCTCGCGCCCGGTGAACCGACCAAGCGCTTCCCAGGCCTTGACCGCGACGTGGCCGTTGGTCTCGGGCGCGAGGTGCAGGATGACCTCGGCGGCGTCGATCGCCGTCTCGATGCGCGGCCGGCCCGCGCTGACTCCCGGCTCGGTGACGCGGTGGTTCAGGTCACCGAGGAACTCGATCTCGTCCTTGGTATCCCAGACCAGCCCCTTGCCCCAGTTGCCGAGCTTGTCGAGCAACGGCCCGAGCGACGTGAACTTCTTGTACAGGTTCGGATAGTCGCGTTCGACCACCACCATCGCCGGCATGGTCTTGCCGGGCACGGGCTCGCATTCGCCGCGCTTCCAGTCGCGCACTTCCGGCATGGCGAGTTCGCCCGGGCTGTCGTGCAGCGTCGGGACCAGCACCAGGTCCTTCTCGACACCGAGCACGCCGCGGGACAGCTCGCTCACCGTCCGCGCGATGCCCTTGAAGATGTCCCAGTCGCTGCGTGCCTCCCAGGCGGGATCCACCGCCTTCGACAGCGGGTGGATGAACGGATGCATGTCGGAGGTGTTAAGGTCGTTCTTCTCGTACCAGGTGGCGGTGGGCAGGACGACGTCCGAATACAGCGCCGTCGTGCACATGCGGAAGTCGAGCGTCACCAGCAGGTCGAGCTTGCCCTCGGGCGCCTCGTCGCGCCACTTGACCTCCTCCGGCCGCGCGGCACCGCGTTCACCCAGGTCCTTGCCCTGCAGGCCGTGCCGCGTACCGAGCAGGTGCCTCAGCATGTACTCGTGACCCTTGCCCGAGCTGCCGAGCAGGTTGGAGCGCCAGATGAACAGGTTGCGCGGGAAGTTCTGCGGCGCATCCGGATCGGCGTAGGCGAAGTCGAGGCTGCCGTCCTTGAACTTCGCTACGGCGTAATCGACCGGTGCGATGCCGGCCTGCTCGGCCTCGCGCACCAGCTGGAGCGGGTTCGTGTCGAGCTGTGGCGCGCTCGGCAGCCACCCCATGCGCACGGCGCGCAGGTTGAAGTCCACGAGGCTGCCGGAGTACTTCTTCGGATCGGCGAGCGGCGAGAGGATTTCCTCGACGCCGAGCTTCTCGTAGCGCCACTGGTCGGAATTGAAGTACCAGAAGCTGGTGCCGTTCATCTGCCGCGGCGGCCGGCTCCAGTCGAGCCCGAAGGCCAGCGGCAGCCAGCCCGACTGCGGGCGCAATTTCTCCTGGCCGACGTAATGGGCCCAGCCGCCACCCGTCTGGCCGACACAGCCGCACATGACCAGCAGGTTGATCAACCCGCGGTAGTTCATGTCGTTGTGGTACCAGTGATTCATGGCGGCGCCGACGATGATCATCGAGCGGCCGCGCGTCTTGTCCGCAGTGCGGGCGAACTCGCGCGCCAGCTCCACAATCTGCGCACGCGGCACGCCGGTGATCGCCTCCGCCCAGGCCGGAGTGCCGGGCACCATCGCGTTGTAGTCGGCCGCGACGTAACCGCCGCCGAAGCCGCGATCGAGTCCATATTGCGCCAGCAGCAGGTCGTACACCGTCGCGACGTGGCATTCCTCGCCGTTCGCGAGACGCAGGCGACGTGCGGGGATTCGCTTGACGAGCACGTCCTCGAGCTTCACCGACGCCCACTGCTCGTGCTCGATGCCGCCAAAATACGGGAAGCTGACGTCCGCGAAATCGCAACCTGCACCCTCCAGGCTCAGGCGCAGCCGCGTGTCCCGTCCGCCACTTTCACGCTCCTCGATGTTCCACTTGCCCTGCTCACCCCAACGGAAGCCGACGGCACCATTGGGCGCAACGATCGCACCGCTCGTTTCGTCGAAAGCGACGGTCTTCCAGTCCGGGTTGTTGGTCTCGCCGAGCGCGTCGCTCAGGTCCGCGGCCCGCAGGAACCGGCCGGCCACCAGGCTGCCGTCGTCGCGCCGGTCGAGGCGCACGAGCAGCGGCATGTCGGAATACTGCCGGCAATAGTTGCGGAAGTACGCAGATGGCTGCTGCAGATGGAATTCGCGCAGCACGACGTGGCCGAGCGCGAAGGCCAGTGCCGCGTCCGTGCCCTGCTTGGGATGCACCCAGACGTCGCAGAGCTTGGCCACCTCCGCGTAGTCCGGAGTGATCGCCACGGTCTTGGTGCCGTTGTAACGCGCCTCGGTGAGAAAGTGCGCGTCCGGCGTGCGGGTCTGCGGGACGTTGGAACCCCAGCAGATGATGTACCTGGAGTTGTACCAGTCGGCCGACTCGGGCACGTCGGTCTGTTCGCCCCAGACCTGCGGACTGGCGGGCGGCAGGTCGCAGTACCAGTCGTAGAAACTCAGGCACGCGCCGCCGAGCAGCGACAGGTAGCGCGCACCGGCGGCGTACGACACCATCGACATCGCCGGGATCGGCGAGAACCCGATCACCCGGTCAGGCCCGTGCCTGCGCACCGTGTAGAGGTTCGAGGCCGCGATCAGCTCGTTGGCCTCGTCCCACGTCACCCGCACGAAGCCGCCCATGCCGCGCTTCGATTTATAGCTCGTCGCCTTGGCAGGGTCCTCGACGATGCTGGCCCAGGCATCCACGGGCGCGAGCGTCTTGCGAGCCTCCCGCCACAGCCGCAGCAACGCGCTGCGCATCAGCGGGTACTTCACGCGATTGGCGCTGTAGAGGTACCAGGAGTAACTCGCGCCGCGCGGGCAGCCCCGTGGCTCGTGATTCGGCAGGTCCGGCCGGGTGCGCGGGTAATCGGTCTGCTGCGTTTCCCAGGTGACCAGGCCGTTCTTGACGTAGACCTTCCAGCTGCAGGAACCCGTGCAGTTCACGCCATGCGTCGAGCGCACGATCTTGTCGTACTGCCAGCGCTGGCGATAGCCGTCCTCCCAGCTGCGATCCTGGGCCTTGGCCACGCCGTGACCATCGGCAAAGGGCTCGCCGGCTGGCTTGAGAAAATTGAGTCGGTCGAGGAAGTAGCTCATGGATGACTCCGCTCCGCGCTCAGCACGGCGCCTCGGCGCCGCGACGGAAGTACCACCACCAGGTGGTGACGACACAGGTGACGTAGAAGCCGACGAACCCGTACAGGGCCGCCTCCGGCCCGCCGGTCAGCGCGATGGACGTGCCGTAGCTCTTCGGCACGAAGAAGCCGCCGTACGCGCCGATCGCGGACGAGAAGCCGATCACCGCTGCCGATTCGATACCGGCCTGCCGGATCGCGGCCGCCCTGGACGCATCGTCCCGGCCTGCGGCGGCCTGTTCATGGGCGTTGCGGAAGATGATCGGGATCATGCGGAAGGTGCTCGCGTTGCCGATGCCCGTGAGCACGAACAGCAGCATGAACAACGCCATGAATCCCTGGAAGTTGCCACCGGATGCTCCGCTCGGCAGGAAGTACAGCACGCCGAAAACGGCACCGATCATCAGCACGAACACCCAGAACGTGAGCAATGCACCGCCAACCTTGTCCGACACCCACCCACCCAGCGGTCTCGAGATTGCCCCGACCAGCGGCCCGAGGAACGCGTAGGACAAGGCGTTGATCTCCGGGAACTGTGTCTTTATCAGCATCGGAAACCCGGCCGAGTAGCCGATGAAGCTGCCGAACGTGCCGATGTACAGCCAGCACATCAGCCAGTTGTGTTTGCGCCGGAAGATCACGGCCTGTTCGGCGAACGAGGACCGTGCCGCCATCAGGTCGTTCATCCCAAACCAGGCAGCGATGGTGCAGACCAGCAGGAAAGGCAACCAGATGAAGCCGGCATTCTGCAGGTACAAGGTCTTTCCGTCTGCCGTTGTCTGCGGACCGCCGGCGATGGCGCCGAACACCGCCATCGAGATGACCAGCGGTATCACGAACTGCGTGACCGAGACGCCGAGGTTGCCGAGGCCGGCGTTCATACCGAGGGCATAGCCCTGCTTGGCCCTGGGGAAGAAGAACGAGATGTTCGACATCGACGAGGCGAAGTTGCCGCCGCCGAAGCCGCACAGGATGGCAATCGCGACGAACTGCCAGTAAGACGTGCCCGGGTCCTGCACGGCGATCCCGAGCCACACGGCCGGAATCATCAGAGAGGCCGTGGAGACCGCAGTCCAGCGGCGCCCCCCGAAGATCGGGATCATGAAGCTGTAGAAGATGCGCAGCGAGGCGCCGGACAGGCCGGGCAGTGCCGCGAGCCAGAAGAGTTCGTCGGTGGTGAAGGTGAACCCGACCTTGGGCAGGTTCACCGTAACCGCCGAAAACATCATCCAGACCGCGAACGCCAGCAACAGGGCCGGGACGGAAATCGCCAGGTTGCGATTGGCGACCCGCTGGCCGACCTCGTTCCAGAACTCAGGATCCTCGGGCCGCCAGTCCTGGATGACTGCCCGCGCGGTCTGCTGCGTTGCCTTTTTCTCTGAGCCCATGGATCCGCTCCGGCGTCCTGGTGGGGTGATCGCAGGTTACGGACCGTAGGCTCCCGGACTCATTGATCTGCTTCAATACGCGAAATCCGCGCACCTCTCATCCTCCGTACGAGCGGACTGCCATCGGTGGCCGGGCTGGATCAGCGTCCGGTCCGGGCAGCGGTCCAGCGTTCGTATCCCACGCAGGAGCCAGAACGGAGGACTCGGAGTGACCCGGGGTGGCAGTCAGCCGTTCCTCGACGGCTCAATCATGCTGCACACCAGCGGGTGTCGCCTTGGACTTGATCGAATCGCGGCGACGGGTTGAAGTGCGTGAGGCGAATCGAACCGACGTCATTGGCGACAGGCACTTCGTCGTGGTTCCCGCCTTCCTTCGCGGGCGTCCGACGTGGGTGTTCACGACCTGCGCCCGGGCGTGATCCGACCTGGCGCGGCCTCGCGTGTGTCAGAACGGCAGGGGTAGCCGCGGCTCGGGCGAACCAAAGTGGCTGAGGACGAGGAAGCCGCTCACCAGCACCGAATTCAGTGCCCAAGCCACCGTCAGGAACCGTGCGATCTCGCCGAGAACCCTGCTTTCGGTGTTGTAGGCGTTGATCCAGACACTGCGTGTGATCACGGCCGTATAGGCGACGAAGCCCCCGAGCAGTAGCGCGATCATTGGTGTTCCGACCCGCCCGAACAGGTAGAGAATAATGGCGAAATACAGATGGCTCAACAGGACGCCGTAGATCCAGAACACCCGCCAGAGAGGCGTATGACCGTGCGTGTCAGGTGAAAGAAAAGTGGTACTCATGCTCATCCCCCGGTCGGTAAGCGTCGCAAACGATTCGCGCCGTCGGCTGCGTGTCGTAGGTGGAGAATAGATAAATTCCGCGCTTGTGGGAACGCTGGTTCCGCGCCGGTACAGCAAAGGTAGCGGCTCAGAGCCTGTCTGATGCCACCAGGGCGGGAGCCCCGATCGTCAGCGTGGGCCGTTCCTGGCCGACTCCACTGGCTTCGACGTGTTCGCAGTCCGGCAGTCCCTCGCAACGCCCGGGTCACCCTCCGTTGAGCGGACGCTGCTGGGGGAAAGCCGACCCGAGGCCGCCCGTCGCTGGCAGGCGCTCCGAAGCAACACCACTACTGGTCTTCGGTGTATCCCGCCTCGCGCTGATGCCTGACGGCCAGGATCAACACGACGTTCTCAGCTGGCAACCAACGGCACTTCGCGATGTAGCCATACTTGCCACGAGACAGCACGAGTTCGCGCCGACCATCTTCCGCTACTCGACCCAGCAGCGGGTGATCCGCAAGAACTTCGAAAGCCGCCCGTGACTCGCTCAGGCGCCGCGTGGCAAGCGGTCGATCCGGCGCCTTTCCCGGAGCGCGTGTCTGCCTTTCCAAGCTCGGGGAAAGGCGCCGGATCGACCGCCCTGCAACCAGCGACTCAACAGCGAACAGGGCTACCGCTCGATCCGATACTCGATGTCCGCACTCTGCTCGATGCCCGCCTCGGCCTTCAGCGACCAGCGTTGGTTCAGGGTGTACCTGAGCTTGATGGTATTGATCGCCTCGGCGATCGAGATGCCATAGCTCACGTACAGGTCCGGTGATAGCGCCTTGCCCAGCACCACCGACGTGTCGTCTTCGCCCGTCCGTTCGACGGACACTTCGTCCAGGCCGAGGCGCGTGCCGAGGCCACCCAGCAACAGCCCGCCGCCGCTCACTGCGAGACTCTCCGCCGCCTGGTTGATGTTCGCGGCTTCACCGGACTGCAGCGTATCGATCGAACGCCCCGTCAGCAGGTACGACAAGGCCTCGTTGCTCGACATCGACGGCTGCGAGGTGATCGTGACGAAGGGTTGTGCGATCGTTCCGCGCACGTTGACCGCCACCGTGATGTCCGCGTCCTTGATTCTGCGCTCGGCCACGATGTCGAGCACCGGCTCGTTGAGCGGCGAGTCATTGAACGTCAGCGTGCCCCTCGTGATGCGAACGTCCTGACCGAACGCCCGGTACTGACCCTCGACGACGCGGATGACACCGTTGCCGCGCGGCACGTCGTCCGGCACCGTCGATACCGTTACGCTGCCCTCCAGGCGGGCCTTCAGCCCGTAGGCATCTACCCGCACGGCATCACCGAGCACGACCCTGATCCGGCTCGTGACCCGGTCGGCCGACGACGGCTCCGTGTCCTCGACGTCCGCGAGGCCGACGATGCGCTCGTCAGGTGACGTGCTGATCGTGGTCGTAATCTCGCGCGGCGAGATCCGGGCGTTCGGAATCGCCACCTCCCCTTCGACCTCGAAGCCGTTCGCACCCGCGCGCAGCACGATGTCGGGTGAGGCGATGACCCGCAGCTCCGGCGTGTCAGCCACCAGCAACCGTTCGCCGCGCAAACGCATGGAGCCGGTCATGACGCCGTCGGGCCAGGTGAATTTGCCATCGATCGTCAGCTTGCCCTTGGCGGTCTCGCCTTTCGCATCGAATGTGAGCGCATCACCGTCGAACGAACCATCGGCCTGCAGCGCTGAAACCTTCAGGTTGGTTCGATAGAGTTCCAGCGTGCCGTCGCGTACCTGGAAGTCGCCATTGAACGTCGGCTGGCCGACCGTTCCGCCCAGCACGACGTTGCCTTCGAGCCGGCCGGCCGCCCGATCGATCTCCGGCACCAGCAGCGGCAGGACCTTGATCGCTTCGGATGTCCCCGTGATGCGTCCGCTCAGTGTCGAGTCGAGCGGTGCACCCGCGCGCCGCTGTACCAGCGCTGCGCCCTGGATTTTCGTCGTTTCGTCGATGTCGATGTCGAGGTTGGCACGAATCTGCGTGGGTTCGGCCAGCAAGTCGAAGCGGCTGCTGCCGAGCCGGATGCGCTCGACGCGGAACTTGTTGCGTTGCACGTTGATGGTCGGCTCGTGCACGAGCAGCGTCGAACCCCCGATCCACTCCTTGCCCGGCGACTTTTCCGCCCAGCCGCTCGCCTGCAGCCGGCCGTCGAACTCGCGCCACCCGAGCAGCGATCGCAGGATACGCTGCAAGGGCCAGTCCTCGGCGCTGTAGAGCACGCGCCACGACTGGGGTTGCGCATGACGCTCGCCCTCGACACACAGCCGCGAGTCCTGGTCCGTGCGCAGGCACAGCGGCGACGTGCGCTGCAGCTCCGGACCCAGCACGAGCGCCGCCGGCTGCATCAGTCGCGCGTTGCCCTCGTTGAACTGGATGTCGGCCTGCGACAGATCGCCGGCCCACTGGTTGCGCTCGAGGTCGTAGCCGCCTTCGGCGATGAATTCGCCGCGGAATTCGGCAATGCGGTGTTCGGGGTCGCCCGGCGAGGCGAAGTCGAGCGTGATCCGGTGCTCGCCGACGAAGCCTTCGAGGCTGCCGCGCGCGAAGTCGAACGCGAGTCCGGCCGCATCGAGGGTCGTGGCGCTGAAAGCGACAGCCGAACGACGCTGGTCGCTCGAGTCGATGTCAGCCTCGGCGTCGAAGCTCGCAACCTGCACGCCGGCGTAATCGAAATGCCGCACGCGCGCGGTACCGGCAATGACGGGACGGAAGGGCGCTCCGCGTGCCGAGCCGCGCGAGACGAGTGTTCCGGTCATGCCTGGCAGGACGACGGCCAGCGAACGCAGGTCGACGTTCCAGTCCAGGTCGACGGCGTTGGTGCCGACGCGACCGTTGAGGTCGACGAAGGAGGTGCCGTTCGCAATGCGTACGTCCCGCAGGTCGAACATGCCGTTGCGGTGCGCGATCTCACCGCGCCCGGTCAGCGGCCGGCCGAACATCGTGCCGGACAGCGACACGAGTCGTGCCGTCCACGGCGCTGTCGCGCTGAGGCCTGCGCCTGCGATGTTGCCCCGCGCGCTGACGCGGCCGTCGACGCCCGGCCGCAATTCGCTGACGGCCAGCGCCTGCGCGTCGACGTCGAAATTCCACGCCTGGTTACCCGACCAGGACAGTGCGCCGCGACCGTTGATCCGCCCGCGCAGCGCGTAACCCTCGAAGCGATCGAGCACGACGCCGGTCTTGCTGACGATGCCGGCCGCCTCGAAGCTGGTCGACGGAATGGCGGGGCCTTCCACCTGGGCGCGTGTCGAGAACCGGTACGGCAGCGAACCTTCGAGCGTGTACACACCCTGCGGGCTCTTCACGACGGGTTCGCCGTCGAGTGCGACGGGCCATTGCAGCGCCGACCAGTCGCCGTTCAGGGCGAGCAGCGGCAGCGTGCCTTCCGGCGCGTCTGCAGCGGGCAGTTCGATCGTGCCGCTCGAAGTCACGGCGAGCCCCATGCGCGGCAGCCACAGCTGCAGGTTGGCGAGCGAAATCGTGCGTTCCTCCCATCGCCCCGCGCCCTGCACGCGCAGTTGCTGGTTCGGCAGTGCCGGCGAGGTCAGTGTCCCGTCGATCCCGAGTGACGCGTGGCCCGCAGCGAGCGTGATCGTGCCCGTCAATTGCGGCAAGCGCCCGGCGGGTACCCAGGGCGAGCCATCGAACGCGGTCATGCGGAAGGTGCCCTTTGCACGCGCTTGCTCCGTCAGGTCGAGCAACGTGCCCGCAAACGTCAGCTTCGCCGGCGCGTCGAGAAAGATATCCGCACCGAGTCGGTCAAGGTTGCCTCGCGTCACGACCCGGAAGCGATATTCGAACGCGTCGTCTGGCAGCCGCCATTCCCCCCGCAAGTCCGTGCGCAGACCGAGCGGCTCGGAGGCGCGCAGTGTGAGATTTCCGCTGATGCGTCCGTCCGGTGCGCGCACGTCGACGGGGTCGAGATCGAGCCGCCAGCGCGTCAAGCTGAGTGAGCCTGTGGCTGCCCGCGCCTCGATCCGCTGGCCACCCTTCAGGGTCAGGGCGATGTTGCCGAGCCGGAAGTCCGGTGCCGTGATGCGCAAGCCGGCCGGCAGGAAATACGGCGGCTTCTCGGGTTGCGGTGGCCGCTCCTTGAGCGTCACCTCCAGGCGCGACACCGTCAGGCCTTCGATCCCGAGGTGGCCAATGACCAGGCCACTCGGTTCGGGATTCACGGTCAACCCGCGCGCGACCACGTGCACGGCCTCGTGCTCGACGGTGACGCTGTCCGCCGTCAAGGGTCCCGCGATCGAGCCGCGCGCGCCGCGCACCTCGATCTTGAGGGTGGGCAAGCGGCCAAGCTGCGCGAGCGCGAACTCCAGACCCTGCTGCGTAAAGAGCAACCAGTGCAGGAACAGAGCGAGGCCGCCGGCCAGAGCCAGCAGCAGTCCGAGGAACATGGCGTAACGACGGCGCACGCTACAGCACCTGCGTGATGTTCAGGTGGAGGCGTGGCTTGAGGTCGGACTGCGACAGGGCCTGCGCCACGTCGAAGCCGATCATGAGCATCGGCAGTCTCCAGCGCACGCCGACGCCGACCGAATATTCGAGCGGTGCGCTCCAGTCGTTGAACGCGTTGCCCGTGTCGAAGAACACGGCGCCGCGGAAGTTGCGTCGAAAATCGCGTTCGAACTCGATGCTGGCGATGATCTTGTGCTCGCCGCCGCCGCCCTGGCCCGACGAGACGCCGGCCTTGGTCTCGCTTGCCGGCAGCGGCGGGCTCAGTGAGTTGAGCGCGAAGCCGCGAACGCTGCGGTCGCCACCGGCGAAGAATCGCTGCGAGGCGGGCAACTCGGAGAAATCGTCCACCCAGCTGGTGCCGAATTCGGCGCGACCGCGAAAGTACCAGGGTCCATGGATCGGCCACACACGCTCGGCCCGGCCATAGAAGCGCAGGTAGGAAGCATCGGATCCCAGCGTGGCGGGGCTGCCGCTCAACTCGAGGTAATACGCCGCGTCTCGCACCCATCCCGTCAGGAAGTTCGGCGGCAGGCTCGCATAGCTGATGCCGGGGATCAGCAGCAGGGCATCGTTCGAGCTGCCGTCGGGATAGATCGTGCGCTCGTCGTTGAGCTTGAGGAACATGACCTGCTGCCAGTGTCCGAAGACCTGCGTCAGGCCGCCGGTGAGCTCGGTGCGCTGGCTCCTGAGATCGCCGATGTCCTCATCGATGTAGCCGAGCGAGAACTCGAGTTTTTCGAGGCTCGGGTCACCGACCGGAATCACGTAGCGAACGAGGGCCTCGTAGCGGATCTCGGAGGCCGTGAGTTCGACGCGCGACCGGTGACCTTTCGTGTTGACCAGCCGGTTGTCCCAGGTGAACTGGCCGCGGATGCCGGTGTCGGTGCCGTAACCTGCATTCACGGCATAACGATTGCGCTTGATCGGCTCGACCCGGATCTTCACCGGTACCGTCAGCGATTCCCGGTCGCGTTCACCCTGTGTGATGACGACCGACGAGAAATAATTGCTGTCCTCGAGCGCGAACTGCGTGCTGTTCAGCGCCTCGGGTGAAAACGGCTGGCCCGGTGAGAAACGCAGGAAGGCCCGCATCAGGTCGTCGTTGATGACGTTCTGGTCCAGTTCCAGGGCGCCGAATTCGTAGCGACCGCCGGTCTCGAGCGTGAGGCGGGCATCCGCCGTCAGCCCGGCAGGGTTCACGATCAGCTCACGGCGCGTCAGCGTGGCGTCGAGAAAGCCTCGATCGCGCGCCGTGCGCATCAATGCTGCCTTGAGCGCCTCGTAACTGGCATGGTCGAGGCGCGTGCCGGGCTTGAGCGTCGTTTCGGCTACCACCTGCAGCAGGGACTTGTCGACTGCACCGGCGCCGATGATCTCGACGTCGACGGCTTTCATGAGCACGGGTTCACCGGGCACGATTTTCAGGCGCACGATCCACTTCGGATCGTCGCGGCTCGTCCGGCTGCGGATGGTCGGTGCGTAAAACCCGAAAGGACGCAGCGCGTCGGCGGCTTCGTCCACGGCGCGGTCGGCCAGCCGCCTCACCTGCGGGTCGGTCAGGTCGTCGCGGGTCACATAACGCGACAGGGTCAGGTACGAGCGGACGTTGGCCGCAATGTCGTCGGGCACGCCATCGATCTTGATCTCGATGCGTTCCCTGGGCGCCGCCGCAAGCGCCATCCCGGTCCATCCGAATGCGCAGGCCAGCAGAACCTGCCCCAGCAGACACAGCAACGCTCGAGGCCTGTGCGCGTCGATCGCGTTCATTCCGGTGACCGGCCGGGCTGCTCACGCAGTGTGTCATGGTGCGGAACCGGATCATGCCCGGCATCGAGCCGGCGCTCGGGTGCTTCGGTGCTTGCGAACTCGAGTCGCGTCGCACCGGTCATGTTCCCGCCGGCGTCGAACCGGCGCTCGCACATCGTGGTGCGGCCGTCGCGCTCGACCAGCAGCACCGACGAGCAGCGCGTGCCATATCTTTCGTGCACGACGAAAGGCGCGGACAAGGCGCGCTCCCATTCGGGCGGCAGGCCGGTGTCCGGTGTTTCGTCGAGGTCGGCCGGCAGGCGATCCGCGAGCAGCGTGAACAGCGATTCAGGTGCCACGGCAGCGGTCGCGATCGTGTCCGACAGCCGCTCTCTCGTGCGCAGCAACTTGGGCCACGGCGAATCGAGCCAGTGGTTGCTGAGGCCGTAGATGCCGCGACCCAGCGGCCTCGCTTTGAGCCCATCGCGGTTCGAGTAGTAATGGAGCGAGCGAGGCCCGCCGAGCAACAGGTTGAAGCCAGCGTAGGCCGTCGCGCGGTTGCGCAGGTCGTCGAAGTATTCCTGCGGCGAGATCGTTCCGGACAGGAAGCGCTTCACGAGGTCGCCGCGCGATGGCGCTTCCGCTGCGGGTCGCTCGAGTTCACGGAAATTGGTGACGACGCCGAACCGACCGGATCGTGCCGCGCCCAGCCAGGTGCCCGACCCGCGCAGGTCGCGGCCGGCGAGAATGCGCGTGTCGTCGGGCCACCAGCCGAGCGGGGCAGAGGGACGATCATGGAACTCGTCGCGGTTTGCGGCCACGATCAGCCGATAGCGCGGGTGGGACTGCCAGGCGAGCACGAGCAGGCACATAGACCCCGCTCAGCGCTCCCGCGGCGCAGCGATGGCGTCGATCTTGCAACGCCCGAAGAAAAAGCGCCCCGTCCTGCGCACCACCCAGATCAGCAGTACGACAATCAGCACGAGCGCAACCAGCGGCAGCGCAATGGCGAACAGCGACAGGCCCGTGGCGCCGAGCGTCTCGGCCGTGGAGACCACGGGATTGCCGAGACCGCCCGTCATCAGGCCGGACTTCGCGCGGATGAATGCCGAACTGCCTTTCGTCAGGCCGGCAATCCCACTGCCGCCGATGATCGCGACGGGCCAGAGGATGCTCGGTGGCAGGTCCGTCATCACCGCGGCGCTTGCAACCGCGCCGGCCACCAGCGTGGCGGGGCTCGCCACGACGTCGAGTGCGTGGTCTACGCCGGGAATGTAATACGCCAGGATTTCGGCAGCAGCGGCCGTGCCGAGCATCACCAGCGCCGGCATGCTCGCGAGCCACTGGAAGTTCTCGGACAGCGGGATGTAGCCGAAGTGCCCGGCAACACCGGCAACCAGCAGCGGCAGGAACACACGGAAGCCCGTGGCCGCGGCGAGGCCGATACCGAGCGCGATGCCGGCAAACGTCGTCCAGGACAGATCCATGTTTCCAACCTCGACCGTGCAACCAACCCCGCCCGTGCATTCTAGCGGTCCTGACGCGGCGCCTGCTTACAGGTGCAGCCGGATGGCGTCCCACGCCGGATTGCAAGGTGGCTGCCGAACTGCGCGCCGGCGATGTTGCTGACCGACAGCGCGAGGCCCAGCAGCCCGTACAACTCGCCGGTCAGCCCGAACAGGATGATCGCCGCGGCATTGGTCGCGGCTTTGACGATTTTGGCCGAGGCCGATGCATGCAGGAAGTCGAGCCCGAACAAGCGGACGAACAGCAAGACCAGGAAGCTGCCGGTGCCCGGGCCGAAGAATCCATCGTACAGGCCGATGATTCCCGCGGTACCTGCCGCCAGCCAGCGCGTCGATGAAACCGGCGGCGAATGCGGCGACGGGCACGAACACGATTGCCAGCGTCACGATGCGACTGCGAAGGTTGCGGTCAGCGGGCGGGTTTCAACCGCGCCGCGAACCCCAGAGCGTGATGCCCGGTGTCTGCGCCAGGGGCAGGTCCGGGCCGGAGTCGTACCAGCGCTCGATGAGGCGGAACGAAACGGACTGCGGCGGTGGCAACCCGGGAAAACCTGCGGCGATTTCCTGGCGAGTGAACCAGCGGACGTCTTCGAGCTCTTCGTCAGCGCGTGGGACCGACTCTGCAGCGGCCAGCGCCGTGTAGCCGATCATCAGCGACGATGGGAACGGCCACGGTTGCGACGAGTGGTAAGTCGATTCGAGCACCGTCACGCCGGTTTCTTCCAGCACTTCGCGGGCCACGGCATCTTCCAGGCTCTCGCCGGGTTCGACGAAGCCCGCGATCGTCGAATACCGTCCGGCGGGCCAGGAGGCCTGGCGGCCGAGCAACGCCCGCTCGCCATCCGTGACCAGCACGATGATGGCGGGATCCAGGCGTGGAAAATGATCGATGCCGCAGGCGTCGTTCGTGCACCTCATGACGTGGCCGGCGCTGGCGATGCGAGTTGGCGCACCGCACGCGCCACAGTAACGGTGACGGCTGCGCCAGTAGAGCATGGCGCGCGCATACGCGAGCACACCGGCCTGCTGCTCCGGTAACTGGGCGCCGGCGCTGCGCAGGTCCTCGAACCTGACCGAGCCCGTCGTGAACAGCGCCTGCACCGGATCCGGGCTTGCCACTTCGGCGGCGAAATAGATGCAATCGTCGAAGCAGCCCAGCAACACGGGTTCGGCGGCGAGCACGGGCAGCCTCCCGAGATCCATGGCTGTCGCAAACGCCGCCGACCAGCCGTCAGGGCCGCGCTGCACGAGAATGCGCGACTCGTGCACGGGCACGATGCGGGCCTTGGCGCCGTGCAGCGCATCGTCCACGAACGCCTCGTCCTTGCGCAGGTGCGCAATGCGATCCAGGTACGGTCCAGCGAAGACGTTGGGTGGTGCAGGCACGGCCGCGACCGGCAGGCGAGGGGAACGCGAGTTTAGCGCGGCCCCTGTCCGCTGCCTCACGTCACGTGCGGGCCGGCGACCCTCGCCTGCATGCCGGACAGTTGTCTGGCAGGATTTCCAAGGTGTCCTGCAGCCAGAGGGAATCGCAGTCGGGGCAGTTCGACAGCACGAATTCGTCGTTGTGGCAGAACACCTGCCACAGGTGCCACGCGTGCTCGAACGAGATGTGCCCTTCTGGCCAGAGCCCCCGGTAGGTCTCGTACGCATCGCAGAAGCAGCCGACGTCCTCCAGCGCGGGCCGAAAACCACTTGAATACGGCCGCAGCAGGTTGCAGAGCCGCAAAAGGGAGCCCAGCAGGGCCGCCTGCTGTTCGTGCTCGAGCGAACGCCGGAAATACGACATCTGCCGTGGCGATTTACCGCGCCGGCGCCGGACGAGGTTGCCGCCGATCGAGGCAAAATAGTCGCGATACATGCGTCGGATCCTGTCGTCCGACAACTGCGTCGCGATCCGGATGGTGCGGGTGCGGGCTTCCAGCGCGATCATCCGGTGAGTGATAGCCAAGCGCAGGCGATCGCGATCGTACCGGCTGTCTGTGATTCTCATGGCCTTCCTCCCATTCTTGATGTTTTGGCCACATATGGTCTATTACGACCAACCATGAGATTCTATATCCATATGTGGTCTGTTTCGACCATATATGGGGAATCGACCATGACTGATCCAGAGCTGACGTCGCCCAATACTGCCTGGCTGCACCACGGCAACCTGCTTAATCCGGCCGTGCGCCGGGATATTGCAGACCTCAATCGCCTGTTCCTGGCGCACGCGCTCGACCCCGGCCACGGGGCCGATTGCTGGTTCCAGTTGCCCGCCGCGACGGTCAAGCAGCTCACCGAGGTTGCGCCGGAAGCTCGGGAGCGTGCCGCGCGCAGTCCGATCTCGCTGTTTGAACTCGCGTTGCCCCGGGATGACGAGGCACCGCCGTGGCGTCTCGAGTCCGTCGCGGACACCGGCGCGGAATTCGTCGATCGCGCGCGTGGTGAGACCCGTCGTTCTTTCGGACTGGTTGCGCTCAGTGTGGCGCGGCGGCTGGCCGAGAACGTGCCGTTCTCGTCCCGCATTGCCTTCGGGCTGGGGTCGACATCCGAGGCCCGCCTGTCCGCGCTGACGCCGTCCGACTCGTTTCGGCTCGCTTCGTGGCCCGGGCTGGTGCGCCCGCGGTGGCCTGGGCACTCACGTTACTGGAGCCTGCTGGCCGACGCTGCAGCAGGCACCGTGCAGGCGGACCTGAACTGGGCCTATTCGACGGGGCTATGTCTGCTCGGGCGCTGCGAGCGCGATCCGGTCATCGTGCGCCGAGCCACTGCGCGCCGGGCGCGCCCGACTCACCGCAGGGGATCCGCCGACGACACCGACGTTCCTTGCTGACGGGGTGCCCGCACATTACCCTTCGCTCCCCTCCCGTGAACGTCCGTCCCGCCATGAAGGCCTTGTCGCTGCGCCAGCTTTGCAAGACGTACAACAACGGGGTCCAGGCCTTGAAGGGCATCGACCTCGACGTGGAGGAGGGCGACTTTTTCGCGCTGCTCGGACCGAACGGCGCGGGCAAGTCGACTGCGATCGGCATCGTGTCGTCGCTCGTCAACAAGTCGAGCGGCACGGTGACCGTGTTCGGGCACAGCATCGACAGCGAACTCGAGGCGGCGAAGTCCTGCCTCGGTGTCGTGCCGCAGGAAATCAACTTCAACCAGTTCGAGAAGATTTCGACGATCCTGTTGAACCAGGCCGGCTTCTACGGCATCCCGCGCCCCGTCGCGCGCGAGCGGATGGAGTACTGGCTCAACCAGCTGCAGCTGTGGGACAAGCGCGAGACGATTTCGCGGTCCCTGTCGGGCGGCATGAAACGCCGGCTCATGATCGCGCGCGCGCTGATCCACGAGCCGCAATTGCTGATCCTTGACGAGCCGACCGCAGGCGTGGACATCGAGGTGCGCCGCTCGATGTGGGAATTCCTGCGCCGGATCAACGCGCAGGGCACCACGATCATCCTGACGACACATTACCTCGAGGAGGCCGAAAACCTCTGCCGCCACATCGCGATCATCGACGAAGGCCGCATCATCGAGAACGATCGCATGTCGACCGTGCTGCGCAAGCTGCAGACGGAGACCTTCGTGCTCAACCTGCGCGGGCCACTGCGCCGGAGCCTGTCGCTGCCTGGTTATCGCATGACGGCGCCGGACGAGACCACGCTCGAGGTCGAGGTCAACAAGGAGCAGAACCTGAACGAGATCTTCGCCGCCTTGTCCGCTGCAGGTGGTGAAGTCGTGAGCATGCGCAACAAGTCCAACCGCCTCGAAGAACTCTTCATGCGCCTCGTCGAAGGCCGCGACGTCGGCAGTGGCCAGCCGACCGCGCCACCGGCTGCGCAGGCGAGCGCATGAGCGTCCAGTCATCGAACCGCGCGCCCGGCGCTGTCCCTGGCGGTCATGCCGAAGTGACGACGGCCGCCAACATGCGTCGTGCTCGCCGGGTCGGTTTCGCGACGATCGTCATTCGCGAATTCAGCCGCATCATGCGCATCTGGGGCCAGACGCTGGTGCCGCCGGTAATCACGGCGACGCTGTACTTCATCATCTTCGGCAACCTGATCGGCGGGCGGATCGGGCAGATGGGCGGCT
>Ga0073899_10002004_pt1 | contig 18485 bp, 13 predicted proteins | sample KloWWTmetaKNB5Ph_FD_88975 | JGI IMG/M metagenome (GOLD analysis project Ga0073899, IMG submission 88975) | Active sludge microbial communities from Klosterneuburg, Austria, studying microevolution and ecology of nitrifiers - Klosterneuburg... | ecosystem: Engineered > WWTP > Aerobic digester >... | reverse complement strand
GCGCCCTGCGGCGACTGACCGCCATGGACGGCTTCTGGCACACGCCGCGCGTGGCACCCGACGGCAAGCAGCTGGTGTTCAGCGGCTTTGCCGGTGACGGCGGTTCGTACCGCGTACAGCAGCTGCACCTGATTCGCCCCGACGGCAGCGGCTTCCGCACCCTCACCGCGGGTCTCGACCGCGACGTCGTGGGTGCCACGTGGGATCCCGACAACCAGACCATCTGGTTCTCGGCCGAAGAGCGCGGCACCATCAACAGCTGGTCGGTGTCGGCGCGGAACGGTCAGGTCAAGCCGGGTTCAAACGGGTCGCACCGGATGGAGCTCGCCGCCATTGCGCCGAAGGGTGGCTACGGGCTCTCGATTCGCAGCACCATGACGCAGCCGTGGGAGCTGGTGCGCTTCCCGCTCAGGAAGCCGTGGGAGTTCCAGCCGATCACCCGCTTCAACGAGTCGCTGGCCGGCGCGGTGCGCTTCGGCGAAGTCGAGGAAATCGAGTATCGCTCGGGTGACGCGCTGGTGCAGGGATGGCTGGTCAAGCCGCCCGACTTTGCCATCGGCACCGCTCGCCCGCTGCATGTCGAGCTGCACGGCGGACCCCACGCCATGCACCATCTCGGCTTCTCGCCGGCGGTCCAGCAGATGGCGGCTGCCGGGTACCTGGTGCTGCTCCTCAATCCGCGCGGCTCGACCGGCTACGGGGCTGACTTCGGCGCCGCGCTCGGCACGCGTTTCCCCGGCGTCGATCTCGACGATGTGCTCGCCGGCGTGAGCGAGGTGATGGGTCGAGGCTGGGTGGACAGCAGCAACGTGTTCATCGGCGGATGCGGGGCAGGGGGAATGCTTGCGAGCTGGGTCATCGGCCGCAGCCGGAGCTTCGCGGCCGCGGCAATCCGCTGTCCGGGCAACGATTGGCTCGCGACCTCGCCCGGCCCCTTCGGTCTCGAGGAAGCGCCCTTCTTCTCGCGGCCCTGGCGTCAGGATCGGCTCGCGTGGGGCGAGCGCTCGCCACTGCAGGTGGTGGGCGACGTGCGCGCGCCGGCGCTGATCATTGCCGGTGATTGCCGGCGTGCAGCGCCCCATGACGAAGGGGCCGAGTGGTTCGCCGCGCTCCAATTGCGGGGCGTCCCCTCGGCACTGGTGCGGCTGCAGGACGAATGTGGCGCCGCGACACGTCACCCATCGAACTGGATGCGGACACGGCAATTGATTCTCGACTGGTATCGCACCGCTCCGCGGAGAACCCCATGACCCTGCGCACCGCCATCCTCGGCGCGGCCACGCCACTCGGCGCCACGCTCGTGCGACTTGCCGCTGACCGCGGCGACCGGCTCGCCATCGTGTCCGCGCAGCCGGGACGGATTCCCCTCTTTGCCGATCTGGCACGCGAGCGCCCCGAACAGGTCGTGCTCGTTGGCGACTCGCGGCGCACGTTGGAGGAGGTCGTGGCCGCCATCACCGAGGCGCTCGGCGGCGCGGTGGATCGGCTGGTGCTCGCAGGCTGGCAAGAGCATGCCGGACCGACGCTCGGCGACAGTCAGGCCAACATCACCCTCGCCAAGCTCGATCCGGCACTGGTCCTGGCGCAGGTTGACCAGAACGCGGTGCTGCCACTCGCCCTCGCGCGCGCCTGCCGGCTGCCGCTCCGTCAGGGAAAGGCGCCCGCCATCCTGGCGATCACCTCATGGCTTGGCTCGTTCACCGACCGCATGGATGGGGGGCACTACGGCCAGGCCATCAGCGCCGCCGCGCTGCAGATGGCGATGCGCACGCTGGCGCTCGACCTGGAGCCCGACTCCATTCGCGTGGTGATCGGCAACCCCGGGCTCTATCGCACCACGCTGCACGGCCCCGCGGTGCAGCCCACTGCCGATGAAGTGGCCGCGGGCCTGCTCGCCGTGCTCGAGGCGGCGGATGAGGCGATGAATGGGCGGATGGTGGATTGGAAGGGGAGGGTGATGGGGTGGTGAGTCGTAGTCGTTGGGCGTTGGGCGTTGGTCATCGGAGGATTGTCATCCTGAGCGGAGCCCGCGTAGCGGGCGTAGTCGAAGGACCTCTTCCCGGTGCGCGCGGATAGAGGTCCTTCGACTACGCAGCCCTGCGGGCCGCTCCGCTCAGGATGACAAATCCCAGACAACCCCTCACCCCTCACCCCTCACGACTTACGACCTATTGCTTACGACCTCTAACGAATCCTCACCCCCACCTGATGCGTCGCTCCCTCTCCCTTCAATTGCTGGAAGGCATAGTCCACTGACAGCCGATCGGCGTTGACGGTTGCGCCGAGGGTGAGCGGCGACGTGCCGCGGTACTCGGGCTGGGCCGCGGCTTGCAGCCCGGCGCGCCCGGTGAAGCTCCAGCCGCTCACGCGCACATAGGTGAGCTCCACGCCGCCACCGCCGATCACGCGCCCGCGCTTGTCGGTGCTCACGGACGCAGCGATGCCGGCATCCAGCCACGTGCTGATCGGCCGACCCGAGACCATGGCGCCAACCGTGGCGCGCGTCGGGAGTCGCAGGCGCGGAGTCGAGCCGTTGTCGAAGATGCCGTCGGGGTCAGAGAGGACCAGGCCGATCGCCACGAAGGAGAGGTCACCCGCGAAGCCGATGTCGAGGGACGGCGTGCTCTGGCGACCGATCGCCACCTGCTGGGCGAGATACTTCCCGGTCACGCCCATCCTGATGCCGTTCCGCTCGATCGAGGCGCTCATCAGGCCGAGCACGCTCGAGGAGGCGAAGTCGCCCCCGCGCGCCAGCGCACCGATGCGGGTGGAGCCGTCCTCGGACTCGGCGCCGTACTCGATGTACTGCGCCGCGAAGCCGATCGAGAGGCCGAGCGCCGCGGTGTTGGTCGCGAGCGATGCCAGCGAGGCGCGCGAGCCGAAGCGCTGGGTCGAGATCACCGTGTTGCGCGACTCGCCCACCTGCGCGGGGTTGTAGAAGATCACGTCGGCGCCGCTGCCCGCCACGTAGGCGTTGCCGAGGCCCATGGCGCGCGTGGAGCCGGGGAGCAGCAGCAGCGGTGGCGGGGTGGGGCTCTGCGCCACCGCGGGGTTGGTCACGAGCGTCAGCAGGGCGAGCAGGGTGACAGGGCGCATCATCGGGCGCCTCCAACGAAGAAGGTCGGCGCGATGTTGGAGAGCCCGATGTCGGTCACGAACACGGTGCCCGCGATGGTTCGGTCGAAGACCCAACGCACCGAGCGCAGCTGTGAGGGATCGAAGCGCGGATCCTTGTCGCGGAAGTCGGTGAGCCGGATCACATAGGTCTGCGGCACCAGCTCGGCGAGCGAGCCGAAGCTGCGCTTGTCCGCGCCCGCACGGCGCATCACCGTCACCTCAAGCGGACGCCGCGCGACGCCGTATGCGGAGAGCGGCAGACTCACGCGCGTCCCGGCGGCATCGATCGCCTCGATCGAGAGCTCGACGGGCGTGGAGTCCTTCACCTCCTTCTTCGGCTTCTCCTTCTTCTCCTTGTCGGCCTTGGCCTTCTCCTCCTTGGCCTTGGCCGCCTTCTCCGCCTTCTCCTTGGCGAGCTGCTCCTTGCTCTTCGGTGTCGCCGTGGCCGTCGAGTCGGCCTTCTTGGTCGAATCGGCCTTGGCCTTGGTGCTGTCCTTGGGGACGGCACGCGGCGAGGGCTTCTCGTCGGTCACCGCGAGCGAGAACTCGAGGGCACTCGCCGTGCCGATGTCCCAGGCGTTCCGCAGCGAGTCGGAGAGCGTGACGGTGTACGCGGCCGGCGGTCCCATCTTGGTGGTGTCCTTGCCGGCGAGCCGATTGTTCCATCCGAGCCAGACGGCATAGCGCCCCACCTGCCCGCTGCGGAGCGGCATCACCGACTCCTTCCAGGTGGCGAGCGAGTCGCCCTGCAGCATCACGCCCGGCGCGGAGCCGGTGGTCACGTCGACGTCCTCGTCGAAGTTGGCCAGCGCCTTGAAGTGCCCGTCCTGGAAGCGGGTGGCGTACATCGTCTTCGGGAGCCAGGGACCGGCGGTGCGATGGTCGCGGAAGAGCGGGAGGTACTCGGACTTGCCACGGAGCGTGGCCTCGACAAAGGCCGAGAGATAGACGCGTGCCATTTCGCGCTGCTCTTCCTCGGGAATGAGGCCGCGGAGGTCGAGGTAGCGCGCGCTCAGCGGGCCGCTGTCGCCGTTGCCCCAGGTGGTGTTCCACTGGCCGTGATTGGCGCGGTACATCCAGACCGCCGCCTTGAAGTGCGGCTGGCCGTCGGTGAAGCGGATGCGCGAGTACTGACTGAGCCCCATGAACGACGACACGTCGCCATCGTGCGAGCCGTGGATCACCAGGTAGTTGATGTTGTCGAGCGGTGTGGGCTTGCTCGACGGCCGGTACTGGCCATCCACGGGGGCGATGGCGGCGATCGCCTTGATGTCGAAGTTGAAGTCGAAGGTGAGCGCGGCGTTGTCGGGGTAGCGGGAGAGTCGATTGAAGGCCGCCGCGATCGCCACGGCCTCGCCGCCGCGGGAGTGCCCCATCAGGGCGATGCGGCTCATGTCCACCCGGCCGTGGAAGGGGCTGCCGACCGAGTCGTTGAAGGTCTTCCACGCCTTGAGGTGCTGCAGCAGCATCCAGCCGCGCGCGTCGTTCTCGCCGCCGATCCCGCCGTTGAGGAAGTTCTCGTCCACCGAGGCGAAGATGTAACCGCGACTGGCGAAGAGTTCGCCGAGATAGCCGTAGCCCGGATCGGAATAGTCCTTCATGTCGTGGTTGCCGTGGACGATGAGCACCAGCGGGAACGGCCCCTCGCCCTCCGGATACAAGACGCGGCCATTCACCGGCATCGAGTCGAAGCCGAAGCCCCAGTACTTCTTCCGCTCCGGCGTCGCGGTGGCCAGCTTGGTCCCATCCACCGGCTTGGTCTTGAAGGTCACCGAATCACGGAACTCCGCGCGGTGCTTGTCCTTCCCGCTGCCGTAGTACATGGTGTGGACGGGGAAGCTGCCGGTGGTCGCCGGATTCGGCGCGCGCAACTCGAGCTTGGCGAGGACGGTCGGGGCATCGTTGCGGGCGAGCCGAAGCGGCTGGACGCAACCGAGCAGGAGCAGCGGGAGAACCAACGCGGCGTGGCGCATGTTGTCCTGGGGAGGGAGTCCTGAGTCGTGAGTCCTGAGTCCTGAGGCGCGAAATAAAACACGATGCCCCACCCTCCGGGGGAAGGGCGGGGCTGTTCGCGGTTCGCTGGTCGCCGTTCGCCGGCTAACCCTCCAGCTTCCGCGAATACACTTCCAGATAGCGCAGATCATCCTCCGGATCCTGCCGCGCGACGTACACCACGCCGCTGCCGAAGCCCACCACGCTCGAGTTCGGCTTGAGCGTGGCCTTGCCGATGAGCTGACCGGCGCTGTTGAAGATGTCGTACTTCGGCGCCTTGTCGCTGGCCGGCCGGGTGCGCAGCACCCAGATCTCGCCTTCGGGGCTGACCTGCACCGAGTTCTGGCCGGAGAACGGCGGCATCGTGGCCGGGAAGTCGCTATCCGGAATCTCCTGCGCCGATGCCGGGGGCCGCGCCGTGGAGATCGAGGTTCCGCCGCCGCCGGGGCCACCCACCGAGCGCGAGATCGAGAAGCCCGAGCTGTTCTTCTGCGCCTCACGGTACGCCGTGCGCTCGGCCGCCGTCACCTTGATCGGCGTGTAGGGCTGCGCCGGACCACGCGTCACCATCTTGTTGGCCCCGATCACGTCCACCCGATACGGCGCCGGCTGCACCACCGCGACGCGACCATCGGGGAGGGCACCCCACGCCGGCGCCGCCGTCCACGGCTTCGAACTGATCATCACGCGCATGCTGTTGCCGCTCGAGCCGCTGGTGTTCACCGTCATGCCCGAGGGCACCTTGCCGAGCGTGTCCACGCGCTTGGCCTTCGGATCCCAGCGGATGATCGACACCGAGTCCATTGCGCCGCTGCCCGCGTCCGGGCGGGGCATCCCCTGGAAATAGAGGCGCGCGGCGGCGTCCACCCCGCGCGGCATGCTGAGCCCGATGCCATTCTCGCTCGCGGGGGGCAGGAGGGCCGTGGGGATCTTGCCGTCGGGGCTGACCACGTGGACCTTCCCGGCGAGCGGGTCGCCGATCCAGGTCTCGTTGCCCGGCCCCGGGAAGACCGACGCGGGGAACTGGTACTCGCCCGGCCCGCCCCCCTTCCGGCTGATCGGGGTGACCGCCCCAGTGCCGAAGTTGACCATCATCAGCTTCTGTTCACCGCGATCGGCGACCACCGCCTTGTTGCCCGGCAGCTCGCGAATCCCGGAGATCTGGGTGAACGGTTCCTCGATGCGCTTGAGCGGGGCGCCGGTCAGGATGATGTTCCGCGACTGCCCGGCGGCCGGCACGGCAGCGGCAATGGTGAGCCCAGCGAGGATCCAGGATGGATGAACCACGGACCAACCCCCAGTGAGAAGAGTGCGCTCCTGCGACCACTGACAGATGCCCTGCTGGCGGGAAAGGTCGCGGCCACCCTGCCGGATCTCGCCGCCCCGCTCGTCACCCGCTTTGCCCCCTCCCCGACCGGGGAGCTTCACCTGGGGCATGTGTTGCATGCCGCCTGGGTCTGGGGTGTGGCGGAGGGAGCTGGCGCCCAAATCGTTATCCGGATGGAAGACCACGACCGGAGCCGCTGCACGCCGGAGTTCGAGCGCAGCATTCTTGCCGACCTCGCCTGGCTGGGGTACTCCACCGATCATCCCTCGCAGCTCTCGCTGGCACGGTCACCATCACCCTACCGGCAGAGCGACGTCCCCGAGCGCTACCAGTCCGCGTTCGACTCCCTCGCCCGCCGCGACCTGCTCTACGGCTGCCGGTGCACTCGCGCCGACCTCGGCCCTCCGGGTCCCGACGGCGAGCGTCACTATCCCGGCACCTGTCGCGGGCAGCCCATTGACGGCCCCGGGCCGGTCTCGGTGCGCGTGCACCTTCCGGATGCCGAGACGGTGGTCACCGATCTGCGGCTTGGTTCACTCGACCAGCATCCCGCCCGCGAACATGGCGACCCGGTGATCCGTGACGCGCGCGGGCAATGGACCTACCAGTTCTGCGTCGTCGTGGACGACCTGCTGCAGGGGGTCAATCTGATCGTCCGCGGTGAGGATCTGGTTGCCTCCACCGGGCGGCAGCTGCTGCTCGCGCAGCTTCTCGGTCGCACCACGCCGTTCGTGACGGTGCATCATCCGCTGCTGCTCGCCGCCGATGGCAAGAAGCTCAGCAAGCGCGATCGGAGCGAGACGGTGCGGGCAATGCGGGAGCGAGGGATGGCGGCGGAAGAGGTGTGGGGGAGGGCGGTGGGGTCGGAGTAACCAGTGACCAGTGACCAGTGCCGACGGTCCCGTCCCCCGTCCCTGGTTACTCTGGTTACCCCTCACCCCTCACCCCTCACCCCTCACCCCTGACACCCCGACCTGACGGCCGCGGCTGAAAACTCATCGTCCATACACCATCCGATACACCGCCCAATTCCGCAGCACCGCGCGCACATAGCCGCGCGTCTCGTCGAAGGGAATCCGTTCCACGAAAATCTCGGGGTCTGCCAGTGGCGCCCGCACCTGGCCCTGCGGGATGATGCCCTTGAGGGTGGCGCGACTCCAGCGATCCACCGGTGTGCCGCCGGCGTTGTAGGCGGCCAGGGCGCGCTCGATCTCGGGGTAGCGACCGAGCCCACCGGCAAGGTGGCGCATGCCGAAGGCGAGGTTCACTTCGCCGACCCAGAGCAATGCGGGATCGAACGAGGTGAAGCCGAAGCGGCGGCTCAGCGACGGCGCGTTCGCCGGCATCACCTGCATCAGACCGCGGGCCCCCGCTGCCGACGTGGCGCGCGGCTCGAAGCGACTCTCCTGGCGGATCACCGAGGCGGCGAGCAAGGGATCCACGCGCTCACTCGCGGCCGTCTCCCGGAGTCGCGTCTCGAACGGCAGCGGATAGATCAGCTGCCACAACGAGCCGTCGCGCGTGGCGCCCGCCGCCAGCGCCCGCTCGGCGACGCGCGTGGCGCGGTTCGGGTAGCCCGCCATCGCCAACCCCTCGGCGGTGCGTTGCAGTGTCTCGGCGGTGGTCGCCGCACTGGCGAGTCGGTCGAGTTCGAAGCCCGCCTCGGTGCCCATCGCCAGCGAGTCGAGCAGCGCAGCGCGGGCGAAGGCCGCCTGCATCGCCGAATCCGGCGGCGTCGGGTCGTGCAGCGAGACGTCCCACGGCATCGTGTCGAGCCGGGCGGCGGCACGCACCGCGTAGTAGCTCTCCGGTCCGCGGGCGAGGGCGTCGCGCAGCCCGGCCGTGCCACCCTCGCGATCGCCGGCCGCGAGCAGGGCACGGGCGCGCCAGTACCTAATGGCGTCGCTGTTCACCCCGACCGGCGGGTTGGTCTTGAGGGCGTCGTCGAGCTCACGCGCCGCCGTGGCCGCATCCCCCTGCTCGAGGGCAATCAGGGCGGCGAGGATCACGCCGCGCGGCCAGTGACTGCTGCTCGGATAGCGTGTCGTCAGCGTGCGGAAGATGGTGCGCGCCGAGTCGGTCATCCCGGCGTCGATGGTGAGGTCGCCGAGGAGGTAGAGCGCGGTGCCTGCCGCGACGGTGTCACGCGGGAAATCACGAATCACGTTGCGCAACGCCTGCGTGGCGCCGCCATCGCCCGCGCGCAACAGGGCGCGCGCGGCGTAGTAGGCGGCATGTCCCGCGAGTGCCTGATCGGTCACGCCGCGAAACTGCGCCGCCGCCTCGGGCCAGCGGCCGAGCCCCCCGAGGGCGGTGCCGTAGCGGAATCGGTCGGCCGAGCCGAGGGCACCCGTCTTCGCCGCCACCGCATATCGGGCGATGGCCTGCCCCTGCAGGCCCAGTGCGGCGGCTCGACGCGCCACCACGAGCTGCTCGGTGCGACTGAGCGTCGGCGCGAGTTGCTCAATCAGCGCGAGTGCTTCGCGCGAGGTGGCCGAGGGTGTGGCGTCACTGAGCAGCGCCAGCAGTTCGTCGGTGATCGTGGCACGGCGGCGAGCGTCGCGCGTGTTATGCCACCGCAGTCTGAGCGCCGCGACGCGCGCGCCGAGTCGTTCCCAGGCCGCGATCGCGCCCGTGGTGTCGCCGGTGCGCTCGCGGGCCAGCGCCTCGGTGCGTGCCACGCGCGGCGTGGCCGCGTCGAGCGAGAGCGACCGATAGACTGATGCACGTCGCGCGGAGTCGGATTCCACCCCCGCCGCACGAAGCGCAAACCAATCCTGCAGCGCGGGGAAACGCTGACCCGCCAGTCGATAGTGCGTGGCTGCCGAATCGAGCTGGTTGAGTCGGTCATAGCCACGGGCCAGCAACAACAGCCGCCGTCCCTGCTCGGCGGCCGTGCGTGCATCGGAGTTGTTGGCCGCGGCCAGCGTGGCATGCTGCACCGCGTCGCGTGCGCGCCCCTCGCCCAGTGCCGCCTCGGCGAGGAGGCGCCGTCCGAGCCGATCGTAGCGCGCATCGAGCCACGGCTCGCGTGCCAGCAGCTTCGTCACCGTCCCCCATCCCTGCCACGCGGCCGCGGCCTGCGCGCCAAGGATCACGGCATCCGGGGTCCGCGTGGCCGGTGCCTCGAGGAGCGGCCCGAGGAGCTGCGTGGTGCGCCACGCCTGCCCTGCACGCCACGCCGCCTCCGCCTCGGCCAGTGGGGACTGGGCGGAGACGGAGGCGGAGGTGACAATCAGGAACGTCAGGAAAACGGTACGCATGCTGCAAGATACGATGCCCGAGGACGGAGGACCGAGAACCGAGGCTCGCGACATGCGGCTCGGTCCCCGGTCATCGGTCCTCGACTATCGGCCCTCGGTCATCCCCCGCAGCGCCTCGCGAATCCGCGGTTCGTCGAGGCGGCCCAGCAGCGAGACGACGCGCCGCCTCCGCGCCGCGGGTTCGGTCTTCGATTCGGCAAGCGCAAGGAGCCAGTTGACGTTGTCGCGGCCACCGGCGGTGCCGAGTGCGTTGACTACCGCGTCACGTGTGCGGTCGCTGTCGAGCGACGAGTAGAGATCGCGCAAGAGGCGATAGTCGGCACCCGTGGCATACTCTCCGCCGATGCCCTGGATGGCGAGCACGCGCAGGTCGTCACCGAGCGTGGTGCGACGCACGGCGTCTCTGGTGAACTGCCGAGCACGCGGATCGCCCGAGCGCGACAATGCGGACCACGCCTGCCGGCTCAACCACGGATCGCTCTCGGCGGCAAAGGCGATCATGGCCGTGACGCCCTCGCCCCGGTCGAGCGACGCAATGGACGACAGGGCGGTGGAGCGGATCGACTCGTTCTCGCTGCGATCGCGCACCACCTCGTCGAGCAGGCGCGCCACGGCCGCCGATCCGATGCCGCCCGACTCCGCACGACGGCGCGAGAGCCAGCTGATGGCACTGCGCCGGAGATCGCGCGAACGCTCGGGATCGCGGGCGATCGTGGCGAGCGTCGGCGTGACGGTGGCGCTGTCTCCCAGCACCGCCGGAAGGAGCGCCTCCCGCGCCGGCCGGCCCTCGAGTGCGGTCGCTTGCGCCAGCAACCAGGTGGCCGCCTCGCGGGCCGGGACGGTTCCGAGATCCGTGCCGGATTCCGGCGTGGCCGTGAGGGGCCCGGCAAAGGTCTCCATCTTGATGATCTCGCGGCCCACGCGGACGACCACAACGCGCACCGGCCCGGCCGTGCAGCTCTCGGCCTGCCCGACATCGCTCGCGAAGCTCGTGTAGTAGTTGCTGCCATCACCGGTGCGCAGGAGCCCGGCGCCGTTGCCGCAGACCCCGGCGCGCGCTGCGAAATGGAACTGCACGTTGCCCTCGGGCGCCGTCGCGATCCGACGATCGAGGCCCTGCCCGGCGAGGGGCATCGCGCCGGCGAGCAGCGCGACGACGAATCCTCCGAGGCGGCGGCTCACTTGTCCACCAGGTCGAGCAGCAGCTTGGTGGCGCGCGGATCCTTGCTCTGGGAGAGCGCCGCGATGGCCATGCGCCGTGCGCTGGGATCGGTGCCGCTCCGGGCGATCTCGATCAGCTTGTCGACCGCTGCCGGCTCGCGTCGCTGCGACAGGGCGTCGATCAGGGCGCTCCGGATCCGCTGATGGGTCGCACCATCATACAGCTGGGAGAGCGTGGCCACGTCTACGGTGGCGCCGATGGCCCGCATGGCGGCGAGTCGCGAGTCGAGTGGCTCGTCGTCGTTGCGGGCGAGCGCCGAGAGCCACTGCATGTTGGCGTCCCCGCCGAAGCGCGCCACCGCGGCGGCGATGCGTCCCTGCAGGCGCGTCGAGGTCGTGCGGGCGTAGAGCCCGCGCAGCCAGGCGAGGTCGTCCAGCGAGGTGCGCTCCGCGGTGAAGCCGTCAATCATCGCCATCCGGAGCGATTCGTCGGTGTCGGTGCGTTCGATGAAGGTGCGGACCGCTGCGCGAGCCCGCGGGTTCGGGTGCCGCGCGAGGGCGCGCGCGGCGACGCGCTGCACCGAGGCGTCGCTGTCGCGGGTCAACTGCTCGAGGACCGTGGCCGCTTCATCGCTCGGCATCTGGGCGAGCCAGTCGATCGCCTGGATCCGGAGTGACGTGGACGGGTCGTTCCGCGCGACACCCACCACCGTCGTCATCGCTGCGGCGTCCTTCCGCTCGGCGAGCAGGAAGAGCGCAGTGCGGCGGAGCGGCACCGAGCACTCGTCCTTGCGGGCGAGCATCCGCGTCGCAGCCGTCCGGGCCGATTCCGGATCGCTGCGCATCAGCGCGGTCAGTGCCTCGCTCCGCACCGACTGCTCCTCCATGTCGCACGCGTCGCTCGCCCGTGCCGTCAGCGCACGTCGGACGGCCGGGTCATTCGCCATGCCGCGCGAGGAGAGGACACCGGCAATGCGAGCCGCGAGGGCGTCGCCATCGGGGCGCCCCCCGAGGTGCAGCATGGTGACGTTGCCGGTGGTGCTGGAGAGGACCGCATCCCGGGGGATCAGCGGTGACGCAGGGGCGCGCGGCGCCTGCGCCGCGGGCGTGGACGCCGGCGTGGCCTGGGCCCGCCACCGCTCGAGGATGCCGAGGGCTTCCTGCAGCTCCGGCGTGCCACCGATGCGGTAGAGCGAGAAGGCATGCCAGTAGGGCACGTCGCGAGCATAGACCGAGGTGGGGAAGCGCTTGCTGATGTCGCCGAAGAGGGTTGCCGCCCGGCGGTAGTCACCGCGATTGAGGTGCTCGCGGGCCAAGCGATACAACGAGTCCGCCGGATCGTTCGGGGCCCAGTTGCCGCGCGGCTGCACCTGGAGATCGCCGAAGCCCGAGAGAGACATCGCGTCGCGGAATCCGCTGCTCGAGAACACCTGGTCGGCAAACAACGGTGCCGATGGGGCATACGCGTCGGCGTTGGCGGTCTCGAAGTCACCCGCGAGCGGCGCCAGCGATCGGTAGCGGTCGACGCTCGACAGGATGGCATCGTAACGATCAGGCCAGGCGAGCGGCGAGATCGCGGTGGGGGGCGTCGGCGGCGTGGGGCGGGACGGGGCCGTGGTACCCTGCGCGGCGACCGCGAGCGGCAGGAGCAACAGCGCAAGGTGGAGTCGGGTTCGCATGGGCGTTCTCAGTTGATGTGCGAGGAGAGGGAGACAACGGCAGAACGCAGGCGCGGCACGAGGTCGCGCTGGTTGACCGCATCACGAATCAGGGAAAGGTCATCGCCGGTCCGGGGCTCGAGCCCCGCCACCTGCACCAGCACCAGCTCGAGGTCCTCGAGGAGCGCGAACATCCGCGGATCGCTCGCGACGGGCGAGTCGAGCAGGAGGCGCGTGGTCTGCAGCAGTTCGAGTCCCTGGCTGACCAGGGCCTCGTTGCCGAGCGGGGTGGCCGCTTCATCGGGCAGACCGACCAGCAGCACCGCCGTCTGGCCGAGCAGTTCCTCGGTGGTGCGATGGTAGGGCGCGGCGGGCGTACCCGCCGCGAGGGTGGAGGCGTTCGCGGTCGGGCGACCCGCGGCCGACTGCCGGCCAAGGGCCACGCCGAGCAGCAACGAGGCGGCGATCGCGGTGACGAGCATGCCCCAATCCCGTGGCCGCCAGCGCCGATGGCTCGGCGTCGGCGTCGCGAGCCGCGGCGCGATCGCCTGCCACATCGCCTCCCGCGGGATGTCGGTCGGTACCCGCCAGTGCGCCGTGGCATCGCGCAGCAGCGCGTCGAGTCGGTTGTCGTCGGTCATGGTCGATCCTCCAGGTGCAGGGCGAGGGTCTGGCGCAGCCGCACCCTCGCCTCGGAAACACGAGCCTTGCTGGTCCCCTCCGCCACTCCGAGCGCCGCACCGATTTCGGCGTGCGTGTAGCCCTCCAGCGTGTGCATCACGAGGGGGAGGCGGAGATGGTCCGGCAGGGCGTCAATCGCAGCACCGACGGCATCCCGCAGGTCGGGATGCACGGCCTGGTCACCTGCCGGGAGTTGGTGGTATTCCGTCAGGTCCTGCTCCCGCGTCCGGAAGCGCTTGACCCGGCGCATGGCATTGAGGCAGGTGGTCGTGGCCACCCGATGCAGCCAGGTGGCGAACGAGGACTCCCCACGGAACTGCCCCAGGGCGCGGAAGAGCTGGACGAAGACGTCCTGGGTCAGCTCGGACGCCAGGTGACGATCCCCGGCGATCCGATAGGCGAGGCGGTAGACCCGATCCACGTGGGCGTCATACAGGCGACGGGTCGCCTCCTGGTCGCCCGCAACCGCGCGGGCGATCAGCCACCGCTCCTCGTCCTCTTCCGTCCCCGGCGCCGGGGTGATCCGCAAGGCGTTGGTCATCGTCTGGAGGGTTGGACACATGGGGGGCGAAAATCGTTGCGGGGTCGAGCCGACGGTCGTGGCGGCGGGACGGCTCGCCTCTCCACGCAACGCGCCCCGCGGCCGAGTGTCATCGTCCGCGGGGCGCTGGTGGCGTGCGAGGTGCTCTTCAGCTCTCGGCGGGCTTGAACTCCCCTTCCCAGCGCGCCATCACCACCGACGCGAGGCAGTTGCCGAGCAGGTTTACCGACGTGCGCGCCATGTCCATGATCGCATCCACGCCGAGGATCACGGCCACGCCCTCGAGCGGGAGGCCGAACGAGGTGAGCGTGCCGGAGAGGATCACCAGCGAGGCTCGCGGCACCGCGGCGACCCCCTTCGAGGTCAGCATCAGCGTCAGCATCATCAGCAGCTGGGTGCCGAGCGTAAGCTCGATGCCGGCCGCCTGGGCCACGAAGACGGACGCGACGGCGAGGTAGAGCGTCGAGCCATCGAGATTGAACGAGTAGCCGGTCGGCAGCACGAAGGCGACGATCCGCTTCGGCACGCCCATCTTCTCGAGGTTCTCCATCGCCAGCGGCAGCGCCGCCTCCGATGAGGCGGTCGAGAAGGCAATGAGGTACGGCTCCTTGACGTACTTCCAGAAGAGCTTGAGCGGCACCCGGGCAATGAGCGCGATCGGCAGCAGCACGATCAGCACGAAGACGATCAGCGCGCCGAAGAGCGTCAGCACCAGCGCGCCGAGGTTGGCCAGCACCCCGAGGCCGCTGTTGCCGATGGTCACCGCGATGGCCGCCGCGATGCCGAAGGGCGCGAAGAGCATGACGATCCCGGTGAACTTGAACATCACCTCGGTCAGCGACTCGCAGAAGGCGAGCATCGTCTCCTTCGGCTTCCCCTTGACCTGCGCCAGGCCGATCGCGAAGAGCAGCGAGAAGAAGACGATCTGCAGCACCTCGTTGTCGGCCGCCGCCTTGAAGAACGAGGCGGGGACCGTGTGGTCGAGGACACCGGCCAGCGTGGTCTTGTTCTGCGCGAACTTCTCGCCCGCCTCCGCACTCGCGGTGAGCTGCACGCCGTCGCCGGGGCGGACCAGGTTCACCGCGCCGAGGCCGATGAAGAGCGCGGCCGTCGTGGCGATCTCGAAGTAGATGATGCTGCGGAAGGCGAGGCGCCCCACCTGCTTGAGGTCATCGCCGTGGCCCGCGATGCCGACCACGAGCGAGCCGAAGATCAGGGGCACCACGATCGACTTGATCATCTTGATGAAGATCATCGAGATCGGCTGCAGTGCCGGCGCGAGCGACACGCCCGTCCACACCGCGTTGTCGAGATAGCCGATCAGGATGCCGACCACCATCGAGATGCCGATCCACCAGGTCAGGGGGATCTTCCGCAAGGCAGCGAACATCAGGACTCCGGGGGAGGAGAGGGATCAGCCGGCGAGCGTGCCGGCCTTCTGTTCGACGCGGTCGAGCAACTGCATCCAGCTCTCGGCGAACTTCGCCACGCCGTCGGCCTCGAGGAACGCGGTGCGCTCGGCGAGCGTGCCGACGCCAAGGGCATCGTAGGCCGCCAGCGTGCGTGCCGCCTCGGCTTCGGCCGCCGGCGTGATGCGCACGTGGGGATTACCGTGGTCGGCGTAGGCGCGGAAGGTCTCCGGCGGCAGCGTGTTCACGGTATCCGGCGCGATGAGCGCCTCGACGTAGAGCACGTCGGAAAGTGACGGGTCCTTGGTGCTGGTCGAGGCCCAGAGCGTCCGCTGTGCCTTGGCGCCCTTCGCGGCGAGCGCCTGCCAGCGCGGCGTGAGCAGCGTCTCGCCGAAGGCCGCGTACGCCGCGACCGCGTTGGCGATCGCCACCTGGTTGCGGAGCGCCGCGCCGGCCTCGCCGGCTCCGGCGAGCGCGGCATTCGCCTGGCCATCCACGCGGCTCACGAAGAACGAGGCCACGGAATGGATCGCATCAATCGGCAGCCCGGCTGCGGCGCGCTGCTCGAGGCCGCGACAGAAGGCATCCACCACCTCGCGATAGCGCGAGACCGCGAAGAGGAGCGTCACGTTGACGTTGATCCCCTTGGCGAGGCAGTGCGTGATGGCCGCGAGACCCTCGCGCGTGCCCGGGATCTTGATCATGGCGTTCGGTCGGTCCACGCGCGCCCAGAGTCGTTCCGCCTGCACGATGGTCCCCTCGGTGTCATGCGCCAGCGTCGGCGCCACCTCGAGCGAGACGGTGCCGTCGCCGTGTCCGATGGCGTCGAACACCGGCCGGAAGACGTCGCACGCCGCCTGCACATCGGCCACCATCAACGACTCGACGATCTCGGCCGAGGTGGCGCCGCGCGAGGCGAGGGTGCGGATGTCGGCGTCGTAGTCGCTGCTCCCGGTGATCGCCTTCTCGAAGATCGTCGGGTTGGACGTCATCCCCTTGAGGCCGTCCTCGCGAATCAACCGCGCGAGTTCACCGGAATGCACCAAATCGCGGGTGATGAAGTCGTACCAGGGCGACTGGCCGAGGAGGCCAAGCTGCACGAGGGGATGGGTCATCAGGGAGCTCCGAGTCAGACCAGCGAGCGGACCGCATCCACGACGCGGGCCGGCGTGAAACCGAATTCCTGGAAGAGGCGGTCGCCCGGTGCGGACGCGCCGAAGTGATCGATCCCGAGGGCGATGCCGCGGTCGCCGATCCAGCGCGACCATCCGAAGGTCAGCGCCGCCTCGATCGACACGCGCGCCGTGATGGCCGCGGGAAGGACCCGCTCGCGCCACGCGGCGTCCTGCGCCGCGAAGAGCTCCCACGACGGCATCGACACCACTCGCGTCGGAATCCCGTCGGCCTCGAGCGTGGCCGCGGCGGCGGTGGCGACGTGCGCCTCCGACCCGGTGGTCAACACGATCGCCTTCGGCGCCGTGGCCGGCTCATGCAGGATGTAACCGCCGCGCGCCGTCTCCGCCACCGCATCGCTCCGCCGCGCGAGTGCCGGGAGCTTCTGGCGGGTGAGGATCAGCGCCGTCGGGCCGCTGGTCCGCAGCATCGCCGTGCGCCACGCGGCCACCGTCTCGGCGGCATCGGCCGGGCGCAACGTGACCAGGTTCGGGATGCCGCGCAGCATCGCGAGGTGCTCGATCGGCTGGTGCGTCGGGCCATCCTCGCCCACGCCGATGGAGTCGTGCGTGAAGACGTAGGTGACCGGGAGCCCCATCAGCGCCGCGAGGCGGATGGACGGCTTGCAGTAGTCGGCAAAGACCAGGAAGGTCGCGCCGTACGGGCGCACGCCGCCGTGGCACGCCATGCCGTTGAGCGTGGCGGCCATGCCGTGCTCACGGATGCCCCAGTGGAAGCGCGGTCCGGTGCTCGTGGCCGAGAAGACGTCGCCGAAGGTGATGTTGGTGCCGTTGCTGCCACCGAGATCGGCCGAGCCGCCGGCGAGGCCGGGCACCACGGGCGCCAGCGCCGCGAGCGCCTGCTGCGATGCCTGCCGCGTGGCCAGCGACTGTTCGCTCAGGTCGGGGAGGCCACTGTCCCAGCCTTCGGGGAGGGTGCCGGCGAGTTGTGCCCGGAAGGCCTCGGCCTGGCTGTGCGCCGTCATCCGCGCTTCCCACTCGCCCACCAGCACCTTGCCCCGCTCGACCAGCGGCGCCATCTCGGTGTACGCCTCGGGCGCCACGTGGAACGGCTCCGTCGGCCAGTCGAGCAGGGCCTTGGTGCGGGTGATCTCGTCGGCGCCGAGGGGCTCGCCGTGTGCCTTGGAGGAGTCGCGCTTGGTCGGGGCCGGGTCGCCGATGATGGTGCGGAGCACGATCAGCGTCGGCGCATCCTTGTGGGCGGCGGCCTGCGTCAGCGCCGTGTCGATATCGTCGAGATCATTGCCGTCGCGGACATGCAGGACGTGCCAGCCATAGGCGGCAAAGCGCGCGGCGACATCTTCGGAGAAGCAGAGATCGGTGCGGCCATCGATGGTGATCTTGTTGTCGTCCCAGATCACGGTGAGGCGGTCGAGCTTGAGGTGACCGGCGAGCGAGGCGGCCTCGCTGGCGACCCCTTCCATCAGGTCGCCGTCGGAGCAGAGCACCCAGGTGCGGTGGTCGCAGACGTCGGCGCCGTACTGATCGCGCAGCATCCGCTCGGCGATCGCCATGCCCACACCGTTGCCCACGCCCTGCCCGAGCGGGCCGGTGGTGGTCTCGACGCCCACGGTGTGGCCGCGCTCCGGGTGACCGGGCGTCTTCGAGCCCCACTGCCGGAAATTCTTGATCTCCGCGAGCGGCAGGTCGTAGCCGCTCAGGTGCAGCGCGCCATAGAGGAGCATCGAGGCATGGCCGCAGGAGAGCACGAAGCGGTCACGATCGGCCCACTCGGGGGCGTGCGGAGCATGCTTGAGATGGCGGCGGAAGAGGACGTAGGCCACCGGGGCCAGCGCCATCGGCGTCCCGGGATGCCCGGAATTGGCCTGCTGCACGGCATCCATCGCCAGGACGCGGAGGGAGTTGATGGTCTTCCAGGCGGCGTCGGTGGCGATGGGGGCGTCGGTCACGGTCGGTCGGGCTCGCAGATTTGGGATGAACAATGGCCAGCCCGCCAAAGATAATGGAGGCTGGCCATTTCAGACCCGGACCCGCCCGAGGCAACGCCTAGCGCTTGCTGCGCGCCCGCGCGACCCCGACCCCGGCGGCGAGCACGGCCGCGGCGCCGACCACGGCGGCAGCGACCTTTTTCCGCTTGGCGACCTTTGCCTCCTTGCCGCTCACCTTGTCGGCCAGCTTCTGG
>Ga0073899_10002002_pt1 | contig 18494 bp, 16 predicted proteins | sample KloWWTmetaKNB5Ph_FD_88975 | JGI IMG/M metagenome (GOLD analysis project Ga0073899, IMG submission 88975) | Active sludge microbial communities from Klosterneuburg, Austria, studying microevolution and ecology of nitrifiers - Klosterneuburg... | ecosystem: Engineered > WWTP > Aerobic digester >... | reverse complement strand
TCGGCGCACTGGCTGGCGGCGCCGCCGGTGACGTTGGCGGCCATCAGGTTGGGCGCGACCTGGCCGGGCGCGAGCGCCCCGAACAGGAGCTGGGTCACTTTGCCCATCGCGCCGATCGGCGTGACGTTGGTCTCGCCGGCCACGCGGCCCGCGACGATCGCGAGCACGAACGACACCAGCACGCCCAGCACCGCGATCGGCCAGAAGATGTCGAACAGCGCGACCTGCAGCAGCACCGAGAGCACCAGCGCGACCGCGGCGCCGCGCAGCCACCAGGTCCGGCTGACCTCGCCCGTGTCCTCCGTCGACCCGCCGCCCTGGGTCCGCCGGAACGCCCCCGCGATCGAGCGCCACGAGAACGCGAACGAGGTCAGCGCCGAGGTCACCATCATCGCGACGCCGGGCCACAAGAGCCACTTGTTGAGCGGGATGAACCAGGCCGCGTCTGGCGCGCCCGCGACCGCCCAGCCCTCACCCAGCGCGATCGGCGCGAGCACGACGTACGCGACGATCGCGCCGAGCAGCAGCGACAGCCCGGCGCGCAGGCCGATCAGCCCGCCGATGCCCACCATCAGCAGGTTCGGCTCGACCGCGAGCGTCAGGTTGCCCGCCGAGACGCTGCCGGCCGCGCCGGCGTAGCGGCCCGGCAACGCGACCTTCCCCACCAGCTTCAGGTGCTCGGCGACCTTCACCGCGGCGGCCAGCGCGCCGGCGCCGACCAGCATCCACACCCGCGCCACCGCCTCCTTGCCCGACGCGTACATCTCCTTCAGCGTCTCGGCCGAGGCGATGCCGCTGGGGAACGGCAGCCGATCGACCAGCAACATCTGGCGCCGCAGCCCGATCGCGACGACGATCCCGACGCAGCACACCGAGAACGTCCACAGCGCCAGCAGCGGCCACGACAGCGACGTGCCGTCGAGCAAGGTCAGCGCGGGGATCGGCGCGACCAGGCCGGCCGACGAGATCGCCGCGCCGGCCGACGCCGCGGTCTGGTTGAGGTTGTTCTCCAGCATCGTGAACGGGGCCATCGGCCGCACCGCGCTCATCGCCCGCCAGAACGCGAACCCGAGCAGGGCCGCGGTGACCGACATGTTGTTGCTCCAGCCGATCTTCAGGCCGCTGTACAGGTTGCACAGCGACAGCAGCCCGCCGAGGACCATGCCGGTCGCGACCGCGCGCACGGTGAGTTGCCGCATCGTCCGGTCGAGCGGCGCGGGCTGGAGGGATGCCATGCTGTCAGGTATCACGTCGCGCGCCGTGGTCGCAGTGGCCAGGCGCGCTCCCCTGGTCTCGTTGTTGATCGCGACCGCGTGTGCCTCGACGGCGCCCCGGGCGGTAAGCCGGCGGCGTCGGTCGCGGCACGTCGCGGCGCGCGCGCACGCTTCCGCTGCCGCGCGCTGTGTAGACTGCGCGCCATGGCCGAGCCCATCGACCGCGTGACCCTGTTCGTGCCTGGCGTCCCACCGGACGCGTCGCTCCAGCTCGGCGATCAGGTCGCGCACGAGTGGGTCGCCAACGATGGCCGCTTCGCCGACGCGTTCCGGTTCGGGACGGTCGAGCCCGACGTGCTGGCGCGGCTCGCCGTGACGCCCGGCGCGGTCGTCGTCTCCGCCCGCGTCGACCTGCGCGAGGGCCGGGAGGCGTTGATCGCCGCGGTCGAGCGCTTGCGCGACGCCGGCGCGATCGCGGTGCGGCTCGAGGAGTCGATGCTCGGCTGGGACGTCGCGCGCTGGCTCGAGCTGGTGTCGTCTCCGTCGCCGTGGGACTGGCACCGCGCCGCGGTCGTCGTGCTGTCTGGCGACGGCGCGCTGCAGTCGTGCGGCATGCACGCGTTCTCGCTGCCCGACGTGCGCATCGAGCTCGATGGCGATCGGGCCGCGCTGCAGGAGCTCGCCGAGACGCTCAACGTGTACCAGCTGGCCGAGGACCCGGTGCTCCGGTCAGGGCAGACGTTCCGCCCCGACGACGAGGCGCCGCGGCGCGTCGTCGAGCGGTGGCCCGACGTCGTGTACCCGCCGGGCCACGCTTGCCACAACCCGTACGGCGTCTGGCGGCTCGGCCCACCTGGTGGCGCCGGGCGGGGCGTCGGCGAGCTGGTGCCGGTCTTCGTCCCGGCGCTCGCCGCCGTCCTCGGCGCGCTCGAGGCGCAGCACGGCCAGCCGCTGACCGAGGCGCAGGTGCTCGAGGCCCGCGACCGCGGCGCGTGCATCATGATGGAGCCGCGCGACGCGCAGCGGCTGGAGCGATCGCGTGGCTACGTCGACCTCGAGCCCGAGCTCGCGTGGGAGCAGTGGCAGCTGCTGCGCGGCGCCGGCGAAGGCTAGGGCCACGCCCGGGGGCTACGGGCTCTCCGCCCTGGGCGCGCGCAGGTATGCGGCCTGGAGCGCCGCCGCCAGCTCGACGTGCTCCGGGTTGGCGGGGGCGGTCGGATCGAAGGGGCCCTGGGTCCTGCCGGCGCCGACGTCCGTGGTGGTGCCGTGGACGAACACCTGGACGAAGTCGAGGTTGTCCCGCCGTCGGGCCTCACGCCAGCGTATCGTGCGGGGCCGCGCCGGGCCCGGCGTGCGCGCCGCGATCGAACACGCCGCGCGGCGGATCAGTTCGGCATGCAACGCGACGCCGAAGCCGGTGGCGCGGTCCTTGGGGACCGCCGGGCCGGCCAGGTCGACGTGGCACCAGCGGCGGCCGGCGGTCGCGCCGAACTCGTCACGACGACGTGACCTCGCCCTCGGCGTCGAGGAAGTACGCGTTGCCGGCCTGGACGATGAAGCTGCCCTCGTCGATCCAGTCGCGCACGGCCTCGAGATCCTCGGGCGAGGCATCCGGATTCGCGCCCACGGCGTCGTCGTGCAAGTGGAACGGGAACGGCACCACGGCGTAGTGCCACAGGTCGGGGTGGATGAACGCGAGCATCGGCGCGCTCCCGACGTGGAGAAAGCCGATCTCGTCGGACAGCAGGTCGAGCAGCGCCTCGCCGTCGTCGAGCAGCTCGGCGTCGGCGTGGATCGCGCGCGCCGTCACCGTACCGTCGCGGTGGGACACGACGACGTTGAGCGGGGCCTGGTCGATGCCGGACAGCCGCGGCACGCCGACGAAGACGAGCGTCGGCAGGCCGTCGCCGCTCGCGCCGGCGAGCCATCCGTAGGCCTCGCTCGTCTGCACCAGGTAGCGCCGCGCCGGATCGACGAACTGCGCCACGGTGGCGACGTCCATGCCGAGCCGCTGCGCGATCGCCGGTGCGTCGTACGCGCGCAGGTCGAGCTTCTCGAGGAACGCCTTGTCGAGAAACCAGGTCACGAACGGAGTCTAGAACGCGGGTCGCGCGATCGCGCCGCGCGGCGGACCAATTCGGCGAGCCGCCGCAGCCGATGCGCGTGTCGGTCCCGCAGCCGGGCCGCGAGCTTCTCGGTGTGCGGTCGAGCTCGTCGTCGGTGTGGATCGTCGCGATCGCGCACCGGCGCCGTGGTCGCGACCGAGGTCATGGCGGCGGCGGCGAGCTGCCCGAGCTTCGCGATGGTCCGCGGCGGCGAGTCCAGCACGTCGGTGTCGACCGACGACGTCAACCGGCGGGTGGCGCGGCGGCTCGCCCGAGGTAGCGCACGACGAGCTCGATGAGCTCGGCGCGGAAGCCGGGCTCGTCGAGCAACGCCGGCTCGTCGACCACCGCCGCCTCGATGACCCGCTCGGCCGCGTGGACCGCGATCCACGCCATCAGCCCGTGGGGGCCGGGCCGGACGTCGTCGCGGCGGGTCATCGCGGCCGCGACCTCGCGGCGCACGGTGCGGTCGACCTCGTCGCTGACCGGCGCGGTCCAGCTCGGCGGCACCTGGCGGCGGATCGCCTGGCGCAGGCCGATGCCCCCCAGCTCGCCGAGCAGCGCGTCGATGATGCGGCCGGCCACCTCGGCCAGCGGCGCGTCGCCGGCGGTGACCAGGATCTGGACCGCCAGCGCCTCGGTGCGGCGCTCCAGCCGGCGGGCCAGCTCGGCGAGCAGCGCGTCCTTGTTGGGGAAGTACTGGTACAGCGAGCCGATGCTGACGCCGGCGCGCTCGGCGACCTGGTTGGTCGTGAAGCCGTCGAGGCCGCGCTCGTCGAGGACCTGGCTGGCGGCGGCGAGGACCGACTCGATGATGTCGGCGCCGGCGCGGGTGGACGGCGGCTTGCGGGGCGCGATCCGGCGGTCGCGAGGCACGGGGCGATGGTGCCACGACCGGCGGCGCGCCGCGACCGGCGGCGCGCCGCGCCTGCTGCCCGTGGGGCGTGGTACCAGTCGTCATGCGCGTTGCTCTGATCTGTTTGATGGTCGCGAGCGCGTGCGCCTCGACCGCGTCCCGCGGGACGACGGCGCCGCCGCCGACCCCTCGTCTCGATGTCACGACTGCGCCTCACGAGCCGGTCGCGCCGCCGTCGCCGTCGCCGCCGCCACCGCCACCGCCGATCGCCGAGGCGCCGGCCTGGGATGCGCCGCCGCCACGGCCGCACGTGGTCGCCGTCCTCGCCCAGGTCCCCGCGGCTGCGCGGTTCGTCGCCGGGCTCTACGCGGCGCGGCTCGTGCGCGGCCCACTCGCCAGCCGGTTCCAGGGCATGCTGGCCATGGTCGGCGTGATGATGCCCGCCGCCTGCGGTGCGGTGACGCTGAGCCAGTTCGACCAGGTGGTCATGGCCGGCGTCGGCACCAAGGGCGATCACGTGGTGTTCCTGGGGCCGAAATTCGCGGAGCGGAGCACTGCGGATTGCCTGACGGCCGCGACGATGGGGCGCAACGGCGTGACCGTGAAGCGCCGGAAGGCGTTCGGGACCACCGTGTACTTCGAGGCGGGACCGCAAGCCACCGGCGGCGCGCTCGCCTGGAGCAAGGGCTCGGGGCCGATCGTGGCGGACCACGAGCCGTGGCTGGCGGCCGCGCTCGATCCCAAGGCGGCCAAGGCCGAGCCCGAGTTGGTCGCCCTGGCCAGCAGCGTCGATCACGGGCGGACGTTGTGGCTCGCCGCGCTGCTGTCCGAGCAAGACGTGGCCGGCCTCGGCGCGCCGCCGGGGACGTTCAGCGGGCCGTTCGCGTTGCGCCTCGGCGTCGACATCGACGGCGAGGCTGACATCGACGTCGATCTAGTGTTCGCGTCCGAGGCCACCGCGGCGCAGGCCGCGGACTACCTGCGCAGCCAGTTCGCCCCGATGCAAGCCGACGGCGGCACGCGCGTGAGTCTGGGGGTGCACGGCGCCGAGGTGCGGCTGATCCTGCGCTTCGATGCCGCCAGCGTGCAGCGGTTCCTGGCGATGCTGCCCGCGAGCTGAGCGGCGCCGGCGCGCCCGCGCGACCGGCGGCGCGCCGCGACCGATCACGCCGCGCGGCGGACCAGCTCGGCGAGCAGCGCGACGCCGAAGCCGGTGGCGCGATCCTTGGGGAACGCCGGGCCGGCGAGGTCGACGTGGCACCAGCGGCGGCCGGCGGTCGCGCCGGCGAGGTGCTCGTAGACGAACTGCGCGGCGCAGCTCGACTGCGCGTTGTTGCGATCGGCGACCGAGTTGCGCAGATCGGCGACCGGGCTCCGGAACTCGTGCGCGTACAGCTCGGGCGCGAACGGCAGCGGGTGACACAGGTCGCCCGAGGCGCGGCCGGCCGCCAGCGCGTGGGCCTCGAGCGCCGCGTCGTCGCTGACCACCGCGGCGTGGATCACGCCGGTGGCGATGAGCTGCGCCCCGGTCAGCGTCGCGGCGTCGATGATCAGCGTCGCGCCCAGCTCGCGCGCGGCCCAGCTGACGCCGTCGCCGAGCAGCAGCCGGCCCTCGGCGTCGGTGTTGTTGATCTCGACGGTCTTGCCCGAGTGCATGCGCAGGATGTCGTCGGGCTTGTAGCTGCGCGCGTCGATCGCGTTCTCGGCGATGCACAAGAGCAACGACAGCCGGTAGCTGGGCCGCTCGGCCGCGAGCACGCGGAACGCGCCGAGCACCGCGGCCGCGCCGCCCATGTCGGCCTTCATGCCCTCCATGAAGCCGCGCTGCTTCAGGTGCAGGCCGCCGGTGTCGAAGGTGATGCCCTTGCCGACCAGCGCGACGTGGCGGTCGGCGTCCTTGGGCCCGACCTGCGCGATCAACAGCCGCGGCGGCTCGAGCGCGGCCTTGCCGACGCCGTAGATGCCGCCCAGCCCGCGCGCGGCCAGGTCGTCGCCGACGTACTCGATCACCTCGACGCCGTCGCCGAGCGCGGCCCGGGCCGCGGCCGCCAGCGCCGACGGGTGCAGCTCCGACGGCGGCGTGTCGACGAGGATCGCGGCGTCGCGGGCGCAGCGCACGGTCAGCTTGGTGCGCGCGTCGGGCGCCACCGGGGCGCCGTCGGGGCCGAACGCGGCGAGGGCGACCTTGACCTTCGACGGCTCGGCCTTGGCGGTGAACGCCGGGATCGCGCGCGACACGGCGTTGGCGGTGGCCAGGAAGTCGCCGGGCTCGTCGAGCAGCAGCACCACCAGCGCCTTGCCCTTGGCGCCCCACGGCAGGTTGGTCAGCGCGAACCGGACGCTGTCGGCGCGCGACGGCGCGTTGTAGCGCGACACCGCGTCGGGCAAGACCGCCAGGTGGAGCCAGGTCGGCCCGCCGGCCAGGGTCGAGCCGAGCGCGCCGCGCAGCCCGGGCTTGGTCCGGGTCGCCAGCTCGCGCAGCAGGTCGGCCCGCTTCTTGTCGAGGAGCCCGCGCGGCAGCGGGCCCTTGGCGATGCGGGCCGTGGGCGCGACCACGACCAGGTGCTCGAGGCCGGCGGTCGCCAGCTTGCCGGGGGCGGCGAAGGTGAGTTCGATCATGGCGGCGAGCCTACGCCGAAGGGCGCCTTGTCGCATGGCCCCACTCGCACGCGTTGCTCCGGCAGTGAGCGACGCGCTGGGCATATGCTCCAGCGTCATGGCACCGACGTTCCGAGTTCAGCTGACCGAGGCGCTGCGCGGTGCCCACGGACAGCTCCGCACCGAGGTCGGGAAGCAGTCGATCTATGGCTTCGTCGTCTACACGAGCGGCCAGGCGGAGTTCGACTACGTGTGCGCGTCGGCGAACACGGAGCAGGCGCTGGGCAAGGACGCGGCGCTGCGGTGGAGCGTGCCGGACTGGGAGCACCACGACTTCGCCAAGGCGGTGCGCCAGCTCGCGGTCCCCGGCGACCGCGATGACGCCAAGCTCTACGGCGACATGGTCGCGGCGCTGGCCGCGCTCGACAAGGAGGGCCGGTTCGGCAAGGGCGCCGCGCGGGCGAAGGTCATCCTCAACGTCGTGTGCGGCGACATGAGCGAGGAGTTCTTCGTTCGGGGGCTGAAGAAGCTCAACCCGGCGCCGGTGGCCAAGCGATGGATCACCGAGAACACGCCCGGTCCCTACCTCGACGCGTTGGAGCAGAAGCTGCCGAAGGGCCAGCGCCTGGAGGCCCTGCTGGTGCTGCGCGAGGCGTTGGCCCTCGACCGCGACACCCCCGCGGTGCGCGCGGCGCGGAGCCGGTACGTCACCCAGTACAACCTGGAGCCGCGCATCGCGCGCTTCGGCAGCGTCGCGATCCCGGCGTTGATCGACGCGATCGAGCGCCACGGCTTCGCTCCGGCGTTCAACAAGCCGGGCTCGCCGGCGTGGAAGAAGCACGGCGCGTTCACGGTGGCGAACCAGCTCGCCACCGGATCCGCATTCCTGATCGGCACGTGCGGCGTCCCCGACGAGGCGTCAGTCCAGCGACTGCTCGACATCGTGCGGCGCAAGGTCGCGCTCGACAAGAAGGTCCGCGGCCACGTCTCGACGCTCGCCGAGAACATCGCGCGCGTTCTGCACCGGCAGTTCCCCGCGCGGCTCCCCGACACGCGCATGAGCGAGACGACCAACCACCTCCTCAACGCGGAGGACTACCTGGGCGCGCGCAGGGCGTAGCGCGCCACGGCCGGGCCCCGCAGGTGCGGCGGCGCGCGGGCGATCCGCGCCCGTCAGGTCCGGCGGCCGGACAGCACGGTGAGCGCCGGCGCCGACGCCGGATCGGTGGCGTCGAAGCAGGCCTCGCAGACGCGGTTGACGCCGCGGAACGCGTCGAGCTCGATGCGCGGCGCGAGGTGTTCGGGCAGGGGCGGCTCGTCGCGCAGCAGATCGGTGGTCAGGTACTTCTTGTTCGAGTCGGGGAACACCGTGACCACGACCGCGGCGTCGCCGAGCTGCTCGCGCAGGCGCACCGCCGCGAGGAAGTTGGCGCCCGACGAGATGCCGACGCCGAGGCCCTGGTGGGCGAGCGCCTGCGCCATGCGGATCGCGTCGCCGTCGTCGATCGCGATGACGGCGTCGAGGGCGTCGAGCTGCACGATCGGCGGGATGAACTCGTCGGAGATGCCCTGGATGCGGTGGCGGCCGACCTTGTGCCCGGTCGACAGCGTCGGCGAGTTGGCCGGCTCGACCGGGTGCACCTTGATCCCGGGCACCTCGCGCTGCAGGTAGCGGCCGACGCCCATGATGGTGCCGCCGGTGCCGACGCCGGCGGTGAACGCGGTCGGGGCGAGTCCCTGCGAGCGGAGCTGCGCCAGCAACTCAGGGCCGGTGGAGATGGCGTGGGCCACCGGGTTCTCGTCGTTGGCGAACTGGCGGGGCAGGAACGCCCCCGCCGTCTGCGCGGCCAGCTCCTCGGCTAGCCGGATCGAGCCGAGGAAGCCGCCTTGCTCCTTCGACACCAGGTGGACCGCCGCGCCGAACGAGCGGATGAGCGCCTTGCGCTCCTCGCTCATCCAGTCGGGCATGAAGATCGCGACCGGGTGACCGAGCGCCCGGCCGATCGCGGCGAACGAGATGCCGGTGTTGCCGCTGGTCGCCTCGATGATCAGCCCGCCCGGCCGCAGCGCGCCGGTCTCGATGGCGCGGCGCAGGATGTGCAACGCCATCCGGTCCTTGATCGATCCGGTGAGGTTGAGGTGCTCGGCCTTGGCGTAGACCGCGCGCAGCGGGCCGCCGTCGAGGCGGTACTCCACCGCGAGCAGCGGCGTGTTGCCGACCAGGACGCGCAGCCCGCGCAGGCGGTGGATGGTGCGATCTTCGAGCACGGGGCCTCCGCGGACAGCATACCGCCCCGGGGGCATCGCATCGACGGGCCGGGCTGTCTCGGCTGCGGGAGGCCGGGGCGGCCTACTTCGACGCGCCCGCGTCGGCGGCGCTGTCGTACTGCGCCTCGCAGCTGGCGGCGACCGTCGGGTTGGTGAGCTTGCACTGCTCGATGCCGAGCCGCCGCACCTGGGCTGGCGTGAACTGGTCGACGCAGAGCACGAGCTTGTCGCCCGACATCGAGCATGCGATCGCTGGCTTGGTCCAGGCGTCCTCCTTGCAGAGCCGTTCGATCAGCGCGGCGTCGGCGGCGGCCTGCTCCCTCACCCACGCGATCTCGGAGGCGCGCTCGTCCTTCAGGGCCAGCGCGGCGATCGCCTCGCAAGTGGGCTCGGGCCGCGGCTCGCCGGCGGCGGCGACGGCGCCGAGGACGCCGAGCATGGTCGAGCCGACGTCGACCATGTCGCCGAGGACGGCCTGTTGGCCCTCGCCGTAGGCCCGCTGCATCGCGGTGGCGACGTGGTCGCGCTGGGCGGCGGTGAGCATGGCCTGGCAGCGCGCGGGGGGGGCGCCCGGCTTGACCGCGGCGATGCACGCGCGCAGCTCCGGTGACCATGCGTCGTCCTGACACACCTGGCGCAGGGCCGCCGCGACGCGTTCCCCGATCAGCGCGGCGTTGCGCTGCTGGCTGGCGGACATGTCCTTGGCGGCCTTGCCCTGGACCTTGACCTGACCAGCCTTGGCGGCGATCTCGTCGCAGCTCGCCGGCCTGGCGGCGCCGGCCGGGTCGTGCTTCTTGCAGCCCCCGGCGACCGCGCCGGTCAGGAGCCCCACGCTGAGTACCATCGAGAACTTCATCCGCGCTCCTCCTCCGCCCTCGACGTAGCCGCACGCGCCGCGGTGCATGCGAGGGCGACGCGCACCATCGCGGGTGCGGTCGACGAAGTCAACCGCGACGGTCGGGCGGCGTGAGGCCTGGGTGCGGCGCTCGCCGACGCCGGTCGGCGCGTCCGTCGGGGCGGTACGCGACCGCACGCGCGGTCTACGCCGGCGACGGTGCGATCATCGCGCACGAGGACTCCACCGAGCGCATACTCGCGTTAGGGAATCGCATGGACCGGATCCGCGCCGCGCGACGACGCATGCTGACGGCGACCCTGGCGCTGGTCGTCGCGGCGGGCGCGCCGACGCCCGCGCCGTCGGGGGCTGACGAGCTTGCGCCGCGCGAGGCCCCCGTGAGCCCGGGCGCGCGGCCCGCGGACGAGCCGGCTCTGCCGCCCGTGACGCCGTCGCTGGCGCAGCCCGACGCGCCGATCCAGCTCGCGTTCGTCGGTGACGTCATGTTCGGTCGCTACGTCGGAGGGCGCCTGCAGCCGATCCCGGCGAGCCCGCGGCTGCTGACCGGCGCGCGGGGGCCGCTGACCGCGGCCGATCTGGCCATCGCCAACCTCGAGACGCCGATCGTCGAGGCGCCGCCGCGCCGCGGGCCGCGCGAGCGCCGGCGCTTCGTCGGCCGCGCCGCCCACGTCGCGCTGCTGGCGGCCGCGGGCATCGACGCGGTCAGCCTCGCCAACAACCACGCCGACGACATGGACGACGCCGGCGCCGCCGCCACGGTCGCGATCCTGGCGCGGCACGGCGTCACCGCGCTCGGCGCCGCGGTCGCGACGCCGCCCGCGGTCCGCGTCGAGACCCTCGCGGCCAGCGGGTGGCGCCTCGCGATCGTCGCGGTCACGACGGTGCGCAACCGCAGCCAGCGCGCGGGCGCGCTCGAGTTGCCGTACCTGGCGCCCGCCGACCTGGCCACCGTCGCCGCGCCGGTGATCGCGCGCGCCCGTCAGGACCACCACCGGGTGATCGTGCTGGTGCACTGGGGCGCCGAGGGGCGCCACCACCCCGCGCCGTGGCAGCGCCAGGCGGCCCACGCGCTGGTCGACGCCGGCGCCGACCTCGTGATCGGCAGCCACCCGCACGTGTTGCAGCCGATCGAGCGCTACCGCGACGGCGTCATCGCCTACTCGCTGGGCAACTTCGTCTTCGACAACCGCGCGCCGCGGCAGTCGCGCACCGCGGTGCTGACGATCGGGCTCACGCCGGGCGAGCCCTGCGCCGCCGTGGGGGTCACGCCGATGGCGCTCGGGCCCGGCTACCGGCCGCGCCCCGCGGGGCGCGCCGACGCGCGGCTGGTGCGCGCGGCGCTGGGCACGGTCGCGCCGTGCGCCCGCTGATCCACGTCGGAGCGCCTACTCGACGCTGACGCTCACCTCGACGCCCTTGCACGGGACGGTCTCGGTGATCTGCAGGAACGAGCCGCCCTCCTGACCGGTGACGTCGAACACGATCGGCCCGCCGGCGACCTCGATGTCGCCCTTCATCTGGCCGTCGACCGCGCCGCCGCTGGCCTTCAGGTAGGCCGTGCCCAGGCCGGCGCCCTCGGGGCCGGTGCCGGTGATGATGATCTTGACCGGCTCGTCGGTCGGGATGTCGAACTTGGCGTAGCCGGTGGCCCGGCACGGCGCGGTGAACGTGAAGGTGTCGCCCCGGTGATACAGCGGCGCGTCGGCCATGGTGTCGCCGATGCCCGACGCGGCCTCGCCGCCACCGCCGCCGCCCGCGGTCGCCTTCTTGCCGAGCATGCTGCAGCCCGTGGTCAGAGAGATCAGGAGAGCCCCGGCGGCCAGGGCGCGCTTCGCAGTGATGGTCATGCTCGGGTAGAGGATCGGCTGGCAGAAACGTGACGCGCGGGGCTGCCGATTTCGGTAAGCCGGGGCGGGCCGCCGGGGCTCTATCATCCGTCGCCTCGCGACGAGGCGCGGAGGTCAACCGTGAGGCATCGACGGAGTTGCGGTCGCGCCCGCTGGGCCCTGGCCGGCGCGCTCACCGCGGCGGCGTGTGCGGGCCAGCCGACGTCGCTGGTGGCCCCCGCCACCGCGCCCGCCCCGCGGCCCGACGAGGCGCGCGCGGCCGGTGGGTTCATGCTGCTCACCGACGTGCCGGGCGTGGCGCCGGGCGGCATGTGGCCGATCGCGCCCGGCGGCGCGGGCTTCATCGCCGCGGGCGGCCGCCTGGCGACGGTGTCCGTGGGGCGCGTGGCGCTGGTGGAGCCGGCCCAGGCCGCGGACTGGATGTGCGTCGCCGCCGACGGCCAGCGCACGCTGGTCGTGGATCGCGAGGCGGTGCTGCAGGCGCCGCGGTTCGGTGCCCCGCTGGCGCGGCTGGGCGAGCTCCGCGATCTCGTCGGCGGCGACACCGTCATCTACGAGCAGGACGGCGTGGTGCAGACCGCGACCTGCGCGGGCGAGCCTGCAGGGCCGGCGGAGATGCGCCCCGACCTGGTCGCCGCGCGCGCGGTCACCGCGACGTCGATCGTCGCGCCGGCCGCCGACAGCGACGGCGAGCTGATCGGCCTGGACCTCGGCGGGGCCGATCCGGCGGCGCGTCGCTGGACGCGGATCGGCCGCTATCACGGGTGCGCGCCGATCGCCCTGCGCGCGGCGCTGTTCGAGTGCACGCGCGACGGCCGCGCCGTCGTGGTGCGGGTCGATCCCGACGGCGAGGCGCGCGAGGAGCGCGCGGTGGTGGAGGACCCCGCGCGCAACGACCTGCGGGCCGGCATCGACGTGGTGTCGCCGGAGGTGGCGATGAGCGGCGACGGCGGCGTCGCGGGCCTGGGCGGCTGCGACGGGGCGCGGCGCCACGCCGCGTGCGTGCGCCAGCCCGACGGGACCTGGGCGACGGTCGCCGCCCCGGCCGCGCTGCGCGATGCGATGGTGCGGTTCCACCCGTTCACGCCGGACTACGGCCCCCGCGGCGCCCCGCCGATGCTGCTGCCATCGCCGGCCGGTGAGCTGTTCGCGGTCTTCACGCCGCGCCGCGATCGCGACCAGCGGGTGATCGCGCGGGTCGGCGGGCGCGCCGCGGTCGCCGTGCGCGGGCTGCCCGACTGGTTCTTCGCCGACGGCGCGGCGACCGATCCGGCGAGCTGGACCACGAGCGCCGGCGGGCTCCGCGCCTGGCCGCTGGCCCGGGGCACCGGCGCGGCCGTCGCGACGTGCGGGATCGACATCGATCTGCGGGGGGCGGCCACGGCGGCGTGTCGGCCCGGGCCGGTGTGGGCCAGCGGCGCCGACGGCGTGCAGCGGCGGCCCGACGGCAGCTTCGTCGAGACCACCGACGCCGGCCGCACCTGGCAGCCGCTCACGCTGCCGCCCGGCTGGGACGCGGCCGGGGCACGCGTCGAGTGCTTCGCGCTGGGCTGCGCCTTCGGGATCTACCTGCGGTTGGGCTGGTCACCGCGCCGCGGGATCGTCGCCGCGCGCCGCGAGGGCGCGTAGCGCACGCGCTCGTCGTGGCCTCAGCCCGCGGCCTCGCCGGCGAGGTACTCGGCCAGTTTGTCCATCGTGCCGTTGCCGATCTCGACCGCGCCGAAGCCGATCACCGCGTCGCGCCGCGCCTTGGTCGGGTGGAGCTGGCGCAGCGTCAGCACGGTCTTGCCGTTGCTCTGGGCGTCGAGCGTGATCGTCACGCGGAACACGTCGGGGGCGTCGTCCCGGTCGGCGCCGTGATCGAACACCAGCCGCGACGGCGCGGTGATCTCGAGGAAGGTGATCCGGTTGTCGTAGATGACGCCGTTGTCGCCGACGAAGTCGAACCGCAGCGCGCCGCCGACGCGGATGTCGGCGTGGCGGATCCGGCAGTGGAAGCCGCGCGGCGCGAACCACGCGCCGACCCGCTCGGCCTCGGTCCACGCGCGGAACACGCGCTCGCGCGGCGCGTCGAGCACGCGCGTGAGCACCACCTCGCGCGCCATGTCCCAGGTCGGATCGGGGGTCGTCATGCGTCGGTCTCCTTGAGGTAGTCGGCCAGGCGATCGAGCCGCTCGTCCCACGCGCGGCGGGTGTGCTCGGCCCACCGGGTGACGTCGTCGAGCGCCGCGGCGCGCAGCGCGCACGGACGCTTCTTCGCGTCGCGGCTGCGCGTGATCAGGCCCGCGCGCTCGAGCACCTTCAGGTGTCGCGAGATCGCCGGCAGGCTCATCGCGAACGGCGCCGCGAGCTCGGTCACCGACGCGTCGCCGCGCGCCAGCCGCGCGACGATCGCGCGGCGGGTCGGATCGGCCAGCGCCGCGAACGTGCGGTCGAGCGTGGGGTCGGATTGCATCGCCTGAATTCCCTGTGTCTTCAAATCAGTTAACGCGATGGTTAAGTCATGTCAAGGACGATCTGGCCCCTGCGCGGCCCGGTGGCGCGCCGCGGCTCCTCAGCGGCTGACGACGATCAGCGTGGCGCCGTCGGCGGTCACGGCGGTGCACGCCTCGGGCGCGAGGCGCAGCTCGCCGAGGTCGTCGAGCCGGTCGGCGCTGGCGTCGCACACCAGCAGGCGCGGGCCGGCCAGCACGACGCGATGGCCGGGCGCGTAGTGGACCCGGCGCTCGTCGATGGCCGGGACCGCGTGGACGGCGGCGCTGACGGTGCGGCCGTCGCGCGGGTCGAGCCGGCGCGCGATCAGCACGAGCGGCGCGTCGCCGATCGCCGCGTCGAGCTGCGCCGCCAGCGCGGGCTCCTCCGCGCGCAGGTGCGCGAGCGCGTCGCCGGCGTCCTGAGTCAGCGCCGCGCGCTGCTCAAGACACGCGCTCGTGAGATCGCCCGTGGCCGCGTCGACGTGCGCCGCCAGCAGCGTGTTGGAGGCGAGCGGCTCGACGGCGCGGACCACCGGTAGCGGAAAGCCGGGCGCCGCCGGACCCGCCGCGGCGCCGGCCCGGGTCCACGGCGTCGCGTCGTAGATGCGCACCTCGTAGGGCCAGGCCCAGACGCAGCCGAACGTCACCAGGCGCGCGCCATCGAGCGCGAGCCGGAAGTCGACGTGGCAGAAGTCGGTCGACGTCTGCTCGTCGAACCGGCCCAGCACCTCGCCGCCCGCCGCGTCGAGCATGCGCACGCTCATGTAGCCGGGCGCCGCGACGAACAGCGCCTCGCGTCCGTCGGGGAGCACGTCGAAGCACGGCCGCGCGGTGCCGTAGCCTGCCTCGAGCTCGCTGACGATCCGCCCGCCGTCGAGATCGACCAGCCGGCCGTGGGCGCCGTCGACGAACGCGGAGCGCCCCGACGGCGAGGCGGTGAGCTCCGGCGCCTCGAGCGCCGGCGGGAGCGCGACGCGCGCCGCGCACCGCCAGCGATCGTCGCCGCGTTCCCAGCGCGCCACGACGCCGGCCGCGTCGAGCGCCACCAGCCCGCGCCGGGTCGCGGCGGCGGCGACGACGCCGGGCAGCTCGAGCGCCACCGCGGGCTCACCGCGGACGTCGACCACGCGCGCCCCGTCGCCCAGCAGCGCGACGAAGCCGTCGTCGAGCACCACCGGCGCGGCCGGCGGCCCGCCGCCCGATCGTAGCTCCACGATCCGCATCGCCCTAGCTGACCATGCCAGCGCGCCGCGCGTCGACCGCGGCGCTGCGCGAGTCGACGATCAGAAGTTGACGCCGGCGCCGGCGGTCACGAGCACGGGTCGCGCCACGACGTCGACCGAGACCGCGCCGACGTGGACCGACTCGTAGAGCGGGAACGCGGGGGTCCGCACGTGGATGTTGTCGACGCGCGCGGCGATGGCGTAGCCGCTGAGCGCCTTGACGTCGAGGGTGGCGTGGACGCGCCCGGCCACCCGCACGTCGAGGCCGAGCTGCCCCACCGCCGAGACCGCGTCGTCGATCGCGAGGTGCGGCGTCGCGACCTCGGTCAAGATCGGGTTGGTGATCGTCGCGTCGTAGGCGTGGAAGTAGCTGACGCCGACGCCGACGTAGGGGCGCACGCGGTGGCCGCGGCGTGCGCGGTACACGACCGTGACGATCGGCGGCAGCGCCTTGGTCCGGCCGAGCTCGGGGCCCAGCGGCGGGATGCCGGTGGGGACGGTGTCGAGCACCATCGGCGCGAGCGACTGCTCGGCGATGGTGCCCTTGGCCCGCAGCTCGAACGTCACCGGCGGCGCCAGCACGGTCTCGACGCCGAGCTCGCCCTCCCAGGCCGGGACGGCGTAGCCGACCAGCAGCGCCGGCGTGGTGATCGAGGTGAGGTCGGTGGACGAGCCCGCGATCGGGCCGTTCTCGACGGCGAGGCTGGCGGGGCCGGCGACGCCGGACAGCACGACCGCCCCGCTCGAGGCGTGCGGCGTGACGTGCAGGATACCGGCGCGCAGGTGCCAGGTGCCCCGGCGGGGCGTGGGCCCAGCGCCGTGCCGGCGGCGGCGGGGGCCGGGGGCGGGCGCCGGTTCGGGCGGCCCGGCGTCGACCGCCGGCTGCCCATCCTCGTCCTCGAGGACGATATCGTCGAGGTCGATCGGCGCCTCGGCGAGCGCGGTCGCCGCGGTCGCCGCCAGCGCGACAAAGATGCCGGCGGCGCGCATCACCGGCCTCCCTTGGCCGCGTCGCCGACCAGCTGCATCTTCATCTCGCCGGCCGGGATCTCCATCGCGATCGTCCCGATGCCGATGCCGATGGCCGACAGCTCCACCGCGAGCGGCACCGCGGCGACGTTGGCCAGCGAGATCTGGATCCGGCCGTCGGCGGTGAAGGCGACCGGGCCGGCGACGTCGACGGTGATGGGCTTGCTCGCCAGGTCGTGGCCGGCCAGCCCGGCGAGCAGCTTCATGCTGGGCGCGTCGAGGTACAGCGGCAGGCGGGCCCGCAGCGCGGCCTGGCCGTCGGCGCCGACGACGATGTGGCTCATCAGGGGTTGCCCGGCCGGCGTGCGCAGCCGCAACACCAGCTGCTGGGTGCGCTGGTCCGACAGCGTGCCGATCACCGCGACCGTCGCGTTCATGCTGAGCGACGTCCCGTACAAGATCTGCGGCGACAGCTCGACCGGGATGCAAGCGGCGACGGTGGCGCCGTCGATCGTGCAGGCGTGCTGCAGCGTCCCCATCGTCACCGGCAGCGCGCCCGACAGGTACATGCAGGCCTCGTGGGCGGGCGTGCCCGGGACACAGTCGGGGCCGTTCAACGTCGCGCTGCGGACCATGCCGCTGGTGCCGACGATCCGCATCGCCGCGCGGTTGGTGCTGCTGGCCACCTCGCCCGCGTCGAGGACGCCGTTGCCGTTGCCGTCGGCGACCGGCCACGCGCGGGTGGTCATGGCGTAGCGATCGGCGCTGGCCGGCGCGGCGACGAACGGCAACACCAGGTCGGCGCCGCCGGCGTCGCCGCGGTCGGCCAGGCCGTCGAGGACGTCGCTGTTGAACGGCAGGCGGTTGCGCCCGCACAGCTCGCCGGCGTCGCAGTCGCCGTCGTCGCCGCCGTGGATCACGACCCGGTAGCGGGCGCCGGGCTCCCAGCCGCCGTCGGCGATGAAGCTCAGGCGGTCCTCGCCGACCACCAGCCGGCCGCGCGCCACGCCGGTGCAGGCGCCGCTCGGGTCCAGGCGCTCGACGCGCACGCTGCCGGTGCCGCACGCCGTGCCCAGCGTGACGGTGCCGCGATCGAGCGGCTGCTGGAACGTGAGCTCGACCGGCAGGTCGGCCGCCAGCGCGAACGGCGCGTAGCGATCGTCGGACGACGCGCCGTCGCGGCACCGGCCGGGGCTGGTCGCGGTGGCGCCGTCGAGGGCGCACGGCACGCCGGGCCGCGCCGCGGCCAGCGCCAACGGCGCCGGGGCGCTGGTCGCCAGGTCGACGGTGCGGAAGCCGAGGCGGGTCGGCGCCGCGGCGGTGCCGGCCAGGTCGCGCACCATGCCGCTGACCTCGAGCGTGTAGGCGGCGCCGTACGCCAGCGGCTGGCGCGGCGTGACGATCAGCGTGCTGCCGTCGACCCGCACCCGCACCGGCACCGCGGCCGCGCCGGTCAGCGTGACCGCCCCGTCGCGCGTGGCCGCGGCGGCGTCGAGCCCCTCGGCGAACGTCACGCGCAGCGCGGCGTCGGCGGGGACGTCGCGAGCGCCGTCGGCCGGGAACGTCGACGTGACGCGCGGCGGGGCGTCGTCGCCCGGCGCGGCGCGCGCGGTGGTGGTGCTGAGCCGCAGCACCATGTTCGACGTCGCGCGATCGAGGCCGAGCAGGTCGAGGTCGAGGCCGCCGACGCTGTCGATCTCCAGTCCGCCGTCGTAGATGCGGGCCAGGCCGGTCGCCTGCACGCCGAGCACCTGCTGGTTCAGCGCGGCGTTGCCGACGGCGTCGGACGCGGTCACGACGACGTCGAACGCGAGGTAGGCCGCGACCGGCGCGAGTTCGTCGTCGGGGAGCCGCGCGGGATCGCGGAACGGGTTGCGCGCCAGATAGACGGTGGCGTCGGCGGCCATCTGGACCTGCAGCGGGCCGGTGGTGAGCGGCGTGGCGATCTCGCCGCCGAGCTTCACCGGCAAGGGTTGCATCGTCAGGCGTTGGCCCTTGCGCAGGGTCAGCGGGATGAGCGGCCCGAACCCGGCCGGGTTGGCCATCACCGCGGCGAGCGTGTTGTCGACCATCGCGATCGTCGC
>Ga0073899_10002001_pt1 | contig 18499 bp, 17 predicted proteins | sample KloWWTmetaKNB5Ph_FD_88975 | JGI IMG/M metagenome (GOLD analysis project Ga0073899, IMG submission 88975) | Active sludge microbial communities from Klosterneuburg, Austria, studying microevolution and ecology of nitrifiers - Klosterneuburg... | ecosystem: Engineered > WWTP > Aerobic digester >... | reverse complement strand
TCCCGTCGCGTCCTGGTGGACCGCAATGAGCGCGGGCACGCCGCCGCCCTGGGTGTAGGTGGATCTAACGAGGTGGCCGGGGCCCTTGGGCGCGATCATGATCACGTCCAGGTCCTTCCTCGGCTGGATCTGGCCGAAGTGGATGTTGAAGCCATGCGCGAAGGCGAGCGCCGCACCCTTCTTGATGTTGGGCGCGATCGCCTCCTTCCACACGGCGGGATGGTTCTCGTCGGGCAGCAGGATCATCACCAGGTCCGCGCCCTTCACCGCCGCGCCCACATCCTTCACCTCGAGCTTGGCCTTTTTCGCCTTCTCCCAGGAGGCGCCGTCGGGACGCAGCCCCACGGTGACCTTCACCCCCGAATCCTTGAGGTTCTGCGCATGCGCATGGCCCTGGGAGCCGTAGCCGATGATCGTGACCTTCTTGCCCTTCACGAGGGAGAGATCCGCGTCCTTGTCGTAGTACACCTTCATGTTCGTATCCTCGGTTTTTCCAGAATGTCAGGCTTTGAGCACCCACTCGCCCCGCCCGACGCCCGATACGCCGGTGCGGACGGTTTCCAGGATCGCGCCCTTGTCGAGCGCCTCGAGGAAGGCATCGAGCTTGTCGGTGGTGCCGGTGAGTTCGATCGTGTAGGACTTGTCGGTGACGTCGATGATCCGGCCCCGGAAGATGTCCGCGGTCCGCTTCAGCTCCTCGCGGTCCTTGCCGGCGGCGCGAACCTTCACGAGCATCAGCTCGCGCTCGATGTGGCGGCCCTCGGAGAGATCCACGACCTTCACCACGTCGACCAGCTTGTTCAGCTGCTTGGTGATCTGCTCGACGATCTCGTCGGAGCCCGTCGTTACGATCGTCATGCGCGACATCGTCGCATCCTCGGTGGGAGCCACGGTGAGCGACTCGATGTTGTAGCCGCGGGCCGAGAAGAGCCCTGCGACGCGCGACAGCGCGCCCGCTTCGTTTTCGACGAGGATGGAGAGAATGTGGCGCATGGCGAGTTCTTCGGGAAGGGGATGAGCGGATTGCGGAGGCCGGCACGCGAGGCGAACCTGCCGCCCCGCCTGCGTCGGCGCGGCGGCCTACAGGTCTTCGGCGAGAATCATCTCCGAGATGCCCTTGCCGCCTGGCACCATCGGGAAGACGTTCTCGGTCTGGTCGGTGATGATGTCGAGAAACACGAGGCGATCCTTGAGCGCGAAGGCCTCGCGAAGCGCGCCTTCGACATCGCCCGGGCGTTCGATGCGCATGCCGACGTGGCCGTACGCCTCGGCGAGCTTCACGAAATCCGGCAGCGCGTCCATGTAGGACTCGCTGTATCGATTGCCATGGAAGAATTCCTGCCACTGCCGGACCATGCCCATGTAGCGGTTGTTCAGGTTCACGAGCTTCACGGGCAGGTGGTACTGCTTGCAGGTGGACAGCTCCTGGATGCACATCTGGACCGACGCCTCGCCGGTCACGCACGCGACGTCCGCGTCGGGGAAGGCGAGCTTCACGCCCATGGCATACGGCAATCCAACCCCCATGGTTCCCAGCCCGCCCGAATTGATCCAGCGCCGGGGCTTTTCGAACCGGTAGAACTGCGCGGCCCACATCTGGTGCTGGCCGACGTCCGACGTGACATAAGCATCGCCCTTGGTGACTTCCCAGAGCTTCTCGATCACGAATTGGGGCTTGATGATCGCGGAGGCGCGGTCGTACTTCAGGCAATCCTTGGCGCGCCAGGCGGCGATCTGCTCCCACCACGCGGCAAGCGAGGCGGCATCGGGCTTCGCCTTCGCCGCCTTGAGAAGCGCAAGCAGCTCGTCCAGGACGTCCTTCACGTGCCCGACGATCGGGACGTCGACCCGAACACGCTTGGAAATCGACGACGGATCCACGTCGATGTGGATGATCTTGCGATCGGCGCTGCCGGCGGCGAAATGCGCGGGATTTCCGATGACCCGGTCGTCGAAGCGCGCGCCCACGGCGAGCAGGACGTCGCAGGTCTGCATCGCCATGTTGGCCTCGACCGTGCCGTGCATGCCCAGCATGCCGACGTACCGCCGGTCGGAAGCCGGGATCGAGCCCAGCCCCATCAGCGTATTGGTGCAGGGGTAGTCGAGAAGGCGCACCAGCTCGGTGATCTCCTTCGTCGCCTCGCCGAGGATGGCGCCGCCGCCCACGTAGACCATCGGCCGCCGGGCCTCGAGCAGCAGTTGCAGGGCCTTCTTGATCTGCCCGCCGTGGCCCTTCACCACCGGGCTGTAGGAGCGCAAGTGGATCTTCTCGGGGTAGTGGAATCGTGCCGACTGCTGCGACACGTCCTTCGGGATATCCACGAGGACCGGGCCGGGCCGTCCCGTGGTGGCGATGTGAAACGCCTTCTTGATCGTCACCGCGAGCTCGTTCACGTCCTTCACGAGGAAGTTGTGCTTCACGCACGGGCGGGTGATGCCGACGGTGTCGCACTCCTGGAACGCATCCTCGCCGATGGCCCTCGTGGGCACCTGGCCGGTGAGGACCACCAGGGGAATGGAGTCCATGTAGGCCGTCGCGATTCCGGTCACCGCGTTCGTCACCCCCGGCCCGCTGGTGACGAGGGCAACCCCGGGGCGGCCCGTGGCACGCGCGTACCCGTCGGCCGCATGAAGCGCGCCCTGTTCGTGCCGCACGAGGATGTGCCGCACCTTCTTCTGGCTGAAGAGGGCGTCATAGATGTAGAGGACCGCCCCCCCCGGGTAGCCGAAGACGAACTCGACTCCTTCTTCCTGAAGGCAGCGGATGGCGATCTCGGCACCCGACAGGGTTTCACCGGTTTCCGCGAGCGGAGGCAGCTTGAGTTCCATAAGGCCTTGTAAAACGGGAAGTTATTCGAAGGGGAACCCAGAACATTAGCCGGGAGGTCGAAATTGGTCAAGCCGAATGGCCCGGCAAACCGCGGACATTGGCGAGCGGACGCCGGGTGGTCCTTTGCTATAGTCGCGGCGACGCGGGCCGAGTCCATCAGCCCGCGGGAGGACGCCCTGGCCACGAGAAAAGAACTTTCCGATTTCCTCACCTCGGTGGAACGACGAGCGTTCAAGCAATGCGTGTTTTCCGTCCAGAACGAGGATGCGGCGCTCGACATCGTCCAGGACGCGATGATGAAACTCGCGGAAAACTATTCGGCGCGCCCGCCGGAGGAGCTTCCCCTGCTCTTCCAGCGCATCCTGCAGAACGCGATCCGCGACCACTATCGGCGCAACCGGGTGCGGTCCGCGTGGACGTCGCTCTGGTCTTCGCTTGGCCTCACGGGTGAAGACGACGAGACCGACCCCCTCGAGACCTTCGAGGTCGACGAGACCGGCGGCATCCCGGCTTCCCCCGCCGACCGCCTCGAGCAATCGCAGGTGATGGGGATCATCGAGGAGGCCGTGCAGGCGCTGCCGGAACGTCAACGGCAGGCCTTCCTGCTGCGTTATTGGGAGGAATTCGATGTCAGTGAAACGGCCAGGGCCATGGGATGCTCGGAGGGCAGCGTGAAAACGCATTGCTCTCGGGCCACGCACGCATTGGCAAAGGCGCTGAGATCAAGAGGCGTAACCCTATGAATGACAATGATTTTTCGCAGAAGCTCCGGCCCTGGCTCGAGCGGTCGGCCGCGGAAGTGGGAGAAATCCAGGCGACCCGCCTTCGCTCGGCAAGGCTGCGGGCGCTGGATTCGTGGAGCGAGCCGGTCCGGATTCTGGGGCTCGTGACCGTCGGCGCCGGCACGGCCCGGACGATCAAGTACTCGGTCCTCCAGCAGGCGCTCCTGTGGCTGCCGATCGTGATTCTCCTCTCGACGCTCGTCGGCAAGATCGTCGCCCCGGAAGTGGATGTCGGTGAACTCGATGCGCAGCTTCTCACCGGGGAACTGCCGATCGACGCCTTCCTCGACAAGGATTTCGACAAGTGGCTCAAGAACGCTTCAGGGTCCTTCTAGGATTGATCATGGCCTGCGCCTCGCTGGCCGCCTTGCCTGCAGGCACGGACACCAAGGCGGCGCAGAAGACGCCCTGGACCACACTGGCGCCCCAGGACCGCGAGGTTCTCGCGCCTCTCGCCCCGGACTGGGACAAGTTGCCCGGCTATCAGCAACAGCGCCTCATGTCGGCCGCCCGCCAGTTCCCGAAGATGCGCCCGATCCAGCAGGACAGGTTCCAGGAGCGCATTCGCGACTGGGCGTCGATGAGCCCGGAGCAACGCAAGGCCGCCCGCGAGACCTTCAAGGGCCTGCGGAAACTCCCCCCCTCCAAGCAGCACGAGTTGCGCGAGCGCTGGCTCGAGCGAAAAAGCGAGCCGCAAGTCGGTTCCGGGCCGGAACGTCGCTGATGCCCGAGCAGGTCGCGCGAGCGCCCGGCCTGGCGCGCCGGCTCGCCTGCGCGGTCTACGAATCGCTCGTCCTTGCCGCGCTGGTCCTCATCGCGACGTTCCCGTTTCTCGCGATCGCGGGCGATTCCACAGGCGGAATTCGCCGTCACCTCCTGCAGGCCTATGTCCTTTTCGTGGCCGGGACCTATTTCGTGGGATTCTGGACCCGGGGCGGCCAGACGCTCGCCATGAAGACGTGGCGGATCCGCCTGGAATCGGCAGGGGGCGGCCCCGTGGGCCTGGCGCCTGCGGTCCGCCGCTATGTGCTGGCCCTGGCCGGGGCCGCGGCCCTGGGACTCGGTTTTTTCTGGGCGCTGGTGGATCGGGAGGGCCTCACCCTGCACGACCGCCTCGCGGGCACCCGCCTCGTCGACCTGCGACCGATCGGGGCGCCGACCTAGCGGCGCTCCGCCAGGACGAGGCCCGCCCCGGCCACGCCGAGGAAAATGAGTGTCGGCATACCCGCCGAGAACGCCGCGGGCCAGTCGTTCAGCAGCCCCACGTGCGAGAAGAGCCGCCCCGCGAAATGGAATCCGAGACCGAGCAGGATTCCCAGCACGATCTTCGCCCCCGTGCCGCCCGCACGCCGGGACTGGATCGCGAAAGGAATCGCGAGAACCATCATCACGATCGCCGCCGCCGGGTAGAGAACTTTCTGCCAGAGGGCGATCTCGTAGCGGGTCGCCATCTGCCGGTTCTCGCGCAGGTGCTCGATGTAGGCCCACAGGTTGAGGACGGACATCCGCTCCGGAACGATCTTCAGGACCGAAAGGATGTCGGGCGTGAGTACGGAATTCCACACCGCCGCCGGCAGCCGGTCGAGTTCCGCCTTGTCGCCTTCGAAACGCGTGACTTCCACATTCGCGAGCGACCAGCGGTTGCCGCCGTCGTAGGTCGCCTTCGCCGCGCGGCTGATGGAGGCGAGCCGGAAGGCCTCGTCGAACCGGTAGATCTTCAGGTCCAGGAGTTCCGTGTCCGCGGTCACGTCCTGGATGTTCACGAAGCTGCGGTCGTCCTTCACCCAGAATCCCGACCGGAACTCGCGGGCGACGATGGAGCTGGTGGCCTTCAGCCGCAGGCTCTTGGCCGCTTCTTCCGTGACCGGAGTCACGAGCTCGCCGATCACGAGCGTCACGGCGGCGACCACGAGGCCCGCGCCCGCCACGTGTCCCGCCAATTGCAGCATCGACAGGCCGGATGAGCGCATCACGGTGAGTTCGGACTGGTCGGACATGCGCGCCAGCGCGAAGAGCGTGCCGATGAGCGCGGCGGCGGGCAGCAGGACGTAGGCGTGCGAAGGCAGCGTAAGCATCACGTAGCCGATCATGGTGCCGAGGCGGTATCCGCCCCGTCCCACGTCGTCCAGCTCGCGCACGATATCGAAGAAACCGAAGAGCGCCAGCAACGCCGCGAGTACCAGCAGGCTCGTGGCGAGGATTTCCCTGGCGAAGTAGCGAAAGAGCATCGCCTTCCGGCTAGGCGCTTCGCACGAGATTCGCCAGCGCCACGATGAGAAGGATCCACGCCCACAGGAGCAGGCCGAAGGCGATGAACGGGATGTGCCGGTCGGGAATGAACTTCGGCATCAGGAAGCGCGTGGCGCGCGTGACCGGGCCGGTCACGATCCGGAAGACCTGGAAGATCACGTTCTGGTCGCGTCGCGAACCGGCGAAGATCGCGACCAGTCCCTGCCCGAGATAGGCGAAGCCCGCGACCTCGACGACGGCCTTGATGGCCCGGAGAAGCAGTTCAGGTTCCATGAATGAAAAAGGCCCGCGCCGGATGGCGCGGGCCAATTGTGCCACGCGAGCTCGGGGTCAGGTGCCCCGCGTGTCGATGTCGCCCGCCAGACTCGGGTAGCGAACGTGATCGACCAGCTCCTGCACTTCCTTCTCCGGCGCCGGGGTGATGAGGCTCACCACGTAGATGGTGATGATCCCCACCGGGACGCCGAACATGCCGGCCGAGATCGGCTCGAGCCCGAACCACTTCGTCATGGGCGTCGTGCCGAACCAGGAGATGAAGGTCGGGTAGGTATGGACCATGTAGTACAGGCACACACCCAGTCCCGCGACGATCCCGGCGATCGCGCCCCACTTCGAGGCACGTTTCCAGAAGATCCCCATCACCAGCGCCGGGAAGAACGCCGAAGCCGCCATGGAGAACGCCGCCCCCACGAGGAACAGGATGTTCCCCGGCTTGAGCGAGGTCACGTACGCCGCGATGACCGCCACCACGAGCAGCAGCGACTTCGCAACCGTGATGCGCATCGTCGGCGAGGCACTGGGGTTGATCATCTTGTAGTAGACGTCGTGCGACAAGGCGTTGGCGATCGTGAGCAGCAGCCCGTCCGCGGTCGACAGCGCCGCCGCGAGGCCGCCGGCCGCGACCAGCCCGGAGATCACGTACGGGAGACCCGCGATTTCCGGCGTCGCCAGCACGATGATGTCGCCGCCGATCACCATCTCGGCCAGCTGAACGATGCCGTCCTTGTTGATGTCGACGATACTGAGCAACGAAGCATCCACCGCCTGCCACGCGTTCACCCATCGTGGCAATTCCGCGAAGGACTTGCCTATGACGAGCGTATAGACGTCGAACTTCGCCAGCACCGCAAGCGCGGGCGCCGTGAAGTAGAGCAGGAAGATGAAGAAGAGCGACCAGAACACCGAGACGCGGGCTTCCTGCACCGAAGGCGTCGTGTAGTAGCGCATCAGGATGTGCGGCAGCGCGGCGGTCCCGAACATCATGCAGAAGACGACGCCGATGAAGTTGAGACGCGCCGTGTCGCGCGCCGCCTCATCCTTGCCCGGATAGGGCGTGGCGTGCGGCCGGGGCGGCGCGGTGCGCCCGGCGGCGCCTGCCTTGTCCTTCGTCCACTTCTCCTTCGCGGCTTCGGCGGATTCCGGGAAGCTCTTCACGGCGGCCTCGGCAGCATCCAACTCCGCCTTCGGCGCGGCTGCGGCCCGCAGATCCTCGAGCTTCTTGGTGATGGCGTCCTTTTCCGTCTGGTAGGACGCGGGCAGGCCCTTGATCTTGTCGTCCGCCGCCTTGGCGCGGGCGGCGAAGATGCCCCTCACCTCCTGCTCCTTCGGATCCGCGGTGAGTTCCTTCTCGCGGGCCGTCAGCCGCTCGAGCACCTTTCCGTACACGGCCTGCGGCACCGGCACCCCCGTGTGCTTCACGGAAAGCCAGACCACCGGGATCATGTAGGCCACGATCAGGATGATGTACTGGGCCACCTGCGTCCAGGTCACCGCCCGCATGCCGCCCAGGAACGAGCAGACCAGGATGCCCGCGAGACCGACGAACACGCCGATCCCGAACTCGAGCCCGGTGAAACGGGCGGTGATGATCCCCACGCCGTAGATCTGCGCGACCACGTAGGTGAACGAACACAGGATCGCCGCCATCACCCCGAACGAACGCACGATGTTGCCGCCGTAGCGCGCGCCGAGGAAGTCCGGAATCGTGAACTGGCCGAACTTGCGAAGATAAGGCGCCAGCAGCAGCGCCACCAGCACGTAGCCGCCGGTCCAGCCCATGATGAACGACAGGCCCTGGAAGCCGGTGAGGTAGAGCGTTCCGGCCATGCCGATGAACGAGGCGGCGCTCATCCAGTCCGCGCCGGTCGCCATGCCGTTGAAGAAGGCCGGCACGCGCCGTCCCGCCACGTAGTACTCGGCGACCTCGACCGTGCGGCTCATGATGCCGATGCCCGCGTAGAGGAGGATCGTGAACACGAGGAAGCAGTAGCCGATCCACCGGTTGGGCATTCCCATCTGCTCGGCGATGGCAAGCGCCACCACGAACGCGACGAAACCGCCGGTATAGAAGGTGTAGTACTTCTTCAGCTGCTGCGTGAATGTCTTCTGGCTGGTGGCCATCAGTCGTCCTCCCCTTCGTGAACGCCGTGCTCGAGGTCGTTCTTGCGCATCGCGAGGGCGTAGTAGCCGATGATCACCACATAGACGACGAGCGAGCCTTGGGCGGCCATGTAGAACGACAGCGGCCATCCGAAGATCGTGATTTCAGCCAGCGGAATGGCGTACCACGCCATCACGTAGGTCACCACGAACCAGATGGCGAGCAGGACCGCCGTGAGCCTCAGGTTCTTGTGCCAGTAATCGATGTGAGACTGGGTTAACTGCATCGTCATTCCTCCTGATTGATCGTTATCCTCGGAACGGGTGTTCCGTCCGGGCCGGTCGAGGTGCCGGGGCGCCAATGCAGGGCGCCTGAGCGGCGCGGGTCGCTGTCCAAGTCCCGCAAGGGGGAACATCTGAAACCACCGCGGCCCGAGCCGGCGTTCGCGCCCTGCCATCCCTCTTGCCGGGAATTGGCCGGGCGCCGCCGATTGTTCTTCTTGGGTGGTCCTCCTCCTTACCGGGCGGATGCTAATGCCCTGATCGACGAGGGAGCAATTGGGGTTAACCCTAACCCGGATTTCCGGGCCCCTTCGCCCCCCCGTCCTGGCGATCCGAAGCCCTGGCGCCCAGGGTGGCCTGGACGAGTTCCGCGACCGAGTCGACCGCGAGCTTTTCCATGATCCGCGCACGGTGCGCCTCCACCGTCTTGATGGAGATCTGCATCTCTTCGGCGATTACTCGGTTCACCTTGCCGGCGATCACGCGGTGTAGCACCTCCCGTTCGCGCTGGGTGAGGGTCGCCAGGCGCTCAGCCCGGCACCTCGCCGCTTCCCGCCCCACGCGCGATTGCGCGTCGCGACGCAGGCACTCTCGCACCAGGTCCACGATCTGGCGGTAGTCGAAGGGTTTCTCGATGAAATCGATGGCCCCGCTCTTCACGGCCAGGACGGCCTTCGGGACGTCGGCCCTTCCCGAGAGAAAGATGACCGGCATCTCGATGCCCGTCTCCTTGAGGTAGCGCTGAAGGTCGAGGCCGCTCATCCCGGGCATGAAGAGGTCGAGGACAAGGCAGCCTGGCGCGCCCGGCCGGTAGGCGCTCAGGAAGCTCTTGGCGTTCGGGAATGCCTCGACGCGGATGGCGTTTCGCTTCATGAGCCAGCCCAGGAGCTCCCGGATCGACTCGTCGTCGTCGATCACGTAGACGGTGGGTTCGTCGGGAGTGTCGCCAGAGACGGTGTGGTGGGAGTTCACCGGCCGCCTCCGCGCGCGGCCGAAGGCGGTCGCCTCAGGCCCGCATCGGCGAGCATGTCGCTGGCGCGTTCGACCAGGTCATGCGTGGAAAACGGCTTGGTGATGTAGTCGTCCGCGCCCGCGGCGAGCCCGCGCTCGACCTCCCGCTGCCCCCCCTTGGCCGTCAACATGAGCACCCGGGTTCCCGAGAGCGCCGGATCGGCGCGGATCAGCCGGCAGAGGTCCAGCCCGCTTCGCCTCGGCAGCATGATGTCGAGAAGGACCAGGTGCGGCCTGAACGTCCCCAGGAGCAGGAGCGCTTCCTCCCCGTCCGCCGCGGCGCGCGTCTCGAAGCCGGCCTTGCGCATGAGGAATTCCAGCGACGTCACGATGCTGGGTTCGTCCTCGGCGATCAGCACGCGCTTGGCCACGTTCCGCCTCAGGCGCTCGCGAGCAGCCGGCTGTCGTGCGGAATGCCCGCCGACGCGGGAAGATCGAAGGAGAACACCGAACCCCGGCCCGGCTCGCTCTCCACCCAGAGTCGCCCGCCGAAATGGCCGACGATCCTCAGGCAGATGGCCAGGCCGAGGCCCGTGCCCGAGGGCTTGTCGGTCATGGTGTCGCCGACCTGGCGGAACTTCTCGAAGATCAGGGCCTGGTATTCGGGGCTGATTCCCACTCCGTTGTCGGCCACTTCGATCCGCACGCCGCCCTCTCTTGCCGCCAGGCGCACGTCCACGCGGCCCGAACCTGGAGTGCAGAACTTCGCGGCGTTCGACAGGAGGTTCAGCAGGACCTGCATCAGCCGGTCGCGATCGGCCATGACGGTCGGCGCGGTGTGCGAGAGCATCGTCTCCACGCGCACGCCGCGCGACTTGAAGATCGCGCTGGTCGCATCGAGCGCCTCGAGGACGATCTCGCGCATGTCCAGCTCCTCGGTGCGCCATTCCGCGAGCCCGGACTCGATCTTCGCCAGGTCGAGCACCTGGTTGATGAGCCGGGTCAGGCGTTCCGATTCCTTGATCACGAGGCCCAGGAAGCGCTGGCGCTCCGCGCCGTCCAGGTCCGGGTTGTCGTGGAGGATCTCCGAGAATGCCCGGATGGAGGTGAGCGGCGTGCGCAACTCGTGCGTGACCGTGGAGATGAAATCGTCCTTCAGGCGGTCGAGTTCCTTCAGGCGCTCGTTGACGGCCTGGAGCTCCCGGGTCGCGGATTCGAGCTCCTGCTGCTTTTCCTCGAGGCGGTGGCTGTAGGCGATCACCTGCGAGGCCTCGTCGATGATGGTCATCACTTCCTCGATGCCCAGCGGCTCCTCCTGCGCCACCGTGGCCACCATCGTCCGCGCGCAGGCCGCGCCGATGGTGCCGGCCAGCTGGAGCTCCGCGAAGCGAACGAAGTCGCGGTCTCCTTCCAGCTCGTCCACGCCCATCACGCCCCGCTGCCGGGCGTAGGCCGTGAAGAGCTCAGCCGCCCGCGCCGGCCCCAGGAAGCGCCCGACCAGGGTCTGGAGCGCGGAAGCCGAGGTCGCTCCGCGCCACGGCGAGCCGGGTTCGCCCGTCTGCTGGAACACGTCGACGAACATCGTGGCCTGCACGTGCTCGGCCGCGCTTTGGCGGCGGAGCACGGACCCGATCACGTACGCGGCGACATTGGCGACCATGCTCCAGATCATCGCATGCGTGATCGGGTCCAGGCCCGCGAGCCCGAAGAGTTGCGTGGGCCGAAGTATCTCGATGCCCCACGGCCCGCTGTTGACCAGCTCGACGCCGAGCCAATCCGATCTCGCGAACGCCGGCAACAGCAGCGTATAGAACCAGACCGAGAATCCGGCGGTGAGTCCGGCCAGCGCGCCGAGCCTCGTGCCGCCCTTCCAGTAGAGGCCGCCGATGACGGCGGGCGCGAATTGCGCCGCCGCGGCAAAGGAGATGAGGCCGATGGAGACGAGCGCGTAGGCCTCGCCCGCCAGGAGATAGTAGAAATAGCCTCCCATGAGGAGCGCGATGATCGCCGCCCGGCGGATGTCCAGCAGGAGGCTCGACAGGTCGCGCTGCTCGGCGAGCCTGAACGCCCGCGCGCGAAGGAGCAGCGGCATCACGAGGTCGTTGCAGATCATCGTCGACAGCGCGATCGTCTCGACGATCACCATGCCCGTGGCCGCCGAGAGCCCGCCGATGAACACGAGCAGCGCGAGCCCCTCGGATTTCTGCACCATGGGCAGGGTGAGGACGAAGGTATCGGCATCGACTTCGCCCTGCGGGAAGTGCAGCAGGCCGCCGAAGGCGATCGGCAGGACGAAGATGTTCATCGCCAGCATGTAGAGCGGGAAGACCCAGGCGGCGCGCTTCAGGTGGCGCTCGTCGGTGTTCTCGATCACCGCCACCTGGAACTGCCGAGGCAGGAAGATGATCGCGAACATGGAAAGCACCGTGAGCCATACCCAGCTCGCGTAGCCGCCCGCGGCGCCCCCGAGCGGCGCCATCAGGATCTCCAGGTCGGGCCGGTTCGCCACGCGGGCGAAGAGATCGCCAAGCCCGTCGTACATGAAGAACGCGACGTAGACCCCGACCGCCAGGAAGGCGATCAGCTTCACGATCGATTCGAAGGCGATCGCCGCCACCATTCCCTCATGGCGCTCCGCGGCGTCGAGCTGGCGCGTCCCGAAGGCGATGGCGAAGAGCGCCATGAAAAGCGCGACATAGAAGGCCGTGTCCTGCATCACGACCATCGAGCCCACCTTGGGCGGCATCACGATCTCCGGGTAGCCCAGGAGTATCTGGAAGCTCGACGAGACCGCCTTCAGCTGGAGGGAGATGTAGGGAAGGATGCCGATGACCGCGATGATCGTGACGAGGCCGCCGATGAGGGCGCTCTTGCCGTAGCGCGAGGCGACGAAGTCGGCGAGCGAGGTGGTGCGGTTCAGCCGCACGATGCGGATCATCTTGCGCAGGACGAACCAGCCGAGCAGCATCGTGAGCGTGGGCCCGAGGTAGATCGGCAGGAAGCCCACGCCGTCCGTCGCGGCGCGCCCGACGCTGCCATAGAACGTCCAGGCCGTCGCGTAGACCGCGAGCGACAGGCTGTACACCCAGGCGTTGGATATGACGGAACGGCCGACGGCCGCGCGCTTGTCCGCGAACCAGGCCACCGCGAAGAGCAGTCCGATGTACGCGAAGGAGACCGTGACGATGACCCAGCCCTGCAGCACGGCGCGTCTCCGCTAGCTCCCGCCCTCGATCACGATGGCCGCCAGCGCGATCGTGCCCCCCCAGGCGATGAACAGGTAGGCGTAGAGCACCGGCACGCCCGCCGCGGTGGACCCCACGTTGAAGAGGGCGAGGATCGGGTAGTTGAAGAGCAGGCACCCGAGCAGGAACACGGACATGAGGCGGTGCGCGCGCAGGCTCGGTTTTTTCATGGGTTCCTCGGGGCGACTGCGGGCGGATTCGCGGCCCGCCGGGCCGCGCGCCCGGCCCTAGTAGAGTGCGGCGGCGCCCGCCTGTCAATCGAACCGGTCGCGAGGCTCAGGACAGCCAGCGGTCGGCCCGCGACAGGGAGACCAGCTTGCCCGAGGTCGAGGCGCCGATTCCCGCGGCCTCCGGCAGCGCCATGAGCATGAGTTGCGCCGTCGCCAGGCAGTCGGCGATGGCGCGGTGGCGAAACGCCACGGGGATCGAGAACGCCTCGAGCCAGTCGTCCAGCCCCGAAAGCCGGCTCGCATACTTCGGCCACGCAAGGCACGCGATGTCGGCCAGGTCCATCCACGGCCGCCGGAAGGCGATGCCGAGGTGAAGGTCGAAGGCCCGTCGAAGCATCGTGGCGTCGAACGGCGCGTGGAAGGCGACGAGCGGGTCCTTGCCGGCGAAGTCGAGAAAGGCGGCAAGCGCCTCGCGGGGATCCATGCCCAGCGCCTGCTCCGTGCCGCCTATGCCGTGCACCTCGATGTTGTCGGCCGGGCTCGGGGCATCCTGGCGCAGGATCACCTCGAAACTGTCGGACAGGTCGATCTGCCCGTCGACGATCGCCAGGGCACCGACCGCGATCAGGCGGTCGTTCACGGCGTCGGGGCCGCTCGATTCCACGTCGACCACCACCCACCGGCCCATCGCGGGCGGCCTCTCGCTGTCATAGTCGGGAAGTCCGCGCCAGCGCTTGACCGCCTGCGCGAGCTCGGCCGGAAGGGTCCTGCGGGCGATCCGGAACGGCCAGAGCGAGGAAATCACCGGCGAGAGGCTCAGAGCTGGTAGTCCAGCGCGACCCGGTTCTGGAGCTTTCTGGCCTGGCGCAGCGACTCGCGAAGGATGCGGCGATCGAGGCTGTTCAGCGACCCGGGGTCGATCCGGTTGGGCTCCGAGGTGCCCGAGCCCCGGTCGAGGCTGTCCTGGGCGCGAAGCCGCAGCATCTGGATGAACTGGAACGCGTCGACGGCCGTCGCGAACTCGTCGTTGCCCGCGCGGCTCCCGCGACTCGTGCCACGCAGCCGTTCGGCGGTCGAGACGGCGCCGACGCCGGCCGCAAGCGAGAGGATTCGCGCGCAATCGACGAAGACCCGCGACGCCTGCTTCTTCAAGTCGATCGTCCCGCCCTCCCCGCCGACGATGTCGCCGAAGAGCCCCAGGGGTGGGCGGGTCTGAAGCGCATTCGCAGCCATCTGGCGAAGAAACACCGGGCGGTCCTTCACGTTCGCCAGCAGGAACTCGCGCAGCCGGTCGACCAGGCTCGCGTCCCCGTAGATCGCCCGGAAATCGAAGAATATCGACGCGTTGAGCAGGGCCTCGGGATTCGAGTTGTGGATCCAGTCGTCGAACCGGCGCAACCATTCCGCGAGACTCAGGCACCACGAGGGATTTCGCGCCATGACGTCGCCCTTGCAAAGCGGGAATCCGCAGGCATCGAGCGCGAGGTTCACCTGGTTGGCGAACGCGAGAAGCTTCGCGCGGGTCGAGTCAAGATCCTTGCCGTCGCCGTCGGGAAAGATGATGGCGTTGTCCTGGTCCGTGGCGAGCGTCTGCTCGTTGCGGCCCTCGCTGCCGAGGCCCATCCAGCAGAATCCGGTGCCGGCCACGTCGTGGTCGCGAAGCGCGAGCTCGATGGCCCGCTCGGTCACCGCGTCGTTCAGGGCGGAGACGAATTGCGTGAGCTGTTCCGCCGCCACTCCCTGCGCGAGCATTGCCGTTCCCAGTTCCCGGACTTCGCGCGCCACGAAGGCGAGGGCGTCGACCGTCTCGGCGCGGCCGATGTCCTTGCGCAGGCCCTGCATCGAAAGCCTCTGCAGGCCGAACAGGTCGCGCTCGGAAATCACGCCCAGCAGCCGGTTCGCCTCCACGACGAGCACGTGGCGAAATCCCCTCCTCGCCATGAGCTGCGCGGCCTCCGACAGGGCGCTGCCGGCCGGAAGCGAGGCGGGATCGCGGGTCATCACTTCCGATACCGGGCGGTCGAGCGGCCGGCCGGCAAGCGCCACGCGATTGAGGACGTCCGTCTGCGTGAAGATCCCCGAGGGAGCGCCGCCGCCGTCGGTCAGGACGATGGAGCCGATGCGGCGCGACTTCATCAGTTCCAGCACCTGGCGCACGCTCGCCGCCTCCGGCAGCGTGACCGGCGCGTGGCGCAGGGCGTTTCGCAGCGGAGAGACCATCGTCAGCTCGTCGGCCGCGCGGCTCGAGTAGGCCTCGCGGGTTCCCCGGGTCGACGCGGCGAGGAGCGCAGCCAGCCGGCGCGTGCAGAAGTCGTGGAATTGCGGGCTGCGCGACATCAGCTCCCGGAATCGCGCTTCGTCGAGCACGTAGCAGAACGTGTCCTTCAGCGCCTTGTAGCGAAGCGAGGTGGCTCTCGCCGCGATGAGGGCGCCGATGGGGAAGCACTCGCCATCGGTGAGGGTCCCCGCCATCGTGTGCAGCGAGACTTTCGCGGGCTCGTCGGCCTGCACGGCGCCGCGCTGGATGATGAAAAGGGCGTCGACGCGGCCGCTGTCGGGCGACAGGATCGTCGCGTCGCGGGGAAAGTAGCGCAGCTTCAGGCCGCCCGAGAGGTAGGCGAGGTCCGCCTCCGCCATCGTGTCGAAGGGCGCGTGCTTGCGCAGGACGTCCGCCGTGGCGGCCACCAGGAGCGGCGGCGGTTGTCGTTCGTTCATGCGGCGAAGTGTTCCATTCTCCCGGGAACCCGCGATGATGCCCGTCAATCGAGGCGGGGGCGCGTATCGCCCCCGCCGGCCACCCGGAATCGTCGTGCGCGCCGGCCTACAGCGGCTGCTTGAGTTGCTCGAGGATCGCCGGGTTCTCGAGCGTCGAGACGTCCTGGGTGATTTCCTCGCCCTTGGCGAGCACGCGCAGCAGCCGGCGCATGATCTTGCCCGAGCGCGTCTTGGGCAGGTTGTCCCCGAAGCGGATTTCCTTGGGCTTGGCGATCGGGCCGATCTCCTTGCCCACCCAGTCGCGCAGTTCCTTCGCGAGCGCCCTCGCCGCATCGCCCGTGGGCCGCGGCCCCTTGAGAACCACGAAGGCGACCACGGCCTCCCCCGTCAGGTCGTCGGGGCGTCCCACGACCGCCGCCTCGGCCACCAGCTTCGTGTTGGCGACGAGCGCCGACTCGATTTCCATGGTGCCCATGCGGTGGCCCGAGACGTTCAGGACGTCGTCGATACGGCCCATGATCGTGAAATAGCCGGTGTCCTTGTCGCGGATCGACCCGTCGCCCGCGAGATAGAGCTTTCCGCCCAGCTCCTCCGGGTAGTAGCTCTTTCGGAAGCGCTCGGGATCGCCCCAGATGGTGCGGATCATCGAGGGCCACGGCCGCTTGACCACGAGGATGCCGCCCTGGCCGTTCGGCAGTTCGTGGCCCGTCTCGTCGACGATCGCCGCCATGATGCCGGGAAGCGGCAGCGTGCACGAGCCGGGCACCAGGGGCGTCGCCCCCGGCAGCGGCGTGATCATGTGCCCGCCGGTTTCCGTCTGCCAGAACGTGTCGACCACCGGGCAACGCGACCCGCCCACCGTCCGGTAGTACCACATCCAGGCCTCGGGGTTGATCGGCTCGCCCACCGTGCCGAGGATCCTGAGCGAGGAGAGATCGTAATTCTTCGGAAGGTCCCCGCCCGCCTTGATCAGGGAGCGGATGGCCGTCGGCGCCGTGTAGAAGACGCTCACCTTGTGGTCCTGGATCATCTTCCAGAAGCGGCCGGCGTCCGGGTAAGTGGGCACGCCCTCGAAGACGATTTCGGTCGCGCCCACGGCGAGCGGCCCGTAGGCGATGTAGGTGTGGCCCGTCACCCAGCCCACGTCCGCCGTGCACCAGAAGACGTCGGTGGGCTTGTGGTCGAACGTCCAGTTCATCGTGAGCATGGCGTGCAGCAGATAGCCGCCCGTGGAATGCTGGACGCCCTTGGGCTTTCCCGTGGAGCCGGAGGTGTAGAGGATGAAGAGCGGATGCTCCGCGTTCACCCAGGTCGGCTCGCAGTCCTGCGGCTGGCCCTTGACCACGTCCTGCCACCACTTGTCGCGCGGCGCATTCATCGCCACCGGCGAGCCGGAGCGCCGGTAGACGACCACGTCGCGGATGCTCCCGCACCCGCCCATCGCGAGCGCTTCGTCGACCGCGGGCTTCAGGGGGATTTCCTTGCCGCCGCGGAACTGCCCGTCGGCGCAGATGACCGCCACGGCGCCCGCGTCGATGATCCGCTCCTGCAGGCTCTTGGCCGAGAATCCGCCGAAGACCACGGAATGCGTGGCGCCGATTCGCGCGCAGGACTGCATGGCGACCACCGCCTCGATCGACATCGGCATGTAGACCAGGACCCGCTCGCCCTTCCTGATCCCGAGCGACTTCAGCCCATTGGCGAACTGGCAGACCCGGTGGTAGAGCTCCCGGTAGGTGACGCGCGTCACCGTGCCGTCGTCGGCCTCGAAGATGATCGCGACCTTGTCGGGCTGGGACTCGAGGTGCCGGTCCAGGCAGTTGTACGACGCGTTCAGCTCGCCGTCGTGGAACCACTTGTAGAACGGCGCGCCGGACTCGTCCAGCGTCTTCGTGAACGGCGTGGACCACAGGAGGTTCTCGCGCGCGAGGCGCGCCCAGAATCCCTCGAAATCGCGGCCGGCCTCGTCGCAAAGGGCCTGGTAGGCGGCCATGCCGGAAACGTTGGCCTGCTTCACGAATGCTTCCGCGGGCGGGAAGACACGCGTCTCCTGGTGGACGGATTCGATCTTCGACATGCCGGTATTCCTCCTGGTTGCGGTGCGTGCTGGGCGGCCTGGGGCCGTCTCGTTTCGCCGGGGCCCTACTTCCCGCCGGGCCGCGGTTTTTATAGCACAGGGCGCCTGCCCCCGCGCCCCTGGCCCCCCGGGAAAACCCTCGAGGCGTCCCGAGGTCTCATATCTTATATAAGAGTGTTGACGCACCGCAACATCGGTGCTAGCGTGGACCGCGGACCGGGGGTTCCAGCTGGCCGAGGTTCGCGCTGCCCACCGCTTCGTCCGCCGCAACCCGTTGAATCCAAGAGGATCCCATGATCGCCCCGTCGACCGCCGACCCGTCCGCCCCCTCCCCGGCCGCGCCCGAGATCCTCGGCGACTACTGGCCCGGGATCCAGATCTACTACCCGCCGGTCAAGTACGCGCCCTCGCTCGGCATCTACGAGGACCTCGAGCAGGCGGCGCAGCGCTTCAACAAGCATGCCTGGAACACCACGTCGCATACGCTGCTCTTCGACCTCGAGGACGGCTGCCGGCAGAAGGAGCTCAGCCGCGAGTTGCTGCGCCGCGAGCTGCCCGGCCTGCCGAGGAAGCGCGAGGTCCAGATCGCGGTGCGCATCAACCCGTTCCGCACGGAGGAGTACGAGAAGGACCTCGCGCTCGTTCGCGACCTCGCCGACTACTTCGACGTGGTGATGCTCGCGAAGGCCGGAGAGGCCTACGGCGCCCCGGAGATCCGGGACCTCTCCGCGGTCCTCGTGGGCCTGAACAACCGGATCACCATCCAGCCCATCATCGAGCACCCGAAGTCGCTCAAGATCGCGCCCGAGCTCATGCAG
>Ga0073899_10002000_pt1 | contig 18500 bp, 14 predicted proteins | sample KloWWTmetaKNB5Ph_FD_88975 | JGI IMG/M metagenome (GOLD analysis project Ga0073899, IMG submission 88975) | Active sludge microbial communities from Klosterneuburg, Austria, studying microevolution and ecology of nitrifiers - Klosterneuburg... | ecosystem: Engineered > WWTP > Aerobic digester >... | reverse complement strand
GCGCTCGAAGTCCTGGGTCTGCATGCAGATCGCCTGCGCCTGCGCCTCGGCCTCGATGCACTCGCCCAGGCCCGAGTTCCATTCCTGCCACAGCATCGTCTTGGTCATCGCATGGCCGAAGGTCGGCCCGTCGGCCAGGCTCTGGGCCAGCGCCTGCGCCTCGGCGAGCAGTTGCTCGGGATCGACCAGGCGGTTGTAGAAGCCGAAGCTCGCCGCCTCATCACCGCCCACCACGCGGCCGGTGAAGAGCAGGTCGGCAGCACGCGACAGACCGATCAGGCGCGGCAGCAGGGTGCAGGCGCCCATGTCGGCGCCGGCCAGGCCCACGCGCACGAACAGGAAGGCCAGCTTGCTGCGCGCCGTGGACAGGCGCATGTCCGAGCCGCAGGCGATCATCGCGCCGGCACCGGTGCAAACCCCGTCGATCGCGGCGATGATGGGCTGCGGGCAGGCCCGCATGGCCTTGACCAGGTCGCCGGTCATGCGGGTGAACTCCAGCAGCTCGGGCATGTCCATCTTGACCAGCGGGCCGATGATCTCGTGCACGTCGCCGCCGCTGCAGAAGTTGCCGCCCTCGCCGGTGAAGACGATGGCCTTGACGTCGGTGGCGTAGCACATCTCGCGGAACAGGTCGCGCAGCTCGCCGTAGGAATCGAAGGTCAGCGGGTTCTTGCGGTCGGGCCGGTTCAGCCGGATGGTGGCCACCTTGCCGGTGACGGAGTAGCCGAAGTGACGGGCCTGGTAGCCCGCGAGTTGGACGCGTTTCATTGCTGGATCTCCTGGTGAATGCGGGGAAAGAAAGGGGGAGCCCGGTTGCCGTGGTCATCGACCGCCGGCGCGGACACCGGGAGGTGCCGCGGGGGCAGCGCAGGGTCTGGGCGCAGGCGCTGCAGCGGCGCGGGCAGTGCGCCGCCGCCCTCGTCGCCGACCGCGTCGCGGCCGCGAAGCTGCTGCAGGGCCCGGCGCAGCATCATGGCGCGGCCTCCTCAGCCGGCCATCGTCAGCCCGCCGCTGACGCTGACCACCTGGCCGGTGACGTAGCCGGCGCGCCGGCTGGCGAAGAACAGCACCGCCTCGGCCACCTCCTCGGGCTTGCCCAGGCGGCGCATCGGGATGGCCTTGATCAGCGCGTCCTTCACCTTGTCGGGCACCACCGCCATCAGCGGCGTGTCGGTCGGTCCCGGGCAGACGCAGTTGACGCCGATCTGGTAGCGCGCCGTCTCGCGCGCCAGCGACTTGGTGAAGGCAATCAGCCCGCCCTTGGCACCGGCGTACACCGTCTCGCCCAGGCTGCCGACCCGGCCGGCGTCGCTTGCGATGTTGACGATGCGACCGCGCGCGCGCTCGATCATGCGCGGCAGCAGTGCCTTGGTCAGCGTCATCGGACCGACGAAGTTCAGTCCGATGACCTTGTTCCAGAACTCCGGCGTGCCGTCGACGAAGGGTGCCGTGCGGCCCCAGCCGGCGCCATTGACCAGCACGTCGATGCCGTCGAAACGCGCCTGCACGGCCTCGGCGAAGCGGGCGATGGAGGCAGCATCGGTCAGGTCGACCGGCTCGAAAGTGGCCTTCAGACCGGCGTCGCGGATGGCCGCGGCGGTGGCCTCGCCGCCGGCGGGGTCGATGTCGGCCACGACCACCTCGGCCCCGGCGCGGGCCAGCGCCCAGGCGGTGGCACGGCCGATGCCGGAGCCGGCGCCGGTGACGATGGCGGTTTGGTTCTCGAATTCCATGGAAAGACCTTTCAGAAGGGGGTTGGGATCAAGGGGTGGAAGGACGCAGGAAGCAAGTTCAACCGGCACTGCGGGCCAGGAAATCGGCCACCAGGCGCCGGGTGGGGGGATGCTCGTAGAGGGCGCGGGTGGCGCGCAGCTCCTCGGCATACCCGTCGCGTGCGGCATCCAGCGCAGCGTCTATGCAGGCCTTGGCGGCTGCCAGGGCCGCGCGCGGGCGTGCGGCCAGCCGCTCGGCCAGCGCCTGCGCAAGGGCCGCCAGCTCGGCGCGCGGCAGCGCCCACTGCACCAGTCCGAGCTGCTCGGCCTGGCGTCCGTCGAGCACTTCGGCGCCGAGGATCAACCGCTTGGCCACGCCCGGGCCGCACAGCTGCGTGAGCCGTTGGGTACCGCCGGCACCGGGCAGCAGGCCCAGCCCGGCCTCGGGCAGGCCGATGCGCGCCTCGGCGGCGGCCACGCGCAGGTCGCAGGCCAGCGCCAGCTCGAAGCCGCCGCCCAGCGCCGCGCCGCCGATCTCGGCCAGCGTCAGCACCGGCGAGGTCTCCAGCCGGCGGAAGGCCTGCTGCATGCGTGCCACCAGCGCCGTCATGCGGTCGGGGCCCTCGGCGTCGGCAAAGCAGTCGCGCATCAGCGCCAGGTCGGCGCCGGCGCAGAAGGCCTTCACATCGCTGCGCAGGTGCAGCAGGGTGATGCCCTCGTCGCGCTCGGCGCGGTCGAGCGCAGCGTGCAGCGCCGCCAGCAGCGCGTCGTCCAGCGCGTTCACCGGCGCGCGCCGCAGCGTGGCCACCAGCACCGCGCCGCGCTGTTCCAGGACCAGGGGCAGATCGCTCATCGCAGCTTCCTTCGACTCGGGGGACGGGCTCATGCGGAGGGGTCCTCCAGGGTGCGGTGCAGCTCCTGCAGGCGCCGACGCAGCAGCTTGCCGGTGGGCCCGCGCGGCAGCGCGTCCAACTCATGCCACCAGTGCGGGCGCTGGTGCGGCGGCAGGGCGTCGGCGGTGCGGCGCAGCGAATCGGCCGCGACCGCGGCCGCCGCTTCGTCGCGGGCGCAGTAGAAGAAGGCCACCGCATCGACCCCGTCGGCGTCGGGCACCAGCACCGCCGCCGCCTCGGTGACGCCGGCCTGTGACGCCAGGCGCTCCTCCAGGTCCACCAGGTTGACCCAGCGGCCGTGGATCTTGACCAGCGAATCCTCCCGCCCGGCGAAGCGCCAGCCGCCCTGCGCGGTGCGCGCGAACAGGTCGGCCGGGCAGAAGCGGCCGTTGCGGAAGTGCTCGGCCTGCGCCTGCGGCCGGTCCAGGTAGCCCAGCGCCAGGGTGGGTGCGCCGATCAGCAGCCGGATGGGCAGCCCGTCGGCTACCGGCTCCAGCGGCTCGATCGTCACCCCCGGCGCCGGCTGGAAGTCCCGCCCGTCGCCGTGGTCGAGCATCACCAGCACCAGGGTCTCGGAGGCACCGTAGCCGTTGGCGATGGCCAGCCCGGTGTCGCGCCGCCAGGCTTCGCGCAGGCTGGGCGGCAGCGCCTCGCCGGCGGACACGCACTTGCGCACGCCGGCCGCGGCGATGCGCGCGGCCAGTCCCTCATTGACCAGGTTGCGGTACAGCGAGGGCACGCTCAGCAGCACGGTGGGGCGCAGCGCCTCGACGCTGGCGACCACCCCGGCCGCGGTGGGCCACTGCGGATCCAGCAGCACGGTGGCGCCCAGCTTCAGGCCGGCCCACAGGCTGTTGGTCTTCGGGTAGGCGAAGAAGAGCTTGGAGCTGGCGAACAGGCGGTCGTCGGCGGTGAATCCCAGGCCCTCGCGCGAGACCTGCTCGACCGCGTCGGCAAAGCGGTGCGCGTGCACCACCGCCTTGGGCTTGCCCGAGGTGCCCGAGGAGTGGCACCAGTAGGCCGGTGTGTCCGGGTGCAGATCGGCCACGGGGGCCGGCTCGGCCGCGGCCAGTTCCCGGCGGAAATCCGCCAGCGGCAGCAGGCGCTCGCGCCAGGGCGAGGGCGTGTCGGCCAGCTCGCGCTGCAGGCTGTCGGCGTCGTCGGCGATCAGGATGACGCTGAAGCCGGCCTCGTCGAGGATGTAGTGCCACTCCGGCGTGGGGATGCGCGGGTTGACCGGCACGGCCACCAGGCCGGCCCACATGGCGCCGAGAAAGGCCACCACCCAGTCGATGCCGTCGGGCAGCTTGACGGCAACACGGTCGCCGCGGCGCAGTCCACGCGAGCGCCACAGGCCTGCGGCACGCGCAGTCCGCTCGCGCAGTTCACCGTAGCTCAGGCGCTGCCCGGCGCACTCCAGCGCGATGCGTGCCGGGTCGCGGTCGACCAGCTGCAGGGCAGCGTTGCAGCCCTGGCCGGACACCGGCTCCAGCGGCGCGGCCGGGCTCATCAGCGCGGGGCGGCCGTTGCGCCAGCGCTCCCATTCGGTGGTGAGCAGCTCGGCGTGCTCCCGCTCCTCAGCCGCCAGCTCCTGGTAGAGGCGCTGCTCGGCGCTGCGGGCCGGCAGCCGTGCGGCGTGCTCGGCGAAGTAGCCCGCCGCGCGCTGCTCCAGCCCGATGGCGATGCGAAACAGGTTGTCCGGCTCCTGCGGACGGTCGCTCACGTTGGCGTACAGCGCGGCCACCTCGCGGCGGAATTCGGGCGAGGGCGGCGGCACGTCGATGTGGTAGCGCTGCGACAGCGTCTCCATGTGTTCGCCCTCCATCAGCGCGAAGCGACCGAACAGCTGCGCCATCTCGGCGTTGCCCGCTTCGGCGGCGGCGCGCTGGTAGAAGGCCCGCCCGCCCAGCTCGATCTCGAAGGCGGTGCGCACGCCGGCCAGCGCCGCTGCGCCGGAGGTGGGCGCCAGTGCGGCGGCGTCCTCCAGCAGCTGCAGAGTGCCGGCGCAGGAGGGGCAGCGCCGGTACGGGAAGGCAAAGCCCTCGCTCACCTTGCTGCAGCCGGTGCAGCGCCAGCGCAGGGTGGCGCCGGCACAGCAGATGTAGGCGCCTTCGCTCGTGTCTTCGAGCGGCCGTTGGCAACGGGGGCAAAGCATGGTGGGGATCTCCTCCAGAACCGGCGGGCGGTGGGTGGTTTCAGGCGGCGCAGGCGGGCTGGGCCGATGCCGGCCCGGCCTCCGGGGTCGGATCGGCTGCGTCGACCGCATCGACGGCGTCGGAAAGATCGGCCGCGGTGACGGGCCAGCGGCGCGGCCGCCCGCGCAGGTAATGGGCAATGGCGCGCGCGGCGCGCCGTCCGGCCCCCATGGCCTGGATCACGGTGGCCCCGCCGGTGACGATGTCGCCGCCGGCAAACACCCCCGGCAGACTGGTGGCCTGGGTGACCTCGTCGGCCACGATGTAACCCCAGCGGCTCAGGTCCAGCCCGGGAGAGGCCTGGCCGATGATCGGGTTGGCCTTGGTGCCCAGCGCGTAGACCACGGTGTCGCAGTCCCAGTCGAAGAACTCGCCCTGCGGCAGCGGCGCGCGCCGCCCGCGTGCATCGGCCTCGCCCAGCGCCATGCGCTGCACCCGCAGGCCGCGCACGTTGCCGGCCTCGTCCTGCAGGATGGCCTCGGGGGCGTGCAGGAAGGCGAACTCGACGCCCTCCTCGCGGGCGTGGCGCAGCTCCTCGATGCGCGCCGGGGCCTCCGCCTCGGAGCGGCGGTAGACGCAGCGCACCCGCTCGGCGCCGAGCCGACGCGCCACACGCAGGCAGTCCATCGCGGTGTTGCCCGCGCCGATCACGATCACGTCGCGGCCCAACCCGGTGGGGGTGTCGTGGTAGGGAAACTGGTCACCGCCCATCAGGTTGACGCGGGTGAGCAGCTCGTTGGCCGACAGCACCTGGCCGGCCGACTCGCCCGGGAGGCCCAGGAAGGCCGGCGCCCCCGCCCCGGCGGCGACGAAGACCGCGTCGTAGCCCATCTCGCCGGTGAGCTGGGCGAGGCTGAAGGTCTTGCCGATCACCTTGTTGGTCTGGAAGCGCACGCCGGCATCGCGCAGGCGCTTCACCTCGCGCTCGATGATGTCGCGCGGCAGGCGGAACGACGGGATGCCGTAGCGCAGCACGCCGCCGACCACATGCAGCGCCTCGAACACGGTGACCTCGGCGCCGGCCGTGTGCAGGTCGGCCGCCGCCGCCAGCCCGCCCGGGCCGGAGCCGACCACGGCGACACGGCCCAACGGGGCGTCGGCGCGCACGGCAGGGGCCGCGGCTCGGGCGTGGTCGCCGACGTAGCGCTCCAGCCGGCCGATCGCCACCGGCTCCATGCGCGCCTTGATGAGCACACACTGCGCCTCGCACTGGCGCTCCTGCGGGCAGACCCGCCCACACACCGACGGGAAGGGGCTGGACTCGTGGATGGTGGCCAGCGCGCCGTCCACGTCGCGCACCAGCAGCCGGCGGATGAAGGTCGGGATGTCGATGCCCACCGGGCAGCCGTCGATGCAGGTGGGCTTGACGCACTGGATGCAGCGCTCGGCCTCGCGCAGCGCCTGCGCCAGGCCGTAGCCCAGGTTCACCTCGGCAAAGCTGCCGGCGCGCTCGTGGGCGTCGCGCTCGGGCATCGCGACCTGGTGGCGCTCCACCGCCGAGTATTTCTTGTAGGTGCGCTTGCCCTGCACCACCAGCAGCTCTTCCAGGCTGCAGACGTGGGCGCGATCGGCCTCGGCCTTCGACTCGTCGGTCTTGAAGCGGCGCTGGCGCGCCATCAGCTCGCCGAAGTCGATCTGGTGGGCGTCGAAGTCCGGCCCGTCGACGCAGGCGAAGCGCACCTGGCCGTCCACCGTGACGCGGCAGGAGCCGCACATGCCGGTGCCGTCGACCATGATGGTGTTGAGCGACACCAGCGTCTTGACGCCGAAGGGGCGGGTGGTGTCGGCACAGGCCTTCATCATCGGCATCGGGCCGATGGCGACCACCTGGTCGGGCAGCGGGCCGCGCTCGAGCAGCTCCTGCAGGGCGCCGGTCACCAGGCCCGGGCGCCCGGCACTGCCGTCGTCGGTGCAGACGATCAACTCGTCGGACCACTGCGCCAGGCGCTCGGTCCAGAACTGCAGCTCGGCGCTGCGGAAGCCGACGATGCAGGTGGTGCGGCAGCCGGCCTCCTTGAAGGCGCGCAGCTGCGGGTAGACCGGCGCCACGCCCAGGCCGCCGCCCACCAGCACGACGTGGCCGGCCGGCCGGACGTGCTGGGGCAGGCCGAGCGGGCCGACGAAGTCGTCGAAGTCGTCACCGGTGGTGTAGCCGTCGCGCATCTCGCGGGTGGTGCGCCCCAGCGTCTGCACGACGATGGTGACGGTGCCGCGGCGGCGGTCGAAGTCGGCCACCGTCAGCGGGATGCGCTCGCCACCCTCGCGCAGGCGCAGCATGACGAAGTGGCCCGGCTGGGCGGCGGCGGCCACGTCGGGCGCCAGCACCTCCCAGAGGAAGGTGGTGTCCGAGAAGCGCTCGTGTCGAACGATCGTGTACATGGCGGGCTTCAGGCGTTGCGGGGGCGGGCGCGCCGGCGGGCGGCGCGCAACGGTGTCTGGCGCGAGGGGGGCGAGGGGCGCAAGGGGTTCAAGCGGCGGTCCACAGGTCGTCCACCACCCGGCGTGCCAGCGCCAGCAGCATGCGGCGGCGGTAGCGCACCGGCGCCACCGTGGTGGCCAGCACGTTGCTCGTCTTGCGCACCGCCTCGACCAGGCGGGCCGCGGCGGCGCCATCCCAGGCGGCACCGGCGAAGTCGTCGGTGGGCACGCGCAGCGGCGCCGAGTTGCTGCCGGTGATGGCCAGGCGCAGTCCGCCGATGCGCTCGCCGTCGCGCCACAGCGCGGCGGCCACTCCGGCCAGTGGAAAGTCCATCGCCTCGCGGATGCGTGCCTTCAGGTACTGCGCCCGCCAGCGCCCCGGCGGCGGCAGGTGCACTGCCGCCAGCATCTCGCCGGGCGCCAGCGTCAGGCGCTGCGCGCCGTCCTCCTGGAACAGCGCCGCCACCGGCAGGCGCCGCGGGCCGTCGGGGCCCCGCACCTCCAGCTCGGCATCGAGCACCATCAGCGCCGGGGCCACGTCGCCGTGGTAGGTGGCGTAGCAGCGGTCGCTCTTGACCACCACATGGCAGCGGTCGCCCTGGTACTTCAGGCAAAAGCCGTTGCCGCTGCGCCACCAGTCGCTCTGGTTGTAGAACACGCAGCGCGTGTCCTGGCAGAGGTTGCCGCCCAGGGTGGCGCTGGCGCGGTGCGTTGGCCCGGCCACCAGTGCCGCGGCACTGGCGAGCACCGGCCAGCCGGCACGCAGCGCGGCATCGCCGGCCAGGGTCTGCAGCGTGGTGAGCGCACCGATGCGCAGCCCGCCGTCGGCACCTGCCGTGAGGCCGTCGAGCTCGCCCTGGCCGCTCAATGCGCCCAGATCCACCAACACGGATGGGCGGCCCAGGCCGCGGCGCAGGTTGGGCAGCAGGTCGGTGCCGCCGGCGAGCAGCTGGGCCCCCTCGGCGGTCAGCGCGGACAGCGCCTGCGGCAGCCCCTGCGGGCGATGGACGTGGAAATCAGGCAGCCGGTTCATCGCGCTGCTCCCTTCTTGTCAAGCAGTTCGACCACCTGGCCGGGACCGATCGGAAAGCTGTTGCAGGTGACGCCGGCGGCCTCCTGCACCGCTTCGCGCAGCGCCGGCAGGATGCCGGCGAGCATGCCTTCGGAGGCCTCCTTGGCGCCGAAGGGTCCGTTCGGATCGATGCTCTCGACGATGAACACCTCGATGTCCGGGCTCTCCACGATGGTCGGCACGCGGTAGTCGAGCAGGTTGCCGTGCATCATGCGGCCGTCGTCGTACTCGGTGGCCTCCGACAGCGCCTGGCCCAGGCCCATCCACACACCGCCCTGGGTCTGGCCCTCCACTGCCAGCGGGTTCAGCGCACGCCCCACGTCCGCAGCCACCCACACCTTGTGGGCGGTGACCCGGCCGGTCAGTTCATCGACCGAGGCTTCGACCACCTGCGCGGCGTAGCAGAAACCCATGGTGGCGCCGATCGCACTGCCGCGGATCTTCTTGTCGCCCTGGAACTCGATCGGGCAGGTGTAGGTTCCCTTCACCGTGACGGCGCCGCAATCGACCATGGCGGCGCGCACGGTCTCGATCCAGCTCAGGCCGGCCTGAGGGCCGTCGCGCACGAAGAAGACTTCGTCGCGCACCTCGATGTCTTCGGGGGCCGCCTTCAGGCGGCCGGCTGCGGCCTTCACCAGAAGCACCTTCAGCTCCTGGGCGGCGGCCACCGACGCGCGGCCGACCATGAAGGTCACACGCGAGGAGTAGCTGCCGTTGTCCTTGGGTGTGACGGCGCTGTCCGACGAGATCACGCGGATGCGCGACAGCGCCGTGTCCAGTACCTCGGCGGCACACTGCGCGGCCATGGTGCTGGAGCCCTGTCCGATGTCGGCCGCGCCGGTGAGCAGCGTCACGCCGCCGTCGAAGTCCAGCCTCAGCTGCACCGTGGCATGCGGCTCGCCGGTCCAGTGCTTGGGCGTGGAGGTGCCCGAGACAAAGTGCGAACAGCCCAGCCCCAGGCCGCGGCCGGGGGGCATGCGGCCCTTGCGCTCGCTCCAGCCCGAGGCTGCCTTGACCTTTTCCAGGCACTCGGGCAGGCCGTAGCTCAGCACGTTCTGCGCGTACGCCGTGCGGTAGGGGATCTGCGCCAGCAGGTTCTGCTGCCGCACCGCCACCGCGTCCAGGCCCAGCTCCGCGGCCATGTCCGTCAGCAGCGCCTCGAAGGCCGCGCGCGTGTCCACCGTGCCGTGGCCGCGCTGCGCTCCGCAGGGCGGCGTGTTGGTGTACACCCGTCGGGCGTCGTGCTTGATCGCCGGGATGTCGTAGATGCCGTGCATCAGTGCCCCGGTGTAGAGAATGGTGATGATCCCGTAGCCGGCATAGGCGCCGCCGGCCTGTGTGGCTTCAAGCGCCAGCGCGGTGATGCGCCCGTCGCGCTTCAGGCCGATCTTCATCTTCACCAGCGTCCAGGGGCGGCCGCGGTGGGCGATGAAGGTCTCCTCGCGCGTTTGCAGCAGGCGCACGGTGCCGCGCGCCTTGCGCGCCAGCAGCGCGGCAATGATCTCGAAGTGCAGGCACTCGGTGCGTGCTCCGAAGCCGCCGCCCAGGAAGGGCTTGATCACGCGCACCTGCGATTCCTGGATCTGCAGGCAGGCGGCCACCTTCAGGTGCACGTAGTACGGCACCTGCGTGGTGGTGTGCAGCGTCACGCCGTCGCGCTCCATGTCGTACTCGGCCAGCGTGGCGTTGAGCTCCATGTGCGCGTGGTTCACCTCGGCGAAGGTGAAGGTCTGCTCACGCACCAGATCGGCCGCGGCGAAACCGGCGGCGCTGTCGCCGAACTCGGCATGCACCTCGCGCAGCACGTTGTCGGGCTTGTCGTCGTGGATGGCCACCGCGCCGGCCTTCATCGCCGCCTTGGCGGTCATGTAGGCGGGCAGCGGTTCGTACTCGACGCGGATCAGCGCCAGCGCGCGCTCTGCGGTCGCCTCGTCCACAGCAGCCACCGCGGCCACCGGGTCGCCGCGGTAGCGCACCTTTTCGCGCGCCAGCGGGTACTCGTTCTCGGCGATCGGCAGCACGCCGAAAGGCACCGGGGTTTCCTCGCCGGTGCACACGGCCGCCACGCCGGGCAGCGCCTCGGCCGCCGAGGTGTCGATGGCGAGGATGCGGGCATGGGCATGAGGGCTGCGCAGGATGCGCCCCACCAGCGCGCCGGGCGCGGCGATGTCGGCGGTGTAGCGCGCACGGCCGGTGACCTTGTCGATGCCGTCGATCAGCGGCGTGCGAACGCCGATGCCGCCCGGGCGGGTCATGCGCGGCTTCATCGTGCACCCCTCGCGGCCGCGGCGGCGGCCTGCACCGACTCGATGATCTTCACATAGCCGGTACATCGACACAGGTTGCCGGCCAGTGCCGCCTTGATCTCGTCGGCGCTCGGGTCCGGGTTGGCGCGCAGCAGCGCCTCGGAGGCCATCACCATGCCCGGGGTGCAGTAGCCGCACTGTGCGCCCAACTTGTCGTGAAAGGCCTGCTGCAGCGGTGTCAGCCGGCCCTGCCGGGCCTGCCCCTCGATCGTTTCGACCGACCGTCCCTCGACCTGCACCGCCAGCGTCGAGCAGGCCAGGCGCGGTCGCCCGTCCACCAGCACGGTGCAGGCGCCGCACTCGCCGCCGTCGCAGCCCTGTTTGGTGCCCGTGAGCGCCAGCGTCTCGCGCAGAACGTCGAGCAGCAGCGCTGCGTCGGATGCAGCGAACTCGTGCATGCGTCCGTTCACCGTCAACCTCATCACTCGCTTGCTCACGAAAACCTCCGGGTTTTCCATAACTATATTGTGGTACCACAATACCAAATAAGGATTGATCTGCGGCAACCCTCTGCGACCTGTCGGTTGAATCTAGCGCCGCACCCTGGGCGGCGTCGAATGGATTGTCGAAATCGGCTCCATCGGTCCGGCAAATGGGGCCCTGATCCGCGCCGATCCGCATCTCACCCCACCGCGCCCGGGCGTCGGGCCGGAAGCTGGGGTTTGCCCTGGCTGCAGGGAGATGTTGCACTGGATCAAACTCATATTCGGCATTCAAGTACCACATTAGAGTTTTTGATGCGGTGCCGTCCCGTCAACGCACCGCACTTCACCGCACCGCAACGTCGCGGAACCCTTCCGCCGCTGCGCTTGCTTCGACGCCATCCAAGGAGACACTGACATGAAACCCAGCCTGCTGCCCGGTGTGGCGCGCAACGTGCGCGTCAAGATCGACCGCGAGCGCACCATCGACTTCATGGGCGACCAGGCCCGCGTCTACGCCACGCCTGCCCTGCTGCGCGACATCGAGGTCACCTGTCGGGAGCTGCTGCTCGAGCACCTGGATGCCGGCGAGGATTCGGTAGGCACGCGGGTGGAGCTCGACCACACCGGCGCGACGCTGATGGGCATGGACGTTGAACTGCAGGTTCGCATCGCCGAGGTGCAGGGGCGCAGCGTCACCTTCGACGTGAGCGGCCACGACGGCATTGACGCGATCTGCACCTGCCGCCACCAGCGCTTTGTGGTGGATGTGGCCAAGACCGAGCAGCGTCTGGCTGCCAAGGCCCGCAAGGCCGGCCTGGCTTGAGGCCGGCGCGGTCGATACGCCCATCTCCGGCAAAACCGGCCGCGCACCCACTTCACGGGGCCGAGGCCGCCTGCGCGGAACTGCCGCGGCGGCTGGTCGCCTGTCCGTTTCTTCCACAGGAAAAGGAGCCGCCATGGTGGCCACCTTGAGCGCCGCTGCGGTCACCGCAGCGCGTACCTCGGGCCTGCATGCCGAGCAGGAAACCCTGCCGCGCGAGCAACTGCGGCAGCTGCAGCTGCAGCGCCTTCAGCAGACGCTGCGCAACGCCTGGGACCACGTGCCCTGGCACCGCAGGCGCCTGCACGCCGCCGGCCTGGACGATCCACGCGACGTCGACTCCCTGGAGGCGCTGCGGCGGCTGCCTTTCACCGTAAAGACCGACCTGCGCGACAACTACCCCTTCGGCCTGTTCACCCGGCCGACGCAGGAGTTGGCGCGCCTGCACGCGTCCTCGGGCACGACCGGCAAGCCCACGGTGGTGGGCTACACCGCGCAGGATCTGTCGACCTGGGCCGACCTGGTGGCCCGCTCCTTTTACTGTGCCGGTGTGCGCCCGGGGGACTTGGTGCACAACGCCTACGGCTACGGTCTGTTCACCGGCGGCCTGGGCGCACACGACGGTGCCACCCGGCTGGGTTGCCCGGTGGTGCCCATCTCCGGCGGCGGCACCGAGCGGCAGGTGGCACTGATCATGGACTTCCAGCCCCGGGTACTGTGTGCCACGCCGTCGTATGCGCTGGCCCTGGCCGAGGTGGCCGAGCGCCAGGGCGTGAACCTGCGCGACAGCGCACTGCGCATCGGCATGTTCGGCGCCGAGCCCTGGAGCGACGCGATGCGCCGCGAAATCGAGGCGCGCGTGGGGTTGCGTGCGGTGGACATCTACGGCCTGTCCGAGATCATGGGGCCAGGCGTGGCCTGCGAGTGTGAGCTGCGCTGCGGCCTGCACGGCTGGGAGGACCACTTCCTGTTCGAGACCATCGATCCCGATACCGGTCAAGCGGTGCCCGAAGGCGAGCCCGGCGAGCTGGTGATCACCACGCTGACCAAGCAGGCGCTGCCGATGTTGCGCTACCGCACGCGCGACATCACGCGGCTGGAGACGGCGCCCTGTGACTGCGGGCGCACCCACCTGCGCATCCTGCGCGTGACCGGCCGCAACGACGACATGATGATCGTCCGCGGCGTGAACGTCTTTCCGTCGCAGATCGAGTCGGTGCTGGTGGGCCGGCCCGGGCTGTCGCCGCACTACCAGCTGGTGCTCGACCGCCACGGCGCACTCGACAGCGTGCGCCTGGAGATCGAAGCCCAGCCCGAGGTGTCCACGGCCGACTACCCGCGGCTGGCGCAGGAGGCGGCACACCACATCAAGTCACTGATCGGCATCAGCGCCGACGTGCAGGTGCAGGCGCCCGGCAGTGTGCCGCGCTCACAGGGGAAGGCCGTTCGGGTGCGCGATCAGCGGCCCAGGGTGGCCTGAGAGGCTGAGAGCGCGCATCGGCGTTGTGCGGAGGCCTCAGCCAGCGCGGGTGGATACCCCCACCGCGATGGTGAGCAGGCCGAGCCCGAGGTTGAAGCCCACCCACTGCCGGATGCGCTCCAGCGCGGCGGCGGCCGCCGGCCAGTCGGCGGCGCTGACGGCCTGCCGCAGCCGGGGATGCAGGCCGGTGTAGATCCAGGCGAAAACCCCCGCCATCAGCAGGCCGCTGCCGAGCATCAGGTGCCAGGCGATCGGGGCCCGCGCGAAGCCGACCTGCAGCAGCAGCGCCAGACCGGAGCCGAGAAGGGCCGGCACCGCCACGGCGACGAGGCGGAAGAAGCGGTTCAGCGCCGCTGTCATGAAGGGCAGGCGGCCGGGCGGCGGCAGCAGCTCGACCGCGGTGGGGCGGAGCACGAAGTGAGCGAACACCATGCCACCCACCCAGACGACGACGCCGACGAGGTGGACGAACAGCAGCAGGGCCTGGAGGGTCGGGGGCATGCGGGGCGGTGGTCGCGTCGGTCGGTTGCGCCCCTTCTCCGGCGGAAAAGGGGGCGTTGCGATGCGCATTGTCTCGCTTTCGACGCCGCCGTGTCGGGCGATGCGACCCGGCCGCCGTGCCGCTGCCGAGTTCAGCTTCGGGCTCGGCTTCCGGCTCGGCGCGGCTTTCAGCGCCGACCGGCTCCCGGCGCACCCAGGGGCAGCCCCACCGAGGCCGCACTGGGCTGGCCGCGCACCGGGGCGTGCAGCATCTGCGCCCCGCGCCGGTAGGCCGCCCGGGTGATGAGGATGAGCTTGAGCGCCCAGCCGGTGGCCAGCAGGAGGGCGCCACCGAGCGCCGCTGCGGCGCCGCCGCCCCAGCCCGCCAGCGCCGCCAACAGCAGCAGCGCCGCCACTGCGCGCAGGCCCTGCAGCACCCGGGTGGCCGGGTGCGTGAACCAGGCCAGCGTGGGTGCCGGTGCCGCGCTGGCCACCAGGCCGCGGCGGTAGGCTTCGCGCGCCAGCTCGCGGGCCACCGCGGCCGCCAGCGCCAGCGCCGTCAGCGCGGGGCTGCCGGCACCGCCCAGCAGCAGCAGGGCCGCGCAGCCCTCGGCCAGCCCGCAGGTCAGCATCAGCGGCACCACGCGGGGGTGTGACCAGGCCGGGATGGCGCGCGAGGCCCGCAGGATGCGCGCCTGGCAGTAGAGGTAGAGCGCGCCCAGCAGCGCGGCGGCCAGCAGCGTGGCGGCCGAGCCGCTCCAGGCGGCCGCAGCGGTGCAGGCCAGCAGCGGGCCGGCCACGATGCCCTCGCGCGTCATCCACGAGGTCTGTGGGTGGAAGAACACGTTCAGAGCGCGCCAGGGCTTGCCGATCTCCAGCCAGACCAGCGACAGGCCCGCGGCCACGCTGGCCATGCCGACCAGCAACGGCAGGGCGGGGGGCGGGCTGCCCGGCAGCAGCAGGGCTGCCAGGGCGCTGACGAGCACCAGCGCGCTGCCGGTGCCCCCGCCGATGAAGTTGCCGGCGGCGCGCCAGTCCCACTGGCGCTGGCGCGCGGCGCCGGCCGGTCGGGCCGTCTGACTGCGGCTGTGGCTGTGGTTGTGGACTGGGCGGTTCATGATGCGGCCTCCTGGTCCCAGAGGTAGTAGAAGCCCGGTCCGGTGCCGAGGTCCTCGTGCATGCGGAACCAGCGGTTGCCGGCCAGCAGCTTCGCGGCCGGGCTGGCGGGGTCGTCGATGTCGCCGAACTGCAGCGCCCCGGAGATGCAGCTCTGCGCGCACACCGGCGTGGCGGCGGTGTCCACGCCCGGCACCAGGCCGCGGGCCACGCCGGCGTCGACGCGGGCGGCGCAGAAGTCGCACTTGGTGACCACGCCCAGGCGCGCGGTGTCGGCCAGCCGGCCTTCGTGCGGCATGGCCTGGTCCCCGAAGGCGAAGGCGGTCTGGTCGACCATGTAGCGCGCGTCGTAGGGGCAGGCCATCATGCAGGCTGAACAGCCGATGCACAGCGCCTCGTCGATCGTGACGATGCCGTCGGGGCGCTTCTTCGTCGCCGTCGAGGGGCAGACCTCCAGGCAGGGCGGCTCGTCGCAGTGCTGGCAGCCGGTGGGCACGAAGCTGCGCCGCACCGCCGGGTACTCGCCGGTTTCGATGTCGAGCACGCGGCGCCACTGCACGCCCGGGGGGGTGCCGCGCGTTTCCTTGCAGGCGGCGGTGCAGGTCTGGCAACCCACGCAGCGGCGCAGGTCGGCCACCATCGCATAGCGGGTCATGCGGCCTCCTCGTTTGCAGTTGCGGATGTGGATGCGGATGTGGATGCACCCGGGACGGCGCTGGGGCGTCGAGCCGCGCCCGCAGCGGCGCGCTGCACCCGCACGCGTACGATGTCCGCTCCTGAACCGGTGGCGTCGGTGAGCTGCAGGGCCACGCCCGACATCGGCGTCACCGAGTTCAGCGAGGGGTAGTTCAGGTCCTTGGCGAAGGGCGTCTTCCAGTGCTGGAACTGGCCGGGGATGACCACCGTGTCGGGCCGGCAGCCCTGCACCAGCGCGAGCTGGCCGCGCGTGCTGCCGTGGGTGGACTCGACCTCCACCCAGTCGCCGTCGGCCAGGCCCAGGCGGCGTGCGGCACCGGCGTTCATGATCACGCAGCCGTGGCCGCGGATGTTGTGCGCCACCTCGTCCATCAGCGGGATGCCCACGTTGTTGCCCGAGCTGTACTGCATGCTCTTGGTGGTGATGCCCCAGAAGGGGTAGTCGGCCGGGTCGCCGCCGGCGTCGCGCACCGCCCGCTCCCACAGCCCGGGCACGTCGTGCCACTCGGGCAGCGCGCGGTACTCGTCCAGCTGCTCGTCCCACCAGTGCACGCCCTGGCTGTGCAGGCGGCGGCGCAGTTCGCTGCCGATGCGCAGCAGCCGCTCCTGGTAGGGCAGCTCGTAGCGCAGGCCCTGCGCCTGCATGGTGGGCGTGAGGTACCAGTCGACCCGGGTGTGCGGCACGGTGAACCAGCCGCGCTGCTTCATCTCGGCCAGGCCCTGCACCTGGGTGCCGCCGCTGAGCTCGGCGGTGGCGGCCTTGCACACCGCGTCCCAGATGGCGTCGACCTCCGGCACCTGGTCGGTGGGCAGGCGGAAGTCCCAGCCCTCGCCGGACAGCGGCAGCAGCGCGGCGCCCTTGTTGATGCGGTCGACGTAGCGCTCCAGCAGACCGGTGCGGCGCGCCAGCTCGGTGGCGATCCAGGTGAAGTCGCGCGCCTCGCCCTGCGGGGGCACCACCGGCTGGCGCAGCACCACGCCGCGGTGCGCCCAGGCCTGCTCGACGAACTTGGTCCCGCCGCAGCGGATCAGCTGGGTGCCCTCCAGGTCGGTGGCCTCGGGCAGCAGCAGGTCGGCCATGTGGTTGGTCTCGTCCTGGGTGTAGGCGAAGGCCACCACAAAGGGCATGCGCGCGATGGTCTCGGTCAGGTGGTCGGTCTGCCAGAACGCGATCGCCGGGTTGGTGCGGTAGGTGAACCAGATTTCGGGGAAGCTCGGCTTGGGCCAGTTGGGCGGCGGCTCGCGCATGAACATCCACGCCAGGTGGGTGGGCCCCAGCGCCTGGCTCCAGGGCGAGTGGCCCACATGCGGCACCAGCGTGCGGTGGGCGTTGCGGCCGGTGGGCCGGGCCTGCCACTGGTCGGGCGTGGTGGGGTTGAAGTTGCACTGCATGAAGCCGTCTTCGCCCGGCAGCACGCTCGCCAGCCGGTTGTCGTGCGGCTTGTTCAACCGCACCGTGGTGCCCAGCGTGCCGCCGGGCACCTCCAGCGCGCCCACCAGCGTGGCCAGCAGGGTGCGCGACCAGCAGGCCTCGAAGGCTCCCCAGCCGTTGTTGACCGTCTTGCCCAGCGTCACCGCCACCGGGCGGTGCGGCAGGGTCTGGCCATCGATCTCGATGGTCTGGCCGATGCAGGCGTGTTCCAGGTACTCGAGCGCGACACGCCGGATCGTGGCCGCGGGCACGTCGCAGACCCCCTGCGCCCATTCGGGCGAATACCCGCGCATCGCGTCGACCGTCATCGACAGCCCGGTGCGGCCCTGGATGTCGCTGAAGTGGCCGATCTCGCCATCGGGCCCCTGCGTGACGGCCTGCGGCACCGGCCAGCTGCCTTCGAGCGCCAGCTGCGCGCCGGGCGTGTCGAAGGGCACGGCGCGGGCGCTGAGCTCGTCCCACACCAGCGGCTTGCGCGACGTGGGGTCGCGCAGGTAGTAGCCGTCGGGGCCGACCAGGTAGGGAGACGCGGTGCGATCGCGCAGGAAGGCGGTGTCCAGCTTCGGCACCCCGGCCTCGCACAGCAGCACGTGGATCATCGCCAGCATGAAGGCCGGGTCGGTCTTGGGCTTGATCGGCACCCATTCCGATGAGCAGCCGCCGGTGACCGACAGGTGGGGCTCGACGTAGACGCGCTTGACGCCGCGGATGCGCGCGTCGGCGTGGCGCTTGACCGCGCACACGCCGCCGGTGACCTCGACGTTGGCGCCGAAGGCGACGATGTAGCTGGTGTTGGGCGTGTCGGCGCAGACGGTGAAGCCGCGGTGCCAGAACTCGCCGTACAGGTGCTCGGAGTGCGTGCACTTGACGCCCTGACCGGAGCCCATGCTGTAGTCGATCGGCCCCCAGGCAGCCAGGAAGGCCGGCAGGGCGCCCATGTAGCTGGCCGGCGTGCCGCCGTGACCGAAGGACACCGCCACACGCGGCAGGCCCTGCTCGTCCACCAGGCCGCGACCGCGGATGTCCTGCAGCTTGGCGGCGACGATGTCCAGCGCCTCGTCCCAGCCGATGGGCACGAAGCCGGGATCCTCGTCGCGCCCCTTGCGCGGGTTGCTGCGCTTCATCGGCGTGAGCACGCGGTGCGGGTTGTAGGTCTTCTGCACCAGGCCGTAGGCGCGCACGCAGGGGCGACCCAGCGCCGGGTGCACATCGGCGCCCTCGTGGTTGGGCTCGACGCAGCGCGCCACGCCGTCCTCGACCCGCACGCGCAGGAAATCGGGTCCGGACACGCAGTTGAAGCAGTAGCTCGGAACGGAGCGGGAAGTGCCCATGCCTTGTCTCCTGGCCTGGTCGAGGCCCATCGTTCGATTAAAGTGAGTCAATTAGATCAACAACGTGTGTCACGTTGACTCACAATGAAGAGGGTCCAGGAGTGCCTGTCCTGTCGCCTCAGTT
>Ga0073899_10001997_pt1 | contig 18516 bp, 10 predicted proteins | sample KloWWTmetaKNB5Ph_FD_88975 | JGI IMG/M metagenome (GOLD analysis project Ga0073899, IMG submission 88975) | Active sludge microbial communities from Klosterneuburg, Austria, studying microevolution and ecology of nitrifiers - Klosterneuburg... | ecosystem: Engineered > WWTP > Aerobic digester >... | reverse complement strand
GAGCTGTTCTCGGCCGCCAAGAGCGAGTTCAAGCACCTCGAGTTCTATTACTTCCACAACTGCGTCTACGACTTCATGTGGAAGAACAACCGGCGCCGCCACGCCGAGAAGATCCCGACCTGGGACGTGATCCGCAAGTACAACAAGGACTACAAGCTCGTCTTCGTCGGCGACGCGACGATGAGTCCCTACGAGATCGTGCAGCCCGGCGGCAGCGTCGAGTACAACAACGAGGAAGCGGGCGCCGAGTGGCTGCAGCGCCTGACGCACGCGTTCCCGAAGTACGCCTGGATCAACCCCGAGCCGCAGGGCGTGTGGGGCTATCGCCAGAGCATCGCCATCGTCCAGCAGCTGATGAATCAGCGCATGTTCCCGCTGACGCTGGCTGGGCTCGAACAGGCGATGCGGCTGCTGGGCAAATGACGCGCGGCGCGCTGCCGGCGCTGGCCGTCGCAGCGGCCGTCGCGCTGGCAGGCTGCGCCGCGCTGCAGCGCCCGGCTGCCGAGTCCGCCGAGCCCGCCCGCGAGGCCGCCGCGACGGCGGACGACGACGCCGGCGCGACCTACGAACTGGCGATCGACGCCCCGAAGCCGTTACGAGAACTTCTCGCTGCGCACCTCGACCTGGCGCGCTTCCAGGGCAACGAGGCGGCGTCGATCACGGCGCTCGAGCTGCGCCGTCTCGTTGCGGCGACGCCGGCGCAGGCGCGCGCGCTGCTCGAGACGCAGGGCTACTTCTCCGCGCAGGTCACTGCGCTGCGCGAAGCCGGCACGCCGCCCGTGATCCGCGTCGCCGTCGAGCCCGGCCCGCGCACGACGATCGAGCGCGTGACGTTCGAGGTGCAGGGCGAGCTGGGCGTCGCCGTCGAGGCGGGCGACGCCGACGCGCAGCACCGCCTCGACGCGCTGCGCCGCGACTGGCCGCTGGCCGCCGGCGAGCCGTTCACGCAGTCGGCATGGGCGGCGGCGAAGAACGCGTCGCTCGCGCAATTGCGCGCCGACGGCTACCCGGCCGCGACGTGGAGCGGCACCGGCGTCGAGGTCGATCCGGCGACGCAGCGCGCGCGCATCTTCGTCGTCGCCGACAGCGGGCCGCTGTTCCGGCTCGGCGAACTGCGCGTCGAGGGCCTCGAGCGCTATCGCGAATCGGCGGTGCGCAACCTCGCGGGCTTCGTGCCGGGTGCGGTCTACAGCGAATCGCTGCTCGCCGAATTCCAGGAGCGGCTGCGCAAGGCCGGCCTGTTCGAGGCCGTGGCGGTCGACGTCGAGGTCGGCGCGGAGCGCGCCGCCGCGGCGCCCGTCGTCGTGCGTGTGCGCGAGCTGACGCTGCAGCAGGCCACGACGGGCGTCGGCATCAGCGCCAACACCGGCCCGCGCGTCTCGCTCGAACACGTGCATCGGCGCGCCTTCGGCGAGCGGCTCACGGCCAAGAACAAGTTCGAGATCGGCCGCGACCTGCGGCTGTGGGAAGGCGAACTCGTCACGCACCCGCTGCCCGGCTTCTACCGCGACCTCGTCGCGGGCAGCGTCGAGCGCCTCTCCGTCAACAACGAAATCCGCTCGTCGTGGCGGCTGCGCGCCGGCCGCACGCAGGACACACAGCGCATCGAGCGCCTCTACTTCGCCGAGCTGCAAGGCGCGACGACGCGCAACGCCGCCGGCAGCAGCACGGCCGACGCGGCGACGCTGAACTACCACTGGGTCTGGCGCGACCTCGACGACATCGTGCTGCCGACGCGCGGCATCACGGCCTCGGCGCAGGTCGCCGGCGGCTTCGCGCAGAGCAACTTCGCCGACAACGGGCCGTTCGCGCGCGCCGCCGGCCGCCTCACCGGCTACCTGCCGCTGCCCGGCAACTGGTACGGCCAGGCACGCGTCGAGGCCGGCGAAGTGTTCGCCAAGGCCAGCGTCGGCATCCCCGACACGCTGCTGTTTCGCGCCGGCGGCGACGACTCGGTGCGCGGCTACGGCTACCGCAGCCTCGGTCCGCTGAAGAGCGGCGTGCTCGCCAGCGGCCGCGTGCTGCTGACGGCGAGCGCCGAGATCGCACGCCCGTTCTCCGACCGGTGGCCCAACGTCTGGTACGCCGCCTTCGTCGACGCCGGCAACGCCGCCGACGACTGGAAGGATCTCGATCCGGCGATCGGCTACGGCGTCGGCGTGCGCTGGCGCAGCCCCGTCGGCCCGCTGCGCTTCGACGTCGCCTATGGCCGCGAAGTGCGCAGCGTGCGCCTGCACTTCAGCGTGGGGATCGCGTTTTGAGCGAGATCACGGCGCCGATCCCGCCGCGCCGCCGGCGGCGTTGGCGCGCGGCGCTCGCCGCCGTCGCGGCGTTGGGCGCACTCGCGCTGCTCGTCGTGCTGCCGCCGCTGTGGCTGGCGCACACGCCCGGCGGCACGGCCTGGCTGCTGGCGCGGCTGCCGGGCGTCGAGGTGCAGGCTCCCGCCGGCGCACTGGTCGGCGACTTCGCCGCCGAGCGCGTCACCGTCACGTGGCCGGGCCGGCGCGTCGTCGCCGACGGCGTGCAGTGGCGCGGCCTGCGGCTGCGTTGGCCGACGCACGCGCTCGCATGGCTGCGCATCGAGGTCGATGCGCTGACGGTCGCGCGCGTCGAGCTGCAAGGTGCGGCCGATGCGGCGCCGCCGCAGCCGCCCACCAGCGTCGCGCTGCCGGTCGAGCTCGAGGTGCGCCGCATCGAGATCGGCGCGCTGCATGCGCCGGCGCTCGGCTCGCGGCCGGTCGAGGCGCTGCGCGCGCGGCTGCAGCTCGGCGCCGACGGCGGCGCGCGGCACCGCGTCGACGACCTCGCGCTCGAATGGGACCGCATCGCGCTGCGTGGCACGCTGGGCATCGCGACGCGTGCGCCGTTCGACGTGGCGGCGACGCTCGCCGCACGGCCGCGCGGCGATGCCGATGCGCCGCAGCCGAGCGGCAACGCCGACGCTGCGCGGCCGGGTGTCGATTCCAACGCTGCGCGACCCCGACGCGATGCCGATCCCGCGCCGCCGCGCGCCGCCACCGCGGCGACACTGCCGCCGTTCGAGATCACGGCGCGCGCCGCCGGACCGCTCGAACGCCTGGGCGTCGCAGCGACGCTGCGCGCCGAACCGCGGCCCGGCCGCGCGACGCCGTCGCTCGACCTCGCCGCGACCGTGCTGCCCTACGCGCGCTGGCCGCTGGCCGCGCTGAGCGCTCGCACGACGGCACTCGACCTCGCGGCGCTGGCGAGCGACGCGCCGGCCACCGCGATCAGCGGCACGGCCGAGCTCGACGCGACGGCGCTGGACCAGCCCGCGCGCGCCGCGATCGCGCTCGACAACGACGCCGCCGGCCGCTGGAGCGACGGCCGGCTGCCGCTGCGCACGCTGCGCGCCGAGCTGCACGGCCGCATCGATCGCCGCGACGAGATCGAGCTGCGCATCCTCGACGCTGAACTCGGCGGCGCCGCGCAGCCCGGCGGCCGCGTGCGCGGCAGCGGCCGCTGGGCGCCCGACGGCGCCACGCTCGCACTCGCGCTCGACGACGTGCGACCAGCGGCGCTCGATGCGCGCGCTCCCGCGCTGCGGCTCGGCGGCCCGCTCGAGTTGCGCGCCAGCGACCTCGCCGCCGGCTCCGCGCAGGCAGCGCTCGCGGCACAGGCGCGGCTGCGCGGCGTGTTCGAGCGCGGCGCGACCGGCGCCGATCCCGGCGCACTGCAGATCGAACTCGACGCCGCGGCGACGCAGCGCTCGGTCGAGCTGCGCCGCGCCGTCGTGCAGGCCGGCGCGGCGCGCGCCACGGCCGCCGGCCGCGCCGAGCGCACGAATGCCGGCGCCTGGCAGCTGCGCGGCCAGGCGACACTGGCCGAGTTCGACCCGCGGCTGTGGTGGCCGGGCACGGCCGGATCCGCGTGGCGCGACGCCGTGCAGCGCCTGAACGCCCGGCTCGACGCCGACCTGCTGCTGCCGGCGCACGCCGTCGCCGCGCAGCCGGCGCCGCTGGCCGCGCGCGCCGCCGGCGTGCGCGGCACGGCGACGCTGACGCTGACCGACAGCGTGTTCGCCGGCGTGCCGGTGGCCGGCGAGCTGGCGCTGCGCACGGCGGGCGACGCCGACCCCGCGGCCGTGCGGCTGAGCCTCGACGCCGCCGGCAACCGCGTCGCGGCGAGCGGCCGCCTCGACCGCGACGCGCGCGGCGCCGCCGACCACTGGGACGTCGACGCCACGCTCGCCGATCTGGCGAAGCTCGCACCGCTGCTGCGCCTGGCCGGCAGCGCCGTGCCGGCACCAGCCGGCGCGCTCGACCTGCAGGCGACGCTCGACGGTCGCTGGCCGGCGCTGCGCACGCAGGGCCGCGCGCAGGCCCGCCAGATGCGCGCCGGCCGCGCCGCCGTCGCACAGGCCGCGGCGCGCTGGTCGCTCGGCGACGCCGGACGCTCGCCGTTCATGCGCGACAGCCTCGCACCGATCGACGTGCAGATCGACCTCGCCGAGGCGAGCTGGGACGCGCGCCGCATCGACACCGCGCGCATCGAGCTGCGCGGCAGCGCCGCCGAGCACCGCCTGAGCGTCGATGCCGCGAGCCCGCTGCGTCCGCCGGCCTGGCTCGAAACGCTGCACGGCGACGCGGCCGCGGCGCCTGCCGGCGCCCCCGGCGCGCTGGCCGCGCTGCAGGCGCACGGCGCGCTGCGCTGGGGCGCGCCGGGCGCGCCCGCGGGCTGGCGCGGCCGCGTCGAGCGGCTGGAACTGCGCAGCCGCGCAGGCGGCGCGGCGCCGTGGCTGGCCGCGCGCGATGTCGGCGTCGAGCTGCAGTTCGGCGACGCGGCGCCGCGCGCCGAGGTTGCCGCCGGGCGCGCCGTCCTGCCGGGCGGTATGGCGCTGCGCTGGAGCCGGCTGGCGTGGCAGGGCGGGCCGCAGCCGCGCATCGACCTGCAGGCCGAACTCGAGCCGATCGCCGCGGCGCCGCTGATGGCGCGGCTGCAACCCGGCTTCGGCTGGGGCGGCGATCTCGTCGTCACGGGCCGCGTCGACGTGCACAGCGCGCCCGACTTCGCCGCCGACATCGAGATCGGCCGGCACAGCGGCGACCTGCACGTCACCGACGACGCCGGCACACTGCCGCTGGGCCTCACCGACCTGCGCCTCGGCCTCGCCGCGCACGACGGCGTGTGGCGCTTCACGCAAGGGCTGGCCGGCGCGAGCTTCGGCGCGACCGCCGGCGCGGCGACGCTGCGCACCGCGCCCGGCCACGCTTGGCCGCCCGCCGACGCGCCGCTCGAAGGCGTGTTCGAGGCCCGCGTCGCCAACCTCGCGGCCTGGGGCGCCTGGCTCCCCGCCGGCTGGCGCCTCGGCGGGCGCATGCACGCGACGGCGACGCTGGGCGGGCGCTTCGGAGCGCCCGAGCTGACCGGCCGCATCGAAGGCAGCGACCTCGCCGCACGCAACCTGCTCGAAGGCGTCGAGCTGCACGGCGGCGTGCTCGACATTGCGCTGCAGGGCGCGAGCGCGCGCATCGTGCGCGCCGAGGCGCAGGCCGGCGGCGGGCGCCTGCGCGTCGAAGGCAGTGCCGAGGTCGGTGCTGAACCGCTGGCGCGGCTGCGCCTCGTCGCCGAGCGCGCGCAGGTGATCGGCCGCGTCGATCGCAAGATCGTCGCCAGCGGCGACGCCGCGCTCGCGCTGCGCGGCGATGCCTTGCGTGTCGACGGGCTCCTGCGCGTCGACGAGGGCCTGATCGACCTGTCGCGTGCCGACGCGCCGAGCCTGGGCGACGACGTCACCGTGCTGCGCGGCGATGGCGCGCGCGACGCCGCGGCGCAGCGCGGCGCCGAACGCCGCCGCGATGTGGCGCTCGACGTGCGCATCGACCTCGGCGAGCGGCTGCGGCTGCGCGGGCGCGGCATCGACACCGCGCTGCGCGGCGAATTGCGTCTCACGTCGCCGCAGGGCCGGCTCGCCGTCGATGGCAGCATCGATGCCGCGAACGGCAGCTTCGCCGCCTACGGCCAGAAGCTCGACATCGAGCGCGGCATCGTCGCCTTCAACGGCCCGCCGGCGAACCCGCGGCTCGACATCGTCGCCGTGCGGCCCGACACCGACGTGCGCGTCGGCGTCGCGATCTCGGGCAGCGCCGCCGCGCCGCGCGTGCGCCTGTTCTCCGAGCCCGAGATGTCGGAGACCGACAAGCTGTCGTGGCTGGTGCTCGGCCGCGCCAGCGAAGGGCTGGGCCGCACCGACACCGCCGTGCTGCAGCGCGCCGCGCTGGCGCTGATCGCCGGCAACGACAGCGAAGGCCCCGCGGCCAACCTGACGCGCATCGTCGGCCTCGACGAGATGTCGGTGCGCCAGTCCGACGGCACGGTGCCCGAGACCATCGTGACGCTGGGCAAGCAGCTTTCGGCGCGCTGGTTCGTCGGCTACGAGCGCGGGCTCAACGCGACGACGGGCACCTGGCAGCTGATCTACCGCGTCGCTCGGCGCTTCACGCTGCGCGCGCAGTCCGGCCTCGACAACTCGCTCGACGCGATCTGGACGTGGCGCTGGCAGTAGCGGGAGCGCCGCTCGGCCGCTCCGAAGGCGCTCGCTCCCCTCGCGGGACCGGACCGCAGGGCCGTAGGGGCACGATGATCCGCCGCCGCGGCCGACGGGCATGCCCCTTGCCGCCGCAGCGCGCCGGCACCCCGGGTTGCCCGATCCGGCCGCGAGCGGGTATGGTCAGGGCGGCGCCGCGAGCGCCGGGAGCGAGACGATGAACCAGCGAGTCGCCCAGCTGATCCCGATCGGCGTGCCCGACGGCCGCGTACGCGCCGTCGTCGAGGCCGTCACGCCGGCGGTCGACGGCGGGCGCTTTGCCGTCAAGCGCATCGTCGGCGACAGCGTCGTCGTCGAGGCCGACTGCCACGCTGACGGCCACGACGAACTGGGCTGCGCCGTGCTGTACCGCCACACGTCGGACGTCGACTGGCGCGTCGCGCCGATGCAGCCGCTCGGCAACGACCGCTGGCGCGCCAGCTTCGTCGCCGACCGCATCGGCGCCTGGCGCTACACGATCAGCGCCTGGGTCGACGCGTTCCGCTCGTGGCGCCACGACTTCGCGCGTCGCACCGACGAAGCCGACTTGCGCGTCGCGGCGCGCTCGGGCGCGGCGCTGATCGCCGGCGCCGCGCAGCGTGCGCGCGACTCGGGCGACCGGCAGTCGCTCGAACGCTGGGCGCACGAGCTGCTGCAGGCCGCGGCCGGCGAGATCGATGCGCTGCGCCGCGTCGCGCTCGACGCGGCGCGCGCCGAGACGGCGCAGCGCTGGCCCGACCTGCAGCACGCCTGGACGCACCCGGTCGAGTTCCCGCTCGTCGCCGACCGCGTGCGCGCGCAGTTCTCGACCTGGTACGAGTTCTTCCCGCGCTCGGCGTCGCCCGAGCCCGGGCGCCACGGCACGTTGCGCGACTGCGTCGCGATGCTGCCCTACGTGGCGCGCATGGGCTTCGACGTGGTGTACCTGCCGCCCGTGCACCCGATCGGGCGCGAGCGCCGCAAAGGCCGCAACAACGCGCTCGCCGCCGAGCCCGGCGACGTCGGCAGCCCGTGGGCGATCGGCGCGGCCGAGGGCGGCCACAAGGCGCTGCACCCCGAGCTGGGCACGTTCGCCGACTTCCGCGACTTCGTCGCCGCCGCGGCGCGCCACGGCATCGAAGTCGCGCTCGACATCGCGCTGCAGTGCGCGCCCGACCATCCCTACGTGACCGAGCACCCGCAGTGGTTCAGGAAGCGCGCCGACGGCAGCATCCAGTACGCCGAGAACCCGCCGAAGAAGTACCAGGACATCTATCCGTTCGACTTCGAGACGGCCGACTGGCGCGCGATGTGGGACGAGCTGGCATCGGTGATCGAGTTCTGGATCGGCCATGGCGTGCGCATCTTCCGCGTCGACAACCCGCACACCAAGTCGTTCGCGTTCTGGGAGTGGGCGATCGCGCGCGTGCACGCGCAGCACCCCGACACGATCTTCCTCGCCGAGGCGTTCACTCGGCCGAAGGTGATGCACCGGCTGGCCAAGCTCGGCTTCACGCAGTCCTACACCTACTTCACCTGGCGCAACACGCGCCACGAATTGACGGAGTACTTCACCGAACTCGCGCACGGCCCCGGGCACGACTACTTCCGCCCGAATGCCTGGCCGAACACGCCCGACATCCTGCCCGAGGTGCTGCAGGTCGGCGGGCGCGGCGCGTTCATGGCGCGCGTCGTGCTCGCGGCGACGCTGTCGGCGAACTATGGCCTCTACGGCCCGGCCTACGAGCTGCTGGAGCATCTGCCGCGCGAGCCGGGGTCGGAGGAGTATCTGCACTCCGAAAAGTACCAGCTGCGCCATTGGGATCTGGCGCGGCCCGATTCGCTGGCCGGCTTCATCGCCGTGCTCAACATCGCGCGGCGCGAGAACGCGGCGCTGCAGTCCAACGCGTCGCTGCGCTTCCTGCCGATCGACAACGAGCGCATGATCGCCTACGCCAAGTCGACGCCGGCGCTCGACAACATCGTCGTCACCGTCGTCAACCTGAACCCGCACCACGGCGAGAGCGGCTGGGTCGAGATGGACCTGCAGGCGCTCGGCCTGCCCGCCGACGAACCCTACGAGATGCACGACGTGCTCGGTGACCAGCGCTACCTGTGGAACGGCGCTCGCAACTGGGTCAGCCTCGACCCGCGGCGCAGCCCGGCGCACGTGATGGTGGTGCGGCGGCGGCTGCGCCGCGAGCACGACTTCGATTATTTCCATTGAGCCGCGCTTGAAGCCCGAACTGCTGCCCGCCACAGACGACGTCGGTCTCGACGACGACGCGCTCTGGTACAAGGACGCCGTCATCTACGAGTTGCACATCAAGGCGTTCAACGACTCGAACGGCGACGGCATCGGCGACTTCCGCGGCCTGACCGAGAAGCTCGATTACGTGCAGGACCTGGGCGTCAACACGATCTGGCTGCTGCCGTTCTACCCCTCGCCGTTCCGCGACGACGGCTACGACGTCGCGGACTTCCACAACGTCAACGCCGCCTACGGCACGCGCCAGGACTTCCGTCAGTTCGTGCGCGAGGCGCACAAGCGCGGCCTGCGCGTCATCACGGAGCTGGTGCTCAACCACACCTCGGACCAGCACCCGTGGTTCCAGGCGGCGCGCCGCGCGCCCAAGGGCTCGGCCAAGCGCGACTACTACGTGTGGAGCGACGACCCGAACCTCTACAGCGGCACGCGCATCATCTTCACCGACACCGAGAAGTCGAACTGGACCTGGGACGAGGTCGCGCAGAGCTGGTACTGGCACCGCTTCTTCAGCCACCAGCCCGACCTGAACTTCGACAACCCCAACGTGCGCCAGGCCGTCTTCAAGACGATGCAGTTCTGGCTCGACCAGGGTGTCGACGGCTTCCGGCTCGACGCGATCCCGTACCTGATCGAGCGCGACGGCACGAGCAACGAGAACCTGCGCGAGACGCACGAGGTGATCAAGGAGATCCGCGCGCGCATCGACGCCAAATACCCCAACGTGCTGCTGCTGGCCGAGGCCAACATGTGGCCCGAGGACGTGCGCGAGTACTTCGGCGACGACGACGAGTGCCACATGGCGTACCACTTCCCGCTGATGCCGCGCATGTACATGGCGATCGCGCAGGAGGACCGCCACCCCGTCGTCGAGATCATGCAGCAGACGCCCGAGATCTCGGCCAGGTGCCAGTGGGCGATCTTCCTGCGCAACCACGACGAGCTGACGCTCGAGATGGTGACGAGCAAGGAGCGCGACTACATGTACCGCATGTATGCCGCCGACCCGCGCGCGCGCATCAACCTCGGCATCCGCCGGCGGCTGGCGCCGCTGCTCGAGAACGACCGCGAACGCATCAAGCTGATGAACAGCCTGCTGCTGTCGATGCCCGGCTCGCCGATCATCTATTACGGCGACGAGATCGGCATGGGCGACAACATCTTCCTCGGCGACCGCGACGGCGTGCGCACGCCGATGCAGTGGACGAGCGACCGCAACGGCGGCTTCTCGCGCGCCGACCCGCAGCGCCTGTACCTGCCGCCGATCATGGACCCGGTGTACGGCTTCGAGGCGATCAACGTCGAGGCGCAGCAGCGCGAGGCGTCGTCGCTGCTGAACTGGACGCGCCGCATGCTGGCGACGCGCGCCACGTCGAAAGCCTTCGGCCGCGGGCGCTTCAAGCTGCTGCACCCGGGCAACCGCAAGATCCTCGCCTACCTGCGCGAGTACCGCGACGAGGTCGTGCTCTGCGTCGCCAACCTGAGCCGCAGCGCGCAGCCGGTCGAGATCGACCTGGCCGACTACAAGGGCCGCGTGCCGGTCGAGATGAGCGGGCGCAACGCGTTCCCGCCGGTCGGCGAGCTGCCCTACCTGCTGACGCTGCCGGCCTACGGCTTCTACTGGTTCCGCCTCGCGACCGACGTGGCGCCGCCCGAGTGGCACCTCGAGCGGCTGCCGGTCGCGGACCTTCCGGTGCTGGTTCTGTTCGACGGCTGGAACAGCCTGTTCCGCGACCGCGTCGTGCCGTGGCGCATCGCGATGGCCGAGAAGACGCGCGCTCAGTTCGAGCGCGAGATGCTGCCGCGCTACATGGTGCGCCAGCGCTGGTTCGCGACCAAGGACGAACCCGTGCGCCGCGCGATGATCGTCGAGCACGCCCTGTTCGAGCACGACGGCCGCAGCTGGCTCGTCGCATTGGCCGACGCCGAGGGGCCGCGCGAGACGCTGCGCTACTTCGTGCCGATCGCGCTGGCCTGGGAGGACGCCGAGGAGGAGCGCGTCGCGCAGCTCGCGCCGTCGTCGCTGGCCAAGGTGCGTCAGCAGGCCAACGTCGGCGTGCTCGCCGACGCGCTGGCCGACGAGCTGTTCTGTCGCGCCGTCGTGCACGCGATCGGCGCGCGCCGCGACCTGAAGACGGCGCACGGCACGCTGCGCTTCCGGCCGACCGGGGCCTATGCCGAGATCGCCGCCGGCGACACCGCGCCGGTCGCGCCGGCGGGGCTGCCGGCGCTGCGCGCGCTGCCGCTGTCGAGCAACTCCGTCGTCGTGCTCGGCGAGCGCCTGTTTCTCAAGGCGATCCGCCGCGTGCGGCCGGGCGTCAACCCCGAGCTGGAGATGGGCCGCTTCCTGACCGACGTGGTGCGCTTCCCGCACTGCGTGCCGGTGGCCGGCAGCATCGAGCACGTGACGAAGTCGGGCGCGAGCTGCACTCTCGTCATCCTGCAGGCCAGCGTCGCCAACCAGGGCGACGCCTGGAGCCTGGCGGTCGACAAGCTGCAGCGCCAGCTCGAGGAACTGGGCACCGACGCACAAGCCGGCGCGGGTGGCGTCGACGGCGGCTTCCTGCTGCTGATGGGCACGCTCGGCCGGCGCACTGCCGAGCTGCACGCCGCGCTGGCGCGCCGCACCGGCGATGCGGCGTTCGACCCCGAGCCGATCATCGAAGCCGACGTGCAGCAGTGGGTGCAGCGCACCGAAGCCGACGCGCGCGCGTCGCTCGAACTGCTGGGCGAGCGCGCCGCGGCGTTGCCGCCCGAGCTGCAGTCGCTCGCGCAGCGCGTGCGCGACGGCGCGGCCGCGCTGGCGGCGCGCATCGCGCAGGCGGCGCAGCACGCGGCGACAGGCATCAAGACCCGGCTGCACGGCGACTACCACCTCGGGCAGGTGCTGCTGGTCAACAACGACTTCGTCATCATCGACTTCGAGGGCGAGCCCGGTCGCTCGCTCGACGAACGGCGGCGCAAGCAGTCGGCGCTGCGCGACGTGGCCGGCATGTTGCGCTCGTTCGACTATGCGCGGCAGACCGCATTGCGCCAGGCCGCGCTGCCCGACATCGACCGCGACAAGCGCGAGGCCGCGGCGCGGCTGTGGGCGACGACGGTGCGCGCCACCTTCCTCGCCGCCTATCGCGACGCGGCGATCGCCGGCGGGCTGTATGCCGACACGGCCGCGTTCGACGCCGCCGCGCCCCTGCTCGAGCTGTTCGAGATCGAGAAGGCGCTCTACGAGCTGCGCTACGAACTGAACAACCGCCCCGACTGGGTCGGCGTGCCGCTGACGGGCATCGCCGCGCTCTCCGGGACCTGAGGATCTGGAGGGCCGCCCCATGGACAGCTTCAACTTCGCCGTCGAGCCGCTGCGCGCGCTGCTCGTGCAGGTGGGCGCCTACCTGCCGCGCATCGCCGTCGCGGTATTCGTCGTCGTCGCCGGCTGGCTGCTCGGCAAGGGGCTGCGCTTCGGCGTCGTGAAGGCGCTGCGCGCGCTGAACTTCCACGTGCTGACCGAGCGCGCCGGCGTCGACGCCTTCCTGCAGCAAGGCGGCAGCGAGCGCGACACCAGCGACCTGTTCGGCTGGCTCGCGATGTGGCTCGTCGTGCTGGCCGCGCTGATGATCGCCTTCGACATGCTCGGCCTGCTGCAGGTGACGGAGCTGCTGCGCCGCGTGCTGCTGTTCGTGCCGCGGCTGGTAGTGGCGATGCTGGTCGTCATCTTCGGCGCCTACTTCGCGCGCTTCGTCGGCAACTCGGTGCTCGGCTACTGCAGCAAGGCCGGCATCAGCGACGCCGAGCTGCTGTCGCGCATCGCGCAGTACGCCATCATCGCCTTCGTGCTGCTGATCGCGATCGACCACCTCGACATCGGCGGCGGCCTGGTGCAGCGCACCTTCCTGATCATGCTGACGGGCATCGTGATCGCGCTGGCGCTGGCCTTCGGCCTCGGCGGCCGCGACCGCGCCGCGGCGCTGATCGAGCGCTGGTTCCCGCGCGACCGCGGCGGCAACAAGGACGTCTGAATCGAAGGGCCGGCGATAATCCGCGTCGCTCGCCGTAGTTCAACGGATAGAACGGGCGCCTCCTAAGCGCCAGATACAGGTTCGATTCCTGTCGGTGAGGCCATGCGGGTACGCGGGTTGCTCTCACTCTTCGTCGATCAGTTATTGGGAAGTTTTTCCCAATCAGCGGGGACGAAGCATGGACCCAGACAACCTTGTGCAGGCTTCGCGTCGGTTCACTGCCGTCGACTCGGGGGGCCGTCCGTACGCGGTCACCGAGTTCGTTCATCTGCGCGCCCGCGGAACGGCGCCGCCGGTGCGGCTACGCTCCTGGCGGCTCGACAGCGGCGAATGGGTCAATGCATGCGCCGACGACAGGACGCTGATCTGCATGCGCACCGGCATGCTGCTGCGCCGCATGCAGTTGGCACCCTCGGTGCAGGGCAGCGATCGCGCGCGCCCGCCCGGTCACGGCAGCACGATGACGGCGATGACGGGATGGAGGTTGTAGCGCCCGGAGCTGCCGCGCGGCACGATCGACTTGCAGGCGTCGAAGTCGAGCACGACATCCCGCACCTGACCCGGTGCGACATCGAAGCCGGTCTGCAGCTTGACTCCGGACTGCGTCGCGCTCGGCGTATCGAGCGGCACTTCGACACTGCCGCTGGGCGTGACGGCGTTGGCGGGCGGAACCGAGCCGTCGTCGGGCGCAAGCACGAGCCGCATCTGGGTGTAGCGTCCGGCCGGCAGTTCGCTCTGACCGAGCGGTTCGATCACGCCGTCGGTCAGCATCAGCAGGTCGATGCGGCGGCGCGGCAGGACGGCGATCTCGGTCCAGCCTGCGTCTGCGTCGCCGGCGGCATCGCTGGCATGCACACGCACGGCGGTGATCGTCACGTGCACCGCGTCGTAGCCGCATGCGGGCGCGTCGGTGAGCGCGACACGCAGCGTGCCGGCAGGCGTGACGCCGGTGCCGCCGATACCGCCGCCACCACCTTCCCCGCCGCCGCCACAGGCGGCCGACAGCAGCACGGCTGCGCCGATGCCGGCGACGAGCATGGCACGCAGCTTCATCGCTTCTGCTCCTTCGATGCCGGCTCGACCCGTTCCTCGAACTGATAGATGCCCAACCCGACGCGGGCGCCCGGGCTGGCGGCATCGCCGGCGTCGTGCTCGGCGAGCCAGCGGTCGAGTTTCTCGAGCAAGGCCTGCGCCTGCGTCGCGCCGAGTCTGCGAAACGCGGGCAGCGCGCCGAGCGGAATCGATCGGTACATCACCTTGCGCTGGTAGCGTGCAGCGTCGGCGTCGCCGCGCTGCAGGTTGTGGTCGATCGTCGCGATCAGGTCGGCGACGTCCTGCCCGAGGATCTGCAGCTGGTCGGCGGCACTGCGCTGCGGCAGATAGGCCCGGGCCACCAGTTCGACGCGGTCGTCGGCGCGCCGCCGCACGGCTCCGACACGCACCAGCTCGTCGAGGACTGCGCGAGCCGGCATGTCGCCGCTGTAACGCCGCACCAGTTCTGCAAAGCCGGCTTCGCCTTCGATCTCCAGCGCGCGCGGCCGGCCGCGCCGATCACAGAAGGCGGCATCGCGCAGCCAAGCCGTCAACACGCGCGCCGCGCGGTTATAGCGCTCCTCTCCGCTGCTGTCGGCGCGCTCGGCCGGCGTATCGAGCAGGTTGCGGACTTCCTTGCGGGTCAGCCCCGAGAGGATCGATGCGCGCGAGATCGAAGGCCTCTTGCCCGGTATGCAGAAGTCGCGCAGCGCGACGTCGACATAGCTTCGCTTGGCGATGCGCTCGAAGGCGGCGAACGGCATGCCATGGCGCAGCATCAGGCGCACAAGGGGCTTCAGCAGTTGCGCTAGCGCGGATTCGAGCGCCTGCCGCGCGGGGGATGCGTCCTCCATGATCCATCGACGCTATTCCCAACGCCCGGGCGCGTCCATCCCCCCGAGCCGGCGGCGGCGTCTAGCCGCCGGGCCGCCGCAGCGCCCGCGACAGCAGCAGCACCGGCAGCAGGCCGACGCCGACGATCGCCAGCGACGGCAGCGCGGCCTCGCCGAGGCGCTCGTCGCGCGCGAGCTGGTAGGCGACGACGGCCAGTGTGTCGCTGTCGAACGGGCGCAGCAGCAGCGTCGCCGGCAGCTCCTTCATCACGTCGACGAAGACGAGCAGCAGCGCCGCCAGCACCGAACGCTGCAGCAGCGGCAGGTGCAGCGCGACGAACAGGCGCGGCCGGCTCGTGCCGAGCATGCGCGCCGTCTCGTCGACGTGCAGCGGCACGCGGGCATAGCCCGATTCGACCGACTGCAGCGCGACGGCCGAGAAGCGCACGAGGTACGCATACATCAGGCCGAACACGGTGCCGGTGAACAGCGCCGTGCTGCCGAGCTGCGGCCAGCGCGCCTGCAGCCAGCCGACGGGCAGCAGGATGCCCACGGCGATCACCGCGCCGGGCACGGCGTAGCCCAGCCCGACGACACGTCCGGCCAGCCGCAGCGGCGCGACGAGCCGCGGCGGCGCCGGCAGGCGCAGCGCGAAAGTCAGCGCCAGCGCCAGCGCGCCGGTCAGCAGCGCGGCGAGGCCGGCGAGCTTGAAGCTGGTCCAGCTCCACTGCGCGAAGCGCGCCAGCGGCAGGCCGAACTCGGCCGTCTGCGCCTCGATCCACAGCAGGCGCAGCAGCACGGCCACCGGCAGCGCGAAGCCCAGCAGCACCGGCACGCCGCACACCAGCCAAGCGGCGGCGGCGTGGCGCCCGGTCAGCACGATCGGCCGGGCGTCGGCCGTGTGCGCGGCGCCGGGCCGCGCGACGGCGTAGCGCAGGCTGCGTCGGCCGCGCGCCTCGAACCACAGCGCGACGGCGACGACGACGAGCAGCAGCGACGCGAGCTGCGCCGCCGCGTCGCGGCTCTCCATCACGAGCCAGGCCTTGTAGATGCCGGTGGTCAGCGTCGTGAGGCCGAAGTAGGAGCCGACGCCGTAGTCCGCCAGCGTCTCCATCAGGGCCAGCGCGACGCCGGCAACGATCGCGGGCCGCGCAAGCGGCAGCGCGACTTCGAGGATGCGCCGGCGCAGCCCGGCGCCGAGCAGGCGCGCCGCCTCCATCAGCGCAGCGCCGCGTTCGGCCAGCGCGGTGCGCGTCAGCAGGTAGACGTAGGGGTAGAGGCACAGCACGAACAGCACGACGGCGCCGCCGGTGCTGCGCACATCGGGCCACAGCGCGCCGCCGGCACCGGTGGCGCGACGCAGCGCCGTCTGCAGCGGGCCGCTGTACTGCAGGAAGTCGGTGTAGGCGTAGGCGAGCACGTAGGCCGGCATCGCCAGCGGCAGCAGCAGCGCCCACTCGAACATGCGGCGCCCGGGAAACTCGAACAGCGTGACCGCCGCCGCGGTAGCCCCACCGAGCAGCGCGACGCCGAATCCGACCGCCAGGCTCAGCAGCAGCGACGTACCGACGTAACCCGGCAACACCGTCTGCCACTGGTGGCGCAGCACGCCGAGGCTCTCGGCGTCGAGCGCAAACCACGATCCGAGCACGCCGGCGACCGGCAGGCACAGCAACAAGCAGACGACGGCAAGCGGGCGCAGCATCGAATTCGGGACCGGCTGGAAACACGAAAACGCGCGGGGCGACGCCCCGGCCGCGGTCGATGAGAACAATAGTCATTACCGCGCGGTCGCTATCATATCGACCGATGTTCCTGCAGATCGACAACGTGAGCCTGCACTACCGCGGCGCGCGCGCCCAGCGCGCCGCGGTCGAATCGCTGACGCTGGCGTTGCCGCGCGGCCGCATCGGCGTGCTGATCGGTCCTTCGGGCTGCGGCAAGACGACGCTGCTGCGCGCGGTGGCCGGGCTGGAGCGGCCGCAAGCGGGCCGCATCCGCATCGAGGGCGAAACACTTTCCGACGCTGCAAGCCATTTGCACCTGGCGCCAGAAGAGCGGCGCATCGGCATGGTGTTCCAGGACTACGCGCTGTTCCCGCACCTGAGCGTGGCGCAGAACGTGGCGTTCGGTATCCGCCATCTGGCGGCGGCTGAGAGGCGGCGGCGCGCGCACGAGATGCTCGACCTGGTGGGCCTCGGGCATGCCGCCGACCGGGCGCCGCACCAGCTCTCGGGCGGCCAGCAGCAGCGCATCGCGCTGGCGCGCGCGCTGGCGCCGCAGCCGCGGCTGCTGCTGCTCGACGAGCCGTTCTCCAACCTCGACGTCGACCTGCGCGAGCGGCTGTCGCAGGAGGTGCGCGCCATCCTCGTGCAGACCGGCACGACGGCGCTGTTCGTCACGCACGACCAGTTCGAGGCGTTCGCCCTCGGCGACCTGATCGGAGTGATGCACCAGGGCCGGCTCGAGCAGTGGGACGAGCCCTACGCCATCTACCACCGGCCGGCGACGCGCTTCGTCGCCGACTTCATCGGCCACGGCGTGTTCGCGCCGGCACAGATCGTCGCCACCGCCGCCGGCCCCGTCGTGCGCACCGCGCTCGGCGACCTGAACGATGCCGCCGAGTGCCCGTTGCCCGACGCCTATCCCGACGGCCGCTGCGACGTGCTGCTGCGCGCCGACGACATCATGCACGACGACCACGCCCGCGTGCTGGCGCGCATCGAGCGCAAGGCGTTCCGCGGCTCGGAGTTCCTTTACACGCTGCGGCTCGCCAACGGAGAGGAGTTGCTCGCGCACGTCCCGTCGCACCACGACCACCGCGTCGGCGAGTGGATCGGCATCCGCGCCGAGGTCGACCACGTCGTCACCTTCGCCCGCGAAGCGGCCTGAAGGGCGGTGGCGCGAGACCCCCGGCGCCGTGCAACTTTTACGCCAGGGCCGGGCTCCAACCGGCGAGCCGGTTCTATACTGAACCGGAGTCCGCATGTCGGGGATCGGATCGGGTATGGGTGTCAAATTGAAAGTAGCGGGGTGGATCACGCTCGGCGCAGTCGCCGGGGCGCTGACGACGATGCAGCTCGGCGCGTTCGCGCGCAGTTCGCTCGCGCCGCTGCCGCTCGAAGAGCTGCAGCAGCTCGCCGCCGTGTTCGGCATGGTCAAGAGCGACTATGTCGAACCGGTCGACGAGAAGAAGCTGATCACCGATGCGATCAGCGGCATGGTGTCGGGGCTCGACCCGCATTCGCAGTATTTCGACCGCAAGTCGTTCAAGGAATTTCGCGAGGGCACGAGCGGCCGCTTCGTCGGCGTGGGCATCGAGATCGGCATGGAAGACGGGCTGGTCAAGATCGTCACGCCGATCGAGGGCTCGCCGGCGTTCCGCGCGGGCCTGAAGAGCGGCGACCTGATCACGAAGATCGACGACACCGCCGTAAAGGGCCTGTCGATGGATCAGGCCGTCAAGCGCATGCGCGGCGAGCCCAACACCAAGGTCATGCTGACCTTATTCCGCAAGGCCGAGAACCGCAGCTTCCCGGTGACGATCACGCGCGAAGAGATCCGCGTGCAGAGCGTGCGCTCGAAGATGGTCGAGCCCGGCTACGCCTGGCTGCGCATCAGCCAGTTCCAGGACCGCACGGTCGACGATTTCGTGCGCAAGATCGACGAGATCTACAAGCAGGACCCGAAGTTGAAGGGCCTGGTGCTCGACCTGCGCAACGACCCGGGCGGCCTGCTCGAAGGAGCGGTGGCAATCTCGGCGGCATTCCTGCCGAGCGACGTCGTCGTCGTCACGACGAACGGCCAGATCGCCGACTCGAAGGCCACGTTCAAGGCCTCGCCCGAGTT
>Ga0073899_10001994_pt1 | contig 18529 bp, 10 predicted proteins | sample KloWWTmetaKNB5Ph_FD_88975 | JGI IMG/M metagenome (GOLD analysis project Ga0073899, IMG submission 88975) | Active sludge microbial communities from Klosterneuburg, Austria, studying microevolution and ecology of nitrifiers - Klosterneuburg... | ecosystem: Engineered > WWTP > Aerobic digester >... | reverse complement strand
CGACCAGCGCAGCCGCGACTACGGCAACCTGCTCGACACCTTCCGCCCCGGCCACGCCGACTACACCTATTGGCGCAAATACGGCCTGCGCGACCCGCGCGGCGGCGGCCGTTCGTCGGCGCGACTGACCGCGCCGATGGTCGGCGCCGGTGCGGTGGCGCGCAAGTGGCTGCGTGAACGCCACGGCACCACCTTCAGCGGCTGGATGAGCGCCCTGGGCGAGATCGAGATCCCGTTCGAGAGTGCCGAGCACATTCCGAACAACCCGTTCTTCGCCGCCAATGCCGGCATCGTGCCGCGGCTGGAGGCGCACATGGACGCGCTGCGCAAGGCGGGCGACTCCTGCGGCGCGCGCATCGAGGTGCGCGCCCACGGCATGCCGGTGGGCCTGGGCGAGCCGCTGTTCGACAAGCTCGACGCCGACATCGCCTACGCCATGATGGGCATCAACGCCGTCAAGGGCGTGGAGATCGGCAGCGGCTTCGGCGTCGTCACCGAGCGCGGCAGCGAACATGGCGACGAGCTCAGCCCCGAGGGCTTCCGCGGCAACCGCTCCGGCGGCGTGCTCGGCGGCATTTCCACCGGGCAGGACCTGGTGGTGCGCATCGCCATCAAGCCCACCAGTTCGATCCGCCTGCCGCGCGGCTCGATCGACCGCGCCGGCGCGCCGACGACCGTGGAAACGCACGGCCGCCACGACCCCTGCGTGGGCATCCGCGCCACGCCCATCGCCGAGGCCATGCTGGCGCTGGTGGTGATGGACCACGTGCTGCGCCACCGCGCGCAATGCGGCGACGTGCAACTGCCGCTGCCGGCGCTGCCCGCGGCGGCGCCTTGAGCCCGCACCCGGCGCATCCGGCGCACACGGCACAGGCGGTGCCGCCGGCACCTGCGGCGGCGGGGCCGCGTTGACCGCATCGCTGCCGCGCTTCGCCGCGCTGTCGTTCAGCTATTTCGCGACGATCGGGCTGTTCAACCCCTACGCGCCGCTGTGGTTCCAGTCGCTGGGTTATTCCACGCTGGTCATCGGCGCGATTGCCTCGCTGCAGAGCTGGACGCGCGTGCTCGGGCCCTATGCCTGGGGCTGGTTCGGCGACCACAGCGGGCGCCGCGTCGAACTGCTGCGCATCGCGGCGGCGGGTTCGGTGCTCGCGGCCGCCGGATTTCTGGGCGTGCGCGAGGCGGTGCCGGTGGCGGTGGTCACGGCGCTGCTGTTCGCGGCCAACGGCGGCGTCATCCCCTTGTACGAGGCCACGCTGGCGCATCTGCTCAGCACGGGCGGCGGCTTCGTCGACGCCGCGCGCTATGGCCGCGTGCGGCTGTGGGGCTCGGTCGGTTTCATCATCGCCGTCACGGCCGGCGGCGCCTTGCTCGAACGCTTCGGCATCGCCGCCTTTCCGGCCTTCGTGCTTGCCGTCAACGGGCTCATGCTCGCCGCCGCGCTGCGCCTGCCGGCCACGCGCGACGATGCCGTGCACGACGCGCCCGCGCCTGCGGTGCTGCCGCTGCTGCGCCGGCCCGAGGTGGCCTGGTTCTTCGGTTCGATCTTCTTTACCGTGCTGGCGCACACCAGCCTGTACGCCTTCTTCTCGCTGTACCTGGTGTCGCTGGGCTACGGCAAGCCGGTGGTGGGCGCGTTGTGGGCGGTGGCGATTGCGGCCGAGATCGCCTTCTTCTGGATGCAGGGCCGGTTGTCGGCGTGGCTGGCGCCGCCACGCTGGCTGCAGGTGGTGGCGCTGGTGACCACGCTGCGCTTCGTCGCCGTGGCCGGGGCCGGCCACTGGCCGCTGGTGCTGGTGCTGGCGCAGGCGCTGCATGCCGTCACCTTTGCCGGCCACCACACGGCCTGCATCATGCTGGTGCAGCGTTTCTTTCCCGGCCGGTTGCGCGGCCGCGGGCAGGCCTTGTATTCGGTGCTGGGTTACGGGCTGCCAGGCGTGCTCGGCGGCGTGGGCGGCGGCTGGCTTATCTCGCGGCTGGGCTTCGGCGCCGTCTTCTGGGCCGCTGCCGGCTGTGGGCTGGCGGCCTGGGTCTGCGCCACGCGCATGGCGCGCCGCCTGCAGGCGGCCTGAACGCCGGCGCCACCGCCGCTTCGGCCTACATCCTGCGGCGCAGCGGCCGATATCCCTTCGACCAGGCCCGCGGCATGTTGCCCGAGCCGTGCTCGAGGACTGTCCGCAACCCATGGCCGAAGCCGCCGCGCCCGAGACGCCGTTGCTGCCGCGCGCGAAGCGCGGCCCAGCCCAAGCGGCCGCCGGCCAGGCCTACCGCTGGCGGCCGCTGCTCGTCGCCCTGGCCTGTGCCGTGCTGGCGCTGGCGCTGCTGGCTCATGGCTGGAACCTGCTGCGCACGCACACCTTGCTGGACGCCGACGCCGAGCTGATCGAAGCCGCCAGCGCCCAGCGCGCCCATGCCGACCAGATCGGCCGCCTGGCGGCACTGGTGGCCGCCGACACGGCCGGACGCCGTCAGCATGCGATGGCGCTGCGGGCCTTGCTCGACACCGCCGCCGAAGATGCCACCGCGCTGGACGAGCGGCTGGCTCGCCAGCGGCCCCTGGACGCCGGGCAGGACCGTCCGGTGGCGCAGGCCTGGCAGGCCTGGCGTGCCGCGAGCGAACGCCTGTGGCGCCACGGCCGTGAGTTGCTGCGTCAGACCGACGCCGGGGACGGCGTCAACCTGCTGCCCGCGATGCTTGCCGTGCAGGCCGAGACCACGCCGGTGCAGGCGGCCGCGTCTCGGCTGGTGGCGGCCTTGCGTGCGGAGGCCGGGCAGCACAACGCCCGCCACCAGAACCAGGACCTGCTGGGACTGCTGTTCGGTGCGGCCTTCCTGCTGCTGCTGGGCCTGACGCTGCTGGAACCGACGGCGCGCGCCGTGCGTCGGCAGGCGGCGCGGCTGCAGGAGCAGGCCGCCGAATTGCAGCGGCTGGCGCTGGTGGCCGAGCACACGGCGGCGCTGGTGCTGATCACCGACCCGGACGATCGCATCGTGTGGGTCAACGATGCCTTCGCCCGCGTGGCCGGCTGGCCGCTGGCCGACGCCAGCGGTCAGCGGCCCGGCGATCTGCTCGCCAGCCCGCACGCCGACACCGAGGTGCTGGCGCGTGTACAGCAAGCCGTGCGGCGCGGCCGCGGGGCGCGCCACGAGTGGCTGCACCGTTCGCGCGACGGCCGCGACCTGTGGCTCGACGTGGATATTCGCCCGCTGCACGGCGACGACGGCGAACTCTCGGGCTTCGTGCGCGTGGCGACCGACGTCACCGGTCGCGTGCAGCAGCAGGGCAAGTTGCAGGCGCTGTGGAAGGGCTTGCCCGCGGGGGTGGTGGTGCACGCTTCCAAGGGCGAGATCGTCGAGGCCAACCGTGCCGCCGAACAGTTGCTGGGCCGCCCGCTGGCCGAGCTGCTGGGCCGCGATGCCTTCGACCCGGGCTGGCGCGCCCTGCGCGAGGACGGCAGCGACTATCCGGCCCAGGAGCTTCCCGTCACGCGCACGCTGGCCAGCGGCCAGCCGCTGCGCAACCAGACCCTCGGCATCCACACGCCGCAAGGCGAACTGCGCTGGCTGCTGCTGAACACCGAACCGCTGTTCGACGCCCAGGGCCAGATCAGCGGCGTGTTGTCGTGCTTCGGCGACGCCACCGAAAGCCGGCGGCTCAACGAGCGGCTGACCAGCAGCGCGCGCACCGATGCGCTGACGCACCTGCCCAACCGCGCGGTGGTGATGGAGCGGCTGCAGCGCGCCATCGACCACGGCCGCCGCCACCCGGGCTACGGCTTCGCGGTGCTGTTCATGGACTTCGACCGCTTCAAGCAGGTCAACGATACGCTGGGCCACGGCGCCGGCGACGAACTGCTGCGCCAGGTCGCCGAGCGGCTGCTGCGCGCGCTGCGGCCGGGGGACGCGGTGGCCCGGCTGGATGACGAGTCGCGCGTGGCGGCGCGCATCGGCGGCGACGAATTCGTCGTCGTGCTCGAGGGCGTGCACGACGCGCAGACGGTGGGTGTGATCGCCGACCGGCTGCTGGCCGACCTGTCGGAGCCCTACTTGCTGGGGTCGACTCCGGTGCAGTCCGGCGTCAGCCTGGGGGTGGTGCTGGCCCGCGGCGGCGAAGGCACGGCCGACGAGGTGCTGCGCAACGCCGATACCGCCATGTACGAGGCCAAGCGCGCCGGCCGCGGCCGCTGGGTGATGTTCGACGATTCCATGCACGAGCGCGTGGTGCGCGCGCTGGCGGTTGAAAACGACTTGCGCCGTGCGCTCAAGGCCGACGAATTGTTCGTCATCTACCAGCCCGTGGTGGACCTGGCCACGCGCGCGTCGGTGGGCGTGGAAGCGCTGGTGCGCTGGCGCCATCCCGTTCGCGGACTGGTGCCGCCGGTGGAATTCATCGGCATCGCCGAGGAGTCCGGCCTCATCGACGCCGTGGGCTCGTTCGTGCTGCGCACGGCTTGCCTGCACTTCGTGCGCTGGCACGGCGAGCTCGGCGCGCTGGCGCCGCGGCACCTGGCGGTGAACCTGTCGCGGGCACAGCTCAAGCGCGGCGACCTCGTGCACGAGGTGCGCGACCTGCTGCAGGAGACCGCGATGCGCCCCGAGCAACTGCAGCTGGAGATCACCGAGAGCCTGGCCGCGCAGGACGAGCAGGTGCAGGCCACGCTGCGCGGGCTCAAGGCGCTGGGCGTGAAGCTGGCGCTGGACGACTTCGGCACCGGTTATTCGTCGCTGGCCTGCCTGCACCAGATGCCGGTGGACACGGTGAAGGTGGACCGATCCTTCGTGCGCCACGCCGAGACGGTGGAATACCACCGCGTGCTCATCGAGGCCACCATCCGGGTCGCCCGCGCACTGGGCATGACCACGGTGGCCGAAGGCATCGAGACCGAGGGCCAGGCGGCACTGATGCTGGCGCTGGAGTGCGACCGCGGTCAGGGTTTCCTCTATGCGCGGCCACTGGAGGCCGCCGACTACGAGGCCTGGGTGCGCCAGGCGCGCGCGGCGGCGATGCCGGCCTGACGGCCGGGCACGCGGCGCCTGCACTTCATCGCCCGCAGGTCACGCTTCGTCGCAACCGGGTCCACAAAACGGGCCGGATCGCCGACACTCCGGCCGCTCGCACGACAATCGTGCAGATCGGCCGGAGGCTGGGACGATGAAAAACAAGTGGCTGGTCGGGGGAACGGCGCTGGTGTTGCTGGCGGGTGCCGGCGTGGCCCTGTGGACCGGCGTCTTGCAGGGTCCGGACGGGAAGGCCGCGGCCAGGAGCGAGGCAACGGCCCCCAAGGGCGGCAAGAACGACAAGAAGCCCGACGTGCCGCTGGAATTCCTCGCGCGCGAGGTGGTGCAGCCGGTACTGGCGCGCATGCCGCAAGCGGTGGAGTTCTCCGGGCCGCTGGTGGCGCCACAGACCTCGGTGCTGCGCGCCAAGGCCGGCGGCACGCTGGTGGCACTCCACGTGGCCGAAGGCAGCCGGGTGCAGGCCGGGCAGGCCCTCGGCCGTATCGACATGGCCGAGACCAGCAGCCGCGTGGCCGAGCGCAGCGCCAATCTGGAGTCGGCGCGGGCCACGCTGGCGCAGGTCGAGCGCACCCATGCCAGCAACGAACGCCTGGCGGCGCAGCAGTTCATCAGCCCGATCGCGCTGGAGAATTCGCGTGCCGCTCTGGAAACGGCCCGTGCCGAGCTCAACGCCGCGCAGGCGGCGCTCGACACCACCCGCGTGGCGCTGCGCGACGCCACGCTGCTGGCGCCGATTGCCGGCATCGTGGCCAAGCGCCACGCGCTGCCGGGCGAGAAGGTGGCCGTGGAGCAGCAGGTGCTGACCATCGTCGACCTGGCACGGCTGGAACTGGCCGGCAGCGTGGGCACGCACGAGGTCGGCCGCCTCTCGGCCGGCCTGCCGGTGCAGGTGCGGGTGGAAGGCGTGGCGCAGCCGGTGGCCGGGCGCATCGCGCGCATCGCCCCGGCGGCCGAGCCGGGCACGCGGTCCATCGGTGTGACCATCGAACTGGCCAACCCCGGCGAAACCCTGCGCGCCGGCCAGTACGCCATGGCCCGTGCGCTGCTCGCCGATGACCAGGATCGGCTCACGCTGCCAGCCGCCGCGGTGGGCACCACGGCCGGCCAGGACCATGTCTGGCTGATCGAAGACGGCACCCTGGCACGCCGTGCGGTCACCCTGGGCCGGCGCGACGAGCCGCAGGGGCGGGTGGAGGTGCTGCAGGGCGTGACACCCGCAAGCCAGGTGCTGGCGGCACGCTTCGACAACTTGCGCGAAGGCGCCAGGGCACGCTTGGTGGCGAACAAGTCGCCGGCCGTGGCCTCGGCCGCGGCCACTTCGCCTGCCGGCCTGAAGTGAGCCCGGGGGCCATCACATCATGTGGATCACCCGCGTCTCGATCAACAACCCGGTGTTCGCCGCCATGGTCATGGTGGCGCTGTGCGTGCTGGGCCTGTTCAGCTATGCCAAGCTGGGCGTCGAGCAGATGCCCGACATCAGCTTCCCCGGCGCCTGGATGGAGGTGGAATACCCCGGCGCCACGCCCGAGGCGCTGGAGCGCGAGGTGCTCAAGCCGCTGGAGGAGGCCGTCAACGGCGTGGCCGGCGTGCGCAAGATCATGGCCCGCGCGTTCGAGGGCCGCGCCGACCTGAGCATCGAATTCGGCCTCGACGCCGACATGGACCGCGCCATGCAGGACGTGCGCGACCGCGTCGCCGCCGTGCAGTCGCAACTGCCGCGCGACGCCAAGGCGCCGACGCTGGCGCGCTGGAACAACGACAACAACGAGCCGGTGGTGACGCTGGCCCTGCTCAGCCCCACGCGCAGCCCGCGCGAGCTTTCGATCCTGGGTGAGAACGAGGTCGGCAAGCGGCTGCAGCGCGTGGACGGCGTGGCGCGCGTCGAGATCAACGGCCTGACCGAACGCGAGGTGCGCATCGACCTCGACCCGCTGCGCCTGCGCGCCTACGCGGTGACGCCGGCGCAGATTGCCGCCGCGCTGCGCGAGGCCAATGCCGACCAGCCGGTGGGACTGCTCAGCAACGGCATGCAGGACACCCTGCTGCGCGTGGAAGGCCGGGTGCGCGATCCCAAGGCCTTCGCCGACGTGGTGGTGGCGCGCCGCAATGGCCTGGCCTTGCGGCTGGCCGACCTGGGGCAGCTCAGCGAACGCGAGCGCGAACCCGACTCCATTGCGCGCGTGAACGGCCAGCGCGCCATCAATTTCAACGTCTTCAAGCAGCAGGACGCCAATATCGTGGCCACCGGCGACGCGGTGAAGAAAGCCATGGACGAAGTGCGCCAGCGGCTGCCGCCCGACGTGGAACTGCGCCTCATCAACGCCAGCAGCGACTGGGTCAAGGGCAGCCTGGACGGGTTGCGCAGCACGCTGATCGAGGGCGCGCTGCTCACCATCGCCATCGTCTTCCTGTTCCTGCACAGCTGGCGCAGCACCATCATCACCGGCCTCACGCTGCCGATCGCCGTGATCAGCAGCTTCATTGCCGTCTACGCCTTCGGCTTCACGCTGAATTTCATGACCATGATGGCGCTCAGCCTGTGCATCGGGCTGCTCATCGACGACGCCATCGTGGTGCGCGAGAACATCGTGCGCCACGTGCACAAGGGCAAGGACCACGTCACCGCGGCGCGCGAGGGCACGCAGGAGATCGGCCTGGCGGTGATGGCCACCACCTTCGCCATCGTGGCGGTGTTCGCGCCGGTGGCCTTCATGGGCGGCATCATCGGCAAATTCTTCTACCCCTTCGGCATCACCGTGGTGGTGGCGGTGCTGGTGAGCCTGTTCGTCAGCTTCACCCTCGACCCCATGCTGAGCTCGGTGTGGAAGGACCCGCCGTCGGCACGGCTGAAGACGCTGCCCGTCATCGGCCACGCCATCCGCGGCACCGACCGGCTGATGGACGCCTTGCACGCCCTGTATGGCCGGGCCATCCGCTGGATCTTCTCGGACCGCCGCTGGCGCATCGGACTGCCCGCCTACGGACACGGTTTTGGTGCCGACGGTCGGCGCGACAAGGCCAGCCCGCGGCGCTGGCGCAGCGCCACGCTCACGCCGCGCGGCGTAGTCATGGCCGTCGGCACCGGCAGCTTCCTCGCGGCGCTGGCGCTGGCGCCGCTGGTGGGCAGCGAATTCGTGCCCGAGACCGACCAGAATTTCACCCAGCTCGCGCTGAAGATGCCGGTGGGCAGCAGCCTGGAGCGTACCGACGCCAAGGTGGCGCAGGTGGAAGCCATCGTGCAGGCCATGCCCGAGGTCAAGCACGTCAGCACCTGGATCGGCGGGCCGGGCCAGCGCAACCAGGCCTGGCTGAATATCGCGCTGGTGGACCGCAAGGAACGCCGGCGTTCGCAAAAGCAGGTGGAAGACGCCATGCGCGAAGCCATCGCCAAGGTGCCCGGCACCGATGCCAGCGTGGGCTTCAACCGGCCCATCTACGTGGCCATCCTGGGCAGCGACCCCGAGGGCCTGGCGCGGCTGGCGGAAGACTTCGCCGAGATGGTGAAGAAGATCCCCGGCGCGGTGGACGTGGAAACCTCGGTGCAGGCCGGCATGCCGGCCTATGCGGTGCGCCTGAAGCCCGGCGCCGTGCGCGAACTCGGGCTCACCGCCAGCCAGGTGTCGAGCAGCCTGCGCGCTTATGTGAACGGCGAGGCGGCCACCACCTGGACCACGCCCAACGGCGACCAGGTCGACGTGGTGCTGCGGCTCGAAGAAGGCCAGCGTGAACGTATCGACCAGCTGCATTCGCTGCCGGTGGCCTTCGCCGCCGACGGCACGCCCATCGCGCTGGCCAGCGTGGCCGAGATCGAACGCATCTACAACCCGCAGAATATCCGGCGCCAGGACCTGCAGCGCCGCGAAGGCATCTTCGCCGGCGTCAAGGACCGCAGCCCCGGCGACGTGGGCGGCGACGTGCAGCAGCTGATCAAGGAAACCACGCTGCCACCCGGCTACAGCTTCGACATCGGCGGCCAGATGCAGCAGCAGGCCGAGGCCTTCGCCGGCCTGCTCGGCGCCATGGCGCTGGCGGTGATCTTCATCTATATCGTGCTGGCCAGCCAGTTCGGCAGCTTCCTGCAGCCCATCGCCATCATGGCCAGCCTGCCGCTGGCGCTGATCGGCGTCATGCTGGCGCTGCTGCTCTGGCGCAGCACGCTCAACATCTTCAGCATGATCGGCCTCGTGATGCTGATGGGACTGGTGACGAAGAACGCCATCCTGCTGGTGGACTTCGCCAACCACGCACGCCGGGCCGGCGCCAGCGTGGCCGACGCGCTGCTGCAGGCCGGGCAGACCCGCATGCGGCCGATCATCATGACCACCGCAGCCATGATCTTCGGCATGCTGCCGCTGGCCCTGGCGCTCAACGACGGCGGCGAGATCCAGGCGCCGATGGGCCGCGCCATCATCGGCGGCCTGATCACGAGCACGCTGCTCACGCTGGTGGTGGTGCCTGTGCTGTACAGCTACCTGGTGCGCGAGAAGAAGGCGCAGGCTGTGGCGCCACCGGTGCTGGGCGGCAGCGCCGCGGGGCCGCTGCCGATGCCGGCCGACCGGGATTGAGCGGCCCGGCGACCGGAGCCTCAGGTTTCGTCGGGCGGTTGGGTCTCGGCAGGGCTGTCGCGCTGCTGCCGCCTGGCACCGGGCCGGGCGTCCTGGCGCAAACGCTCCAGCAGGCGGCCGGTTTCGTCGCCGCTGGTGGTGGCGCGGGGCTGTCCGCGACGCCGTTCGATCAGCGGGGCGCGCACCTGGACCGGGTCCGGCACAGCCTGCGCCGGCGTCTCGTCGCGCCAGCGCGGGTCCGGCGGCCTGGGCGGCGCCAGCACGCGCCGCGCCAGTCCCAGCGCCAGCAAGGCCAGCATGGCCATCAGCGCCATCAGCAGGTCGCGCGACCGCCGCGCCTGCGACACGCGGTCCGACAGGGTTTCGGCCAGCACGTCACGCGTGGCGTCGAGCAGCCGGAACTGTGCCTGCAGCGCGGCCTCGCCGGCGGGCGCGGCGTCGGCGTCGAGCTGCTCGCGCAGCAGGCTGAAATAGCGGTCGGCGGCGGCGCCGGCCTCGGCCGTGGCCGCGGCCAGCGCGGGGCGCGGCACGGCCGAGTGTTCGATCATCTCGTTCAGGCGCCCCAGGCTGCGCGCCAGCGCGGCTTCGGTGGCAGCCATCTGGCGTTCGTCGGCGCGCCGGCCGGTGGCCGCGGGTGAACCGAGGGTGGCGATCTCGGTGGCGAGTCGCGGCAGGCTGCGCGTCATCACCGACGCCAGCAGCGCGGCGCCGGCCTCGCGGTGGCCGCCCAGCCCCGTGATGTCGGCCACCAGGTCGATGACCTGCAGCGTCTGTTCCACCAGCAGACGGTGGCCGAGGTCGCTCTCGGGCGCGGCGATCTGGCGTTGCTGGATCTGCCGCGCCAGCAGCGCCCAGTCCTCGCGCAGCGCATTGGACTCTTCCACGGCGCGGTCGGTGGCCACCACCACCAGGGCGCCGGCGAGCTGCGCCACGCGTTCGTCCACCTCGCCCTGACGCGAAAGCCGTTCGGCCTCCAGCGCTGCCTGGCCGCGCAAGACGCGGCCGGCCACGTCGCGGTGCGCGAGCAGGCTGCGCTGCACTGCCACCGTGCGGACCACTGGGTCGAGCCCGGCCTGCTCGTCCAGCGCCGCCTGCAGCTCGGCGCCCTGGTAGCGCAGCACCTGGAACAGCGGCAGCGCCACCATGGCCACGCCCACGGCACTGAGCACGGCGAGTTTGAAACGCGAAGGCGGGCGGCTGGTGGGCAAGTTGTCGGGCATGGGCGCGGGTGCTGGCACGGCGGCAGGGGGTGGTGGCTTGGGGCCCACCATCTCCCCTGCGATATCGGCGGCCCGGCCCCGGGGTTGAGCGCCGCAGGTGCCCGTGCGGTGCGCCACCGCGCGGGTGGTCGGCATTCGAGCAACAGGTCACCCGCCGCCAGCGCGTCGCTTGCTGTCCGCCTTCACTTCAGCACTCGACGATATTCACCGCCAGCCCGCCGCGGGCCGTCTCCTTGTATTTGGTCATCATGTCGGCGCCGGTCTCTCGCATGGTCTTGATGACCTGGTCCAGGCTCACGAAATGCGTGCCGTCGCCGCGCAGCGCCATGCGGGCGGCGTTGATGGCCTTCACGCTGGCGATGGCGTTGCGTTCGATGCAGGGAATCTGCACTAGCCCGCCCACCGGGTCGCAGGTCAGCCCCAGGTGGTGTTCCATGCCGATCTCGGCGGCATTCTCGGCCTGTTCGGGTGTGCCGCCCATCACCGCGCACAGGGCACCGGCAGCCATGCTGCAGGCCACGCCCACCTCGCCCTGGCAGCCAACCTCGGCTCCGCTCAAGCTGGCGTTTTCCTTGTACAGCATGCCGATGGCGGCAGCGGTGAGCAGGAAGTCGATCACGCCCGCGTCGCTGGCTCCGGGAACGAAGCGCGTGTAGTAGTGCAGCACCGCGGGCACGATGCCGGCGGCGCCGTTGGTCGGCGCCGTGACGACGCGGCCCCCGGCGGCGTTTTCCTCGTTCACGGCCAGCGCATACAGGTTGATCCAGTCCAGCACCTGCAACGGGTCGCGCAGGGCTTGTTCCGGATGCGAAGTGAGCGCTTCGCGCAGCGCCTTGGCGCGCCGCTTCACCTTGAAGCCGCCGGGCAGCACGCCGGCCGTGCGGCAGCCGCGTTCGACGCAGTCCTGCATCACGCGCCAGATCTTCAGCAGGCCGGCGTCGATCTCGGTGTCGCTGCGCCAGTGGCGTTCGTTGCGCCGCATCACCTCGGCGATGCTGCAACCCAGCTCCTGAGTGAGCTGCAGCAGTTCGCCGCCGCTGTGGAAGGGGTGCGGCAGCACGGTCGTGTCGGGCGCGATGGCCTTGTGCCGTCGGCCGTCGGCGGCGACCTCCTCGCTGACGACGAAGCCGCCGCCCACCGAGTAGTAGATGCGTTGGTCGAGTTCGGCACCGCCGGCGTCGAGGGCGGTGAAGCGCATGCCGTTGGCGTGAAAGGGCAGGGTCTCCCGGCGGTGAAACTTCAGGTCGTCCTTCTCGATGAAGTCCACCTCGTGGCGGCCGAGCAGGGGCAGCCGCCGGCGGCCGCGGAAGGCGGCCAGCAGCGCCGGCACGGCGTCGACATCCACCGTTTCGGGCTCGTGCCCGGCCAGCCCCAGCAGCACGGCCTTGTCGCTGCCGTGGCCCTTGCCGGTAGCACCGAGCGAACCGTACAGGTGGGCCTGCACGCGCACCGTGCGCTCGAGCGTGCCGTCGCTGGCCAGCCGCGTCGCGAACAGCCGCGCGGCGCGCATCGGCCCCACGGTGTGCGAACTGCTGGGCCCGATGCCGATCTTGAACAGGTCGAAGACGGAAACAGCCACGTTGCGGCGTGCCTCTACGCGTGCGGCCGCGCGGCCAGCACGTCCATGCGCTTGCCGCGCGTGCTCATTTGCGAACCCACCAGCGGAATGGGGCGGCCGGGCAGCAGCATGTGCCAGTAGATCGGCTTGAAGGCGAGCTTGCCCAGGTGGTTCAGCCGCGTCTCTTCCAGCAACGTCATCGGGCCGATGCCGGGCAGCGGGAATTTGCCGGGCACGGGCTGGACGTCGTAGTTGAAGTCGACCAGGATGGCACGGCCGAAGCCGGTCTCGATGAAGCAGTTGGCGTGGCCGTCGGCCAGCGGCTCGGCGGCCTGGCCGGCCATCTCGCGCAGCAGGTTGTGCACCACCACGTCGGCCTGGAAATGCGCTACCGAGCCGGCCTTGGAGGTGGGCACGTTGGTGTTGTCGCCGAGCAGGAACACACGCTCGGCCTTCTTCGATTTCAGCGTGAGCTTGTCGGTGAGGCCGAAGCCCAGGCCGTCGCCGAGGCCGGCGTCGTCGATGAGATCGGACCCCTCGTGCGGCGGAATCGTCACCAGCAGGTCGTAGGGTACACGTTTGCCGTCGGGGCAGGACACGTCCTTGTCGGTGACCTCGGCCAGCGCTGCATTCGGCACGATCTGCACCCCCTTGGCGACCAGCATGCCGGTCAGCATGTCGTTGCACACCGGCTTGGTGAAGGCGCCGCTGAGCGGCGTCATCAGGGTCAGCCTGGTGCGCGAGCGGATGCCGCGCCGGGTGAGGTATTCGTCGACCAGGCAGACGAATTCGAGCGGCGCCACCGGGCACTTGATCGGCATTTCGGCGATGTCGACCAGGAGGTTGCCGCCTTCGAAGCGGTCCAGCGCGCCGGCCAGCGCGAGTGCGCTGTCGGGCGTGTAGAAGCCGTGCGCGCGCTGGCCCCAGCGCTCGGGCAGCCCTTCGATGGCGTCGACCAGCGTGCGGCAGCCCAGCGCCAGCACCAGCCAGTCGTAGCCGTGCACGCCCTGGTCGGTGGTAACGGTGCGCGCCTGGGGGTCGATGGCGGCGATGGTTTCCTGCAAGTAGCTCACGCCCGGGCCTACGAAGTCGGCATTCGGGCGCTGGATGTCGGCCAGCGTGCGGTAGCCCGGCTTGCGGAAGGGCAGGAACAGCAGGCCGGGCTGGTAGGTGTGCATCGGCGAACGACCGATCAATTTCAGGTCGACCGCCAAGCCCTTGCGCCGGGCCTCGCGAGCCATCAGGTTGGACACGACGAGGCCGCCGGTGCCGTCGCCGAGAACGAGAACCTTGTGGACCATCGCTTTGCTCCTTCAACTGCGGTCAGTGATCACCGCTCGTGGGTGCGCCGGCGGGCCACCTGGACCGCTAGGCCGGCGCGGCGGACTCCGCATAGTCGCTCACCGGCACGCAACTGCAGAACAGGTTGCGATCACCCCAGACATTGTCGACCCGGCCCACCGGCGCCCAGTATTTCTGCCGCCGCAGGCCCGCCACCGGATAGGCGGCCTGCTCGCGGCTGTAGGGGTGCGGCCATTCGGCCTTGAGCAGCGATTCGGCGGTATGCGGCGCGTGCTTGAGCGGGTTGTCCTCGCGCGGCCACTCGCCGCGCTCCACGCGAGCGATCTCGGCCCGGATGGCGATCATGGCGTCGCAGAAGCGGTCCAGCTCGACGAGGGGTTCGCTTTCGGTCGGCTCCACCATCAGCGTGCCGGCGACCGGGAAGCTGAGCGTCGGGGCGTGGAAGCCGTAGTCGATGAGCCGCTTGGCCACGTCTTCGGCCGAGATGCCGGTGCTGTCCTTCAGCGGGCGCAGGTCCAGGATGCATTCGTGCGCCACGCCGCCGCCCTTGAGCCTGGCGTCGCCGCCGCTGTACAGCACCGGGTAATGGTCGGCCAGCCGCGCGGCCACGTAGTTGGCCGAAAGGATGGCCAGTTCGGTGGCGTCGCGCAGGCCGTCGGGGCCCATCATGCGGCAGTACATCCAGCTGATCGGCAGCACTGCGGCATTGCCCAAGGGTGCCGCGCTGACCGCACCCACGCTGTGCTCGCCGCCGATTCTGGCCGTGCGGTGCGCCGGCAGGAAGGGCACCAGGTCGGCGACCACCGCCACCGGCCCCACGCCCGGGCCGCCACCGCCGTGCGGGATGCAGAAGGTCTTGTGCAGGTTGAGGTGGCTCACGTCGCCGCCGAATTCACCCGGCGCGGCCACGCCGACCAGCGCATTCATGTTCGCGCCGTCGACATAGACGCGCCCGCCATGCCGGTGCACCAGCGCGCAGAGTTCCTTCACGCGCACCTCGAAGACGCCGTGCGTGCTGGGGTAGGTGATCATCGCCGCGGCGAGGTTCGCGCCGTGCTGTTCGCATTTCGCGGCGAAGTCGCCCATGTCGACGTTGCCCATGGCATCGCACGTCACCACCACCACGCTCATGCCCGCCATCTGTGCGCTGGCCGGGTTGGTGCCGTGCGCCGACTCGGGAATCAGGCAGACCTTGCGGTGGCCCTCGCCGCGCGACGCGTGCCAGGCGCGGATCGCCAGCAGCCCTGCATATTCGCCCTGGCTGCCGGCGTTGGGCTGCAGGCTCACGCCGGCATAACCCGTGGCCTGCGCCAGCCAGGCGCAGAGCTGGTCGTTCAGCTCCCGGTAACCTGCCAGTTGGTCCTGTGGCGCGAACGGGTGCACCTGCGCGAATTCCGGCCAGGTGATGGGGATCATCTCGCTGCTGGCGTTGAGCTTCATCGTGCACGAGCCCAGCGGGATCATGCTGCGGTCCAGCGCCAGATCCTTGTCGCTCAAGGACCGGGTGTAGCGCAGCATCTCGGTCTCGCTGTGGTGCGTGTTGAAGACCGGGTGGGTGAGGTAGGCGCTGCTGCGGCGCAGGGCCTCGGGGATCATCGGCTCGATGCCCTTCTCGAAGGCCGCCATGTCGGGCAGGGCTTGATCGGGGCGGGCAAACAGCCGCCACAGCGCATGGATGTCCTCGCGCGTGGTGGTCTCGTCCAGATTGATGCCGATCATGGTGTCGCCCCACTCGGGGAAGCGGCGCAGGTTCATGCCGGCTGCCACGGCACGCGCGGCGACGGCCGCCGTTTCCGCACCGGTGTCGATGACGATGGCATCGAAGGCGGTCTCGCTTCGCACGGCCACACCCATCTCGCGCAACCCCTGCGCCAGCACGGCGGTGTAGCTGGCCACGCGCAACGCGATGCGCTTCAGGCCGGCGGGTCCGTGGTAGACCGCGTACATGCTGGCCATCACGGCCAGCAGCACCTGCGCGGTGCAGATATTGCTGGTCGCCTTCTCGCGCCGGATATGCTGTTCGCGCGTCTGCAGTGCCAGCCGGTAGGCCGATGCGCCGTGCGCGTCCACGCTCACGCCCACCAGGCGGCCGGGCAGGCTGCGCTTGAATTCGTCGCGGCAGGCCAGATACGCCGCGTGCGGGCCTCCGCCGCCCATGGGCACGCCGAAGCGCTGCGTGCTGCCCAGCGCGATATCGGCGCCCAGTTCGCCCGGCGGCGTGATCAGCGTCAGCGCCAGCAGGTCGGCGGCGACGATGAACGCCGCCTGGTGGGCGTGGATGCGTGCCGCTTCCTGGCGCAGGTCGTGCACGCTGCCGTCGGTGGTGGGCAGCTGGATCAGCGCGGCGAAATAGTCACCGCCGGCGATCAGGGTGTCCCATTCGGTTTCGGAATTGGCCAGCACCACCTGCAGGCCCAGCGGTACCGCGCGGGTCTGGATGACCTCGATGGTCTGCGGGTGGCAGTCGCCGGCCACCACGAAGGTGTGGCTCTTGTTCCTGACGCTGCGCTTGGCGAGCGTCATGGCCTCGGCCGCGGCGGTGGCTTCGTCCAGCATGCTGGCGTTGGCGATCGCCATGCCGGTGAGGTCGCAGACCATGGTCTGGAAATTCACCAGCGCTTCCATGCGGCCCTGCGAGATCTCGGCCTGGTAGGGCGTGTAGGCGGTGTACCAGGCCGGGTTCTCCAGAATGTTGCGCAGGATGACGCCCGGCGTGTGCGTGCCGTGGTAACCCTGGCCGATGAAGCTCTTGAGCACCCGGTTCTTGGCCGCGATGCCTTTCAGCTCGGCCAGTGCCTGCGCCTCGGTGAGCGGCGCCGGAATCGCTATCGGCTGGCTGCGCGCGATGGCGCGCGGCACGATGGCGTCGATGAGCGCGCGCCGCGATGCCGCCCCGATGGTGGACAGCATGTGGCGTTCGTCGTCGGCGTCGGGTCCGATGTGGCGGGCGACGAATTCGGCGGCGTCTTCGAGCTCGCCGAGCGGCTTCAGGGAGGACATCAGCATCGTGGACTTCCGGGCAGGCGCAAGGAGGGTGGGGTCTACAGCGTCTTCAGCAGCGCGTCGTACGCCGGCGGGTCCATGAGCTGGTCGAACTCGGCCATGTCGGTGACGTGAACGGTGAAGAACCAGCCGTTGCCCAGCGGGTCGGTATTGGCCAGCGACGGATCGGCGCGCAGCGCCTCGTTGACCTCGATGATCTCGCCGCCCACCGGCATGTAGAGGTCGGCGGCGGCCTTCACCGATTCCACGACACCGGCCACTTCACCCTTCTTGTAGGTGCGGCCGACCTCGGGCAGTTCGACGAAGACGACGTCGCCCAGGGCCTCCTGCGCGTGGTGCGTGATGCCCACGACGGCGGCTTCGTGGTCTTCGATATTGATCCACTCGTGGTCGGGCGTGTACATGGTGGTCATCGGTGGGCTCCTGGTGTGGGTGTCGACTGCGTCAACGTTGGTAGCGGTGGGGGTGGAAGGGCATGGTCGTCACGCGCATCGGCAGCCGTTTGCCGCGCACTTCGGCGTAGACCTCGTGCTGCGGACGGGCGTGGTCCGCGGGCAGGTAGGCCATGGCAATGGGCTGGTCGACGCTGGGCGCCAGCGTGCCGCTGGTCACGGTGCCGAGCTTGTGGCCGTGGGCGTCGAACAGGGCCGTGCCTTCGCGCACCGGCACGCGCTCCAGGCCGACCAGGCCGACACGCTTGCGCGGCGCGGCGCCGGCGAGCTGGCTCTCGATCACCGCCGCGCCCGGGTAAGCGCCGGCGCGCGCGCCGCCGGGACGGCGGACCCTCTGGATGGCCCAGGTCAGACCGGCCTCGACCGGCGTGGTGGTGGCATCGATATCGTGGCCGTACAGGCACAGGCCGGCCTCCAGGCGCAGCGTGTCGCGCGCCCCCAGGCCGGCCGGCCGCACTTCGGGTTGTGCCAGCAGCGCCTCGGCCAGCGCCGTGGCCTGCTCGGCCGGCACCGAGATCTCGAAGCCGTCTTCGCCGGTATACCCTGAGCGCGTCACGAAGCAGGCCGCGCCGGCCAGATCGAACATGCCGCCGCTCATGAAGACCAACTGCGCCACACCGCCGTTCAAGCGCGCCAGCGCCTTCACCGCCTGCGGGCCCTGCAGCGCGAGCAGTGCACGCTCGGGCATCGGCACCACGGCGCAGCGGTGACCGATGGAGGTCTGCATGTGGCGCAGGTCGGCGTCCTTGCAGCCGGCGTTGACGACGAGGAACAGGTCGCCGAAGGTCGCGCCCGCTGCGGCCGGGTCGGGGCGAACGATCATCAGGTCGTCAAGCAGGCCGCCGCTGGCGTTGGTGAAGAAGGCGTAGCGCTGCCGGCCCACGCCGAGGTCGACCACGTCCACCGGCACCAGGTGCTCCAAGGCCGCGGCGGCGTCGGCACCGACCAGCCGCACCTGGCCCATGTGCGAGACGTCGAACAAGGCCGCCGCCTCGCGGCAGTGCTTGTGCTCGGCCATCAGGCCGGCGGGGTATTGCACCGGCATGGCGTAGCCGGCGAAGGGCACCATGCGGGCACCCAGGCGCAGGTGCAACTCATGCAGAGGGGTGTGGAGCAACGGGGTTTCGGTCATGGCGGAATCCTTCGAGGGCGTCGTCGCGTGCGCCGATGGTGGCGCACGAAAGCCCTCGCTGTCCGCTTTACCTGAGAGATTCGGCCCGCCCCGGCGGCTGGCCTTGCCCCTTCGGTGGACTGCGTGGCCTGGCACCCCGCAGCCTCTCTCCAGTGAGGAAGAAAAGTCAGTCCTTTTGCCTGAGCGTTCGAGGGGCTTGCCTCTGCGCCTTCGGCGGCTTCGATGAAGAAGCTCTCTCCTGACGGCAGCCAGTGTAGCAGTGGCCTCGGGGCTTCCGG
>Ga0073899_10001992_pt1 | contig 18530 bp, 20 predicted proteins | sample KloWWTmetaKNB5Ph_FD_88975 | JGI IMG/M metagenome (GOLD analysis project Ga0073899, IMG submission 88975) | Active sludge microbial communities from Klosterneuburg, Austria, studying microevolution and ecology of nitrifiers - Klosterneuburg... | ecosystem: Engineered > WWTP > Aerobic digester >... | reverse complement strand
TGCGCGCCGGTCTGGCTTATCCGAGGCGATGCTCGGCGAGCTTCTTGCGCAGCGTGGCGCGGGTGATGCCGAGCATCTCGGCGGCTCGCGTGGCATTGCCCTCGGCATGGCGCAGGGTCTCGCGCAACAGCGGCGCCTCCACTTCCGCCAGCACCAGGCGATACAAGTCCTTGGCGCAGTCCTTGCCCGAATGCGCGAGGTAGCGACGCACAGCGCGTGCCACACACTCGCTGAGCGCCGGTGCGGACTCGACCGCCGACGTCGTTTCGACACGCAGGGACTGGAACACATTCATGGCGCGCTGCTTCTTCTTGTCGTTGCCGCTGGCAGCGGAGTGCGAGCGGGGCCGGGGAGTTTATCGACGCCGACTCATGGCGCAAGCAGCAATTTTTCAACGTGCCGAATCAATCCTCCGCGACATCTTCCTGCGGGCGCGTCGAACATCGATCGCTATACTGCTGGTCATGATGGAGATTTCGACAGATCCCGCGCTGCCGTTCGCACTCGGCATCGTGCTCGCCTGGTTGGCTGGGGTGCGCGTCTACCTGACCCTGTTCGGAGTCGGAGTCGCTGCCCATTTCGGCTGGATGGAGCTGCCGCAATCGCTGGCTTTGGCACAGTCGCCGTGGGTGCTGGGGGTCTGCGCCGCGATGGCGTTGATCGAGTTCGCGACCGACAAGATTCCGGGCGTGGATTCGATCTGGGACCTGGTCCACACCCTGGTGCGGATTCCAGCCGGCGCCTTCCTCGGGGGCATCGCGCTAAACACCGGTGGTGGCGAAGCCAGCATGACCGGCATGGTGCTTGGTGCAGCAGTGGCGACACTGAGCCATGGGCTGAAGAGCGGAACGCGGGTACTGATCAATACCTCACCCGAGCCCGCCAGCAACTGGACCGCCTCGCTTGCCGAAGATGGCCTCGTAGTCGCCGCCTTCTGGCTCGCCGTCGTCCATCCAGGCTTGGCCCTGCTGTTGTTGGTCGTGGCCACGCTGGCCTTCATCGCGATGATCGTGTTCCTGTATCGCCTGATGCGGCGGGTCGCGCGTCGCCTGCGCAGCGCCGAGGCCTGAAATGATCTGGCTCAAGGCATTGCACATCATCTTCGTGGTCACCTGGTTCGCCGGCCTGTTCTACCTGCCGCGGCTGTTCGTCTACCACGTTGACCTCCGCGACGAATCCGCGCATGAACGCTTCGTGGTCATGGAACGGCGCCTGCTGGCGATTACGCATCTCGGCGGCGCACTGGCAATCGCCTTCGGCAGCGCACTGCTGGTGTGGTGGGCACTGCATGCACCCGACTATCTGCACCAAGGTTGGCTGCACGCCAAGCTGACTTTGGTCAGCCTCCTGATTGGCTACCATGCCAGCATGGCGCACTTTGCGCGTCGCTTCCGCGAGCAGCGCAACCGCCGCAGTGGGCGCTGGTTTCGCATCTACAACGAAGTCCCCGCCCTGATCCTGATCGGCGTGGTCCTGCTGGTGGTGGTGAAGCCGTTTTGAGCCAGCGTCGCGGCCCCGACAGGGGCTGTTTCGCGGCCGAGCACCGCTATATAGTGCGGCGACCCTCCGAGATCGCCTGCAATGCTCAGTCCGGACGAGTCCCAACAAAGCGCTGAACTGCGTCTGGTGTTCCTGAAGACGCTGCCGCGTCGTCTGGAGACCGTGCATCGCCGCGGCCGCCGCCTGCTGATGCAGGGCTGGGACATCAATGTCCTGACCGTCTTCTTTCAGGACGTGCAGTCACTCGCTGGCGCCTGTGGCCGCTATGGCGTGCTCGAGGCGGGCGAGGTCCTGTACGCCATCGAGACCTTTCTCGCACCCTACCTGGAGCGGATGTCGTTACCGGGTCCGGAGCAGAGCCCGCAGTTCCAGCAGGTGCTCGACCCCCTGGGACGACTGATCTCCAAGCACGTGCCCGAACGCGTCGTGGCGAGTGCCGGTAACACAGCACCCTCGGCACTGGTCGAACGCGCCGGCGTGCAGACGCTGGTGGTGCCGCCGCGCGAATACTGGCGGCGCTGGGGCGTCGGCGATGTCGGCAGCGCGATCGCCGAAGCCGGAGCAGCGGCAACCCAGGTGGCGCGACAAGCGGCCATGGTCGCTGCCGCCACGCCCGTCGCAGCGACCACAGCAGCGCCACCCACGGCCCCCGCTACGCGTGCCCAGCCCAAGCCGATTCAGGCTGCGGGCGAGAAGCGCATCTATCACCTGCGCGATGGCAGCGCCCTGTCCAGCGAGATCGACCAGAAGCTGGCGCAATCGCGTTATCCGCTCGATCCGCTCGAAGACGCGGAGACCCTGCGCGAAATGCTCGGTGCCTTCGCCCCGGCGATGGTGATCATCGATGCCGCGTTCCTGCCGCAACTGGATGCCATCGGCGACGCCCTCAAGCTCGCACGCAGCCGCACCAGCCAGAAGGTGGCCTTGATCGTGTTCGCGGAAAACCCCGACATCGCCATCCGCCTCAAGGCGATGCGCGCTGGCGCCGATGCCTTCATCACTTTGCCGGTCGTGGCTGCCGATGCCATTACGCGTATCGAGGAACTGCTCGAAGGCGAGGGTGGCGAACCGTTCCGCGTGCTGATCATTGAGGACGATCGCTCCCAGGCCCTGTTCGCCGAGTCGATCCTGCGCAAGGCGGGCATGGACACGCGCGCGGTGATGGACCCGATCACGGCGCTGGATGAATTGAACAGCTTCCGCCCGGAACTGATCCTGATGGACCTGTACATGCCCGACTGCGATGGCATGGAACTGACGACGTTGATCCGCGAGCGCGAGGCCTACACCAATGTTCCGATTGTGTTCTTGTCCGGCGAGCACGATGAGGAGAAGCGCTTCGACGCGCTCTCGGCCGGCGGCGACGACTATCTCGAGAAGCCGATCCGGCCCAAGCACCTGATCTCGGCGGTGACCAACCGCGTGCGCCGCGCGCGCCTCACCAGCAAGCGCGTGCAGGCGCAAAATCCGCGCGACCCGGTCACCGGCCTGTACGACCGCAGCCATGTGCTGGAGCAACTGAGCGAGACCCTGGCACTCGAGAATCCCCAACAGCAACCCGGCGGGCTGATGTTCCTGCTGGTCGATGGCGCGCAGAACATCCGTGACCGCATCGGCCTCTCTGCCTTCGAGCAGTTGATGGGTCAGGCCGGCGCGCTGCTTTCCGGCCTGGTCCGCAGCGGCGACTACTGCGCGCGTTTTGGCGACACCAGCTTCATCGCTCTGCTCGGCGGCCGCGACGAAGCCGAACTGCTCCAGATCGCAACCAGTGTCCACCAGACCTTCGATCAGCACGTGTTCGAAATTGCCGACCGCAGCATCACGCTTGCCGTCGCCATCGGACTGAGCACCTTCGCGCAAAACCTCGGCGAAGCCGCTGCGATGGTCAATGCCGCCGAACGCGCCTGTGTCGGCGCCCGCCAAAATCCGGTCCAGCGTGTCGCGCTGTTCCAGACCCAGGTCACCCAGACCAGCGATGCCGACGAGACCATGCTGCTCGGGCTGATCCGCGACGCAATCCGCAGCGAGAGCTTCCAGTTGCTGTTCCAGCCCATCGCATCGCTGCGCGGCGGTCACGACCAGCAGTTCCAGTGTCTGTTGCGCCTGCGCGGCGATGGCGGTCGCACCTATACCGCAGGGGCACTGGTTCCTGCGGCGGAGCGCGCGGGCCTGATCCATGGCGTTGATCGCTGGGTGCTGTCGCGGGCATTGCTGGTGATCTCCGAGCGCGCCCGCGACGGACACCCGGTACGCCTGTTCGTGAACCAGTCGATCGAGAGCCTGAATGACCCGCAGCGGCTCAGTTGGCTCAAACAGGGCATCGATACACGCCGCATCACCCCCGATCACCTGGTGATCGAGTTGCGTACCGCCGACGCACTGGCGCGGGTCCGCCAGCTCGCCACCTTCCACGAGAACGCAAAACGTCTCGGCATTCGCCTGTGCCTCTCGCATTTCGACGCAACCATGGCCAATTTCCAGCTGCTGCAGCACGTCCAGGTGGACTACGTGAAAGTGGCACCGAGGTATACCGGCGCCGATGGCCAGACCCCGAAAATGCGCGCGGAACTGCGTCAGGCCATCACCCACCTGCGTGAGCGCGGCATCCACATCGTCGCGCCGCAAGTCGAAGACGCCCAGGTCGCGGCCGGCCTGTGGAGCACCGGAGTGGATTTTATCCAGGGGAACTTCGTGCAACAGGCGACGCAGGATCTCGACTTCGATTTCGATGCCGCGGCACTCTAGTAGGGATGGTTCAACGATGACGGAGCAAACATGACGAGCAGCGAGCGCAAGGCGATGGAACGACCCGGGCTTGGTCTCGTATTGGCACTCATTGCACTGGCGCTGACGGCTGCGGTTGCGGCTTCGGGCCTGGGCGAACTGCTCACGCCGGGTTGGCGCCTGATCGCGAGCGCCGTCGCCGCCGGCTTCGCGATCGCGGCCGCGTTGGCCGTGCTGGCAATGCAACGGCGCTGGTCGCGGTTGCTGGAAGACGCCGAGGCACGACCAGCCCTGGTCAGCGCGCTGCCACCGCGCCCCCACCCGGTGGCCACCGCGCCGGCACCTGCGAACCAGCGTGAACTGGAAGGCGAGATCGAACGCTTGCGCAACATCGAGCGCGACTTGACCTCGGCCAAGGTGGATGCCGAGGCGGCGATGATGGCCAAGGGCGAGTTTCTGGCGACCATGAGCCACGAGATCCGCACGCCGCTGAATGGCATCATCCCATTGCTCGACCTGGTGCTCAGCACCAAACTCGCCCCCGACCAGAAGGAATACTTGAGCACCGCCTACCAGAGCTCGCGCCAGTTGCTGTCGATTGTCGACGACATCCTCGACTTCTCGAAGCTTGAAGCCAACAAGCTCGAGCTCGAAACTACCGGTCTCAACCTCAAGGAGATCGTTGACGGGGTATCGCGCCTGATGTCGCGCAATGCCGAATCCAAGGGGCTGCAGTATTCGGCCACGATCGACCCGAACGTGCGTCTGGCAATGCGCGGCGACCCCACCCGCCTGCGTCAGGTTTTGACCAACCTGCTCAGCAATGCAATCAAGTTCACCGAGCGCGGTGCGGTCGCGATTCAGGTCAACAAGCGCTCTGAGACGCGCACGCACGTGGAACTGCTGTTCGCGGTTCGCGACACCGGCCTCGGCATCTCCGCCGATGGCCAGAAAAAGCTGTTCCAGGAGTTTTCGCAAGCGGACAATTCGACCACACGCAACTTCGGTGGCACCGGGCTCGGACTGTCGATCTGCAAGCGCATCGTCGACCTGATGGGCGGTCAGATTGGCGTCAAGTCCGAGGTCGGCAAAGGTTCCGTCTTCTGGTTCACGGTGCCGATGCTCAAGGCACTCGGTGATGTGGCGGCCGCACGCAGCGAGATCGAGGGCGCACGCGCGATGATCGTCACCGGCGATCAAGCCGCGCTCAAGCGCCTCGGAACGACACTGACCGGCTGGCGCATGCCGTTCACACAGAACAATGCCGCCGCCGAGGTCGTGGCCAAGCTCAAGGCCGCCGCCGGTGGCAGTTTTGCGGTCGACTTCCTGATCCTCGATTTCGGTTCGATGCGAGCGACAGCGCTGGCGATCCTGCGTGGTGTCAGCCGCGAGGTCACGCTCGAACAGGTTCACGTGCTGGCACTGGCCGGCGACGATGCGCTGCCCGAGGACGTGCGCTCGGCACCGCGCTGCACGACGCTCGATCGCGGCTTCAGCGACACGGATTTGCGCGCAGCGATGAAGGCGATGCTGACCGGAACACCGACGGCAACTTCGGCGAACATACAGGTGGACATGCTCGATGCGCCTGCGGGCACGACACCGTTCGCCGCACCCGCGGCGGTCCCCGCGACGAGCAGTTTCGTCGCGGCCGAACCGCGCGCCGGAGCGCTCGGTGGACATGTGCTCCTGGTCGAGGACAACCCGGTCAACCGCCAGGTGGCGCAACGCCTGCTCACGCTGATCGGCCTCAGCCATGAACACGCAGAGAACGGCCGCATCGCGGTCGAGAAGCTCGAGTCCGGCGCGCTCTTCGATGCCGTACTGATGGACTGCCAGATGCCGATCATGGACGGCTACACCGCAACGCGCTACATGCGCAAACTGCAGGCCGAGGGCACGCTGCCAAAATTCCCGATCGTCGCGATGACCGCAAATGCCATGGTCGGAGATCGCGAAAAGTGCATCGCTTCGGGCATGGACGACTACATGAGCAAGCCGCTGAACCGCAGCCTGCTCGAACAGATGTTGCAGAAGTGGCTGCCGGCGGGCGCGACCTCGCGCACGATGGCGCCGGCGCCGGCGCCGATCGCGCGCCCGATCGCGGCCATGGCCACGGCACCCACGCATTCCGATACGTCGCCGATCAACGCCCAGATCGTCAATGACCTGATGGACATGATGGGCGCCGAATTCGCTGATCTGGTGCGCGTCTATCTCGAGGATTCACCCAAGGCGCTTTCGATCCTGGAGCGCTCGGCCGCAGCCAATGACCTCGATGGCCTGATCGCACCGGCGCATTCGCTGAAGTCGACCAGCGCCAACCTGGGCGCGCTGATGCTCGCCGACATGGCCAAACGCATCGAGCACGGCGCGCGCTCGGGCACCATCGGCGAACCGGTGCTGCTGGTCGCCCAGCTCACCCACGAGTTCCAGCGGGTGTCTACGCATCTGCGCCAACTGCTGGCGCAGATGGGTTCCTGACCGCAAGCTCGGGCGCTCAACGCCAGTTGGCGGCCGAGTTGGTAGCTGGGAGAAGTGTCACCGGGGCTTGGCCGGGTTCCACGCCATGCTTGCGCGCCACGCCGGCGAGATGGCCCAGCGCGCGCTGGTAGACCTCACGCTTGAAATCGACGACGTTGTCCAGCGGATACCAGAAGTCGACCCAAGTGAAGCTGTCGAACTCGGGTCGGTCCGAATGATCTAGCCGCACGTCGGCTTCCGTCCCGAGCATGCGCAACAGAAACCACACCTGCTTCTGGCCGATGCAGGTCGGCCGCTCGCGCCTGCGCACGAAGCGCTTGGGCAAGCGGTAACGCAGCCAGCCGGGGGTCGCACCCAGCACTTCGACATGCTGAGGGTGCAGGCCGGTTTCCTCGAATAGCTCGCGAAACATCGCTTCCAGCGGGGTTTCGTCGGAATTCATGCCGCCCTGTGGGAACTGCCAGCCATCCCGGCCAACGCGACGCGCCCAGAACAAGCGCCCATCGCCGTGCATCAGCACGATGCCCACATTGGGTCGGTAGCCGTCAGGGTCGATCACGGCCCGCTCCAGAAAATTCACTGCGGCGATTCTTCCACAGCGCCACGAAGCGCGACAAGGAAGCAACCCGCATTTCGCACGCTCGACCGACCCGCTGGCGTCAGGATTTTCCTTGACAAGCCAAGGCTCGATGCCAACAATGCGCGCCCCTTCGCGTGGCTATGTAGCTCAGCCGGTTAGAGCACGGCACTCATAATGCCGGGGTCGGTGGTTCGAGTCCACCCATAGCCACCACTCGCGAAGCGAGAAAGATCAAGGCCTTGCCGGCGTTCTTCGGCGGGGCATGGCAGCGCCGAGGCGGCGCCTGGCGGGCGCGATGGATATCTTCAAGACTTTCACGATCGAGTCTGCGCATCGCCTGCCGAACGTGCCGGCCGGGCATAAGTGCGCGCGGCTGCACGGGCATTCGTTTCGCATCGAACTGCATGTGTCAGGGCCAGTCGATCCGCAGTTCGGCTGGGTGCTCGATTTCGCCGAGATCAAAGCGGCGTTCAAGCCGCTCTACGACCAGCTCGACCACCACTACCTCAACGACGTCGACGGACTCGAGAATCCGACCAGCGAGAACCTCGCACGCTGGGTCTGGGCACGCCTGAAGCCGCAGCTGCCGTTGTTGACCGAGGTCGTCGTGCACGAGACCTGCACCTCGGGCTGTCGCTACCGCGGCGTCTGATTTGTTGCTGTGCAGCAGTCAATTTCTCTGCGCAAATCACCGCAGCTGAACGAACGAAGCCTGAACTTCGAGAAATATGTTGCACTGCACCATGCTTCCGACTAGACTGCGCCGCAGTAACGTCACCCATGGTGGGTGCGTCCAGGGGCAGAACCATGTTTGAGCAGATCAGCAGTCCGTTTATCGCAGCGACCAAGCAGTTTGCCGAAGCCGGTTTCAAGGCTCAGGGCATCGCATTCGAAGGATTCGAGAAAGTTGTCGGTGCGCAGATCAACACCTTCGAGAACCGCCTGAACGCAACCCTCGACTTCTGGTCGCAGGCCGCCGAAGTGCGCAACCTCGATGGCGTCAAGGCGATCATGCCGAAGTCTGTTGCGTTGGCGAAGGAAACCGCCGAGACGGTGTTCGCGACGACCCAGGAAGTGGTCGGCATCACGGTGAAAACCGGTGAAGCACTGAACGCCATCGCCAAGAACCAGTTCGAAGCGTCCAACGACGCATTCGTGAAGCCGGTTGTGGCGGCGCGCAAGGCCAAGTAATTCCGCTGCCACCGATCGGTGGCAGCCAGCAAGTTGCGTGGAAGACGCTGCACGAATCTCCCTCCCCTTAAAGAGTAGTGCAGCGTCCTTTTGAAGGCCGGCGGTCCCCCGTCGGCCTTCGTTTTTTCCGGTCAGGCGCGCGCGGCGAGCAGGAACAAGCCGATGGTGCAGGCGAACGCGCCGACCCAGGCCAGGCTGCGCCAGTGGTGCAGATCGGCCAGGTAAAAGCCGGCGTAGACCACGCGCAGTGCCACAAAGGCCAGCGCCAACTGGTCTACGCTGGCCGGCGCGGCACCGACCTGCTGGGCGATGATCACGGCCGCGGCGAACGGCGGGAACGCCTCAAAACTGTTGTTGTGAGCCCAGTGCGCCCGCTGGCGAAAACCGCTCAGGCGCGCCTGAAATTCCGGCACCGCGCGATTGTTGTAGCCGCGACCAGAGAACTTGGCTATGCCGGTGAGCAGGATCGGCATCAACGCCGCGATCAGGACGCAGCAATACGCGATCGACATGGTTGCAGGGACCTTCGCGGGAGCGGGAGCGGGACCGGAGTCTCGCACTTGTGCGACACTCCAGCGTGAAATTCGGCCGGGTCCAGCATGCTCGAACTGTTCGTCGAAGCCGGTCCCCAATCCGGCCAGCGCTTTGCCCTGGAGTCCAGCACCGTGCTGGGCCGCGGACAGTTCGCGGATCTGGTGATCGCGGACCTGGCGGTGTCGCGTCGCCATGCTCAGGTCGAGCCGGATGGTTCGGCCTGGCTGCTGCGCGATCTCGAGAGCGCCAACGGCACACGCCACAACGGCAAGCCGCTGCTGGCGCCGGTGCGCCTCGGTGACGGCGACGCGGTGGAAATGGGCCAGACCCGATTGCGCGTGCGGCTGCGTGCAGCCGGCGACGCCGACTTGCCGCTGCCGCCGCAGATCGATGCCGCGGAAGCGACGATCATGGAAGCCGATGTCCGGCGACCACCGCCGCTGCTGGCCCCGCGCACCTCGCCCTCCGATGAACTGAAGGCCTTCGTTCCCGGCGTCGAGCGGCGTCAACAGGTGGTGTTGCGCCTGCAGTTCTTCGAGCGCATGGCCGAACTGCTCTCGCTCGCGGGCAGCCCGGAGCAGCAGTTGCGCGCGGCGCTCGCGGCCCTGGCCGACGTGTTTCCGCGTTGTCGGCGACTGGTGGTACTGACGCGCGAAACGCAGCATCGGCCGTGGCGGGTGCTGGCGCAGAAATTTGCGTCCGACGATGAACTCGACCTCGGCATCGTGCAGGCCATGGCGACCGCCGCGACCACGTCCGGTCGCGTTCTGGTCGCCGCCGTCGGAACCGGCGCACCGCCGATTGCGGCCGCCTTGCTACCGCGTCTTCCCGCTTGTGCCGCAGCCGCACCGCTGAACCATTGCGGCCTGCAGTTGGGCGCGCTGTATCTGGACGCGAGCGATGACGATGGCGCGCTCGCAGCCGCGGACGGTGAATTCCTGCGCGGCTGCGCCGGGCCGCTTGGCGCCTTGCTCGGAGCGCATCGGCACGCCGAGAGCGCTCGCGTGGTTCAGGCCGACGATTTCGAACTGACACGGCGCATCCAGGCGCGCTTCCTGCCGGCAGCCACGCCGCGACTCGATGGCTACGAGATCGCCGACGCCTACAGCGCGGCGCGCATTGTCGGTGGCGACCTGTTCGACTTCCTGACCCTGGCCGATGGCCGACCGCTGATCTTCATCGGCGATGTCTCCGGCCAGGGCTTCCCGGCGGCGCTGCTGATGGCGCGCACCGGAGCGCACCTGCGTGCGGTGGCGGCGCGTGCGCGATCGCCGTCGGAGGTGCTGCGTCTGCTGGATGCGCTGCTGCGACCGGAACTCGAGAGTGGCATGTTCGTGACTGCGGTCACGGCCGCGCTCGATATCGCCCGCGGCCAGGTCGATGTCGCCAGCGCCGGGCACCCGATGCCGCTTCTGCGCCGCGCCGACGGGCGCATCGAGGACCCGCCGATCGTTGCCGCACCTGCGCTCGGCGTAGGTGGCAACGCTTTCCGCGAATCGCGCATCGATCTCGCGCGCGGCGATGCGCTGCTGTTCTACACCGACGGTCTGGACGAAGCGCGCAACGAGAACGACGAGGCGTTCGGCCTTGAGCGGGCGCGTCCGCTGCTGGCAGATGCGCGTTCGGCGGGACAGGCGGTCGAGTCGCTCAACAGTGCCGTCGAACAATGGTTCGGCAGTGCAACCCAGTACGACGATCTTGCCATCATCGCGCTCTGGCGCCGCTGATTAGTCAGCGCTTCCCGGGGGCTTCGCCGTCGCCCCCAACAGCGCAGCTGCCAGATCGGCGCGCGGCTGGTCGGTGACGGCAGCGACCCCGCGACCACCGGCACCAAGCAGGCCGGCGGCGGTTTCGACCAGGACCGTAGCCGCCTCCAGCCGATGCGGATGCCGGTCGAGCGCCGCGCTGCGATCGGCGTGGATATCGAACAGTGCGGTGAACCCGGCAGTATCGAAGACCTTGCGCACCGCTGCCGCCAGGGTGCACAGGCGCACGCTGCCGGCGCCGCCGTCGAGCCGCTGCGCAAGCGCCAGCAGGACCCGCAAACCCGAGGAACTGATGTGGTCCACGCCGGCGAGGTCGATCACGAAATGGCGATGGCCATTTTGCCAGCGATCCGCCAGCAAGCGCTCGAGTTCGCTCGCGCCGGGCGCGTCCAGACGGGCCTCGGGCGCCAGCACCAGCACCGGGCCAAGGCCCTCCTCCGCGATCGCCATTCAGTCCTCCGCGCTCGCCGTTACGTCGATGCTGCCGAAGCGCAACACATCGCCCGGCCCGAACGCAGCGGCCACGCCCGACTTCAGTCGCTGACCATTGACTGCGGTGCCATTCAACGTGCCCACTTCCTCGCGCACCTGCCAGCCGGCACCGTCGCGCAGGATCTTCGCGTGCCGCCGCGACAGCGAGCGCTGCGCATCGAGCGCGCCGAGATTCACGTCCGGGACCGAGGCCGTCACCGGATCGGGTCGACCGACCAGAAACTCGTTGCGCCCGCGCAGCGTGAAGCGCGTGCCACTCGGGCCGTGCACCAGCGTCATCGCTGCGCCGCTGATGCCGGCAGCGACTGGCGCCGACGGCCGTGAGACCGACGCCTTCGGCATCGGCGTGAACTCGGTCGAAGGTGACGCCGTGCGCTGGGTCTCGACCGGCAGCGCAGTCCCCGCCTCGGCGCTGCGCAACTCGGCGCGCCGCACGCGTCCGGCGAGCTTGCGCATGATCCGTATCGCGATCTCGATGTTGCCGGCGATCACCCCCGGGAATGCGGCGCGGTCGATGCGCAGCAGCTTGCTCGGCGCGCGCGCGAATGCTGTGGCGAAGCGCGGCTGGTCCTCCAGGATCGCCATCTCGCCGAAAAAGTCGCCGGGGCCAAGCGTCGCCACCGGCTCGGCGCCGCGCGCCACGCGCCGAATCTCGATGCTGCCGGACTCGATGATGAACATCTCGGCACCGTCGTCGCCCTCGCGAAAGATGGTCTGGCCCGCAACCGCCATCAGGAACATTTCCTGCGACATGGTTCGTGGAACTCCGCTCAAGAGGTGGGAACGATGCACTACCGCGAACGCGCGTGGCCAGCGCCGGAAGCGGCTAGGCTAGCGCGAAGCCGTCGTCTGGGGAGAGGCATGACGCAGATCGGCAATCGTTTCGCTGCAATCGGCCTGGGTCTGGCCTGCTGCTGGGTGCTGCCGGCCGCCGCGCAGATCCGCCGCCTCGACGCTGCCGCCTGTGCCGAGTCCGGCGCCACCGGCAGCGGCTTTGAGGAAGCGGAACAAAGCTGGCCTTCGCGCGGCAGCGGCGGCGGCACTGGCGCTGGCAACGCCTTTGTCGCCGTGCCCGGGTACAGCAGCCTGCCCGCCTACGCGAGTCGCGAGTACTACTGGTTCGTCCCGGAATTGCCGGTGGCGGTGCCGATGCCGGTGGTGGTGGTCCTGCATGGCACTGCGGGCAGCCCGGCCAATGCCCGCAACGAAGCGCGCATCATTCGCGACCTGTGGACCGCCGCAGCCACGCGTCATGGCTTCGCCGTGTTGTCCCCGGTCGCGGGCGGCAGTCATGGCAGCTGGATCGCGCCCGTCGCCGCGGGCGACGCGCCGACGGACTACGACGTGATCGCAGCAGCGTTGGCTGACCTAGAGGCGCGCCACGACATCGAGCGCGCGCGACGCTATCTCTGGGGCTTTTCGGCCGGCGGCCATGTCGCACTTGACCTCGCCCTGAACGAGTTCCACCCGATGTTCGGCCGACGCCAGTTCGCCGCAGTGGCGGTCAGCGCCGGCGCGCTCGCCGGACTGGCCTGCAACGGCATCACCCAGGACGCCTGCAACACTTCCGTGCGCATTGCGTTTCCGCGCCTGCCGCTGCAGGTCCTGGTCGGCGACAGCGACCCGCTGCGCGCGTATGCCGAGGGCGACTCGGTACGGCTGCGCAGCAACGGCTGGACCGACCTGCGCGACTACCGCTACCTCGAGTTCAACGGCGGTCATTGGGTCGACTGGGCGCATCCGCAGCTGCACTGGGACTGGCTGTGCCAATTCGGGCGCTGGCTCGATCCGATCGAGCGCTTCCACTTGCGGCCGATGCCGCCCTGAACCACTGCGCCAAGCTGGTGCACGCGACTTTCCGTGCGCCCCTTTCTGCCCCGGTTCAGCCTTGCGCGCTCCAGCCGATGCTGGCTAAACTCCCGCTGCTTTGTCGGCGGCTTTTCGCGCCCTATTCCCTCCTGCTGATTCCCTGCGGACGCACGGCCATGAGCACGCAACTTGCGCACGGCCGCAGCCTCGTCCCGAAAATCGCGCTGGCGGAACTGGGGATGACGCTGGTCGTCGCACTCGGCTTCGCTTTCGCTGGCGCCCCGCAGGCGCTGGCGGCGGGCCTCGGCGGCCTGCTGGTGGTGATCGGTACCCTGTTGTTCGGCTGGCGCATGTTCGCTGCCGGCATCGGGACCCCGGGCACGGCCCTGGCGTCGCTGCTGGTGGGCAAGGCAATGCAGTGGATATCGCTGGCGCTGGGACTGTTTCTGGTCATCGGCGTCTGGCATTGCCCAGCGGTCCCCGTGGTGTCTGGCGTCGTCGCCGCCCAGGTGGGCTTCTGGATCGGAACCGGATTCTTTCGTTGAGCGCCCCCATGTCGGACCACGCTGAAAAACTGACGCCCACCGAGTACATCCAGCACCACCTGGGTCATCTTGCGCACGACCTGACGCCGAACATCTCCAAGGACGGCTTCATGACGGTGCACTTCGACACGATGGTGATGTCGTTCGCGCTTGGTCTGATGATGTGCCTCGGCTTCTGGCTGGCGACGCGCAAGGCCACCTCCGGCGTACCCGGCAAGTGGCAGGCCTTCGTCGAAATCGTGCTCGAGTTCATCGACGGCCAGGCCAAGGACGCCTACCACGGCACCAGCAAACTGGTCACGCCGATCGCGATCACGCTGTTTTGCTGGATCCTGCTGATGAACGCGATGGACTTCATCCCGGTCGACTTCGTCGCGGCCGTCTCCGGCTTCGTCGGTTCCACCGTGTTCGGACTGGACGCGCACGCCGTGCACTGGCGCCCGGTGCCGACCGCGGACGTCAATGCAACGCTGGCGATGTCGATCACCGTGTTCTTCCTGATGATCTTCTTCGCGCTGCGCGCCAAGGGTCTTGGCGGTTTCGTCCACGAGCTGTTCACGGCGCCGTTCGGCAAGTGGATGTTCCCGGCCAACATCCTGCTCAACATCGTCGAATTGCTGTCGAAACCGGTGTCGCTGGCGATGCGTCTGTTTGGCAACATGTACGGCGGCGAGATCGTGTTCCTGCTGATCTGGGTGCTCGGCAGCATCGGCTTCGGCGGCGCCATCGCCGCCTCGGTGCTTGGCCTCGGCTGGGGCCTGTTCCACATCCTGATCGTGATCTTGCAAGCCTTCATCTTCATGATGCTCTCGGTCGTGTACCTGAGCCTCATGGAAGAGCATCACTGAGTTTTCGCTACACCCTTTCCCTACCCATCCATACCGAAGACGGAGAAACACCATGGAAGCTTTCATCGCCACGATCAACGCCTCGACCGCCATCGCGATCGGCATCATGGCCGGCCTTGCCGCGCTCGGCGCCGGTGTCGGCATGGGCCTGATGGCCGGCAAGTTCCTGGAATCGGCCGCGCGCCAGCCGGAACTGATCCCGGTGCTGCAGGTGCGCATGTTCATCACCGCCGGCCTGATCGACGCGGCGTTCATCATCACGCTCGCCGTCGCGCTGATGTTCGCGTTCGCGAATCCGCTCCTCTCCGCCATCACCGGCGGCTGACCGGACTGAGGCGCGGCTCGCGTCGCGCCTCGCCCGGGTTCGATCGCGCGACGGGATTCTCCGTCGCCGAAGTCCACAAGCGGAGCATTACGCCATGAACATCAACCTGACGCTGTTCGCGCAGGCGCTCATGTTCGCAGCCTTCATCTGGGTCATTGCGACCCAGATCTGGCCGCCACTGAGCAATGCCATCGAAGAACGCCAGAAGAAGATCGCCGACGGCCTGGCCGCTGCCGATCGTGCCAAGCAGGAACTCGCCGATGCTGACGCCCGCGTCGCCGACGAGATCCGCAAGGCCCGCGTCGACGCTGGCCAGATCACCGACAAGGCGCATCAGCAAGCGACGCAGATCGTCGACAAGGCCAAGCACGACGCGCTCGCCGAGGCCGCACGCCAGCGCGCGGCGGCGGAAGCCGAAATCGCGAACCTGTCGTCGAAGGCGAAGGAAGTCCTGCGCACGCAGGTCGCCGCCCTCGCTGTCCGCGGCGCCGAGAAGGTGCTTGGTCGCGAGATCGACGCCGCGCGTCATCGCGAGCTGCTCGACCAGATCGCCGCCGAGATCTGACCGATGAGCACCCGCGAAACGCTGTCCCGACCCTATGCCCGCGCCGCCTTCGAGCTGGCCAAGGGCGCAGGCGCGGTCGCCGACTGGTCGCGCAAGCTGGCTTTCGCGAGCCAGGTCGCCGAGAACCCGCAAGCGGCTGCCTTGATCCACAGCCCGCGCATCGCGCCGGAACAGCTGCAGACGCTGTTCCTGGCGCAGGGTGAAGCGGCCGACAGCGCGTTTGCGTTGTTCGTCGCCCAGCTGGCTGGCAATCGGCGCATCGAGCTGCTGCCGGAAATCGCGGCGCAATTCGAGCAGCTCAAGCGCGAGTCCGAGCGCGTGCTGCGCGTGCGGGTCACGACTGCAGTTGCGCTCGAAACGACGCAGGCCGATTCGATCCGTGCGGCGCTGAAGAAGCGCTTTGATCGCGACATCGAGATCGAAGCGAAGATCGATGCCGGCGTGCTTGGCGGTGCCGTGATTAATGCCGAGGGTCTGGTCATCGACGCCTCGATCCGCGGTCGCCTGGAACGCCTCGAACAGACGCTGTCGCAATAGCCAATTCAGACCTGCGCACGCCCAACGAGCGCAGGCCAAGCAAGCATTCACCCTTTCGGGAATCGTCATGGCCACACAACTCAATCCCAGCGAAATCAGCGAACTGATCAAGAACCGCATCGAGCAGTTCAAGACCGGCGCCACCGCCCGCAACGAAGGCACGATCACGTCCGTATCTGACGGCATCGTGCGCATCCACGGTCTCGCCGACGTGATGCAGGGCGAAATGATCGAGATGCCGAACGCCACGTTCGCACTCGCGCTGAACCTGGAACGCGACTCGGTCGGTGCGGTCGTGCTCGGTTCCTACGAACACCTGCGCGAAGGCGATGCGGTCAAGACCACCGGCCGCATCCTCGAAGTGCCGACCGGCCCGGGCCTGCTCGGGCGCGTCGTCGATGCGCTCGGCAACCCGATCGACGGCAAGGGCGCGATCGTGTCCGAGCTGAGCGCGCCGATCGAGAAGGTCGCGCCCGGCGTGATCTGGCGCAAGTCGGTGTCGGAGCCGGTGCAGACCGGCTACAAGTCGGTCGACGCGATGATCCCGATCGGCCGCGGCCAGCGCGAGCTGATCATCGGCGACCGCCAGACCGGCAAGACCGCGCTCGCGATCGACGCGATCATCAACCAGAAGGGTTCGGGCATCAAATGCATCTATGTCGCGATCGGTCAGAAGAACTCGACCATCGCCAACATCGTGCGCAAGCTCGAAGAACATGGTGCGCTCGCCTACACCACCGTGGTCGCGGCCTCGGCGTCGGAATCGGCGGCGATGCAGTACATCGCGCCGTACTCGGGTTGCACCATGGGCGAGTACTTCCGCGACCGCGGCCAGGACGCGCTGATCATCTACGACGACCTGTCCAAGCAGGCCGTCGCCTATCGCCAGATCTCGCTGCTGCTGCGCCGCCCGCCGGGCCGCGAAGCGTATCCGGGCGACGTGTTCTATCTGCATTCGCGCCTGCTCGAACGCGCCTCGCGCGTCAGCGAGGACTACGTCGAGAAGTTCACCAATGGCGCGGTCAAGGGCAAGACCGGCTCGCTGACGGCGCTGCCGATCATCGAAACCCAGGCCGGTGACGTTTCGGCCTTCGTGCCGACCAATGTGATCTCGATCACCGACGGCCAGATCTTCCTGAAAACCGACCTGTTCAACGCCGGCATCCGGCCGGCGGTGAACGCCGGCATCTCGGTGTCGCGCGTCGGTGGCGCGGCGCAGACCAAGATCGTCAAGAAGCTGTCCGGCGGCGTGAAGCTCGCGCTCGCGCAATACCGTGAGCTGGCGGCATTCGCGCAGTTCGCCTCCGACCTCGACGCGGCCACCCGCGCCCAGCTCGAACGCGGCCAGCGCGTCACCGAACTGATGAAGCAGAAACAGTACGCGCCGATGTCGATCTCCGAGCTGTCGATCTCCGTGTACGCCGCCGAAAAGGGCTACCTCGACGACGTTCCGGTCAACAAGATCCTGGCGTTCGAGTCGGGTCTGCATGCCTTCATGCACAGCAACCACGGCGCGCTGATGCAAGACATCGTCAAGACCGGCAACTGGGACGACAAGATCGAGGCCACGTTCAAGGCCGCGCTCGACGAGTTCAAGAAGACGGGCAGCTGGTAAACGGGATCAATCATGGCCGGTACCAAGGAAATCCGAACCAAGATCAAGTCGGTGCAGAACACCCGCAAGGTGACCAGCGCACTCGAGATGGTCTCGGCGAGCAAGATCCGGCGCGCGCAGGACAAGATGCGCGCGTCGCGCCCGTATGCGCGGCTGATGCGCCAGATGATCGGCCACATCGCCAAGGCGAACGGCGACTACAAGCATCCGTTCATGCGCGAGCGCAAGGACGTGAAGCGGGTCGGCTATGTCGTCATCTCGACCGACCGCGGTCTCTGCGGCGGTCTCAACTCGACCCTGTTCCGCAAGCTGCTGGCGGAGATTCGCCAGCACCAGAAAAACGGCGTCGAGGTCGATATCGTCGCGATCGGGCAGAAGGCCGCAACCTTTTTCCGCCGCCTCAAGGTGAACCTGGTCGGCTCAGTCACCCACCTCGGCGAGAGCCCGCAGGTGGCGCAGCTGATCGGCGTCATCAAGGTGATGCTCGACGGCTTCACCGAGGGCCGCATCGACCGCGTGTTCCTCTGCTACAACGACTTCGTCAACACCATGGTGCAGAAGGCGACCACCGACCAGCTGCTGCCGTTGCCGCCGTCGGACACGCTTGAGACCAAGCACGACTGGGACTATCTGTACGAACCCGACCCGGCCACCGTGCTCGACAGCGTGCTGACGCGCTACGTCGAGTCACTGGTCTATCAGGGCGCGCTCGAGAACCTGGCTTCGGAACACGCGGCACGCATGGTCGCGATGAAGTCGGCTTCGGACAACGCGACCAAGCTGATCGGCACGTTGCAGCTCATCTACAACAAGGCGCGCCAGGCGGCGATCACGCAAGAGATTTCCGAAATCGTCGGCGGCGCCGCCGCGGTCTAAGAACTGTCTGTAGGAGCGCCACTCGTGGCGCGATGCCACTTGTGGCGCGATACAAAGAATTCATTGTGAGGATAGGTCATGAATCAGGGCAAAGTCGTACAGATCATCGGCGCCGTCGTCGACGTCGAGTTTCCGCGTT